>Ga0247837_1001910_pt1 | contig 41328 bp, 24 predicted proteins | sample LaCtaG_2_FD_187115 | JGI IMG/M metagenome (GOLD analysis project Ga0247837, IMG submission 187115) | Freshwater microbial communities from meromictic Lake La Cruz, Castile-La Mancha, Spain - LaCruzMarch2015_14.5m | ecosystem: Environmental > Aquatic > Freshwater > Lake | place: Spain: Castile-La...
TGCCTGGCCAAGTAGACCAAGAGGTCTAGGAAGTTCGTAATAAAGGCTTCGGCTTGTGGGAGGGAGAAGATGCCGTGGACGCAGAGGTCATCGTATAGCGTTTTGCCTTGAATCAGCTCAGTCACTAGGTAGACGGCTTGATCATCCTCGTAGACTCGGTAGAGTTGGAGGACCCTTGGATGGCTGATACGTCTCAGGATCTCGATTTCTTTGGCCAGGGCTTCCAGTCTCTTTGGGTGGTTGATGAATCTCCGTTTGTCGAAATGCTTTATGGCCACTTTTTCTTCTGAACTCAGTGACTCGCCAAGGAAGACTTCGGACTGTCCGCCTGAGCCGAGTTGCTTCAGTATCGTGAAGTCATCTGTAATATCTCGCAGAATGCAGATTTGCTCGAGTTGGTCCAGCCACGAAATCAAGTCTTCTTGACTTCTCACATAAAAGTCTTCCTTCTTAAAAGCAGACACGAGGGAAAAACCGAAGCGTACTCCACTGTTCGTACGCTCCTCAAAGGGCTTTAAAGTGACCCAGCGCAGGTCTGCCTTGAACTCGCAGTAAGAAGTGTTATTTTCAGACTGGCCTTGGTATAGGTGGGAGGAGGTGAGATGGAAGCAGCGCCAACTGGCAGTTTCAAGAGCGCTGGAAGTCTGCAAAACTCCGCTATATAGAGCGGTAGAGGGGGGACACAGGAACGTAGGGACCCAGAACTGTGGGCTTTGGCGGAACTCAAAGACACTCGTCATATTATTACCAGATTATTGCTTTGATTGCCAGATCTAGATAGCTGGCCTAAATGGAATCAAAGCAGTGGAATAGATCACTGAAATAGCATCTCGAGCATCCTACTGCTATATATGTTCAGAAGGCTCAGTGAAAGCCGACTCTGACGAAAGCGAGTCCTCGTAGTAGCCTCTGTGGACTGACTCCGCTAGGAAGTGGGATAATTGCAAATCGAAGGCACAGTGAGTGCAGCAGACACTCACAACCTTCACTTCAGTAAGTCCTGCGGAAGTGTGGGTGAGGAGAGCCAATGTATAGTCACTCGATATAAGGGCCTCAGTTTCCTTTATATGCGACCATATTAGCCACACAGCTGCAGCTTCTCCTCGAAAAAACAACAGTTCGCCCAAAGTTGTTCAGAAAGCTGTTCTGAAAGGCCTCTATCCGAGGCAAGGATAAAGGATGGGATGGATAGGTGTCCTAGCAAAACCAGGTACCAGCAAGACTTCTATACCTTTAAGAGAACTAGGGGGCTTATAAACTCAGTGCAAAGCGCTTCTGCATTGGGCAGTGCTAGTTGTACTAGAGAATTGAAACTTAGCCCTATTTTCCTAGTAGTCAAAAATGTCGGAAGCTCTGAGTTGCCTTTGTCCTAGCTCTGACTTGCCGCTTCTTTACTTGCGACGTTTTCTGTGGCAGTGCGCTGGGAGAAACCGGTCCAAGTTTGTATTCGGGAAGGTAAAGACTCCAATTATTAGGCCGCTAAAGTTGATTTTCTAGCGTACTGACTTAAGTCTCAGTCGAGGCAGCTTTCTCTGTCATAGGTTGTTCAGACTTCGCTCCGAGTAAGGCGGACTTGTGCTCGACAGCGGTCTTTCTGAGACTGGGGTCGGTGCAAGTCATGTCTTTGATCAAACCGCGGAATTTCCCCTTCGCAGCTGTCCACTGCTGTCCGAAGGTGACGTCGTTTTCCGCATTCAGTCGAATCACTTCGCTCCTACGAGTCGCAAAGAAGGGACTGCACCCCGCAATCAGCACGTAAAAGACCATCCCTGCACTGTACACATCCAGAGTATCTCCATGACTGCGCGTCCAGATGATCTCAGGCGCCATATAGCCCGGAGACCCGCAGGAGGCGTCAATCTGAACTCCAGTCCATTGCGTGGCGAAGCCGAAGTCGATGAGTTTGAAGTCGCCCCTCGCCGTACAGTCGGGGATCATGATGTTTTCAGGCTTGATGTCTCGATGTAGAATGCCTTGTCTGGCCAAGTAGACCAAGAGGTCTAGGAAGTTCGTAATGAAGATCTCGGCTTCTAGAACTGCGAAGATACCGTGAGTACGGAGGTCGTCGTACAGTGTTTTGCCAGGAATGAGCTCAGTCACTAGGTAAACGGCTTGATCATCTTCGTAGACATTGAGTAGTTGGAGGATTCTTGGATGGCTGATACGCCTCAGAATGTCGATTTCTTTGGCCAGGGCTTCCAGTTTCTTTGGGTGGTTGATGAATCTCCGCTTGTCAAAATGCTTTATGGCCATTTCTACCCCAGTGCGGATTGACTCGCCTCGGAAAACCTCTGATTGTCCGCCTGAGCCGATTTGATTTGACAGTGTGAAGTCATCTGTAATATCTCGCAGTATACAGATTTGCTCTAGTTGGTCCAGCCACACATTTAAGTCTTCCTGACTATTCGCATACAAATCCTCTTTTTTTGTCGCTGTCACGAGGGAAAATCCGAAGCGAATGCCGTTGTTCGTGCGCTCCTCAAAGGGCTTCAAAGTGACCCAACGAAGGTCCACCTTGAACTCGCAGCAGGCGACAGGACTCTCAGACAGGCCTTGGTAGATGTGGGTGGCAGTCAAGTAGAAAGTGCGCCAACCATTGGTAGGCAGGGTATTGGAAGTCTGGAGCTGTCCGGTGTGGATGGCTTTAGTGGGCGGACTGTGGGAGATTGGATACCAGAACTGTGGGTTCTGGCGAAACCCGAAGACACTTGTCATATTAACTATCGGATTACTTGCATGAATTATCAGATAGGCCGTGGGACGAAATGCTTTTTTAGTCATAAGATATATCGCCTAAACTATCATTTTGAGTAGCCTAGCCGCTTTAGGTTCCTATAAAATTGCTAGTTGACGGACTATTATCCAATTTTGGCCTCAGTCAGTTCTCTTTTTCGATATTGGGCAATTATAGGCAGGCAACCGCAGACGTTTCAGTTGAATAAAGAGTGAAGACGGACTAAATACAGAGCGAAGCGGAGAGTACCGGCCTTCAGGATGGTGAAAACCGCACTGCCTTCAATATATACCTCTAATGACTAAAACTCCAGCTCTGAAACCGTTATAGAAGCAGGTCCACAGCACTGCCGAGTTATTTTAAGCAATCAGAAAGCCTCTAGGTTCACTAGACCACTACGATATGAACGAGTTCGGGGTAATGTCGAAGGACTAAAAAGCCCTTCCATATTGGCCATACAGACATTCCACTGCGGCGCTACCCTGTTTCTCTGCAAGGCTGAAATGCAACAATTCTACTTGCTGTAGGGCACGTGTGGAAAAAGAGACGAAGTTGAATAGAGATAAATGTCCAAGGCTTTAGATATGAGTTTGGACGATGTGATCAAGCAGAACAAGGAAAAGCGGGTGCAGGAGAGACAGTCCAAGACACCTAAAGCACATGTGAAGGCTAGAGAGTTCGCAAAACCAGCTCGCAAGGAGCCAACGCAGACCAACACCTGTCTCTTTGTCTCCAATTTGCACTATGACGTCACCAATGCGCAGCTGCGGGAGAAGGCGCAGGGCCTGGGCAAGCTGGTGCGTCTGGGTATCAACTGGGATTGTCTAGGCAAGTCCAAAGGCACAGCTGAGGTGGAGTACCAAACGTCCGAGGAAGCCAGTTCAGCCCTTGAACTACTCAACGGTTTGGATCTCCAAGGCCGAACTTTAGCCGTCAAGTTGACCAAGGACTAACTAACCATAGGAATTATGAAGCACGTCTACCAGGCCTTGTAAGTTGCACCTAGTGTGGACAGTCTGGGCTGCTGCAGAGTGCACGACGTGGACAACCAAGAGAGGGTATTAGAGCGCAAGGAAGACCCAGAGGCCGGACATATATCTGTGGAAGTGGTGCAACTGCCGCTGCCTGACCTCACTACTGAAAAAAGCGAAGTTAGTCCCAATAGTGAGGAAAAGCTTCCTCGGTAGTCGTAATGGACTATATTTGCAGGGGCTATATTTGCAGGGAAGGGAGAAAGGAAGGGCAGCTTGCATATGACAGTGCCAATTAATGCAGCACAGACCCTACAATCAACAACGCGCATTCAGTGGTGCCTTGCTGATACTGAAAGAATAACTAATACCAGTTTGTCCTACTGTCTGCACTCGAAACCATTGACCCACGTAGTCTAGACAGACCTGCACAGTCCCGAGTAGTGCTAGCTACAGAGATCTACACTTCTAAGAAGGATTAGGAAGGCTTAATTGACCTGGTTACGTACGCTAAGTCAATTTGAGGTTGAGGTTGAGGTTGTTTAAACGTCTGAGAGACTTGAGCCGGATTAAATTGCATCTGAGTCTGCTTTGGGGGCAGCTGGAAGACCAGAGCGAAGGCTTGTCCTTGCTCCTCCAGCTCTCCCATCGTCCTCACAGTAATATCCGTCATCTCACTACGCAGCACCATCTTCAGTCTCTCCAGCTTGCCCAGTCCTGCCATTACCAATTATAGAGAGGTCGATTCAAAGCGCAACAGCAATATGGAAACAAACAAGTCGGAAGGCCTGGCGCTGCAGTACAACAAGCTGGCAATGGACCATTTGCACGCTGCCCGGCCTGCCGAGGCGCTAACACTGCTGCTCAAGGCCGACACTTTGGTCAGATCCTTGCCAACCTCGCAGGCCCAGGCCAAACTCAGAGCTATTACGCTCAATAACCTGGGCTGCTTCTACAAGAGAGCTGCGCAGCCGCAGAAGGCGCTGGAGTACTTGGAAGCCGCGCTTGACTTGGATGAGACGGAAGAGGCGGACGGGACCAACTTGGCTGGCACTCATTTGAACATATGTGCGATTAAGTCCCAACTGGGTGATCACCAGCAGGCCTATAAGCACGCCCAAGCAGCACTTGCACTGCTGTCCTCTGCTGCTTTGGCGCACAGTCCCAATTTGCAAACCACACGGGTAGTGGCGCACCACAACGCTGGAGTGGAGTTAGAGTACTTGCAGCAGAGCCAAAGAGCGGTCGATGAGTATCGAGAGGGGTTGGAAGTAGCGAGGGAGAACTTAGGCCCAGGACATCCCCTCACAGTTTCCCTGCAGAAAAGCTACTTTCAAGCACTTGAGGGAATGGAGCGATTCTCGCTGGGAGCCAAAAGCAAGCGAGGAAAGTTTCAAAGCGTCACGCCAGTTCCGCCCGCGAGCGAACGATACCAACAGCCAACAAGACCTCCCAGACGCTCCGCCTCCAAGGACGCCTACGACTACGCCCCTAAGGCTTCTCTGAAAACCAGCAGCCACCTATCTCGCAGCTTTGATGAAACTCAGGACAGCAAAATGTGGTCGGATTATCGCTCTTCCCCTGAAGAAGAGTACAGGACTCGAACTAAGCCTGGGAGTCAGCAGAGACAATGGACGCTTGGGACGCCTTTGCAGCCGCTACAGACCATCGCCCCTGTGTCCAAATCCTCCCGCAGAGATAAATCCTTCAGTGCACCGAACAAGGTGAAGCCTCCGATTAACTGGGCTCCAGCCAGCAAGCACTCCTCGAGGTCGACCAAAATGCGAAGAGGCGGGTATAGGGACGAGGAAAGCCAATTAACGACGGTGATGAAAGTGCTCAATGAGAAACTGGCAAGACTGGAGGAAAAGGTGGAGGGACTGCCGAGGAAGGGCAGGACTTTGCAAGTAGTGAAGGCGAGCAGTGAGGAGATACTTGCAGGGAACAAGGGAGACATCAAGGGAGTGATATTGGCCTTTAGAGTGTATAGAGCCAGGAGGGAAGTCGGAGGGATGATCGCTCACAAGAAGGCCGCAAATCGCATATCCGCTGAGGAGAAAGCCCAAGCAGCTATCAACGCCTTCGAACAACTGAAGCGAGTGGCTCTGCAAGAAGTCCAAGGACTCGCCTCCCTCCCAAAGCCCTCCAAACCCCCGTCTCAGCCCAACCGCAAGCGCTACTTCGTCCACACTAAATCCCAGGCCCTTGCCTCCATCCCAGAAGCCCGCGTTGAAAGTAAGTCTGACCATCGTCTCACCTGCCTCATCAGACTGCAGTCCTGGGTACGCATGTTGCAAGCCCGCCAGCGCTTCCTGCACCTTCGCCACTCTGCACTCACCCTACAGAAGTGGACCAAAATGATGCAGACTCGCAGACTGTTTCAAGCGATTATAGGTGCGGTGAGAGTGATTCAGAGGTGGTGGCGAGTCCAGCAAGCGAAGTAGGCACTGTATATTAGTATGGTCTGCACGCTCCTAGAGCAGTTCGCCCTCAGAATGACGGTTAGTCCTAGCTACTCTCCCTCGGCCTTGGCGCCCGAGTCTCTGACCAGCATGGCAATTGAAGTAGTGGGCATGAAGCTGGAATCGCTCTTCTGGAAGCGTTCTTTGACGTGCTTTTCAATGCCACTGCAGTCATACATTTTCTTCTCCGTGATGTAAATGAAGAAACTGAGGTAGGCAAAGGGGGAGTGTTCACACATGAAGTGGTAACTCCACCCTGTGCCCTTCATTTCGATGATACTGCGCTCAGTCCCGCAGACGTAACAGACCGTCAAAATATCGTTTAGAATGTGACTGCGGCCGTCTCTTAGTTCTGCGAAGGTGTCGATGATAATACCGAAAATGATGTTCAGGAGGATGATGATAATGAGCATGTAAAAGAGCAAGTCGAAGACCATTCTCAGCCAGTAGTCCCCGACTTCCGGGGTCACCAGCACGTCTCCCACGCCTCCGCCGGACCGAATGCCCATGTTAAGTGTGGAAAAGAAGCAGTTCCACAAGTCGTGACAGTACAGGTTGTCCCCCTCGTAGTACCCTTTGTAGTACACAAAGGACACAATGGTAAACAAATAGATCAAAATCACTCCTAGCCACATAGTCAAAATCAACTGTCTAAAGTTCTGCGTGACGGACTTTAGCACGTTGCCGAGTTCTGGGGTCTGCTTGATCATGTCCAGTAAAATCCAGGGGTAAAACACGGGCTCGTACACTGCTATCATGGAAATCATGAAGTAGGAGTAGGTGTAGTACAGGTCGAAGTTGAGCAGTACTGCTTGCAACTTTTCTTGCAACTGTTCTTGGTAAGTCTTCTTCTTGTGACCCTGGAGAAGGTAGTGAGTTCGCAACATTGTTTGTGCGTCGCTGTCACTAATCGCCGGAAACTCGTGCATTTCCAGTTCCTTTTCCTTCCTCTTGTTCATGATGGCCTGGGGGTAGTACTCAATCAAGTTGAAAAAGAAGCAGGCCATGTAGGCGATAATTTGCGCGATTCCCAGAAACGCAACCATCGAAAAGGCCACAATATTTGCCTTTAAGTCTGAGAAATCGGGCTCTTTGATACTTCCCAGCAAAGTCATATTAATGGTCAGCGCGATATAGTAGGAAATCCTGCCGAACAACTGCCAGCGCTCTGACATCTTTTTGAAGCTTTCAAAGCGGTACAGGAACTGCTGATGGTTCATTTCCATGAGACAGAGTTGCACCATATGCATGAAGTCTTCCAACTTCTCCTGATGAGAACTACGATTTACTTCCTGTATAATCGCCAGACGAGTCGTAGGAGTGATATATTTGCATTTCCAGGGAATCGGGTAGAAGTTTACCTCAAGGTCTCCGTTTCGGTCGATTTCCACGTAGCCGATATAGCGGGAGAAGTAGGCGTAGGTGGGAGTGGGCTCTGCAATGGTGCCTTCGAATTTGTTCAATTCGTCGTGGATGACGCCCATGTTTTTCAGCTTCACGAGGATGATGCATTGGCAGAGGGTGTTGTTCACGACTCCTTTGTGTTCCTTTGTGATGTCGTCAGATTGGAGAGATATGAAGCGTTCGAATCCTTTTACTTTGGTATCGAAAACACGCTCAATGCCTGTTCTCAACATGTTCAGGTCCATAAAGCGGCCCATCGTCTTGGGTATTTCAGGGTCTGGATGGCCTTCTAACAGAGTATTCAGGAACTGCAACGCCAGATTGTGAATCTCAATAACGCCCGCGTCTTCCTTACCCTGACACACTGATATGAGCGTATTCATGACTAAATAGACATGCACATTATTACCCAGGTAGCTTTGGTTGCTCACACACGGTCCTGTCACGAAGTCCACAAGTGCGGACATAGCAGCGGTGAGCACCTGAAATACCGCTTTATTTTGTATCAAGTAGTTCTTCGCTACTCTGGTTTCTATCAAGTACACAGTCAGGCCGAGCACCATGTCCACGTCCGCCTTGCCTTCCTTGTTTTGCTGCGTGCGGAAGAAGACTTGGAAGGACTCGTTGCAGTTGTCGCAGCAAATTTGAATGAAAAGCAGCATGTTTATGACCATTTGCTGCTGCTTTGTCGCAGTGGCGCCCGGACTTTCCTTAGTCTTCGAAGCAGCCGCTAATTTCACTATAAGTCCCAAGTTCCTCGGCACTTCTTTCTTCTTTTTGTCGTCAACCTCCACCACCTGTTCCTTGGCTTTCACCAAAATGGAGGCTTTGACGAGGTCCAGTTCTCGCTGAATTTGCATAAAGAGCGGGTAAGCCAGCGACCCTTCATCCAGCAGTTCCCTGAACTTGTCCATAAACTCCCTCGTCTGCATTAGGAACAACTTCCGTAGGAACTGCAAAGCGGCATTTACCTCGTCTGGAGACTCATTTCTCATAACTGCGTTGAGACCGTAATTGGTCACTTCCGCTTCCAGAAACATGGGATTTAGCATGATTTTCACCGGCAGCAATTCCTCCTTCGGCACAATCCCTTCCAGAATGTGGAAAAAGAAGGTCCTCTGTTTGGAAGTGGTGAACAGTCTTTGCAATCTTCTGATTTTCCTGAGCAAGCCAGGCGAGGCCTCGATGATTTCCTTGCGGCCTGTGAGTTCTCCGTTGGCTAGCCGCTTGTCGATAAGGTTCACAAAGGCAGTGATGTACTCTCCTTCGTCTTCACCGCCTGAGATTTTCTTATAGTGCGCGAAGCCTGCTTTCACCACTTTCCCGGCTTCTTCGTCCACTTCGATTTCCTGCGGAGACACGAGAGGGAATTGGAAGGCGCGGCTGAGGATGTCTCGTAAGTTGTTGACGTCTGTATCAGACACTTCACAGAGTAGTTGCTGGAAGGCGGGTTGAGTGTCGCTGACTCCAAAGTTGTGCAGGGCCTTTTCCACTCTGTCCCCTGCGTCCTGCAGAAAGTGCAAAATGCGGGAAAAGTTGACCATTCCGTCCAGCCTTTCCGACATTTGCTTGATTTTCAGCTGGCACTCGCAGAGGCCGTGGAAGAAACTCAAAAGCCCTCTTTGGACGGAAAAGTCCAAAACCACGGCTTCTAATATGCCTGGAATTAGCGTCAAAACGCCTGAAGCCATCGAGTCCCACTCGTATATCAGAAACGACCATTTGCGGATTAACTCTGAATTGCCCGGGTTGTTTAGGTGAATTTCAGTATAAGCGGGAGTCCGAGTGAAGAAAACTATAGGGTAGGAGCCGTCCACCACTAGTTGGATCAAGTCCCTCGGCTCCTTCATCATTTCCTCCGCCATTTTCAGGATCTTCAGCAGGATTTCCTTGATGTCCTCGACTTTATCAATGGTCTTTATATCCTTCGTCTTGCGAATGTAGACAGCATTCAAGAAGTACAAGAAGGAACTCAGCATTTCCGGACTGTCCTCCTTCAGAATCAAGTCTTGCAGTCTGGATAGTGGCATCATATACCTGCACTGGGCTATAACTGGGGGGTTGTCCTCCGCTGATAGCGCTAGTCCCTTCACCAATCGAGCCAAGTAGGCAGGTCTGTCTCTGAACTGTCTCAGCCCCTCTGCCACTTTCTCAGAAAGCATGGTGCTGACTACGTTCTGAATGGTTCTTTTCTTCCCTCCATATCGGTCGATGATGATGTTTTCGATGAAGTTCATCATGCACAGGTTTTTGTCGCTTGCTTGTGCTTCTTCCAGTGTAAAGACTAAAAGACGAGTAAAGTCGCGGACGTTTAAATGGACGTAGTCATTGATAAGCCGCAGTAAAGCCGGGTATTGCGCAATGGACAGAATATAGTGTTGGGGCTGGAGCATTCTTGCGAGTTCTTTGACGTTCTTTGGGTTGCCCCGAGCGAAGAAATAGAGGAAAGAAGTGAAGGCGCTTTTGAGCCGGACGGCGGGCGAGTCTTGTCCTTTGCCGATTCTATCGAGAAAGTGGACTAGGCCCCAGAGCTTGTACAAGTCCTTGTGCAGCTCTTGATGTCTGATAATATTTTGAGTCTTCCGCAGTATGAAGTCGCTCACGCATGTATTGGGATGTATGAAGTTAATGATATACTCCAGAATGTTGCCTATCCGGGCCAGAGACGTGGACTTGCTGGACATCGAGCACTCATAGCGAGCGCGGATGATAAGGGAATTTATTTCCGAGTTCTCCCGAAGCCAGCGAATGCGTGTATACACCTCTGAAATCGGTCCTAAAGCGTATACATCCACATACTTAAAGCACTTCACAAACAGTTCTTTTTCCTTGAAAATCTCATCCATCACTTCCAGCATTCTGTCCTTTAGGAAGGAACTGAAGCTGAACCACTCCAGGATGACTCGGATGAAGACCTCTTTGATCGACGGCGCTTCGGTGACTATGTCCTTGAAGTCGTACTCAGGCTCGTAGCCAGTCTGTAGGATTTCTGTGGCTCCCCGCATTAGCGCAGTGTCAGGGCTGTCCTTTTTATTCTTCAATTTTACGATCTTTTTGCAGTAGTCGAGCATCATTTTGATCTGGCGGCCGGGGTCGAGGATGTTTTTCAGCCCAACAGTGACTTCTTCCGCTGAGTCCGAAGTGCCAATTCCAGCGCCAAACAGAGTCATTTTGAAGACTGATGGTTTGGAAATGAGAAGACGCACAACTTGAGTGAGCAAAGTCCTTCTTGACATTTTCTTTATCGCTATGATAGTGGTCAGCACACAGCCCAGCAGGTCATTCACTAGTAGTTCCAACTTGCGGTCTTTGCTGCTTTCTTTGACCGCGTTGGAAATCAGCAAAGTGGACCAGTGGACTTTCTTGCCCGCTGCAGCGCCTTCAGTAAAGCCAGCAAGCAGGAAGTGCATGACTCTGAGTACGAAATTGAAGTAAAGTTCGTTACAGTGCTGATATAGGACCTCTGCTAGTGTCACTCTTAGCATGGCTTTCAGGTAGTTCAGAGGCCCTAGGAAGCCTTCCACGTCGATACACTTGGGCAGTTCGCGCTGCATCCAGAAGTCGAAGACTGCTTTCATGATCTTGGAAATGTATGGATAATCTGGGAAGTACTCGATGAGCAGCATTTCCGTGCGCTCTTGCTTACTCTCCTCGACCTTCAGCAGTGCGTAGTTGAAGGAAGTGTCAGTCTCAGTGTAGGGCTCGAAAGGTGGCGCTGTGACGCACAAAGCTTCGAGTAGGAACATACACGCCTGTCTGATATCAATATGCACTGTCAAGTCTTGCGACACTGTGAAGATGGTGGGTAAGCTCAGACCTAGCCTAGTCCCCACGAGCTCCACCGCCTGGTGACATTTCCCTCTGCAGATACAGTGATAAAGCATCAAAGCGGCCTGCACATACTCCACATAGTCCGGCAAAGTGCTCAAATCCTTCATTAATATGACCATTTTCCCTTCCGGGTCCTCATGGAATAGAGGCGCAAGGTCTGGATTTCTGATGTTGAACTCGGTGACACCCATTGCAGTGCCTTTGTGGCCGAAGTGAATGGCAGGCTCTCCCTGGTAAAAGGTGAATTGAATGATATTGAAGGCGATGTCGGAGTTGAAGAGTTGCCAGGTGACCTCTCGCTGGTATTCCAGTACTCCGCTGTCCCCAATTTCACACAAATTGCGGATAATTTTGATGTAAATCACTTGTTCAGTGAGGTTTTTCCTCCCCAGGGTTTCCAATCGACTGCACCACTCTCTATAGAAGCTCTTCGGGTCCTTGATTTCCGGATCCACCAAGCGAAACACTTCCGTGAGCAGCGCTCCAATGCGTCTCGTATCAAACTTCAGCAGTTCGCACAGCTTGATCTGATGCTCCGCCATCAACTTCGCAGCATGGTAATTCTCCAATATTGCGTCCATCTGCAAGTCCCAGAGCACTTCCACGTCTTGGTTGGCTAGGGAAAAGAGCTGTTCGTAGGCGAGGGAGGAGGCGCCGTGGACGCTTTCGGGGCCGAAGGTGTAGTGGAGAGTGCTGGCAATATCGATTAGGACAGCGTGGAATTTGAGGCCTGTGAAGATGCGCTGGTTCACTTGTAGCTCTTCGCCTGAGGAGTCACGGAAGTACTGCAGGACGTATTTGATGGCGAGTAGCATCGTTTCGAGTTTTTTTTGGATGATTTCCGCCGCTTCCCAGACCTTCCGTCCTTCCTCATCCTTCATCGCCGCGAACTCATTCAGCCGCTGGCGAATATCAAAGAACTTGGGCAGCAGTCCCTTGATGAGGTTGAAAAAGCGAGTGGCGGACCTGTGCACTGCGTCAATTTCAAATAGCGACTCCCGCTTATCCACCCCCAAAGCCTCAAGCGTCACATTAATGTCCCCAGAGTCATAGGCGCTTTCCACCAGCCGCACTGGAACCAAGTGGTCCAAAGCCTCTTCGTTGGTTTTCTTCTGGTCCAGGGACAGGATACGTCCGTCGGAGCTTTTGAGTAGCAGTGGGTAGCCGTAGGGAATCAGGGAGTCGTCTCTGAATGCGTCTGGCTTGGGGAAGGTGAAGTAGAAGCTGGGGTCGAAGGTGGGCTGCAGTTCCAAACTCGGGCCGATGAACTCATTCGTGAGTGCGTTTTTTAGGTAGAATTTGGAGCCCCAGAGAGAACAGCCGCCTTTCAGGATGTTCAAATTCTGCAGCGTCCAGAAGTTGCTGTAGTCGTCGATGTCCGCCTTGGTCACAATCACGTCTCTGGGAGCCTTCCGCATGGACTCCCCCACTCCACTCTTCATCATCGACTTCCCCAGACTTTGCGCCTTCTGCTTTTCCTTCTTCAGCGACATCAACACTCCCAACTTCGAGTACTTGATGACCAGCGGGACTCCGAACTTAATCGACTCCAAGGACTCATCGAAATTCTCGTATCGCAAGAACTTCCAACTCGCAGGCTTGTGGGTCGAGTGGATTTCCAGACGCTCCGGACCTCCAAGGTCTGCCTGCAGGTAGTAGCGCAGGTTGTCTGTTTGGAAGACCAGACTCAAAGGCTCGTCGCATTTGATGGCGTCACCAAGGTTGTGGGACCGGTTGAAGGGCAGAAGGGAAATCTTGCGACTGAGGAGTTCGCTTGGAGGACTGACGGAGACACTCCAGGCGCCCGGGGTGGCAGCAGCGGTCATTAGGTTGAGGGAAAGGAAGCGCTGGCTGTGACAGTGCATCATTTGAACCTGCATGCCGAACTTCAGCGGCTCTCCCAGGCTTTTCTCGAAGCTGGCCTTGTTAGCCTTATTTTCCAGCTTCGCTTCGACCTTGGTTATCAGTCCTGCTGACTTGGTGGAGGGAGTTTCGATGCGGAACAGGCAAAGGTGGGGGTCCTTCAGACTCTGGTCTGCAAGCACGCCTGTTATCTTGTCATCCGCAATGCCCTCGCCTGCCACTGCAAAGGTCATCATCTTGAAGTGCTTGGCACTGAAGAGAGCTTTGGACTTCGCAGGGTCTTCTCCCTTAGCAGCGGAATAGGTGACGAGTTGATTGCGGCAAAGGAAGACCACGTCTCCGATCTAGGTGGGTGGTACTTTGAGCGCCTCTTTCTCAGGGGGAGGAGGGAGGGCAGGCTGTGGAGCGGTAGGAGAGGCCATCGGCAACGGCACCGGTGCGGCTTCTCCTGGCTTCTCGGAAGCTGATCCTAACATTAAATATTGGATGGCGAGGAACTACAAGTAGCCGCCCTCTCCCCTCCCTCCTCCCTTAGCACAGAGCAAATGCTAGGCATCACTAAAAACCTTTAGAATGGCGGAAGCGACGAAAACTCCTGACTTATCAGCACTAGCGGGGAAAATCAAATTGGTCCTCAGTTCTTTCCCTCAGTGGGATGTGCGGCAGTCCTCAGAGTCGCAGAGGGAAAGGGCACTCTCCGACTTTGAGCAGCCTCAGACTGCCTTTATATTGGGAGAAGTGGAGAATTGCCAGCCTGCAGTAGTCATCGGGCAGCAGGATTTGTCGGAAGATGATAGTCACTCGAACTCTTCCTCAAGTAGTGACCAAGATTCAGTCCCAGTGGCGATTAGGCCGGATTTGGAACTGCAAGCGTCCAGTCCTAGGCGAGTAATTCCCACATCACAGCCTGCAGTCGGCCCAATTGACCCACGTCCAAGTCTCCCTGAGGACTCTTCAAGCCCGACTCAACATCGGGATCCCCGCCAAGCACAGGGAAATACAGTCAATGCAACACCTCCTAAAGACGAGGGGGAACTTTCCTACTCTACGAAACCTACTCAGCAGTCCTCTTCACCCAGTTCTCTTCCAGGGGCCAAATTAGCACCTGTCTCCAGTGCGCAGTCCGCAAGACCGATGATGGTGGTCTCCTCTCAGTCTCCAACTCGTGAACCTGTGACCAAAGTCCCTATTATGGTCACTCGCTCTGAAGATGTCAGTCACGTGAGGGAAGAGCTGGCCAAGACTCGCGTGAGCGTCCCGGAACACAAGGAACGGAGAGCCTGCAACGGCTGCTCACTAAGCTAGTGTTGGTTGGGAAGCCTGCTAATGCTAATTAGAGATGGAGCGCAAGCGCAAAGGCAAGTCTGACTCAGACGAAGAGAGTGTGGAAGTGATATGGGACCCCCACTGCCAGTCCTTCCGCACTGAGGACTGGGCCACTTACCAGCCTCAGCTCTTTCAGTATGTGCGAGATGAGGTCAAGCCTGAACAAAAGGTCCTCAGCGCCATGAAGGCCTACGCAATCCAGCGAGGCCATATCTCCCTTCACCGGTCCTCCAGACCCTGGGAAAACCCTGAAGCCGACCCTTCGGACTTCTTCAACTGCGGTAAGTCCCACCCAGGCTTCAGTGAGAAGTCCTGGCCCTGCTTCTATAGACGAGTCTTGGGCGGAGGCTACGAACACCGCCACCACCGCAGGACCTCCGAGGACCGCAGAAGAGACCGCTCCCGGCCTGCCTAGCTTAATGAAATCAGGCTTTAGTACCTGGCAAGAGTTCCTCGCCTGTGAAGAGGACTGTAAGGCCAAGCTGGGTGCGCTGCTGCGGGCCAATCTGCGCTTCACTGACCCGAAGTCGTTGCGGCCTCAGTGACTTCTAGACAGGGTGTGGCTCAATTTGATTGACCAGGAGTACTGGTCGGAGGTCCAGAGGGCCTATCAGTCCTTGCAAGAAGCACCGCCCTCTGCCCTTGCAGTCCACACCGAAGCTCTACTTGCAGAGGACTCCGCGAAAGCCTTCCTCGGCCCGCTGGCAGCACTGCAGTCTCCGCAACGGATCCAGCAGGTGACGAAGCTACTGAGGTATTTCCTGCACAAACGACCCGATATCGGATATGTGAGGGGAATGGCCAGTCTACTGGCTCTGCCTTTGAGTGTTTTCGCAGTGGAAAGCTCTGCTTTTGGGGTGTTTGCGTACATGATTGAGAGGGTTTTCCCTGAGAGTTACTTCGACAAGACAGAGAGATATTTGGGCAAATTCACGGAATTGCGCATTTTTGCACTGCTAGCAGAGCGCCTCCGCCCGCACCTAGTCCAAACACTAAAAGCAGTGTTCCGACCTCGAAACGAGCCTGTAATTCCCACCCAGACCCGAGAAACCGACTACTCCCCCTTCGTTACCACCACCAAACACCTCGCCGAAGCCTGGTTCTCCACTTTATTCAGTTCTAACCTGTACCCTGTAGACCTTGTGCGTATTTGGGACTGTTTGCTGATATTCGGCTTTGAGTTCGCTCAGAAATTCGGCCTAGTGCTGCTCAGCAGATACGAACGAGCTGTGCGCAATGCTATAAAGGAGGAAGTCGCCAGTATCAACCAAGGCAGTACTATAGATGCCCTACTCACTGCAGGCACAGCCGCCGCCCTCAGACTATTGAAAAGAACTGACAAGTTACCACTGGAAAAGCTTATTCGGAAGGCGATATCGAAGCCCAGCTATGCGACTTTGACCAGGAGTCAGATGAAGCCGCAGGCTGCAGACTTGGAGAAGTCGCAGGAGGAAAGACTTGCAAGACTGCGGATTTCCAGGACGTTATTTCAGGAAACAGACACAAATTACGACGGTTTCCTGAGAATGTTCGAGGAAATGGAGAAAATGAAGACTGGGGAGCAGGTCTCGAGACGGATGTTTCAAGCGGTGATGAAGGGCTGTGGCTGGAGTGAGAAAATCGCTTTGAACATCTTTACTACGTTTGACCAGCAAGGGACTGATTCGGTGCCAATTCGAGAGTTGCAAGTAGGCATTGCCGTACTTTCCAAAGGCAGCTTAGATGACAAACTGATGTTAGCGTTTGCAGCCTTTGATAGTGCAAAAGAGGGCGAAATCGACCCTGTAAGTGCAATTTCCCTCGTATCCGCCCTGGAAGCCGCTCTAGACCACAGACTCACCGCCTTCGAAGCCCTGAGTTCAGGCCTGTTCCTAGCGATGGAAAGGACTGCTGCAGGGCTGGTTTCCCTCAGTGGCTTCATCACTGCCTTCAAAGAAAGTCAATCCGTGAGGGCGCTTGTAGACATATTGGAGCGGGTGGAGGGCTCTGAACTGCTGCAAGTGGCAAGTATGCGAGTGGTGGATTTCGCCCGTAGTGGTGACTTTTCCAATATCCTCAGTCCTTTGGCGTCTTCAGACTTCGCTGCTTCTGCTAGTGACCAAGAAGACGTCCCTGACCCTGTGGACTTGGAAGCCCGGCTCGAGTCTCTGCTGCAAAATGACCTCAGAGAAGACCTTCCCAAGGACGATACTTTTGCAGACTCTGGAAAGCAGTGGGAAGTGCAAGACACTGCAGAGGGCCGTTTCTCCCACGACTCTGTGAGGCGACAGAAGCTGGACCCTATCGAGGAGTCCAAGGAGGAGTCAGAAGGCAACCGATCCGACCATAGAATGGACCCAACGCCTTCAGTAAAAGACCTGAGTGGACGTAGCGGCTGCTCACGTCTCTGCACCAAGGACATGTGCAGACTTAGTTAGGCCCTGTAGCTCTCTTTATCCACTCGTACCATAATGGGAAACTGCGACTTTAGAGAGAACGCGCACGCTCCGGTCGTCCTTCAGTCCCGCAGCCAGTTCTCCTTTCAATCCGCTATCGGCAAAGGGGGATTCGGTCGAGTGTGGAAGGTGCAGACGAAGCGGTCGAAACAGACGTTCGCAATGAAGGAAATGCACAAGGGGCGAGTACTGCTGAAGCACAGTGCTAGCGCTGTCATGAATGAGAGAAGGCTGTTGGCACGGCTCAATCATCCCTTTATTGTCAACATGCACAGCGCTTTTCAGGACCGGGAAAGTCTCTACCTGGTCCTAGACTACATGGAAGGCGGCGACTTGCGGTACCATTTAGGCCACCAAGACAGCTTTAGCGAGGAACAAACCCGCTTTTTCACCGCTTGCATACTCGTAGCCCTGGAGTATTTACACAGCAAGCAAGTAATGCACAGAGACTTGAAGCCTGAAAACATAGTGATGGACGCACAGGGCTATCTACGCCTTACCGACTTTGGGATTTCTCGAGAAGTGCGCTTCAACAACGCAAGCGACACCTCGGGAACGCCAGGCTACATGGCTCCCGAGGTCATGACCAGGCAAAACCATGGACTGGGAGTGGACTTTTTCGCTCTGGGAGTAATGGTCTATGAGTGCATGCTGGGCAGACGGCCGTATTTAGGGCCGAGTCGCAAGGATATTCGGGAGGCGATGTTGGCGAGGCAAGTCCAGGTGAGTTGCGAGGAGTTGCCCTCGGGCTGGAGTGCGGAAGCGGGCGATTTCGCGAACAGACTACTACAAAGGAAGCCTACAGCTCGCCTGGGCTATGCAAGCATTGAGGAAGTCATGAGTCACCCTTGGCTGACTCACTTTCCCTGGACTCAGCTCAGAGCCAAGGCACTCACAGCGCCCTATAGGCCTTGGCACGGGGACAATGTAGACAAGAAGAGTGTAGCAGCTGAGTGGAAAGAAGACGAAAAGGCAGTGGCCGCCGCCCTCTCCCGCTCTACTCAGGAAAGCCTCTTCGAGGGGTACTTCTACGACCCCCAAGGCCGCAAACAGCTTTCAGACCTGCCGCCCCTGACTCACACTTCCCCCCTAAAGTAGTATGCTCTAAAATAAGTAGATGAAGGTGATGCAGAAGCAGATGGCCAGCGCCAGGCCGATCACTAGGGCGTTCAGCTTGTGTCGTCTCGAAATTCTGCTCAGCAAGATGTTGATTCCAGGCAGAGTTTCAGCGAATTTGACCACTTTGTCAGCTGCTCCCTGCATTTTCAGCTTCTGGCTGTGGAGGGAGTCCTTCACTTCCCCGGCCTGGGCGATGATGGCTTTGGTCATAGCTAGGGAACTGTCCAGACTGCGGTTTTCGCGTAGCAGTAAGCCAGTGAATTCTTCGTCCTGCTGCGGTCTGCTAGCGCCCAGCAGCTTGCTGCGTTCTCTTTTGGTGGAAATCGCAGCTTTGGCCTTAGCGAATTCCTTGGTCAGAGTCTGCTGCACTTCACTCAGTCTGTTTACCTGCGCTTGGTCGACTCTCGATACCGCAATTCCGCTCATTTCACTGGCGAGGTTTTTTAGCTTTTCCAAGTCTCGCACTATCAAAGCAAACGGCTTTTCCTCGGGAAGGGACTGACCGTCGGTCACTTCCAGGCCTCCGGCTTCTAAATTCAGCATTAAGTCGTTGAGTTGGTTGAGGGCAGCTTCGGCCTCGGCTTCTGTTTCTCGGGCTTGTTTCTTCAGGTCTTCCATCAGACCCATTATAAGGTGCAATGGGGGAAAGGGGGAAGTGGCCTAGATAGGCGGGATGTGGAGAAGTGGGAGGGGTTCCTGTAGACAAGAAGGTTGGAGGAAGGGACTATCTGCCTGTAGGATGTACATTAGTAGGGCTGCTAAATAGCTTATTTCAGAGGCGTTTCTACCAAAAGTCGACAAAACCTCCAAATTCGCTACATATCCTATAATTAGTACTGAAATGGAGGGATTTGCACAAGTATCCGTCCACTGCGGGATCAATAACTCTGCTTTCCCTATCTCTACATCCAGCTGTGCTTACTGCACTTCTGCCAATTCCTCATTTTTCTTGACACTTGAGAAATCGTCAAGTGTCTATCTATTATCCTGAAGACGAGTGAAAATGTATGAAGACTAGAAGCTTAGGCCGTCTCACCCACTGGTACTATACTCGAAATTGAAATAAAAGGGGAAAGCCCCTCCTTCGCAGGCAAAGCCGGCTATTCCTGTCTCCAGAAGGGAGGACTAGACCGTCCGCCGCCCCAGCTTTACGTAAAAGAGCAAATAAGTAGGCGGCAGGGACCACTTCAGCCGCCTGCTAAGGCTTGATTTCTGCCATTAATTAGCAGAGATGAGGTACGTCGCAGCCTATGCCTTGGCCGTCCTGGGCGGTCACGAACACCCAACTGTGGCGGACCTGGAGCGGATTATCACTTCTGTGGGTGGCGAGTTCGACGCTGCTCACGCTGAGACTTTGGTGAAGGCTCTAGCGGACAAGTCCATCCACGAAGTCATCAAGGCTGCGGAAAGCAAGCTGTCGGCCATCCCTGCAGGAGCCTCGGCTTCTGCCCCGGCTGCTGGCAGCGCACCTGCTAAGAAGGAGGAAAAGAAGGTAGAGAAGAAGGAAGAGAAGAAGGAAGAGGAGGAGGTGGAGGTGGCACTCGACCTATTTGGCGGCGGGGACGATTGGTAGTCTAAGTCTCTGCAAATGGAGGCACCAGGTCGCGTCTTTCCCTTGCTAGTGGCTCGTGGCTCGGACCTGTACCTTGTGGGCGGAGTTGATGCTGCAGGCAAACACTTCGGAGATGTGTGGAGGTGGTCGAGCCAATGGGAGCGCCTTGCCACAGCAGCTATCCCCGTCAGGTCCGGCCACGTGGGTTTCCTCTTCGAGGACAGTATCTACGTCTACGGCGGCCAAGAAGAAGCAGTGCCCAGCCACATCTACGACAAGTGGCTGCGGCTCAACCTCTCCTCTCTCCAGTGGCAGGACTTCGCCGGGCCCAGTGGCCTGCGAGCTCGTCACTCCTCTTCCTGTGTACTGGACTTATTGGGAGCTAAGGCTTATGTGTATGGAGGCGCTAGTGGCAGTGAAATCGAGTCGGATACTCTTATGTTGGACTTGAAGGCTGGAAGTTGGACATCCATGGCGACTACTCACAAGCCTCCAGGCCGCATGATGCACGCCGCAGTCCTGCACCAGCAGCAAATGTATGTCTTTGGCGGCATTGATGCAGTTCAAAAGGTGAGTTCGGACCTGTTTTGTCTGAATATTGGGAACGGGACTTGGCGGAGTCTGGGGATGTTCGTAGTGGAAGATGCTCTGATGAAGATGTGTGGACTTGCAATGGTGGCTACTGAGGACTCCTTGGTGCTGTTTGGGGGCATGGATTTGGAGAATTTGACAGTCTACAACCAAGTTTTCATATATGAAATCAGAGATGCTCACTGGTACAGGGTGCCTGAACAGCGCACGCCCAGGTTTGGCTGCTGCATGGTGCTGCAGCGTGGGGACATCACGCTGCTGGGAGGATGTGACATGCGGACAAGAGCAACAGCTACAGCCATTGATACACTCTCAGTGGTACAGCTACAAGCACTTCGCGAGGCGCTGTAAGAGCTTAGTTACTTCCAAAGCCAGAGATAGTCAATGACTGTGTAGTTGCCCGAGGCAATTTGCTGCCACAGCAGCGCCGAGGAATTGTACGCAGTCATAACTCCATAAGCCTTCTCCGAGCTTTGAAATTGGCTCCAAGGCAAACGCGTAGGGGAAGGGGGTGCATAGGACTCCTGCTGCCCAGCCATACCCGCCACTATCACTATAGGCGCCTTAGCTCCCCGGACTTCATTAGCGCCCAGGTAATCCGCTCCATAGGACTGGTTGTTGTAGACAGGGTTCATCCGCTCGTAGGAATGCACATGCGCCCACATTTCTATATCGACTTGGTAGTCGTAGAAAAGGTCTTCCCAGGCTGCACGCATAATTTGTGCAGCTTGCACGCAGTCCTTGTTATGTCGCTGCCAGGGGATGGACCTTAGTTTGGAAGAAGTGCTGGTGGACCAGTCAGCTGAGCAATAGGTGGGTCTGTGGCCTGTCACCACTACCCAGGGAGTCTTAGTCCTGTTTACGCTCTTTAGGTCGTTTTCCAGCCAGGCGACTTGGTCTACATTGATAGTGTCATTGTAGAAGGCTAGTTCCGTGCTGAGGCCAATCACATGCACCAGACCAACATCCACCGAGTACCACAAGTTGCTGGTATTGCCTGGAAATGCGAAGCGGTTGGTCCAGTGTGCAGAGCAGTCGAACTCCTGTCCTTCATGGTTCCCCATCACCGCCATGTACGGCAGAATAGTGGCTATAGGCTGTACATCATTCAGGAAAGTGTTGCCAGTGGCGCCTCCGTTGGAGTTGAGGTTGTAGGCCAAGTCGCCAATCTGCATGATCATGTCGTATTCATAAGTGGAAGTGATGTTTTCCAATGCACTCAGTGTGAGGGCAATTTCAGGCCCTATGCCGAAGTCTCCGTACCAAATCACCTTGGAAGGCGGCCCAGTGGAGAAGTCTCGCTTTGCCCTAAAGACGTAGGAACTACTCATTGCCTTGGAGGACCCGACTTGGTATTGGTAAAATTGGCCAAGTTGGAGTCCTGTCATTTCCGCTGCATACGTGAATAGGTCAGCATTAGGAGCAATGTCCCAGTCGTCATTGGAGAAAAGTCTGAGAGTAGCGTTGACTCGGGCCACAGGGGCGTTGGGCTGGTTGAGGGAGTAGAGGACGTAGGGACTGGAAGCCACTGTGGGAGTGGTCCAGACGACATACATGCTGTGGTCTGTTTCTCCAAGACTCAGGTGGATTTGCTCAGGCACGTAGCTGGTGCTGCTGTGACGTAGAGACTTGGCGGAACTCCCAGCCGCGAGGAAGAGGACAAGAATTAGCATTGCAATCGCTACGAGGAAAATGAAGTCTTGGCCTACTCTGATAGGAAGCACTGTATTCCTTAGTGCCAACTAAGCCACAGCAATTCTCTTACATAGGCCTTTTTAGCGCTTTCAGCCATCTATAGTCCTAAGTAGCCCATAGTTTACTTCTATTACGCTGGAAACTCGTACTCCACATGCAACACCGACGCTTTGAAGAACAACTCCCCGTTTCTCACACAGTACGGCAGCAACACATAGCAAGGGTCCCCAGCCCTCAAAAACCCGTCCATTGCCTCGTGCTTCATAGGGTTAAACTCCACTTTCTCACCTATTCCACATACTTCAGAGGCCACTGGAGGGTCGGAAACGTAGTAGCAAAAGTAGATTTCTCCCAGTTTCTCCACGAAGCGGGAAAGGCTGGCTTCCGGCTCACTCAGTTTGAGGGTCTGCTGGACCTGTCGGACCACTGGGGCGGACTGGAGACTTCGAGGGTGCAGTTTCTTCCAGGTGGCTTGGCAGCTCTTGCGGAGTACATTCATAATAGGGCCGTCGAGACTGTCAAGGCCGCAAGTCCGCTTTAACTCCCTCTCCACCGGGGCGAAGTAGGCATTCACCTGCTCCTGTGCCCCTCCAAACACAGTCCTAAAGAAGTACACCACTCCCTCAATCGTCAACTCCGGACTCAGCGTCTCAAAGAAGAAGTCCTGACAGTCACACTTGTAGAACTGCTCCGTGGCTGCTGCAAGTTCCGTGAGGACAGGAAAAGAGGCGGAAGTGTTCTGCAGTCCAGGCACCATTTGCCGCATGTTGACCTGCAGCTGCATCACTTCTTCCTGCAAACTTTGGTTTTCTGTCTTCAACTTGTCCCTTTCCTTCCGTACAGTCGCGAATTTGCTAGTGATTACTCGAAGTTTGGACTTGACGTCTTTCAGTTCTTCGTCGAAGGCTGGGGTCTGGAGACGGAGTTGGGCGGCTTCCGCTTCCAATTGGCTGTATTTGGCTCGGAGAGTGGTTAGTTCTTCTTGGAAGTCGGGACTGTTTGGGTCTCGGGGTTGGAAGGCCTTTTTCATTTTGAATTTATACGTTGGGAATAGGGATGAATTCGGCTGTTACTAATTTGGCGGTTTTTAGGGAGGGAGAACGACATAGGTCTGAAGTAGACATTATGAGAAAATTGGAGGATTTGCTGCCTTTTTTCACTTTAGGGCTAGTTCTGAAGCAAAGAAAGCTGACCGCTATCGAAATAAGTGAGTATTAGTGCGCAAGTTGCAGTCTATGCAGAGTCTTACTCACTAGGGAGTATCATTAGCATCAAGCATACTATAGACCAGATAATAAAGTGAGGAAAGGACTGAGAATTCTGGACCTGATAGGAGTAGTGCGACATTAGTCATCATTTAGGCTATTTCTGTAAGAAGAAACTGCTATGATTGATAGTGAAGCATACTTTCCTGCTGTTTCTACCTTGATTTTGGGGCTTATTACGACGCATGTATCAGGCATTAATAGCCAAGGTTCTAGGCAGCTGGCTATAATTATAAAGGAACAAGTGAGTGAGTCGGAAACTTGCAAAAACTCCCAGAAGTAATGTAGAACTGTGCTAGAGTGGAAATTACCCTCGGGCGCTCCGTAGCTCTGGAGCTCTTGGCTATCAGTAATAATGGGTGCCACCTGCAGCTGCCACGGGAAGCTCAGCAAGGTGGCCGGCCTGTCCACTCACCCCACCTCCGCCACCGCTCTTCTGCAGAAGAAAACCATCCTCACGCCCAACACTGACTCCTCAGTTCAGAAACTACGCGACTTCTACGAGGAAGAGAAGAAGCACATCCCCAAGAAAATAGACACTTACTACCTGAACGTGATTGAAGACCGGCACGCAGAGATCCCCAGCATCGTGGTCAAAGTGTCCATGCTGGGACAGCGAGGGATCGAGTACTTGTGCCGCATTTTGCCCTTCTATGCGGGCATCTTGGAACTGCGACTGTGGAAAGTGGGTCTGGACGCCTTTTCCACCGACCGCCTGGCCTACTATTTACCCTTCCTGACCAAACTGCAAGTCCTGTCTTTGGAAGACAACAGTATCAGCGACGCTGCAGTGGCCAACATATGCAAAGGCTTCAAGACGATGCGACTCCTGAGGCAGCTGTGGCTGGGCTGCAACCTGATTTCGTCCACAGGAGCGACTTCCCTAGCGCTCAGTCTGCGGCTGTTAGTGCTGCTGGAGCTGCTCAGTCTCGACTATAATGACATCCAGAGCGAGGGCTGTGCTTCAATCTGCACAGTCCTCTGCGAAACTCAGAAACTGCGGAAACTGAGTCTGGAAGCTAACGCAATCACTGCAGAGTGCCTCCCCATGCTTTCCACCTTCGCAGAAATCAACGCCCCCGAGCAGCTGCTCAACCTGAAAAGCAACAAACTGAGTCCGCAGGACTGCGAACAACTGGTGCATCTCTTCGGTGCAGAGCGTGTAGACGTTAGTTTCCAGCTGTAGCTTAAGTAACCTGCTTACTAGATTTCCTCCCTGCGGACGACCTTGAAGTGTACTACCTTCTGCACTGGCTCTTTGCCGTGCTGCTCGATGTAGGAGTTCCGGTCGTTGAAGTACTGCTCGGCGTAGTAGGGATTGATCAGCCAGAACTCCACGTCTATCACTTCTCCCGGGCGACAGTGCCCGCAGAGGAAGGTGAAGTGCTGCACCCAGGGCTTGCCTGGCAGGTCCTTGCGCTTTTCCCGGTCTCCGTACCTGCCTTCCTCCACTATGATCTTATCTGTAGGCAGACGTCCCACCACCCACACCTCTGAGATACTCGAGTCCTCGACTTGCTCAATGCGCACCCTAACTCCACGTGGAATTGTCACTTCGTCATAGTCTTTGATGTCTTCCAGTTGCTGGGTAATGGGTCCCTCGGCTAGCACGATGTAGAGTAGTAGGAGCGCGGTCAGACCTTTCATATTATACGTGGCAGTACCCCGCTCTGCTATCAAATTGCCAGCACGGTGAAATAAATGGGGACTGGAGAGTCGTAAGCGCCAGGCAGAGTAGCAGCCAAGGTGGTTTACTGGCGGCAGAATCGCACAGATCTGTACGCCTTCGATAGTGGAGACTTGGTCCGTTTCAACTTAAATGTGAGTCCGGGGTCTGCTCTGTGCATAGCAGACGATCATTGCTTTCTGCGAAAAGAGGGAGAGACGGAGTCCGACGCGGACACGAGCACTTTGACGGTAATAAAGGCAGGCGAAGGGCTGGAAGCTGGCTTCATTCTGCATAGTTCCGAGGAGCTTTGGCAGCCTATTAATCGCCTCAAGCCCGCGGCAATAGTCCTCAAGTCTGGCCTTCAAATCCGCTTTGGCCGGAGTCGCTTCACTGTGGAGGCCTTAGTCTTCCCCGCGGAGTGCATCTCTGACACTGCCAACAGTGATATCAGCGATAACCAGACCATTGACCGAATGTGTCGCATCTGCCTATCAGGCGAGCGAGAGAGCGGCAACCCTTTGATAAGCATTTGCAAATGTGCAGGGACTCAACAACTGATTCACCTGCACTGTGCAAAGGCCTTTATTCACAGTAAACTGAGGACGAATGACAGTCCTTGTGTGGAGTCCTTTTTGGTGAGCAGGTCTGTAATGTGTGATTTGTGTCATGAAGAGTTGCCATTGACACATGTCGAAAGCGGCACTCAGTATACTCTAAGAGGCGAAATTAAGCCGCAAAGTGCTTATGTGAAACTCGTGAGTGACTCGAATCCCAATGAATTCCACATCGTGCACCCAGCACTGCACAAAGCAGCTACTATAGGTCGCGCTCGTACATGTGACTTAAAGCTATTCGACGCTTCAGTGAGTCGCTTGCATGCGTCCATAACCCACACAGAAGCCGGCTTTATCATACGTGACGAAGACTCCAAGTTTGGGAGTCTGGTGAGGGCTCCAGGGGATCTTCCCCTGCCATATAATCGAGAGCTAATTCTGCAAGTCCGCCAGTCACTTCTAACCTTGCGAGCAGTGAAACCGTGTAAAATACTCAAATGCTGCTGCTGCCGTAGAAGAGTCAATAGGCGCACTGAGCCGCCTGACAGTACACAAGGGAATGAGAAGGCAGAGATAAGACAAGGGAGGAGATACGAAGAGGAAGCGCCATTAGACTGTCAAGTTCCCTCGTAAGTCAGGTAGTTTGCGCTTGGAATACTGGATAAGGCTATATGTCGCTGGGGATTAGACAAATCGGAAGTATAGGACTGCAAGTCAGATTTAGGACAAAGGCAGCCCAGGCTCCCTACATCTTTGACTACTAGGGAAATAAGGCTAAGTCTCAATTCACTCATACAACTCGCACTGCCAAGGCAAGTCTCTGCACTGAGTTCATAAACCCCCTAGTCCTCTTGCGTGTATAGAAGATCTGCTTTCTTAGTTCTCTAGGACACCTTCCCGTCTCATCTCCTTAGCTTTGCTAACTGCTGTTGTCCGCCTGGGAATGAGGCCTTTCAGACTTACAGAACAGCTTTCTGGGACTACTGCGGGACTAGTGTGGCGAACTGTTGTTTTTTAGAGGGGAAGGCTGGCTGTGTGGCTAATATGGTCGCATATAAGAGAACTGAAGCAGGTTCTATCCAGTGACTGTATTGGCCCTCCTCCCCTAACTACCCCAAACATACAGAGTTATCTCTGTTGTGTCTACTGTACCCGCTGTGCCTGAGATTTGAAGTTATCCCACTTCCTAGCAGGGGTCGATTTGCAGAGCTACGAACGAGGACTTATTTTTGTCAGAGTTGGCTTCACTGAGTCCTTTGAACTAAGCGTGGAAGCTCGAAATGCTGGTTTCAGCGATATTTTTTCATTGTTTTGGTTCCATTTAGGCTAGAAACTCTGACCTGTTGTATGAAACATCAATCTGATATAAATATGACGAGTGTCTTTGAGTTTCGTCAGAGCCCACAGTTCTGGGTTCCCACGTGTCTATGCCCTCCCTCCACCTCTCTCTATAGCGGGGAGTTGCAGACTTCCAGCACCCTTGGAACTGCCAGTTGGCGCTGCTTCCACCTCACCTCCTCCCATCTCTACCAAGGCCAATCAGAAAGTTCCGCCTCATACTGCGAGTTCAAGGTAGACCTGCGCTGGGTCACTGTAAACCCCTTTGAGGAACGCACAGACAGCGGCGTTCGCTTCGGATTTTCCCTCGTGTCCGCCCTCAAGAAGGCAGACTTCTATGTGAGAAGTAAAGAAAACTTAATTTTGTGGCTGGACCAACTCGAGCAAATCTGCATACTGCGAGATATTACAGATGACTTCACGATACTGAAGCAACTCGGCTCAGGCGGACAGTCCGAAGTCTTTCTAGGCGAGTCACTGAGTTCAGAAGAAAAAGTGGCCATAAAGCATTTCGACAAGCGGAGATTCATCAACCAGCCAAAGAAACTGGAAGCCCTGGCCAACGAAATCGAGATCCTGAGACGTATCAGCCATCCAAGGGTCCTCCAACTCTACCGTGTGTACGAGGATGATCAAGCCGTCTACCTAGTGACTGAGCTCATTCCTGGCAAGTCGCTATACGACGACCTCTGCGCCCATGGCGTCTTCTCCCTCCCAGAGGCTGAGACCTTTATTGTCAACTCTCTAGACCTCCTGACCTACTTAGCCGAACAAGGCATTCTGCATCGAGACATCAAGCCTGAAAACATCATAATCCCTGATTGTACGGCGAGGGGCGACTTCAAACTCATCGACTTCGGCTTCGCCACGCAATGGACTGGAGCTCAGATTGAAGACTCCTGCGGGTCTCCGGGCTATACGGCGCCTGAGATCATCTGGACGCGCAGTCATGGAGAGACTCTGGATGTGTACAGTGCAGGGATGGTCTTTTACGTGCTGATAGCGGGGTGCAGTCCCTTCTTCGCGAGAAGTAGGAGGGAAGTGATTCGGCTGAATGCGGAAAACGATGTCACCTTCGGACAGCTGCGAAGGGGAAATTCCGCAGTTTGATCAGAGACATGACTTGCACCGACCCCAGTCTCAGAAAGACCGCCGTGGAGCTCAAGTCCGCCTTACTCGGAGCGAAGTCTGAATACCCCAGGACAGAGAAAGCTACTACTACCGAGACTTAAGTAAGTCAGCTTCAGCCTAATAATTGGAGTCTTCACTCACCAGAATACAAACTTGGACAGAATTCTCCCAGCGCATTGCTTTGACTACTCGTCTAGGCCGAAGGCAAGTCTAGTAAATAATGCTCACAGTTGGTTATATCGGAATTTGTACGGCCACTTTCTTTCCTATTTCGAGTTTTCTGCTTAGGTGGAGCAAATCGATATTTTCCTCGCTTTTTCATAGTGCTTTTTGGTCGATTTGAAAGCGCCAGGATTCAGCTGATTTCCCAGTATAATCAATTAATCGCTTCGCACAGAGACACATCCCTACACCCACAGCTAGTCAGTGCTAATATGAGGAATTCAATCTACTCGATCACTCTGAACGAAGCACTCGCCGCAGTGGGCGGCCACGGCAAGTACCAACAGCGCTCTCTCGCCCTCTGCTCCATGCTCTGCTTCTCTGCAGGTGCTTCCGCAGGCAGCCTGTCCTTCCTCCTTCAAAAGCCGCTCCTCGTATGCGCCTCTGATCCCTGCTCTCAGGTGTGCGACTCGCCTCAAGTCAACCCCGCCTCAGCCTACACTCCTGCGGTGGAGTGGGGACTGATATGTGAGCGGGAGTACCTGCGAGACATACTGGGAGTGCTGTACCTATTGGGAGCGGCTGTAGGAGCAATGCTGCTGTCCAGTTTGGAGGGTTGCTTCGGCAGGAGGAAAGTGGGCTGTATCGCTGCATTTGTGGGCGTTTTGGCCGGGCTGATGACCAGTGGCTCTCCCTACTTCGAGTTGCTCCTGGCCACAGCGCCCTGGAAGGGAGCAGCCGATGCCTCCCTCATCACCGTGGCAGCCCTGCTAGTGCTGGAAACCACAGAGGGGGAGTACCGCAATTGGTATCTTGCAGGACTCTTCGCAGCAGGGTCTACAGGCTATTTGGCTGTCTGCCTAGGGGGAGTTGTCCTCACTCATTGGCGCTCCGTGGCACTGATTTCTACAATAGCCTATTGCTGCTGCCTGCCACTCACTTCGCTACTACACGAGTCGCCTCGGTACTTATCAGCCATCAAGGGAAAGTACCTCCAGGCCAGATCTGTACTGCAGCTGATAGCCGCCGCTAATCAAAAGCCTCCTTTCAACGACATGCTGGAAGGAGAGAAAGTCATTGGCTACCAGCAGGAAAGCGAGGAAAACCACCTCAGCAACTCCTCGACTAGAGACGCTACTGGCAAGCTGGTCTTCGTCCCTATCACCAAAGGCATAGTCAGCGTCTCACAAAGGGAAACCCGGTCAGTGACGCGATATCGCTTTTGGCACTTGCTGTCTCTCGCTTCCTGTCGGGGTCTGTTTGTAGTGGGCTTAGTGACTTGGGCGAGTCTGGCGCTATCCTATAGCAGTCTGTGGGCAGTGCCTGGAGACACTATTACTGCAGTGGCACTGGGGATGTGGGCGGGAGACCTCGTGGTCTTACTTCTCACTGCCTACTTGGTCAGACATGTGGGACGCTTGGGACTCAATATCGCTTACTTGGCGATTGGCGGCTTGAGCGCGATTCTCACAGTGGCCTTTCTCGCGCCCAACTGCCATCCTCAGGGCCTATGTGACGTGGAAAAGGTCATTGAAATCCTGCTGCTGCACTCAGCTCGCGTAATCACTAAGGCGGAAGCCTACCTACTGGCCCTGTATACCCTCGAATCCTTCCCAACCAACATCCGTTTCCTTGCCGTAGGCCAGTATATCAGCACCAGCGCATTGATTTGGCTCATTTGTCCACTAATTGCAGATGTGCTGAGGGCAGGACAAGTGAGTATTCTGCTGCTATGCGGGGTGGGTCAACTCATCTGCAGCATCATTTCCTGCCTTTTGTCAGACGTGGATATTGAGGAGCTGCAAGACTTTGTGGAGGAGGAAAAGAGCGAAATGAGCAAGCCGGCGGAGTTGAGCCAAATTGAAATCCACCCTAGCTCTGCGGAGGAAACTTCTCGCCGTCTGAAGTCCACCGAGCCCCAGCCCTTTCAACCCATCCCCGAAGAAGAACATAGTCAGGAAGCTAACAAAGACACGCCTTAGGCCTCTGAAGGACTGTAGTACAGCACTGTGGCCTGCACATCCCCATTGAAGTGAACCAGCGCTCGCAGCACTTCCCGCTCCAGCACTTGGGACTTAGCAGTGGCTTGACACACCTTTACCAGGCGTTGGAAAGTCGCTAGGGTGTCGGCTTCGCCGTAGGAGGCTTCCGCCAGGGCAGAGGAAAGACTGAGTTGGGACAGACTGGCGACTAGGCTGGCTTGAGGCGATTCTTCCAAAGGTTTGATGGAGGCAATGGGCGACTGGGGAGGGGTTTCTGACTTGAGGCTTTTTCGAGGGGGAGATGGGCCTTTGGCGGGGTTTTCTCGCTTGAGGGATGAGGGCAGTTTCACTCTTTTCGGGGGCCAGACAGTGACCTTCACTAATTCATCCTCTTCCGAGTCCTGCAGTCCCTGGGGACTCACAGGCAAGTGCGCCTGCCACTTCTTTCGTCCCCCGCTAAAGTCCATTTTGGAGGTGAAGTTGTGATAGTGGTATCTCAGAGACTCCGGAGGGTGTGTATCCCCCAGCATAGACCTGGCCTTTATCCAATACGACAAAGACCTCAATCCTTCCTTAGAGTGGTCCTTTACATAGTCATATATTCGTCTTTCTTCCTCATACGTATACGCATTTCGCCCCTGTATTTGTTTCTGCACCGGCGGCTGAGTCGTCAATCGGTAGTGTTGCAAAAGCTGCAGTTCCAGCAATCTCACACTGTCCACCACAAAGAGATACGAGTACACAGAGTGGTGTATGATCTCTGGCACATAGTGCTTCGGCGGGAAAGACAGCAGGTGGATACTTGTTTCGGTCAAGATAGGAGTCACTAGGCCGCCAAACTCAGATATAGACGCAGCGATGCTGTCTGCAACTCGGCTGTCCAGGTAGAAGGCTGGGTGGAGGGTACTCAGGGGAGTGTCGGAGGCGGTGTGGAAAAGGAAAGGCGCGATCTTAGACATGGCGATTGGAATATAAGAGGGAAGTGTAGGCTGAACTTGGGAATTGGGGAAAGAGGATTCTGCTCAGGGTCTACAGGGCTGCTTGCGACCTACTTTAGGAGGGATGGTTTAGATAGGCCTCCAGGATGGACAAAACTGCTAATCAACTCACAACTACTGACCAATCCTAACTTCTAGTTAGTTTCACAGGACTATGCGAGCGAGCACCACAGTGTGGACACTCGTGCAAGCCGTTGCCAGGCCGCAGCACCACACAGTCTTCACACACCACATGACCGCACCAGTAGGCATAAGCAGCTTCTTTCTCACACAACTTGCATTGCGCCAATTGATTCACTCTGTTGAGCTCAGTGTTGGCTGCTTGGATGAAGACTCGGAGCCGTTGAAGGTTGAATTGGACTTTCTCAATGTGAGTAATGATAGAGTTATCGAGAGTCGGAGGCTGAGACTGGGCCTTGGGAGCTGGGGAAGGTAGTAAGGAGTTGGTATTACGTTCGTGAAGGAAAGGACAGTAGGGGTGTGGACAGCTGGACCTTTCCAGGTAATTGAGACAGGGCTTTTTCTTATACATTAGTCTGTGGAAGTACACCTCATTCTCTGTATGTGCGAATTGGCACAGGTCGCCCTCTGGGCACTTCCCTGGACTTCCAAACCCTCTGCCTTCCTCAAAGTACACATACCCGCATGGCTGCTGCGAGTACTGGGAGTCCTCTGCTCTCCTCCTTTCCTCGGGTAGGTGGAAACAGAGACAGCGCAAGTCCTTCTTGCAGGCGGGTGTAGAGCAGGGAAATACCTTGTAGCTTGCCCGATTGAAGATTTGGTTGTTATTCCGCAGAGAAAAAGTATCAGGCTGAGGGATTATGTTAATTCGCGATTTCGGCAGTTCGATATAGGAATCAGAATGGAGCCTCATTTCTTCTTTATAGGCCTGCTGAGTTTCGAGAGTGGGCATCATTGGAGGCCTTTGAGCCAGGGCATTGCGATTATAGGGCAGACCAGGCAGCCCCGCTCCATCTTTCTCTATGTGAATAAACGGACAATGAGGACCGAATCTCCTGCAATTTCCGTCTTGCATCGGTCCCTGATCACATAGCTTCGTCTTATACAGCATCGGATGAAACAGGACTTCGGTCGTACTGTGTGCAAAGTTGCAGTCTGTGTCTGTGCACTCCGACTCCATACAGCGCAAAGGCAAGTACAGCCAAATGCCACTAGCCGCGCGCACTGGTCTTCGTCTGAACAACTGGTGCTTGTCAGGGTGTACAGCCTTACAATTCGGATCAGAGCAGCGGTCTTGGCAGGTAGATACTCGGAAAGTCAGCAGGTATTCCCGATATTCAGACTTCAGTTCTTCCAACTCGTCGCCTGCTTCAGCCACTTTGGCCAGCTGCAAGTCCTTGAGACTCCGTTCCTGCGTCTGTCTAGCGTCTTGGCTGCTTCCCTGGACAGGGTCCGCTCTTCTGCTGGAGGCCTGGCCCCTACTGGTGAGGCGAACTTGGTAGCGGGACTGCGCCCGGGGTTGGTCGGACATGATTAAAAGGAATGGTGGGTGTGAAAGCCTAGCTAGGTTTAGCCCAGAGACTTCTTGAGCCGCCTCTGCGAGGAGGAGTGCTTCACAGCCAGGCTTCTAGTGCTCACATGCCCTGCTTTCTTCGAAGAAACATCCGTCAAATCCACGTCTACCGTCTCTTTGCGCTCCTCCACTGCCTTCTCCAGCTCTGGAATGTCTGCTTAGTCCTTACAAAAGGTCGTTTTACTGAACGGTCCAGTCGGGTATTTCAGCATACACCACACAAAGGCTGTTTCAGTCAACCCCTCCCCACTCTGTCCTTCCTCACACCCACAAATCCATATCATATTCACACGTTCCTGGGGTATCTCCGCGTCCAAAGAGCGAAGCAGTACTGTGAAGCTCTCCTTGGAAAGCGGGACTTCCTGCTTGCTGTCATAGAGGGCGATTAACTGCGCGGTGCTGTCTCTTTGCTTGCGGTTGAAGAGAGTTATGAGGACTGTGAGGAAGTGACATTTGGTGTTGGTGAACTCTTCACCCTTTTCCACCTTCAGAAACCAGCTGAAATTGCATCTCTCTGTGAAGTCCTGCAAAGTCAATTCCCCGCCTTTCGCCAGCTCCTGGTACACCTCCTTGATATCCGCTTCAGTTATCCACAGTTCTAAAGAAGACTTGATCCCGCTTACAAACTCTGCCTCGGAAATCGACCCGCCTCCGTCCTCGTCTATCAGCTTGAATACAGCTTCTGCGCTCATGCCCAACTTCGCCATTTTGTGGCACAATTTGAAGGTGACGTAGTCCACTAGGGAGCAGCCTTCAGGCCGCAGGAGCTGCAAAGCCAGTTCTCCGCTTTTCTCGTCATTCTCAAATAGGTCGTAGATGAGGGAAATCACTTCGGTGGTGAAGGCTTCGCCCCCTGTGGCTGCTTGGTCGTAGGCAGCGCGGCCGTGTGTGGTTTCCAGCTTTTTCCCCTTTTGTCGTTTGCGCTGGACTTCTCTTTCACGGGCGTACTTCTCCATGAGTTTATGAAAATCCATGCGAATGCGGACCAAATAGAGAGCCAGTTGGAAAGGGATGGGCTCCGGGTGCCAAACTTGAAGCAGTCTAGCGAACAGCACAGCATAGGGCAGGTTCTCATTGTAGAGGATCTGCAGGCCTGGGATCAACTGTCCCAGGTAGCGTAGTGCTATCGACTTAATTCCGAACTGGCGATTGAGATGCTCCATTAGGAACTCCGTCATAGCTCTCGGCTTGCGGCCTGCCTGCAGGTCCTGTGCATCCACTTCGAACTTCCTATCCATCAGTTCTTCGAAGAACTTGAATATGTTCAGGTAAGTGAGTGGACGGTCTGCTGGTACGTTGGCTTTACTGAGGGTTTCGATGAGGACGTTGCTGTTCACTGCTTCCTGTCTCTCAGCACCTAGTAAGCTTTCTGCTTGTTCTACTTGGGCAGCAGACGCTTCCAGGATTACTACTTCTGCGGGCAGGGAAATAGTCTCAGTCTCGGGGGTTGCCTGTTGGGTACTATGGAGGACTCTATGATAGGTCCGCAACAGCTCGATGGATAAAGGCAATAAGCTGGGATTATAATTGCTGCGATACCGTCTGAACAACTTGTTCGATTTCTCCCTCAGCAGCGTCAACTTCGGCTCACAGGCAGGGTTGCAGGAGACCAGGATTCGGTCGAACTCAGGGAGTGTGGGTTCGAGCAGGGCGAGAGTACTGCGCCACCAGTACCTGCGGAAGAAGGGGTGGTAGGCTCGAAGCGCCTTCAGTCCTTGCTGGAAACTGACACGACGAGACACTCTGCGAGGCTCTTTGAAGGGCGCTTTCCCGTCTTTCTCGAGTTGCGCTAGTTCGGACAGGTACTCATCCTCAGCCCCCGCTACATGCTCAATTGCCTCTTGATGGGTGTCCAGGAGCACTGGCTTGAGCAGGTCCAAAGCAGCTTGCAAACCCACTTTCTTCCCCAAATCTAATAGCAACGACCGATATGCTCGTAAGGTTTTCGCAGCCTTCAGAACATTTCCTCTTTTCGAAACTCGCCGATTCTCTCTGAACTGCGCTTCAGTGGAGTCTCGCAGCAATGTCAGGATACTGTCGAGCTCAGGGTCACCGTCATTCAGCTCCTCTGCCAGTTTACTTAGATCCGCTGCGATGCTTTCCAGCTCTTTCATGATTTCGTCGCTGCCCTGGTCAGTGTCTTCGTAGCTGCTTTTCGCTTTCTTCAAGAGTTCCAGGAGCAAGGGATGGTAGGCTCGAACAGCGCCTATAGCTCTGGGGAGCAGGGAGTACTGGGGAGACCTGCGGTACTCTGTGAAAGGCTGGAGCCCTTCGTCCCGCAGAGAGGTGACCCGAGGCTGGTAGGCAGGAGCTGGAGTGAGCACTTGCACTAGAGCGTCCAACTCAGCAAGAGCAGGTTCCAGCTGCTCCATAGCCTCTGTCACTGAGAAGTGAGGACCTCTGGCTTCAGCAGAGGTAGGCGCAGATCCACTTCGTAGGCCGCGGAACAGAGGGAAGTAGGCGCTTACAGCACTTATTGCTTGCTGAATATGCACGAGTTGGGGTGTTTCTCGATGTTCAGCAAGCGGCTTCATGGCTTGTCTTCTGAGTGCGGGCAAGGAGTCCAAGTGTGTCTGGTCCCCTACGCACTCCTCCACTACTTGATGCACCCCTGCCAGCAGTCCCTCCAGGTGCTTCAGTGCAAATCTCCAGGAGTACTGTCGGAAGAAAGGGTGATAGGCCCTCAGTGCTTGCATTCCCTGTACTGCCTGTCCTCTCCTAGGCGTCACTCGGAACTCTCGGAACGGAGCCTGTGAGTCGCTTTCTAACTGCTGTAATTCAGTTGCTAAGACCTGGTCGTTACTCGCTAATGCCACTGCTTCTTTGTGAGTGTCTGTGACTGTGCGCTCAATTAGATCCATAACCCATCGAAAACCGCCTTTGCGTGTCCAGTCCTTCATAGCAGCGTGGTAGTCGCGGACGGCTTTAATGGCCCTGAGCAGATTTTCGCTGCTCTGTGGAGTGACTCTATTGGCTTTGAAAGGAGCCTCAGCTGCTTCTCGCAGTGCACGCAGCTGCGCCTCCAAAGATTCATCACCAACGGTCAAGTCCTTGGACAGTTCCGCTAACTCCACAGTCGTAGGCTCGAGAGCAGCCAGTGCGGTTTCGAGACCAGCTGCAGAGGCCTGCGAGAATTGTTCGTGAATGTCGCTCAGTGCGGCTTTCAGTAGAGGGTAGTAGCCTCGGAGGGCGGCTATAGCTCTGGGCAGGTGGGGGAAAGCAGGACTTTGCTGGAACTCTTTAAACGGCATAGACACAGAGTCTTGCAGGGCGGTGAGGCGAGGGTCGAAGGTCTGAGTGCCTAGCAGGCTTTTTGCCAGGTCGGCCATGTCGCTTTGATGAGGCTCTAAGGCCTTCATGGCCTGTTCGATTGCGCTCATTGGCACGCCGCTTTTAGCTTTGATTAAGGTGCTGAGAAACGGAGCGTAGGCCTGCAGAGCTGTAACTGCCTGTCTTAAATGACCCTCCTTGGGCTCTTTTTCACTGAAAGGCGCTTTCGCTGCTTTCCTCAAGGCAGCTAATTGTTCCTTTTCCCTGCTTTCAATAGCCAGTTCGCGGAACAGTGTATGCAGGTCATTAGCCAAAGGCTCCAGCAGCCTCAGCGCGATTTTCCTTGCGAAATGGCGAAAGAAGGGATGATATCGTCTGAAAGCAGCCACCGCTTGCTGCAGATGTTCAGCCCTCAGCGCCTTGCCAAATCCCTGGAATGGAGCCAAAGCCTCACTGTGCAGTTTCGCTAGTACTTCCTCAGTACCAGACTCAGTAGTTGTGTCACTGACTGCTTCTTTATGTGTCTCTTCGATATGAGTTCTGAGCAGGTCCATAGCTGCTTTCAGACCGGATGTTCGGCTGAGTTGCAGGAGTTCAGGGTGGTAGCCTCGGAGTGCTGTCAGCGCTGCGTGTAAATTGGATAGAGAAGGAGCTGCATTGAAAGGCTTGAATACGCCTTTAGCTAGGCTTTGCAGTCTGGGTAGGTAGCTTGGGTCGTTCTCGGCCAGAGTTTGAGCCAAGCCCCTCATTTCTTCAGCGTGGGATCGGGCAGTTTCCCAAATAGTCCCTAGGGAAGTAGTGTCGTTTTCGGCGATTTTGCGATCGATGGAAGGCAATTTGTGCTGCTTAAGGAAATCCCGAAAGGCTGGGAAGTAAGAAAGCAGGGTTGTGACTGCTCTTGGGATATGCTTGGTCTGTGGCTGCTTGTGGTATTCACGGAAGGGTACAGCTGCACTTTCCGCCAAAGTCCTCAAGCGAGACCTGGAAAGCGCCTCTTTCCCACCTAGCAACCGGCCTAGAGAATCCAACTCTGTGGCAGCTTGGGAGAGTCCTCGCATCGCCTCGTCGGTAGCGACTTGCAGGTTAGGGTTGCGTAGGGCGGATTTGATTAGGGCATTTAGGACTGGGAAGTAGGCCCTAAGTCCACGAATTGCTGTCGGCCAAGGACTTCTTTCTGAGGGTGTTGGAACTTGAAAAGTCACTAAGGCATCACGGTGTAAAGCCACTAGTTGGTTCCTTGCTGATTCATTCCCATCGCTCAAATCTAGACCCGTATTATGGATCTCCTCCAGCATCGGTCGCATAGCATTAACGCCCGCTGTCCAGGAGTGCCTGCAAAAGAAGGGGTAATATGCAGAAAGTGCAGTTAGTCCTTTTCGGATATGCTGATGTTTTGGCTTTTGCTGATGCTCTTTCAGCACACTCGTGGCTTTCTCCCGCAGTGCTAGCATGTCTCTCCTTAGATCAGGGTGTTCAGACACAAGGTCTTCAGCTACGCTATGAGCTTCGTCTAAGGTTCGTTCAAGCACTTTCATAGCTCGTCTGGACCCCGCCTTTTTGGCCAGAGACCGCAAAGGAACAGCAAAGGCCTTCACCACTCCCAGCGTTTCCAACACTGAGGCAGTCCCTGGGGACTTCTGCAGAGCTGCAGTGGAGGCCTCTTTGAGTGCTTGAAGAGTAGGCACTGGTTCTCCCTCTGCCAGCTCCAAGCCTAACAAGTCCAAATCACGTAGGACTGTACGAAGAGTTGGGAGTAGTTCCTGAGGAGCCAATGTCAAGTTTTCAGGTACTGATTGAGTCCGAGCATTGACTTGAAGCAAAGGCAAGTAGCCACGCAGTGTGGAAGCCGCTTTGGCTACATGCGAATTGCTAGGGTGTTTTTTGCAAGCCGCTAGGTGCACATTGAACTGGTCACCAAGGACTTTCGCCTGAGGCGTCAGACTTGGGTCCTGACTCGATAACTGCTGTATTTGCGAGGTCAAGTCGACTTGAAAAGCCTCCAATTCCTTCATTGCTTCCGTAACTCCCTTTTCGTCCTTCGCTGTTTGCCCTATCGGCAACGTCCTAAGCAGCAGGAAATACTCCTCAAGTCTTTGCAAAAATGCACTGACATTCGGCTGCTGCGATTTAGTATACTCGTCAGCAAGTTGGGTAATTTCCTCACATTTCCCCTGCAATTTCCCTGCCAAGTCTCTATCCGCCTTCTCCGCTATCTCTAAAGTCCAGTCGCGAACTGCTGTTTTTAGCCTATTCACTGCAGGTCTGGCTGCTTTCCCTGCAGCACTCAGGAAGTACGGAATATAATCCCTCAACAAACTCAGTCCGAATGCGAAATGGTCCTCTCGGGGCCAAGCTCTCGACTCCTCGGTAAAGGCAACTACTGGAGACTCTAGGCCTGCCAGTTCCCCCTGCAGTTCAGAACTCCCCGCTACTTGTCCCTCTGCATCTCTATGGGTGGCGGCCAAGGCTGACTTCAAGGCTTCCAGGCCTGTTCGAAGACTGGACCGGTCGCCCAGTTCCCGCAATGTGGCTTGGGCAGTGCGAAGCAGGCGCAGCGCTTGGAGCAGGTCAGAACTGCTGGGCTGAGTTGCCGCTAGTTTCAGTCCCTGCGCTTCCAGTGCTGTCACTTTCCCTGTCAAATCGGACTGGCCTTCAGCCATTGCTTTTAGCGCGTCGTTCATGTCTGCGAGGCTGTACTGCAGTTCTGACCATACGTCCGTGAGGGTGTTCTCGCCTGGCATGGGACTGGTAGTTGTACTAAGCATTGCTTTCAGCAGTGGGAAATAGGCTCTCAGTCCTGCAATACTTCGATACAGAAAGGTAACCTTATGTGTCTGGCGGTAGTCGTGAAAGCCGGAACTGGCCTCGTTATGGAGATTGTCCAGCTGAGTTTCCAAGCCTGAATTCCGCTCAGACAGAGTTAGTGCCAGGTCATTCAGCTCTTCCTGAGCGGGCTCTAAGAGCTGCATAGCCTGGCTCACCACTGCTTCTTCACTTGCACCAAATTCAGCTTTGAGAGGTGAGTATGGGACGAAGGTACTGTGAGGGGCTGTGTCCTGATCCAATTGGTCAGTTCCCTTAGACTTCAGTCTGTTGGTCAGTCCTCTAGCAGTCTTCAGTCTCTTCTGTACGGAGTTGACCCCTCTACTGAGAGACACAGGCTCCGCTTGTAGTGCCTCTTCCCACCCTGCTTCCCCACTGGCTTCCATCAAGTCTCTAGTCAGCAAGTCCAACTGAGGCAGTACTTCTGCACTGATTCTCTCGGAGGCTTCCGCAGTTTCTGCCACTTTCCAGCCTGCGCCTTGCACGAGTTCCTCCATTAGCTCCATACCAATGCTTCCCAGCACTTTTCCTGTGCTAAGGAGCCTGGACAAGGACTCTTCCCCTGGATCCGCATTGAAATCGCTGGAAATCTCATCTGAAACTCTTCGAAGTCCTTCGATAGTGGCTGCTTTTTCCTCGTCACCCACTGCAGTGGATAGTGCTACGGCCAAATTGTGCTGCTTTTCCACTAGTTCTTGGAGATCTTTCATCACTTTGGGCAAATGTGCAGATCGAATTGAGTGTTCTGGCTCAGAGTCGGTTCCTAAGGCTTGTTTCTGAAGCAAAGGGATGTAATTTCGCTTTAAAACTTCGAGAGAATGGAGCAGGAACTGCCAGGCCTCCACCTGTTTCCCCCCCTCCTCCAAGTCCTCCACCGCCCGGATTTCCCCTCTAACTCTCTCCACTTCAGTGTCCAGCTGCACACTGTGCAGCCCCACTGCCAGTGCTTGTAGTGTGGCCAGAGACTCAGTGGCAGTGGCTTTGAGAGCGGAGGGGTAGAGGGGAAGGAGGTGAGTAGAGGTGTTGTGGGCCTCCCACAGGCTTTGCTTCAAGCTTTCTTGCTGGTCTTGCAGTGTTCGCAGCTCTTCCAGTTGAGTGAGGGAAGTGGGGACTTCGTCTGAGGGGGGAAGGCGCAGCTTTCCCAAGTTTCGCTCTATATCTGCTATCTGCTCAGTCTTTGCCTGCGATTGGAGTGGAAATAGCTTCAAAGTCCTATTGGAAGCCAGGGCGCCTGCATACTCCCGCTCCAACAAGCGACTAACCCTCCCCGCGAACTGCAGACTGCGCTGGTCCTGCTCCGGTTCCAACCCCTCCCACTCTTCCTTGCTCCAGTCCTGTCCTTGCCCCCTGTAGCGGTAGCCCTGGGCCCTACCAGCCCTGCACACCACTTTCTGGTCCAGTTTGCAGGCAGTGTCGCAGTCCCACTGGTGTTCCCAGGTCTCGTCTCTGCCGTGCTGGCCCTGGGCTGAGCCCCAGGTGTGAGCGCCCTCCTGGTGCCAGCATTTCTGAGACCTGCTCACTGAGTCGCTGGTCCACTGTTCCCCCCACTCGTAGTTGCCCTGGGTGGTGTGGCTTTCGCCGCCGCTGTCACTGGGCCGTTCCCAGCTCTTTTTTACCGTTTTCTCGCCTTCCTGCGTCCATATTTCCTCCACCCAGCGCTCTCCGCACTCCTTGACTCCGCACCTCATTCCTCTCTTGATGCCCCGCTCCTCCACAAATCGCTCATATATGCGCTCGGTGGGCTGGACTTTCCAGCCTTCTACGAGAGTCCATCCCTCAAAGTGCTTAGTGACGGAGCCCCAGTCCTTTTCCCCCTCCTTCCAACTCTCCACAGTGACTGCACACTTCCGCTCCTGGAAGTTGCACGTGTACTGGTACTGCTCTCCCTCCTTCCTATGAGCAAACCGTTCCAAGCGGCCTTCCTCCTTCCACTCGAATTCGTCCACTGCCTCTGAGACAGTATAGCGCTCAGAGCGCTGGGAATTGATGCGTTCGTATGGGTAGTGGAGCTGCAGGAAGCGGTGATAGACTGGAAGTTTCTGCAGGTCCTTGATGCTGTACTGAGAATAGCGAAAGCGCCACCAAGCCTCGCTCTCAGAAGCCATTATTAAGTGGAGGGACTGTAAGTGGTGGGAGTACACTACTTCTATGCAGAAATTCGACTACTTGGGCTTTCTTTTAGACTATTGAACGATTTACACTTTTAAGGCATTGGTCGAGATTCTGCCATAGTCGCCTAGGGAAGCTGCAAGCCCACGTTCAGAATGGGTCCAGTCGAGGACTATTTGCAGGGGAGCCATGGGTGTTCCCACTCCTTTCTTTTAAATAGTCACAGGTCCGCCCCGCCAAGCGGACTGCCGCCTTGCAACCCTAAGTAGTGGAGCTGTACCTACCAGCCCTGTCTACGCCCTCCTTTTGCAGTCCAAGTTTCCATAGTTCCCATAACAAAGTCTCCCTTAGAGACTTTAAAGCCCCCAGCCGAGGTTAAACTCAGGACTGTACTCGTACAGGATCACTTCTATAGTGATTTCTCCTCATCGATTCCAACGAATCAGACAATAACCGACTCTAGGATGATGAGGCGAGCACTCGCAGCCGCACCGCGGATACTTCAGTCAC
>Ga0247837_1001915_pt1 | contig 41247 bp, 28 predicted proteins | sample LaCtaG_2_FD_187115 | JGI IMG/M metagenome (GOLD analysis project Ga0247837, IMG submission 187115) | Freshwater microbial communities from meromictic Lake La Cruz, Castile-La Mancha, Spain - LaCruzMarch2015_14.5m | ecosystem: Environmental > Aquatic > Freshwater > Lake | place: Spain: Castile-La...
TTCCATCACTATCTCATGCACATTTGTGTGGGAGGGACGCTGGCTCTGCTGGTCCTTCTAGCAGGCTACATGCTCAACCGTCCTCCTCTACATGAAGATTTGGGCCTAACACTAGAGGAAAAGGCGAGGAAGGACGGCTATTCAGTGGAGCGGCATGAAGCTATCACAAAGGATGGATTTGTACTGGGACTGTTTAGGCTGTATAAGACCCAGGGACAGCCTGTGCTGCTGCTACATGGATTCGGCCTTTCTCCTGAAAGCTTCGTGTTCAACTTCTACGGCAAGGGACTGGCCTATCACTTAGCAGATGCAGGTTTCGACGTGTGGCTGGGCTGCAGCCGAGGCAACCTGCACAGTCGAAAGCACCTCTTCCTGACCGAAGCCCAGGAGGAGTTCTGGGACTGGAGCGCTAGTGAAATGGTCCACTTCGACACACCCGCTCTAGTCAACTCAGTCCTCAACCTCACCCAGCACCCACATGTCCATATAGTGGGGCACTCGCAGGGAGGGACTGTGACAGTAGCGGCACTGGCTCTGTTCCCTGCTCTCAGAAAGAAGGTGGGAGCGGTGGGGATGCTGGCTTCGCCTCCTGGCCGCATTCCTGAACTGCCGTTCATCATTCGCGTCCTTTCAAGCCGCTTTACGCAGAAGTTGCTGCATCTCCTTGGAGTGCATAGCGTACTTCACCCGCCCTCTTCCTTGGCTGTCTATATTGCTCACTATTTGCCTATGTTGGCGCCTATGCTGGTTACGACCGCCTTTGATCCTAGTATCACAGGAGAAGACCCCGCACTAGCCACTATATCCTCAGTTCGACTAATGGGCGGAGCCAGTGTCAAATCCCTGGAATTAGTCCGTCAAGCAGCCCTCAACCCCAGCCAAACCGCCCCCTACCTATTCGACTACGGCCCAGCTCTCAACTCCCTAATTTACAACAGTCCCCAGCCTCCCCAATACAACTACTCAGCTGTGGGAGTGCCCGTTGCCTACTTCGCAGGACGGACTGATGAGTTCATTTCTGACTGGGAAAAGGACTTGATGAAGGAACTGTTGGGTCCATGGAGTGAAGTGCATAAAGTTGATTATATGCATGACCATATGGGCTTGCTGGTGTCGGGAAAGCTGCAATATTTGCAGGACTTGGTAGAGTTCTTGAGAAATAAAACTAGTAACTAGCAATAGTGTAGAAATGGATTGCTTGGAAGCATGTTTACACCTGAATTAGTAAAATATATAGGACTCAAGTCTGTCACTTATTCATATTCTAGATCTAAGCGCTTCCATCACTATCTCATGCACATTTGTGTGGGAGGGACGCTGGCTCTGCTGGTCCTTCTAGCAGGCTACATGCTCAACCGTCCTCCTCTACATGAAGATTTGGGCCTAACACTAGAGGAAAAGGCGAAGAAGGACGGCTATTTCGTGGAGCGGCATGAAGCTATCACAGAGGACGGATTTGTATTGGGACTGTTCAGACTGTATAAGACCCAGGGACAGCCTGTGCTGCTGCTACATGGATTCAGCCTTTCCCCTGAAAGCTTCGTGTTCAACTTCTACGGCAAGGGACTGGCCTATCACTTAGCAGATGCAGGGTATGACATATGGCTGGGCTGCAACCGAGGCAACCTGCACAGTCGAAAGCACCTCTATCTCGCAGAAAACCAAAGAGAGTTCTGGGACTGGAGTGCTAACGAAATGGTCTACTTCGATGTTCCTGCTTTGGTCCAGAAAGTACTGAATCTGACTCACTCTGCGCAACTGCATGCTATCGGGCACTCCCAAGGCGGCACCATCACAGCCACAGCCCTGTCGATTTTCCCTGATTTACGGTCCCAGGTGAAATCGCTAACAATGATAGCATCTCCTCCTGGGAAAATACCCAAACTGTCCTTTTCCATTCGCCTTCTCTCACACCACTTTACCCAGCAAGTACTGCATCTCTGCGGCATACACAAATTAGCGGACCCGCCTTCCAGCCTTGCAGTAACAATAGCCCACTACTTGCCTATACTGGCGCCTTTCTTCGCTCACTCTGCCTTCAACCCGAGTCTCACAGGGGAAGACCCTGCTCTTAGCCTGATTGCCTCTGCTAGGCTTTTGGGAGGAATTAGTCTCAAGTCCTTTGAATATGTCCGACAACTCGCTAATTCCTCTAATAATCACCCAGTCTTCTTCAATTACGGTCCTTCTCTCAACATGTTGATTTATCACTCCCCCATAGCCCCCGAAATCGACTACTCAGTGATAGGAGTGCCAGTGGCGTATTTCGCAGGCAAAGCGGACGAATTCACCTCAGTCTCGGAGAAGAGTCTGATGAAAGAACAACTAGGACGCTGGAGCGAAGTGCACGAAGTAGGCTACGACCACGACCATATGGGCCTACTGTTATCAGGCAAACCCCAGTACTTGGAAGAACTACTAGTCTTTCTAAGCAGTAAAAGGATTAGTTAGTGACATCGGAACAGTATTTCTTATAGTTTGCTCAGTCTCCCTGAGGATTTGCCTGTAGAAATGGAGCATGTGAAGGCAATACAGAGCACTTCGAAGAGCTGCAAGATGATCTGGTGAGGTCCAGACAGGCAGGCCGGGGCAGGGCCCGGCTCAGTGAAGAAAGCCGCCCTGAGGAAATGTGAGCTGAGTGAAGCCTTGCAGACTTTGAGACTGAAAGATACGTTTCCACTGCACATTTGGTGTGTACTGCTGCAGGGCGCAGGCTTCATTTTGAGTCTACAGACTTCTGCACTGGCTGAGGAAGTGCTGCACGTCCTCCGCTCTTTCTTCCTTCATCCCAAAAGACAGACTACTTCCCTAGCCATTGGCAAAGATACAGTGCCAGACCTGCCCTGCTGCCTCACACTTGTCACTCTCGGAGACTGCCCCCTGCCCAGCTTCTCCACAGGCCTCAAAACCGGCCAATTGATCACTCTAGACTATACTCAGGAAGTCGTGCTTCCCACTACAGACCTCTTCGGCCCACAAAACGACTTTCAGAACGTATTGGAAGGAGACGGGGCGACCAGTGCAGTACAGACTCCCAGACTGAAGGCGGAGGGCTCTGTGCCGACCACTCCTGTGCTCTTTCGCTACAGAGCCGGCGACGAAACCACGGTGCAGAGGAAAAGGAAGATGACGAAGGATCGCGTGTGCTGTGTGAATGAAGCCTACTTGCGGGCCTGGGCACATCAGACGGAGGAAATCACCAAGTGGCATCGCAAGGCTCCACCCTTGCCCAGGTACCTTCTCACTTCTACCTTGGCTGAAGCCCTGGAAGTCTATCGCAAAGGCATGAATTCTGCTGGCTTTTTCGCAATTCCTGCGAAAATGCGCACTGAAGAAGGCGACAAATTGCTGGAAATTGAAAACGACGCTCCAAGTCCCCTCCAACCCTACGAGTCTGCGCCTTCCTCTCCTCTTCCCCAACTACCCGAGTCCTCAATTCAACTTCCCTCTGATACACAGTTCAACTTCCGCGAAACTCTCCGCCTCAACCCCTGCCTACGGCCCGCCTCAGTGTTCCTGCGTCTGCTCCAATTCGTGCAAATCGGCCAAATCGAACTGCAGCAAACAAGCCCCTTCGGCCCTCTGCTGATTCAGCGGACTTGCTAGTGCTTAGTCGCTACTTGGAAGGAAAGGCGGGTGGGCAGGACTTGGTGCACTTTGATGTGAGTGAAGTAGTGCTGGGCGTCGGACAAGTAGACGCCCTCTGCAGAGATGTAGCCTTGTTCGGTGAAGTTGTGGTGGGAGTAGTTGACGTCGAGGGTGAAAGTTGATTGCCAGGCCCAGCGCTTCAGTCCCACAGATCTCCAGAGGAGTCCAAGTAGACCTTGGTCTGCGTATCTGATCATTGGCAAGCCCAGTGCCAGTCTAGAGCCTTGAAATGCGGGTGTAGTGCTGACTAGAACGGAGCTCAAATGCTGCAGTAGATGCTCTCTCCTTTCTTCAGCTTTCGGAATAAGGCAGAAGTCGATAATTCCCATCCTATCTGTGAATGTGTAGAGAGTCAGTGCTCCTGCCACAATTTGCACAGGGACAGTACAGGGATAGACCACTGCTCCTCCCAAACACGCAGCCGCTCCCACCCAGTACACGTTTCGAAGTATCGACACTTTCCTTGCCAAGCCCCCTCCTGCCCTTAGCATATTGCTAGCCTTAATAGCACTTCCACTCTATAGCCGGACTTTGGTGAGTCATTAGAAGATAATGGACCCAGATTATTTCCTCGAGAACTTGGACAACGTGTTCACCTATTACGACGAGTCCATGCTGTCGCCCACCTCTGAAAACGCCACCGACCCTTCAGAAACTGAAGTTATGTCCCTGGCTGACTCGCTGAGTTCTCCCACCAGCCCTCATTCTAGCCATTACTTCGCACCTGAGGAGGACGAGCTGCTGAGACACGTCGCCAGCAAAATGAACTTCGACTGGCCTCACATAGCAAGGCTGTTTCAGAACAAAACGCCGGCCCAAGTGGCCAAACGATGGACTTGCAGACTTGATCCCAACATAAAGAAAGGGCGCTGGACAGCGGAAGAAGATAGCATCATTGTGCAACTGCAGGCTATGTATGGGAATAACTGGAAAGTGATAGCGCATAATCTACCAGGCAGGCCACCTGCTGCTATTAAAAGCCGCTATTACAACGCTATAAAGAAAAGCAGCGACACTCGCAACTGCGATAGTTTGGACTCTCATAGAGATATTCGCCAGATGCAGTTCCCTGTACCTTCCACCCCCTCCCAGCTGCAGATGGTGACAGACAAGGAAGTGCGCGTCACAGCGCTGAGGAAGCAGTTGGCAGGCCTGGAGCACTTAATGACAGAGACCAGGGCTGAGATCTGCAAACTGCAGGGGAAACCGCAGGGCAGATAGTAGTAAATGGAGAGTGAACGGAGATACCGTGTGTTCGACTGGGGAAGTTGTGGAGAGTGGCAAAGCTACCTAGCCAACATATTTCCCTCGCCCACACTCGCACAGGTCCAGCGCATACGCAGGCGCTGGTACCAACGGCATATCGACCCCTCCCTACCTGCAGATGCCCCTGCCCCTTCTCCCCCTGCTCCTGATTCAGTCCCACAGCGACAATTAACCTCTCAACGCGCTGTGACGCTGTTGGAAGTGGGACTATTTGTGCTGGTTGGAGTCCCGGCGGGCATCCAACACAAGACTTTACACATTTTGGCAGCAGGGTTCTTCGCGGATATTGTGAGGAAGGTAGGGCCGCCCACACTAGGGGCTGGGTACTGGGTGCGTGCAGCAAGGGAAAGCAAGTTGATGTCTGTGGCCTACTGTCTGCTTTTCCTACTTTATGCAAAAGCGGTTACTGCTGCTTTGCCTGTGTGTTTCGAGGCTGCGGCACTCACTATTGAAATCGGCTGTAGCAGTCAAGTGGTCCCAGAAGTGGTCAAAACTGCAAGTCGGCGCTTAGAGAGATGGAGGCCGTGGATATCCACCTGGCAATATCGATTAGAACTGCTCCAAATCCCAATACTACTGGCCCTTTCCCTCCATACTTGTAGCAATTTCCTGCTAGTTCCTCTGTACATATACCTGCTCGCAGTCCGAATTACATTGAAGACAGAAAGTGGAGAGGCAGTGAGGGAACTCAAGGCCTGCGGAGATGCAGTGTGCAGGAGGTGGCAGTGGCTGGAGCGTCCCTGGCGCAGTGCAGTGGAGCAGTGCACTAAGTTGGGGTGCATGCTGATAAGGCCTATTTCGTAGTTAGCGCATCCAAAATCATCTTCATCGCTCGAGCAATATCGTTCACTTCTACCCCTGGCACCATGCGAGCCGCCCACTCCGCCTCTCTCCCTCCTGTGAAGTCTTCAATATTGACCAGTTGGCACACCACTCCCCCCAGTAGCACACACGCTACCGCCACAGTCCTCGGATGTAGACACAGCGGTGCAATACTTCTCATACACTCGTTACCAAACGCACGAGAGATGTTCAGCAATATCGCTCTGTCTTCCAAGTGAGAGAATAGTCGGTGCACCAGGTCGTCCACATGGTTAATAGGGACGTCCACTTCCAGGTCGAATTGAATCGTCTTGAGAATCTTTAACTCCGCTTTGAAAATTTTCTCCAGGTTTTCGCTTTCGTGTCTGCTTTCGTAGGGCGGCGGAGTCTGCATGTTTTTGATTCTGCACGTCATCGCATAGAACTGTTTGGCGAAGTTGGAAGCGTAGTTCTTCTCATCATTGAGTTTGCAAGCCAGCATGAGCGCAGCAGTGCAGACGACGTGTCGGTCGTAGTTGACATAGCTTCTGAAGGTGTAGAAGAAGTTGACGAGGTAGTTGGCCACGCACAGGATTCGGTCGTCGAGTTTGAGCAAGTGACCCAGTTCTGACACGAAGGTGTAGTCGCCGGAACGTAGCAGCTGCTGCTTGTCGAAGGGGATGCCGGTGCCTTGCACACATATGCTCTCTTGGAGCAGCAACATCGCACACAAAAGATGCGGGAGCGGGGATGGACTGCCCTGTTGACCCGCTCTTACTCTAGCTGAAGCAGGGAAAGTGTAGCTCACACCTGCCTTCTCCTAATTAGCACTTCCACATCGATTAGCTGCTACTTGTATGTAAGGGTCATTACTGCTTTGGCGACAGTATTTACAAATTCAGTTATCGAAATAGCGTCAATTGCACCTCTCCGAGAGTGCAATAAGTCTGCACAGAGTGTGACTGTCTGTTTTATTTCCACGTATCTGACCATTAGGCTAGAAATGAAAGATTAGATATCGTAGATACAACTGCCACTAATTCAAGTGATCACCAACTCCGGGTCTGTTCCAGCTTTTCCCGCTGCCAGTCTACTAGTATGGAGGAAGCTTTTCAACCTTTCCCCGATGATGAAGAATACGTGTACCTGGACGAGGACGGCATGGCTCACCAGCGTCTGGAACTGACCGTGACCTGGAACTCCATTCCTGACAAACACTTCCTACTGACAGTGGCCAAGAGGTGACCAGCACTCAGTGACAGCATCTCCTATCTGGAATTCAAGATAGGAGAGGCAATGGAGCGCTTCAGTCTCTTCGAAGGACTGAAAGGTCTCCACGCAGTAAATCTGACCAGTGGGAAAACACACCTGCCCAAGGTAGGAAGTAGGCAGAAAGGCATAGTGGGCAGTGCACTGAAAACCAGGGACCACCTCTACTACGACTTAGTGTCCAAGGACTTGTGGTTGGATGTGGCTATGCAGCTCATAGATGTACGACTCAACCTGCACTTTGAAGTCAAGGTGCAGAACAGGGCTTATATCATTGACTTGGTGGGCATGCTGGTCAGCATTGCAAATGTATTTCTGGACAGCAACGAAATTGAACTGAAGTATGAGGACGAGGATGTCAAGTTGGACAGGAGAATCACTGATCCGAGCAAGGAAATAAGGCTAGTCAATAGTTCGCAGGACGAGGCGGCTTCAGCGGGGGTGGAAATGCTAGTTATACCGCTTCTCTATCACGAAGACACAAAGGTAGAGGACCTCTTCCACTTCCTAGAGCGCCGGATTTCGTGCCAGTTCCTGAAAGAGCGGGAAGTCGTGGAGAAGCTGAGTCGCGAAGGCACGCACGAGTCCACTCCTTTCCTTGTGATGTGTGATGCAGTGGCTGTGCAGACTGACCTCAGTCGTCTGCGCGCCTTTCCAATCCGCAACTTCCGCAAAGAGGCACTGCTGGTCCCGAGCAGCACCTTCGAGCTGCAGGCTGAAGAGCACGCAGAGAGCGAAGGCCTGCGACGAGTGTGTTGCTGCTGTCTATGCTAATAGAGAATGTAGCGGCTACTAGCTACGGACCTGCTCAGCAGCAGCAGCCAAGTCTTCCAACACCTTGAGTGCACCGTCATGAATAGAGATGATGCGGGGGTTGTTGTGGTCCTCGGGTACGACAGTGGGGTTGATGCGGATCAACTTGGCTTGGTGGAATTGCTGTAGCAGGCCTTCGGAGAAGTCCCGCACTGTGGGGATTCGAATGCCGGCGCCGACTTCCACTACGCACAGACGGAAGTCTTCGTTCCGCTTCGCTTGCGCCAGTTCTCGACGGAAAGCCTTTTCTTTAGCGTCAGTCCTGAAATCCAGCCACCCCCAGTCTCTGAACATCATTAAGTTGGGTCTCGCGAGTCCTCCACAGTTCCTGCACGCAGGCAGCGGCGGCTCTGCCACCCAAGTCGCAGGGTCCATCGTCAAATCGAGCGAGTCCAAAGGCCAGATGTCCTCTGTGCAGTTCTGCAGACACTGCATGTTCATCATGCTGCCGTGACACTCTATCACGCGGTCATCCGGGAACCCTGACTTCTGGAAGTGGCCGTCTACGTTACTTGTGAAGGCGAAGTAGCCGTACTTGGCCGCCTGCGCCCATTGCTTCAAGATGCCGTACCCTGCATGTGGCAATCCTCTGGTGTAGAGCCGGTACAAGTGCGAGTAAAAGCCCCAACTGAAGCCCGGGTCATCATTGAAGTTCTTGAGATTCGCGCAGTGTTCGAACTTGAGTCCTCTCATGACCAGCGGGTCATGTGTGGCCCAAAAGGTAGTGCTGAAGATGTCCCCAATGTTCGAGTCCACACACATGCCTGTGCCAGCTGTCACTACCAAGTAAGTGCTCTGGCGGATTTCTGCGATAGCGTCCTGGTACTCACGCTTCATTAACTTACTATGGGAGCCGTGCTGTCCTGTGCTGGCTGCATGGGCATTCAGCGTAGAGAGTCCACCAAGTCGTCACTGAGAAGCAGTCTGGCTAAGAAGAGTCGGTCTGGGCAAGAGGACTATGGCCCTGTGATGACGCTGGAGGAGGTTCGTATTCCCTCTCCGCGAGAACAACTGATTATGAGTATTGAGGAAAAGGCGGAGCTGTTCTGTGAGATGGTGAGAAGGCCAGCAAGTGCGGACACGGCTTTGGAACTGATTGTGGACAGGGAAGACTGCAAAGTGTATACCAAAACCACTGTTGACGGATTCGCACTGAGGTCGGAATGGACCGCCGACTTCCCTCCTAAGTTGTATTTAGACTTCCTCTGCGATATACAGCAGAGAAAAGCCTGGGACAAACACTTAGCGCAGGCAGAGTTAATCGACCAATTAAGTCCCAGTGTGGCAGTGTACTACCAAGCCTACCACAAAGTACTCACAATTGCAGGACGAGACCTGGTCCTGGCTTGCAAGAAGTTCGCCACTAAAGACGCCTGGGTGGATGTGTGCTGTTCAGTAGACGTGGCGGCCTGTCCTCCCAAGGAGAACTTAGTGCGGGCTTCAGTCGCACTGGGCGGCTACCTCGTAGAACCCTTTGGCAAAGGTTGCAGAGTGATTTCCTACAGTGAAGGCAGTCTGGGAGGTGCACTGCCTCAGGCACTGGTCAAGAGGTTCACTGCGGTGAATGTCCCCGGCTTCGTGCGGACAGTGGCTCAACACCTTGGAAGCAGTGTGCCCTGTTCTTTGACGTAGGGCGCCCATACTAAGTCCATTGTTAGGCCTGAATGTTAACTAGTGAAGTAGGCCGAGCCAAAGCAGAATGGCCATGCTCAGGCTTGTCCCTGCTGCAGGGAGAATTTCCATGTCGTTGGAAATGGGAGAATGGTAGGTGACGAAGGGCACGGAGTAGGCAGTGGTGTAGCTCATTACTGAGGGCCACAGCGGTGCACTATCAGTAGCCACACAGTGAACATAGTAGACGGTATCAGGGTTCAGATTGGGGAAAGTGAGTGTTCCTAGCGTGTTGACCACAGTGGGAGTGCACTGGTTAGGCACTTGTGTCCAGTTGAAGCTGTACCCTTCAATGACTTGGTCGGGAATGACAAGTGGGGAACTCTCAGGCAGGGCAGAGCAGCAGACCTGTCCACTGATACTGGTTTGGAACTGCATTGTTAGAGAGGTGTTGGTGAAGGACTGGACCTGGGCAGGTCGGACCCAGGTTGGAGGAGTCCTATCAGGTATGAAATTCAGAGTGAAGTCAAGCAGTGTAGCGGCCAAAGAGCTAAACAGCTCCTTAGTAAGGTCGTTCCGCCGTTCATTACTAAGCGTAGCAGCGTAAGTAGGCGTAGGGACATGCAAAGAACGGTTGGCGACCAGGTCATACTGGAAGGAAGTGCCGAGTACATTGACTACAGGAGGAGGAGGGGGTGGAGTAGTGTCATTAGTGTCCTGCATACGTCTAGTAGTAGCGTAAATCGTGGTCACTACCTGGTTCTGCAGGCGACCTGGGTTGACTCCCAAGTGTTTGGCTAGTATATTCTTTATGGTGTCTCCCTGAGCTGCGGGCACACTCTGTGAGAAGTTCAGCAGAAGCGGTTGGAAGTCCGCAGTGGGCTCCGTCCATACGAACTTCAAGTGCTGATCCGGAACTTCATCCAGCAGCAAGTTATCGAAGTAGGAGACGATTTGGTAGATGCTGCCAGCCCACAGGCCCGACACAGGCACAGGGCTGGCCTTGGAAGTGCGCATGACAATGGCTCCGTACTGGAGGTAGGAAGTCATGTGCTTGCTGAATAGACGGTGGTTGAATGCGTTCCAAGTGGTACCTTCGGGTGGGTCGACTTGGTCCAGAGCTCCGTTCCTAGCGTTGTCATTGGTAGTGGCCTCAGTCGCCAGTTGATCAGTGGTGTACAAGAAATTGGGCATTAAGGCCTTCAATTCTGCGAAGCTATGGATATGCGCTCCACGCGGACTTACAGCGTAGTAGACAACCCCAGTTTGGTCAGTAATGTGAGCCATAGTGAAGGATGTACGTGTAATTGACTTCACACTGATATCAGCTATAGTGCCTTTGATGGGGTAGTAGACCTTGGTAATAGGCGCGGTTATCACTGGCAAAATGGAGTATTGGTCTGCGTTGGTCCCGAAGAGTTTCAGAGAAATCCTGGCTTGAGGGAGGTGTTCGAAGTCGTGGTCTGCTGCTACCGTGATAGTGAAGTAGAGTGAATTCAGGTCTGGCACGTACTCCAAAGTAGTGGGACTCACTGATACTGTATCGTTATAAGGCGACAACACTTCCAGAGTGACAGCCACATTCGCATGCGGCGCATTATTGACCCTCACTCTCACCGGCAGACTGGTCGTTCCCACCGAAATCGCATTAACAGTATCCACACTAAATGCGTAAATGTGAGCTTTGTAGGCTGGTACCTCTACTAAAGTATTGGGCGGAGGACTGTAAAAGCCCTCTGTCACCTGCGGCTGCTTGGTCTCTGTGAGCGCCCAAGTAATGTAGTACAGTCCTTTGTTCATTGTCGCTGCAGCGGCTACTCGGAAGTTGATTTCCCACTCGTCTTGCAGCATGAGCCAGCTGTGCTTGAAGGAGGAGAAGTGGAAGCCGCCATTATCGGGCGTGTCGCCGTTCACAGAGGCAGCGAAAGCCACAGATTTCGCCTCTAAAGGCCAGGAACTATTCGCAGTTCTTATCGGGATATCGATGGATTGAGTGCCTGGGTAAACGATGATGCGGTTTGCGCGGGACTGAGGGTTGAAGTGGTTGACAGAGAAGGAACGCAGGGGCTGCAGGAAGCCTAAATAGGCTGCATTCTGCATCGCATACGGGCGCGAAGATATACTTTTCTTCGTCGCATCTGAGTGATACACGAAGATCTTAAACTGGTTCGTCCACCAGGAGTAAATAGTCCACACATTGAAGTCACTATCATCGAAGTCCCAAACTGCACTTAGGGGTGTTCGGACCTGTCCCCACTGAGGAGTGGGGACTCCCGTGACATTCACAGTGATCTGCTGAGAGGCTGTGAATGTCTTGGAAGTGGTAGCAGCGCTGCCGAGAATCACTTCATTGGTGTCCTTGTTGAGGTGACAAGCAGTGTTGGAGTTCCAGTCCTGTGGGAGCGCGGCTTCGGTTCCACTCTGGTCAAGCCACTTCGTAGTGCAGGGGAAGCTGGTTTGGGAGGTCAATTGAGCCAAACTCGCCTCAGGTGGGAAGGACAGGCGCAGTTCTGTAGTTGCATCTACGCTGTCAGAGAGGTAGAAGTTGAAAGAGTAATCTGCAGTAGTGGAGAGACGTCTGACAGAGGCATCTACTAGTCTGATGTCCAATTCTCCTGGAAGAGTTGTGGTAGTTATTGTGCCTAATGCGGAATTCAAGGCCAGAAGTTGCAAATTTGCGTCGTTCTGCCAAACTACGAAACTACCTGTAGTGCCAGTAGGCGGGTTTCTGACTCCAAATATGGTAATGTCCAATTGAGCTCCTGCAGCTACGTTGGTCACTCCATTGATAATCACCATCCAGTTGTCCACCCGGCAATATGCCTTGGACATTTGGGGACAACTGCAGGAGATATAGTAATTCCCGACTTCGCTAGTGTACCTTTCATCTGCTGTGCCTAAATAGGGGTCGAACTCCATCGGCCACAGAATGAGTAGGTTGTGGGTGGTGTTGAAAGCCACTGAGGAAGTCAAATTGAAGTTGTAAGTAGCGCCTTCATATGCGTTTCTCGGGTAAAAGTCTATCGCTTTATTGGTTCCCGCGAAAGAAATAGTCCCAGCTGCAACCTTCAAAGGAGTGAAAACCTGTGCATTCGACAGTACATTTCCATCATCAATGACAGTCACTCCTGCCCAAGTCGCCACTATTTTGTACCCCACAGGGTCTGCAGGCTGCACTGAGGGCGTGGCTAGGACCTGCTGAATGTAGATTTCAATGGAGGTGTTGGCATTGTAGTTGTCTCCGAGAGTGATTGCGAAGCCATTGGCTAGAGCTGTGCAAGACAAATACTTGAGTAGTGCCAAGTGACATCGGTCCGTTAGGCTGGTGATAGAGGCGACTAAAGGGTAGGGAGTGGCTACTGATATAGTGGAGCCAATGGGCAGATTGTAAGGGAAAGTCACCTTGAGGTACACATTAGCCGTCCCTACATTCAGATTCGGTGGGTACACTGTCAAGTATTGGTAATTGGTCTTGCCTACTGTCAGCTGGGGCCGAATTGTCACCCTCGTCAGTCCATTCACCGAATCATCGTTCAAATCGAAGTAGTCAATAATAGCTCCTTCAGATGAATAGGTAGTTAAGCTACTGGCCTCAGCGAATATCTGTCTGGACACATCTGCAGAGCCAATGTTAGCGGGCGTTAGTAGATTCGTGACTAGGATAATGACTTTAGTCAAGAAGTTGTTGCTGAAGTCCGCAAATCCGGATATAGTGAGCGCATTGCCTGTATACGAGCAAGAAGCCCTATGAGTGCTGTCAATATCGCTAAGTCCCGAGATCGAGCAGGTAGTGTAAGCCGTAGTTCCCCACGCTGTAGCCAGGGTGAACTTGATGCTCCCGCCTTGGTCTATTCCATGGGGCAATACAGCGATGATAGTGTGCGTGATGGCCACAGAGCCAGGCCCGCGCCCATACAGCACTTGGGGAGACACAGTGATAGTCTGTACCTTGCCTTTAGACAGCGGGATCGTTCCGGTATATCTATTGAAGCATCGCAAGTTCAAATGTCCATTTAAAGCGCCCAGCACGATAGTGGCAGAGCCGATACCTGAGCCTACAGGTAGATTTAGGCCGCGGAGTGACACAACTGTGCTCTCTTGTCCTGAAATTTGTGCTCCTGATAAGGCCTCTTTCACCAGAATTCCTGGGAAAGCGAAGGCCAGATTGGGCGAGCTGAAGTATTTTTTCCAGGGGAAGCTGACCTGGGCATTTGCTCCGACTTTGGCCAGGACGTCTTTGTAGCTGGAGAAGCTGTAGCCTTTGGGCAGCACTACGTAGAAGAAGGTATCTGCTGTCATGGACTGTTTGGCTGTCAGAATGAAATTGATGGTAGGGTTGGTGGCCAGTCGGTCTCCGTTTTGGATGGTATTCGAAGCTTCTGGACTGCTGGCAGCAAAGAAAGGGATCCCATCAGCATCCCCGGAATTATCATATCCGTACATAGCCGTACTTCCATCATGAGTCACATAGTTTAACCTAGAGTCAGTGGACAGAGTGAAGAAGGACCTCAGAGAGATTGAATCAGTCGGGGTTGTGAGTGCCTTGCCTACAGGGAAGTATATTTCCACCACTGTGCTAGTAGTTGTGATCAGACCCAGGCCTTTTACTCTGTGCACAATGCTGCCAGAGCCTGCCTTCACAATCATCGATATGTTCCCGGATTGATTAGAGTCCATAGGATAAACTCCCCCATCTGTCACTCCGGAGCCATAAAAGGTACTTCCGTACACTGAAGTCGGCAGACCAATTTCCACATAATAGGTCTTAGCGCCACTATCCGCGAATAGGCTAACACCACCCGGTAGGAAAGAAACCCGAACAGGCGCTCCGTTAATATTCCCACTGGAGCAGAAGTAGGTGAAACCCGTTTTTGTGAAATCTTGAGAAGTGATAATAAAGCGAGCGATTCCGCTTGCTGGCTTGCCTGAGGAAGCCGAAAGGTCCACCGCACATTCATAAGCAGTGGCAGGGTTGTCCACGATTAAAGGCAGGGACATAGTCGAAAACCCAAGGACCAGTTGAGGGGCGTCTGCCATTTGGGTAGTCGCTTTGAAGGTGATCGTGCCCGGCTTGTAGGTCGTAGCTCCCGAGGTTTCTACCTTCATTGAGCCTGCTACAAAGGTCAGATCTGAGAAGGCAATGGAGCCTGTGACGCTGTTGAAGTCGAGCTCGTAGTCACCAGCCGGATTGCTCTTATACTCGCCTGCCCAGCCGGCTTTAGGTACGAACTGGAAGTCATCAAGTCCTGTGCTTGTGCTTGCGAAAGGACAAGAAACAGTCAGTGAAGAAGTAGTGGAAGTGGCGACTATCAGGCCATTTGCCCCCTTTAGACCAAACTTCACATACTGACTTTCACCCGCTTTAGTAACAGTTGTGCCGCCTTTCTGCTGCAAAAGGACGTCGAGAGTCAAGGGGTTGCCTGCGGTAAGCCCAGGCAGTGTGAAGCTTGCCAAGCTAACGCCTGTGTCCACTGTATTTCCCGCTGCACTCTTCGTTGTGATGCTCGACACTGCTTGAACTGAAGCTGCTTCTCCGAAGGTAACCAAATGCCGTATGACTAAAGTGCCACCTGTAGGCACCACTCCCAGTCCTGATATAGTGGTAATCTGCCCTGTTACGCTGCACCCAGAAGTCACAGGGACATTTGATACGACATAGCAGGTCGTCCCGCCCCAACTCCCCAAAGTGCCAGTAGTTGTCAGGGCAACTGACCCGCCCGCAGCATTCAAAGCGTCAGTAAAGGTAATGGTCATATCCATATACAGCGTCTGCCCTCTCAGTATAGCGGAAGTGGCCCGACCCCAGGTCGGCACCCAGGTGATAGACGTGATTTTCCCTGGGTCGGTCGCAGGGCCAGTAGTCGTACCGCTTTCCAGTACATTATGTGAGTTAAATCTGAGCGTTTCCACTGTCCAACTATATGCGTTCTCCGGATAGTCCTGGTCTGGGTTGGTGAAGCCTGAGACCGACAGCTGCACAGCCTTGTTATCAGCATGCAAGTAGAAATCCACATTAGACTTCAAGCCGTAGATCCACAGGACTTGTGGACTTCCTGCTGTTTTGGCAGTCACTGCGCAGCTGAGTTGGTGAATGTCCGACAAAGTGCCGTTGTAGTTGTTCACCTTGCTGGGGATGTCGTTCACCCGACAGATAGGAGTAGCAGCCAGGGTGAATTGGGAGGCTAGGGTGAGTTTGAACACGTCATGAGCCCACAGACTTTTGGCCAGCGAAAAGGTGAATAGAAGCGTATTGCTCGCACTGTTAATGACCGTATTCGCTCCAGTCGCATATGCCACAGTCAAGCCCGATATAGTTCCCTCCGTGGGGTTGATGTAGATCGACCCAAAGGCAAGATTGGCGTCCAAAGTCTGTCCATTGGGAGCGAGTCGAGAGCGCAGGGCGAAGGGTCCGTAGGGTCCGGGAGTAGCGGGGTTGATGACTCCTGGCACTGTGATTTGCAGGTCTGTGCTGGCGGGGAAAGACTGGGTCATTTGCACTACTTGGCCGGACACGGAAATGCCGCTGCGGGCTACGCTGCGGAGGTCGAAGCCTGCAGGGAAAGTGACCTCGAAGACACCGTTCGCAATGCCTGAAGAGAAGCTGACAAAGAAGGTGACGTCTACGCCGGTGGCGCCCTGGTTTGACTTGGACAGCTGGATTTGACTCGCCATCCACTGCTGCTTCCAGCTGAAAATGCGTCCAGGGTCCACCATGTAGTCGAAAGTGCCGAGCGTGAAGTCTGCCGACACCTGCGCCACTCCTGCGAGCAGCAGCATTGCAACTAGCCAGCGACCCATCCTTTTTATTAGCCACTCACTCCTGTGCCGAATCAGACCTGTGTGTCTGGGAAGGCTGGAAGCAAGGGAGATATAGGACTGTTCAGACTACCAAACTGCTAAAGGACTAGTGACTGGGGTGGGTGTTAGGGTATAGGAGGGAAGTGATCTGGTGGCTATTTGAAAGGTTAGTGCTTGAGAGGGAAAGCGCGCTGGTCATTTATGCACTCAGGACGTTCTGTTATATAGGAACTTTCTTGTCTGCCTCTTTGGCTAGTGCTTTCTAAGGCACAAGGTGGTATTGTTGAGTCGGTTCTTGGTAGCATAGAAATTCTTGTGCTTAAATAGACACATGAGTGGGAAATAAAGCGGTAATTGCTGGGGAATTATCTATATTTGTATATTTGCGGTAGCTGGATTCGGCTGAATTACGGAAAGGAAACTTTGCAGGCAGTTTCACAGTTATTGCAGCAGTTTCCCCTATAAATCTGCCAAAAAGACTTATATTCACTTGCGCATATACAAATGTGGCTTATAAACTCACCTCCTAGGACTGAATACGGTGTTAGAGTTTGACTCCCTTCTATCTCTACACTAGCGTCTTCTTCTTCCTGCCCCACAGCCAACACCCTAGCAGCCATATCACCGCTCCACAGGCCACCCCGACCCAGCGACTATAAGTCACCTGGTCCTCCATCCCCACTGCCAACAGTCTCAGTCCTTCTCTCTGTGTGTCCCCCTCCACTGCCCTACCCAGGAAGCACAGGCAAGCCACTGATATCATCACGCAGGCCGCCAACGTCTCACTTCTCCGCTTCAGCCGCTTCACTGGCAGAATTTCCTCGAAACTGCGCTGTCCACGTAGGTATTCGTTCTCTGTCTTGAGTGCGGAGTTCTCCATTCGAAGGGAGAGATTGTCCTTCAGTAGTCGGTCCAGTTCCACTTCCAGGTCACCTACTTCGTTCTTCTTGCGGGCGCGGTTGCGAGCGGCGCTCTCGCGGTTTTGCCTGCGCTTGCGGGCCTTTCGGTACTCTTCGGTACCGGGCAAGTAGACGGCTTCGTCTCCTGGCTGCAGAGTTGCTTTGGCAGAGGACGAAGCTGTGTCATAGTCCAGAGAAGACACTGAATCCAACTCTGGCAGGCCCCAGTCGAAATCTTCCCCTTCAAGTGCAATTTCAGCCATGTTTTTATATAGGCGACTTGGCCTGGTATCAGTGATCCCACATATCGTCAACAGCTTTAAAGCAAAAGAAAAGGACGAAAAGATGCTAGAACCGCTCCTGCAACACCGAGGAACTTAGATAAAAGGCCTTTGGACTGGGATTTGAAAGGAAAAGAGAGGAAATTACAGTTACACGCGATATCGAGTGAAAGTCTGGACCGCCTGGGAAAGTGGAAGAAACCTAGTTCAGTCTCTAAGGTGCATCAGTGTCTTTCAGCCCTGGAAGTGCAGTAGAAACACTTCTTGATCTATTCGAGGACTTTACCCTTTTGACGTTTCCAATGCAGACAGGACTACAGTAGAGCTGAGGTAATTGCAGTGTGAGCCAGTGCCACTTCCTCTAAGCCTTGTTCCTAGCTATTACGCCTACTTCCTCGCTTTCTTGCGGCCGATTTCCTCTATTAGAGCTCGAGTTTTCTCCTCCTCCAGCTGTTCCCTCGACATCGCATTGCTCAGGTCTGAGTAGAACTGGGACATTTGAGATCGAGGAAGGTTCATTTTGGCCTGCAACTTCCGCATGTGCAGACGCTGTCTGAGCATGGAGTTGCGGTCTGTCCTCACCGTCTTTTCAGCCCTAGTGGCCTTGGGGCCTGCAGCGGAGGGCTCTGCGCCGCTTGCAAGTCGTTCGTAGGCGTCTAGCATGGCTTGTGCGTCTTTGAGCCTTTGGTCCTCCTGGGGGAGGGACTGGGAGAAGACGGAGACGGTCTTGGCTTGGGCCTGCATGGCCTTGTCGAAGTCCTTCACTGCCCGGTACTCATATGCCAGTATTTGCGAGCACTCTCCCACTGACAAGTGATTTTCCCCGTTCACAAACATGTAGCTTTCCAGCACCTTTGTAAGTGTCCAAATGGCCATATCATGCAGGTTCGCCTCGCTATACAGTGCTGCCAGCGAGGACAGCGCATTGACAGCGTCAGTGCTGTGTTCGCAGCCATTCAACACGAACAGGTCACAGGCTCGCAGAATATGCTTGAAACTGCGGTCCTGTCTGCCTGCGGCTTGGTACAGGTAGGCGAAGTTGATGTAGTTTTGAGCTACTATGGGGTGGTCAAGGCCGAGTGCGCGCTCGTAGATGATGATTGCCTTGTGTTGGTAGAGCAGAGCCTGCACAATGTCGTTTTCTGCGAAATAGACGTTGCTTATACGCTGGTAGCAAAGCGCTACATCTTTATGTATCGACCCCGAAGTATTCGACTGCACAGATGCACTTTGGACCAGCAACTCAATCGCCTGCGAACTGTTCTTCTCATTGAGAGCCTTGAGCGCCGCTTCATACAGCCACTTGCTATCAGCACTTTTCCAGTCCAAAGTCTTCACTCGATGCATTAAACTGGCTATTGACTCGGGAGTGAATTTGTCGAGTAGGGATAGAGGCGCAATTTGGATGCCTGTTTGCAGGCAGATTTCTCGCAGGAAGCAGGTGCGGAAACTAGGGAGTTGCACTGCTTCCCAGAGGTCGAGCTTGCCTGGCAGTTTCAGTTCGAAGTGGTGGAGGGCGAAGGTGGCGACTTCCGTCCAAACCTCTTCCTTGGTCAGATTCAGTAGGGGAAATTCGTGAATAACCGTCTGAACTTTGGGTGCAATTGGAACTTTATTCTTCTTTCGCTTCTTTTTGCCTTCCTTGACCTCTTCCACCACTTCACTACTGGGCAGGCTGAACACACAGTTTAGCAAGTGACTGATCACTGCAGCGAGCAAGTGATCTGGAGTCTCTCGCAAGTACCTGCCGAACACGTGCTTCACTGACCTGGCGGTAGCAGCGATTTCCAACTGCCATTTCACGCATTTCTTCTCAGGTCTGCTTTCGGATTCTGCAGCCACTGCGCCTAAGTACCGAGCATTCACGCCGAATTGGTGCAGGACGTCGACAATGCTGCTGCCGAGTCTGGGCCAGGAACTGTCCTCAGTGCAAAGGATTCGACTGACCATTGGGACTTGGGTTTTTCTTAGGTACTCGCCAAGTACTCGTACCTTTGCTTCCTCCTCAGCCTGGTTTTCTAGGACGAGCTTAGCACGGGTGAAAACGTTGGGATTGAAGGTGAACTTGGGCGCAGAGCCCACTATTTCCTTCAGTTCCTCCATTGTCAGGTGGACTTGCTCAGGGTCTTCAGCCACTTTTCGCTTTTCTTGTATGACATTATCGATTTTCGCGTCTACGAAAAGACGGTTTTGCGATTGCTGGTAGTGCTCCAATAGTTCCGGTCTAACAAGACACAGCACATTTTCATCCCCCATTCTATTGGTGTCCCTAGGGACAATCCTCGCGTTTTCCAGGAAGTATTTCCGGCAATCAGAGCCCAGCAGTCCTTTCACGTCATAGCCCAGGGCTAAGTCGTGCACCTGTCCCTGTGCATCCACCACTTTGGACTCACTCAGACGCATGCGCTCTGCCACGTTTTTGGCCAATGCGTGAAATTCCGGCTCAGAGTGGATCACTAGACACTCATCCATGCTGCCGTATTTGGCGTTTTGCTCGGCTGAGGAGTTCATTATGCCTGGCAGGACAGTTTGACAAAGGAGTCGGAAGCCTCTGTAATCCACAATGACTGTGCCAATTGTATGCAAATCGGGAATCGCCATGGAGTCCAGAATCCTGCAGGCGCGCAAGTCGTGGGCTGCCAGTACGTCTGAAGGACAAACCTCCAAACCAGCGTCTTGAGCGTACTCCCTGTCTTCCGTGAAGCTGAAAAAGATGTTATTATGTATGAAGATCTGCTTGGTTTTGGAAAGCTCATTGGGGTTTAGCGGCTGGTAAGCGCCAGCAACCACAGCACGGGCGCCTTGAATTGCAGCTTCCACGAATTCACTATAGATCTTGGACACAGTTTTTTCCTTGTTAATGCGCTGTACTGGATGTGCGTCTGGCAGTGCACGGACGAGCTGCAACTCTTCATTCCAATCCCTCAGTTCCTCGAGCCGGGTGCTGCGCCACTTTTGCTGGTCTTCTCCTACCCAGGAATCCACCTCAATCAGCGACTTCATCCGTCTAATGCTTTCCCAATCAGTATTACTGGACTTGAACAAGGTCTGCAAGTTGGCCTTGAACAGGGGACTGACTTGCTCTAAAAGACCTACTAAGGTCGAGTGGATGACCGAGTCCTCGGGCTGTTCGGGATTAAAAGTGACGCTCCCAGCTGTATCAGTGGAAGCATTGATGTAGAAGCCGAGACTAGAGGCGGTGACATGCACATGTGGACCTTCCAAAGTATGCAAGTCCAAGTAGCAGATGTCCCCCTTGAGCAGTCGTCTGGACGTAGGCGGGTTATACCGCTCGGGACTGATGGCGTGTATGCACTTGGTGAGTGTCCACAGGTCATCCCCAGTCGCCAGCGGATGCAGCAAAGAAGTCGCATGTGGCAACTTCGAAGGATCTGGCAAGAAGTCCTCAGTGCCAATGGTGGGAATCGGTGCGTCTGAGGCCGGCTGCACCACCTCGTCTGGCTGTTCTTCCGTTTCGATGAGGTAGCAGGTAGAGGCTGAAGGAGTGGCTAGGATCTCCTGCAGCCGAGACACATGCAGCTTCACAGTGCGCTCATTGTAAGAGTCTCCGACCATTCGCAAAGTCGCAGCGGTGACTACTCCTTGCTGGCTGAAGTCTTCGTAGTCGCCGATAGGCCGGCCGTCCACTTCGAAATGATAGTTGGTGTAGTAGGAAAGAGGAGCGAAGTCCAGCAGGCAGGTCTTGATTTCGGACGGGGAGTCCAGAGAACTAACGCGCAGGGAGTGCACACGACCAGACGGGTCGACCAGTGAAAGCTGCAACAGCTTAGCTTCTTCCCTGGACTCCTGCATATTGTACGGTGGAGAGACATACTAGCTAGAGTCTGAGCTGCCAGGGCAGGTACACCTGCAAGTCTTGAAGAAATGCTTCAAGTTGTGCGCAAATCGATCAATCCTTCTCATCACGCTACTCTTGCTCTTCTCCACATTGACTCTGAGCACATCTTTAACCTGTCTATCGCTCTTTTCCATCTTCAGTCTCCTGACCAGATACTGCAGGTCTTCGAAGCCCTGTAGCTCTGGCATTCCGCCTGTGGACATCATCTTCATCAGGTAAAAGAGTCGGTGGCCTTTGGCGCGAATGGCGTTGTAGTGCTTCTGTGTGAGTGCGAGAAAGGACTCGTAGCTGTTAGAGATGTCCAGCACAGCGTCCATGTCTTCACTGTACTTCACCTTATAGTGCTCTCGACGAATAAACCACTTCTTCTTGAAATTCCCCAGAATATGCCCGAAGTCGATGTGGAAAAGAACTCCGCTTTTATCCACCATTATGTTGCCGTCGTGCCGGTCGCCTATGCCTAGTATATAAGTAGCAGCGCTGTAGCAAGCGCTGCTTATCATAAAATTCGCCTGGGCTCGCTTAAAAGACTGGTAATCTGCGTTATTTGCGAGAATATAGTCATGAATCCACGTCGATCGAGAGGACAATAAGCCCTTTTGAATGTGAATTTTCGATATTTGTGTGGAATTCGGGACCATTTCAATCATTCCCGAGCGTTGGTCGATAGCCACGACTCGATAAGTCTTCAATCGCACCGGCAACTTCGCATCTCTCCATATCTGCTGCATAATTCTAAAAAGCTGCAATATGAGCATATCCTGGCGCAGGTCGTCTCCAGTTTTGAGCATAGCTTGATAGGTCCTACCTCTTGAGCCTTTCACCCGAAACACGAAGCGAATTGGCTTCAATTTGGACTCCATTACCTCACATTCCAGTCCTTCTCTCAGTAAAATCCTTGTTGTACTCGTCGGAATCATGAACTCTTCAGGCAGGTTTTGCTGCAATCGCTCCTTTAGCTGCTGAAGAAAGCCGGTTGGGTCCCTCCTTTCCGCGGCCTTGGCTAGCGCCGCTTCCTCCTTCAGCACTTGCATCACTCTGACCTCTGTAGCTAGAATTCTTCTGTAGTTTCCACACCTCATAGCAAACCGCTCAATCACCAATCGCAGCCTTTCGCGGTAGGGCAAGATGGGGAGTTGGGACCGGAGACACCAAAACAGCTGGTGGCCCACTTCGTATGGGTCGGCTAAGGCTCGCTTTATCAAGAAGCTTTCGAGAGCACTGTTGTGGCGCAACTCGAAAAAGAGGGCTTGTGCGAGTTGGGGGATGTAGTTGACCAAGTCCTGATTCTCTATTTTGTCCAGCAACCCCACCACAAAAGCTCTAATTCTAGCGTCGAAGAACTGACAACTAAGCAGACAAACTGCGTCTTCGGGACTCAAAGTGCTCCATTGACTTATCAACGCCACAGCTTCGTCCCTGGCTTCAAAGCTCGTCCACACCACATTGTTGAGGAAGTACACCAACTTGATATCCTGCCTTTTGTAGAAGTGGCGGAAGTTGTACGTTACTGCACGGTTTTCTCGCTTGTGGGCCTCCATTTGAACGGGACTGCAGTCCAGCAGAACTGCAAGTTGGTTGAGTTGAAACAGGTCGAAAGGCAGAGTTTGCGCAGTGACAGTCTGGCTCTGTAGTCGTTGATAGTCACAAAAAGGAATGTTCACAGTGATTGTGGCATATTGGTCTTCTCCAGCAGCGCAGTCCAGGCCTCGAAACTCCAACATAGTCACATAGTCCGGACATAGGCAGTGAAGCGGCCACAGTTTCAGCGTGAACTCCCCAAAGCGAGGGCGGAATTCAGTCTCCATTTGCTCGAACAGGGGAAAAGCCACACAAGCCAACACCTCCTCCCCGCACTTCACCTCAATGCCTAGTCGTATTTCACTGGGGTAATTGCGGAGCGGCAGTCCATCAAATATCAACTGAGTATTGACAGACACATTGTTGGTGAACGGCAGTACTGCTGGATCCAGCGTTTCAGCCACGATTTCGTCCCCCAGTAGCAGCTTTGCACACAGGGAAATGCAGCTTTCCAGCCTCATTGTGACTCCGCCGGCTTCCAGCAGGGCCTCTGCGTGGCTGCGGAAGCTTTCGGCACTGTCATTAGTCATATCAAAGTGAGGGCCCGGCTTTGCCTCATACACAGCCTTCGGCCCAATATACCTCGGCGTCAGCTTCTTCTGCATACGACCCAAACAGCCCTTCGCCTTCTTCGACCGCACATCAGTGGGCAGCACTCGGTCCAAACTCTTGAATAGACCCTGCAAATTGTGCACGTTCTTGATGGTAAACAGAAAATCCGTGCTCAGTTCTGCAGGGAAGCACTTGGGCTCTCTAACTTCCTCTGAAATACAGGGAATTTCCCCTTTATATAGGAAATTTACGGCTGGTCCGTCGGATTTCAGCCGTTTAGACACTAATTTCAGCTTCACTGGCTGGTCTTCAGCCACTGTATTCCTTATTAGGTCGTAGTACTGCAGCTGGTGGTCCTCTGTGAGGTACTCTTCTTCCTCAAATCCCTTCAAAACCAGCTCTTCTGCGTCATTTGCCTCGATTTCGAGGCCGTAAACGAGCTTGATGATTGATAAAACCTCACGAAGTAGCCAAAGAGGAGGGGAAAGGAGGGAAGTTTTGACAGTAATAGTGGCTAATTGCAGGTCTAAAGTCCTGATAAGTGGGTCAAAAGGGGCTTTTAGTGGGTTTATAGGCGGGGAATAGGCCGCTAATCGGAGAATATCGCTAACATCCACTCTTAAAGTCGCTTTTGAAGCAGTCCACTGTCGAATTGCCTGCGAAAAGGCGAAACTTGGCGTCATTTCATCGATAATGACCAACTTGACCCTGTTTTCCCCATGCTCCCGCTCATGCGATATAATGGGAATACTCCTCATCTCCGCTTTCCTATCAAACAGCACTCCATTCAGCACAAAGCCCACACTGTAGGCAATTTCCCCTCTGACTTTCCCTGCTGTCGCCCTGTCCAGCTCGCCCAAGCAGTGCTTCACTACTGCGCCAACGCTGGATTGCAAGTCTACATTGAGGAGAATTTCGCTGTGGACGGAGAAAGCGGGGGAAATGTGCCTGGCGAGGGCAATTTTGCCGAGTCCAATGCGCAGGGTGACTTGGGCGCTGGAAGGCTCGAGGTTGGAGGCCAGGACGTAGTCCCAAACAGGTAAAAAGTCCAGGTCGACAGGATACTCAGGGAGTGGGATTTGGAAATAGGCGAATTCGTATAGGCGATATGGACCTTTTAGGGCTGATTCCTGCATCAGTCTTTCCGTAGGCACCGTAAGCCCGAACTCTCGGTATCGACTCATGCTTTGGCCTGCTACTTTGGCCAAGTACTGCACTACCTCCGTCACTACGGCGTCTACCTGCGCGTCTAGTCTGGTCCTGCAGAGAATTTGAGACTTGAGTGCGTCGTACTCGAACTGCTTAGGCTCCAATAGGACAAAGTCACTGACATCCACGCTGACTTGCTCTATCCCGGCTGAGGGGTCGATGTCTTCAGCGACGTGGCGACTGGGGAACTCTTTGAAGGTGTTCTTGGGACAGAAGGGAGTGACGGATGGAGGGGTGGGCGGGGTGAAGCGGGTGCCGAGACGGTGCGTAATGCCCTCTGGGGAGTTTAAGTCCCAGTAGAAGTCCTCTGAGTCTAGGGTGGACAGGGCCTTTCGCTCCTCTTCGAGTCGCTGGGGTTGGTCGGGAGACGGACTGGGGGAGTCGAATTCATGCAGGAACTCCATATATTAGGCTAAATGCGCAGGTCTAGGCAGTAATAGCACAGGAGGCAGTATAGAATAGTCAGGACTTCTTCTCCCCTAATCACAGGCAGAACCGAGCCCACACTGTAGGATTGGTGTATTGATAAGAAATAGCATATGGAGGAGCAGGTCACTTTGCCCTACGCAAGTATCAAGCCAGCCTTCTACGCAGAGCTAAAGGCGAGTCTGGAGGAGTGTTGGAGGGACTTGGCGGACTTGCCAGAGGCAGAGAGGGGCAGATACGAGCGGAGGTTGAAGGAACTTTGCAGTGCGATCTTCGAAGATTTCTGCAGGAAAACCACTTTGCAGCACTCGAATTACCAATCTCGCAGGGAGGAACTGCTTTCCTGTGAGGGATTGTTCCCTGCTCCTCAGCCTCCGGACCTGTCCTTCACTGAGCAGCGAGACCTACTGACTACCAGCGTCTCGGGTGTATTGACTGGAGCTCTGGACAAGAACAGACAAGCAACTGCAGAAGCGCTGTGTCGAGTGGTGCCTGTGGAAGGGCTGCGGGACGTGAGTGAGACTGAGGAGCCGCCAGACTTGAGGAAGGCGATGGAAGCGCATATCCGCGTACTCCGCTTCGAAAGAGACCTGAAAGAGAAGTCCCTGGACCTGCTGCGACAAAGCCAGGGAGTGCCGCGGCCCAAGACTCAAGACCCAAGCCTAGTGGAGGCCCAAGTAGCCCGCTTCCTTACCCAGGGCTTCTAGCGTATCCATAATATGTCCGCCAACGAGCCAAGCGAGCAGCCCGCGGAAGCCCCAGTCGAAGCTTCCTCAGAACCCATCACTCTCAAGGTGAAAGCCCAGGACGGGTCTGAGATCTTCTTCAAGATCCGCCCTTCAACGCAGCTCAAGAAGCTCATGGACTCCTACTGCCAGCGCCAAGGCGTGGACCCCAAAACTGTGCGCTTCCTCTTTGAAGGCACTAGGATCAACGAGACTTCCACTCCGAGGGAGCTGGGCATGCAGAACGACGACTCGATCGATGCCATGGTGGAGCAGCGGGGAGGACTAGGGCTACTTTAGCGATATGCGTAGGTCTTGGAGAACCGGCCCTAGTTCGTTTGGCACGCCTTGGACGGCTGCTCCAGCTTTCCCTCCGAACCGCTCCAGCAGCGCCAGCATCTTCAGTCCGCTGCGCAGTTCTCGATCTTCGCACCCAGCACCAATGAGGTAGTAGGCGCGATCTCCTCGAGTCAGGAGCAAGGAAGTAGGGAAGCACGCTGCGCGGCACTCCATGAAGATCCCATGAGGCGCTGAGTAAGTGTAGGCGCCTGGCAGGTCTTCCTGGAACCGCTGCAGTTGAGATAAAAAGCCCAGGTTCGGATCAGCTCGTGGATGCGCTGTCAGCACGTGAGCTAACGCCTGTCTTTGGCTAAGACCAGCGGACCACATCAAGTAGGCACAGGCGACTGTGGGCGCCCGCGAAATGCCCTGAGAGCAGTGCACTAGGACGCAGCCCCCGGCCCCCAGTGCAGCTGTAATGAACTCGAAGGCGAGGTAGAGGAAAAAGAGGATATCGACTTTGGGGTTGTCAGGAATGTGCAGACTTTGGTAGACAAGGTGACGAGGGTGCAGGGGCGGACAGTTCTGGGTTCCAGCAAGGTTGAGGACGTGAGTGACGCCATGAGTCTGCAGGCGAGATAAGTCCAGCGTGGCTTCGTAGCCTGACACCAACAGACCGGGCGCCACTCGCGCCAGTACGGTAGGGCCGGTCATCCGCGAGACCTCAGGCGCGCCGGTGGGCAGCGAGATAGTAGGAGGCCTGCGGCGACTTCCCTTCACTTTCTCTATCATAGTGACTAACTTTACTAGGCCGTTTTGAGTCCCCTGCGAGGGCTGAGGACTCGAGTGGGACTTTGAACTGTTTACCCTGCATTTCACTGAGTCAGACTTTATAGTTCCAGAAGGATGAGAGAAGATGGTAACTGATTGAGGGTGGAAAGCCGCATTTCTCTTTTTCCAAGTCCACCAAGATCCTAAGGGTAGGAGAGCTGAATTAGCTACGGCGGCACATTAGCTCCACTCTCCGCTTGTAGGAGTCACTCGGCTGCAGCGCCAACGACTCCTCCAACTCACAGCGCTGGCAGTGAGCGAAGTACCAGGGAGTCTTGGCACTGCAGCGCTCACACCGCCGCGTCCCTTCCTCTGGCTTGAGACTGCTACGAAAAGGCCGAGAGTACAGTTCTTCTTCCCTAGCCACTTCTCGCGGGTTGGACCTGTACAGGCTTTGACTCACTCCTTTCGACTCGAACAATGACGACTCTGTGAGTAGCTTGGAGCTGCGCAAAGGACTGCTTCTGCGCACATTCATCTCCTCAGTAGCCTTCGAATACCTGAATAGCGAATCTCGGTACTCTGATTGGCCACTCAGTAAGGAAGCAGTTCGCTGGGATCTTTGGCAGATAGAGCAGGTGCTGCGGTCGTGCTGGGTTCGCTTTTCTGGGGTCAGGTAGGGACTTGACCGTAGACCTGAGGTCAAATTCGCCCGCTGAGGAGGGTTTTCCCTTTTGATCTCGGGACTATCGGACAAAGCTGCTGCCGGCGGACTAATAGCGCCCTGTGGCGAGTCCTTGTTTTGGGGCGGAGTTTCAATATCGACCAATCCATCAGAGGTCGTAAACCCTCCATCCGGCCTTATTCTCCTAGGCGGAGTCTGGTATTTCTCTTGAGACTCCCCAAAACTGCCTCTGCGGAAATCTCCCAACGAGTCTCTTTGATTGATATCGAAGTCGTCTTCTGGAGGGTCCTTTTGCTGGCTTTCCCTGGCTTCCTGCTCGAATATCGCCCGAGGGTTATGGGGAAGGCTCAGTGGTCCGAAGGAAAAGCCCTTCGTTTCCCTCTGCCGAGTTTCTTGCAAGGCTCTGTACTTTTCCTCTCCATATTTCCCTATAAACCAGGCGTCCCAGTTCACACTTCCGCAATTCCGACACTGCTCCAACTCCGCTCCCAACTCCCTATCGCAGAAAGGACAGAAGAACCCTGCAGTTTGCACCACTTCCGCACACAGTACAAGCGGCAGTTCCGCATCTGCGAATGCCTGCGTGAAGCTGTCTTCATCGTGCACGAGCTGCCCTGTTCCCTGCGCAAACAGTTTAAATCCACTTCCAGGCAACTTCAGTCGCTCTTCAGTTTGCTGCATTAATTCCTCGTATTTCGGCAGAGTCGGTAGTGGCAGTATCAGTTCTTCACCCAATTTTACTTCAATGACAGAGGGGATTTGGGCCATTTCAAATTACAGCGACAACTGCCTGGGTTGGAAGAATATGGCTGCAATGCACGCACCAGGAGGTGACGAAGTGGCCTGCAGCGACGAAGAGGCGGAAGTCGATATACTTTCTCCACAACGGACACTGAGTGACGGGGGCGAAAGCAAGGAAACCCGTCCATTGCCGATACCCATTCCCTACCAGCCGGAACTGAGGTTGCTGGGGACCACCGCCACCGACTCCTTAGAGGTAAACAAACTCATCTCTAGTCAAGACTTCGAGCAGTTCCTCGACTCTCACGGAGTGACGTACAGCAGCGGACTGACGGCTTCGCTCAAGTATGCGCCTGGAGTGTGCGATGAGCTGGTTGCGAAGGTGATTGCCTACCGCATGTTTCAGCTGAAGAAAAAGCTGCTGCTGTGGTTTCATATGTCACTGGAGGAGTCCTGCGCCGTGGTGCCTGAGACTGATGTGGAGGTGGTGGTAGTCCGCGGGCATAAGGACTTGGCAGAACTGCAGCCTAGTGGACGAGCGCATTGCTATGCACTGGTGCAGGAGTGGGAAAGGACTATTGATGGGAAGTGGACAGTGATTAGTCTGGAAGCTGGGTTCCCTGCCGCATTTGCACGTCTCAGACACTTCATTGGAGCCACTGAGAAGCGGGTGAAAGCAGCCTCTGAGCTGCTCCCAGACCTCACCCAAGTCACAGGCCTGCTTTCTCCGGAACAGCAAGTCCTCTACCAGGCACTCACTCCCAAAGACCTGCAGAGTTATGTGCGCAACCCCAAGAACCTGCCCCACCTCCAGCCTCTCCTCAACCCAATTGCAGCTCTTTCGCCTGTCTTTCAACTCGCTTTGACACGTCTACGGTCGACTGCGGAACTGTGGAAATCGCAGAGAACTACGACCTTTGGGTCTCTGGCGGAGGTGCCAGCGACTACTCTGGAGTGGGAGTTGCGCACGGGAGCAAGTCCGAAAGAGGCTCATTTGCGAGAATTGGGACATTTGCTGCCTATTCATAACGCAGTGGCTTGCCTACGCTTTCCAAATGCAAATCCGAAAGCGTGTAAGCGCTTAGAGCGAATAATTTACCTGCTTCTGACCTTTCTGCACAAAGACAGAAACGAAGACTATACAATGGCGTACCGTTTACTGCATGTCAGGTACTTGATGGACGGACCAGATGCGTTGATCCTGGTTTCAGCGAATTGGGAAGCGGTGCTCCGTCTAGTCCGCATTACCAAAGGCAATTGCATTCGGGTCTATTACATGCTTAGTGCTTTGGATTCAGTCTGGCTGCTGCCAAAAGACCAGTCCCTGCACCGCATTTCCCTGCAAGTCCAGGAACCCCTAAAAGACCTTTTGAAGCATAACTCCAACACTAAGGCCCTCACACTCACCTCAACTCTGTCAGCTAACACCATTTGGTCGGACTTCAATTCCTCGTTCCGCTCACTCGCTGGCTACCTGACCAGCTCTTCCTCTGAGCAGGAAGCGACCCAAGAGGCTGCGAACGGTGTGGTGAAGCGGTGGTTCGGCTGGCTGAACCGCTGTGGAGAAGTGGGTTCTCGGTCTGCGAAAGCAATGGCGCTGCATGTATTTGAGCAGCTGGAGGAGGTAGTGGTTGGGGAGCAGGTGGAGTTGGAGGTCTATGGGCCGGGCTTCTATGGACAAGGGAAAGCAGTAGTCAAGGAAATTCAGAGCCTTATCCAAACGCTCAAGTTCCCGAAGACACTAAAGTAGACTTTTAGGTCTGGATACAGCTGAGTGCAACATGGATTGGAGTCCTACAGCAGAGAACCTGTGATTAGCACTTCTTGCGTCCTCGCTTGGCCTTGGCCTCCTCAGGCTGCGCCCTGCCTTTGCCCTTAGGCTCCTCCGATCCACTCCTCTTGCCCTTCGCCTCCTCGGACTCAGCACGCTTCTTGCCTCCTTTGGCTGGCTTCGCCTCCTCTTCCTTCACTTCCTCCTGCAGACTATGGTAGTGCGTCATAGCCTCCTTGGCCTGTGCTTGGTACTTCCCCTTCTCGGTAGCGCCCAGAGCCCTCCACAGAGATCCCAGCTCCTTGAGGACTTCCTTCGCTTGCAGCTGAGGGTTGTCCCGGGTGACTTCAGGACGCTTGGCTTGGCAGAACAGCAGGTAGCCGGAGAGGGGCCGCTTGCCTACGCTTGCTTTGGACTCAGACTTGCTTCCCGCTTTCTGCTTGGTCGCCATTTTTACAAAGGCAGTTGCCTGTCCCGCCATATAATGCGACTAGACCAGACGAGACTACTGCCTCTCAAGCTGAAGCACTCTGAGTCCCTTCCCACTGCGAAACGCTTGTGCGACCCTCAACCCGTCCCCACGTCCTCTGTACAGCACCAGCAGATCTTCGACTTCCCCGCTTTCAATCGCATGCAGAGTGAAAGTTTCCCCTACCTCTACCAGTCCGACTCCAGTGTCGTCATTTCGGCGCCCACAGCAAGCGGCAAAACAGCACTCATGGAGCTGGGTATCCTCCGCAACCTCGAAACAGCCAAGGGGCAAGTGCTATATCTTGCCCCGCTGAAGGCTCTCTGTCAGGAAAGGAGGCTGGACTGGGCCCGAAGACTGGGTAGGATTGGGTTGAAGTGTGTAGAGGTCACTGGAGACTCGGAAGAGTCGGACTTATGCAGCTTCAGGAAGGCGGATGTAGTACTGGCCACCCCTGAAAAGTGGGACAGTGTCACACGCAAAGGCTTCACTCAGATTTCACTGCTCCTCATAGACGAAGTGCACACTTTGGAACAGGACACTCGCGGAGCAACCCTGGAAGCCGTGGTTTCTCGCATGAAGCTGCTGCTAGGCAAGCAAGACAGGCCGCTGCGGATAATCGCCATATCCGCCACCATTCCCAATATCAACGACATCGCAGCCTGGCTAGACACTCAGGTCATACTCAACTTCGACAGCAGCTATCGACCTGTGCCGCTCACTACTAAGGTGCTTGGCTATCAGAAGGCTCAGAACCAGTTCAAGTTCGAACAGGCGCTCAACTTCAAGCTGCTGGGAGTCATTCAGCGCTATTCGGAGCAGAAAGCTACGCTGGTGTTCTGTCAAACGCAGAAAGGCACAATCAACGCTGCTAAGCGACTTGTGCTAGACGCAGGCCAAACCCTGATTTTTTCCCCCGACCAGTTCGGTCGCTTGATGTCTGCAGCAGGCAAGCTAAAGGACAAACAACTGGCCGAGGTCCTGCCAGCAGCTGTAGGCTTCCACAACGCTGGCCTGAGTCCAGAAGACCGCACCCAAATCGAAGCTCTGTTCCTCGGCGGAGACCTAATGGTGCTGTGCACTACTTCCACTCTGGCAGTGGGAGTGAACCTCCCCTGCCACCTCGTAGTGGTCAAGTCCACAATGGCGTATAGAGGCAGTACGGAGGGGTATACTGAGTACTCCTCCTTGGAGGTGCTGCAGATGATAGGCAGGGCGGGGCGGCCTCAGTTCGACCAATCTGGAGTCGCGGTGATAATGACCGAAATCGACAGAATCAGACAGTATGAGTCCCTGATGCTGGCGCAAGAAGTCATCGAGTCCGCCCTCGCTAAGAGCATGATTGAGCATCTAAACGCAGAAATCGCTCTGGGCAGCGTTACGACTGATTTAGACGCTCTGGCCTGGCTCAAAAGCACTTTCTTCTACATCCGCGCCAAGAGCCGACCTGAGTACTACCAGCTTTCCAGAGAAGTAGACCGAGACTTAGGCGAAATGAGTCGAGAACTACTACGGAAACTGATGAATTACCAATTAGTAGAGGAGCAAACAGGGAAGTTCCTGTCGACTTCCCTAGGCCGGGCCGTTTCCTCCAACTGTGTGCAGGTGGAAACTGTGCGAGTCTTCATGGAAATCGTGAAAATGGATATATCGGCCGAGGACATGCTGAAGATAGTGGCCGCCGCTCGCGAGTTCGAAGGCTACCCCTCCAAAATGAACCAGCGAAAGGACCTAAACCAGCTCTGTGCACACCCAGCCCTGCGGTACCGTCTGAAAGGCGCCATCAACACCTACGACCGAAAGGTGTTCCTCCTACTGCAAGCCGCCCTTTCCGGCATCCAGCCCGAGACCTGGGAACTGCGCCAGCAAATAGTGTCAGTGTTCCAAGTGACTCGCAGAGTGATGAATGTACTCAGAGAGTTCTGTCTCTTCAACGACCTGGGCAAGCCGCTGGGGCTGGCACTCACCTGGAGTCGCCAGTTCAATGTGAAAATGTGGGATGAGGACCCCTTTGTTTGCAAGCAAATTCCGGGGATTGGGGAGAAACTGGCGAGGGCGCTGGCTCTAGGCGGGATCACCACCCTGAAGGAACTGAGAGCGGCGGACCCGAGGAAAGTGGAAGTGTTGTGTGGGAAGAACCCGCCTTTCGGGACTAATGCAAAGGCCTTTGCAGGGGCCATTCCCAGGCCGGTTCTGACTGCGGAAATGAATGCGGGAGTGCTGAAAGTCAGACTAAGAGCGGACAATCAGCCTCACTCGGAGATAAACTGCGCTGCTTCGCTGTTACTGACTCTGGACTCAGGCTCTATTGTGGCCTACCGCAAGCTAGACCTCTCCAGACCCACAGGTGAGTTCAGCTTCCCTGTGAAAGCGGAAAGCACCGTGTCAATCGCTGTAATTGTCAGTAACTTTGGTAAGCACTAGACAGTGAGTGTGGATTGTTCGCTGGTGTCTACTCCGCAAGGAGTCGTGCAGCGCTCTTCCGAGACAGTTTCCTACTCTCAGAGGCCGATAGAGGACTATGTCGCCCCTGCAGCTGAGCCTGAGGATTTGCCTTTTGACCCAGCAGAAGACCTGCTCCCAGGCGAAGAAGACGATAGTGACCAATACCAGTCGACACCTGTTACAGCTAAAACCCCCATTTTTGCCTCTATCAACTTACTAACCCCTCCTGACTCTCCCAAAATACCCTCATTTGGTCACATCGATACTCAAATCCCTGCAAGTCTCAGCACAGATACGGCCTTTCGAGTGCCTACAGCGCCAGCACTGCTTTCAACGCCTCGGCTGCAGGCAGTCCGAGAGAAGCCCAGTGAGGCAGGACCCTTGTCTTCTGCTTTCTTCACAGGCAGAGGGTGGAATGTCACTAAGAAGTACCCCGGTGCTGAGTCCAAGCCTATGTCCTTCGCAGCTCCGCAGACGATGAAAACGCCCCAGAGGAAAGAGAGCAAGGAAATAGCACCGCTGGAAACTCCCAGTCTGTATCTCAAAGCCAAGGAAAACGCGGCCTCACTGCCTTGGTTTCGATTAGACTCCCTCTCTACTGCCAACTCAGCTACTAGTGCTCCAGTGACTTCTGACGCCAAACTGAGCCTTAATCAGCCCAACAGCTTCACACCCACAGCTCCCCGCTACCAAGTGTCCTTCTCCCTTCCCAAACTCAGTACTCCCGTCCCAGTGTTCGCTCCTCCTCCTGTCCAATACTCTCCTCCTCCCCAGCTAGACTCGCTCTACGGCAGTGCCTTGCTACCTCCCACTCTCTTCCGCGACCTGCAAAGCCTTGACTCTGCAGACAAACTGCCAGTCAGAGCGCTCTCTGATGTCTCGAACACCCTGCCTCAGGCTGAAGCCAAGCCTCGCAGTCTGCTAGCTTCCCTCGACAAGCTGGCCTACTCGGGTCCTCAGCAACTCGACGACTTCGAGTCCCTGTTTCGAGACATTTAGAATAATGACACTAGACAGGATAAAGGCCATAGCGCGGCTGAATGACGAGGAACTCAAGCTGGGCATACTGACCAAGGGCAGTTGGCACGAGCGCTACCAGCAAAGCTCCTATATCTATATTGGCGGACTGCCGTATGAGATGAATGAAGGCGATGTAGCGATTGTATTCTCGCAATACGGAGAAATCGTGGACATCCACCTCGTCAGAGACAAAGAAACAGGCAAAAGCAGAGGCTTCGCCTTCCTTTGCTACGCAGACCAACGCAGCACTGTCCTCGCAGTGGACAACCTCAACAATGCAGAGCTAGGCTCCCGCCGTATACTAGTGGACCACGTGGAGAAGTACAGAGTGCCTAGGGAGTTCATCAAGCCTGAGGACCCTGCCCAGGACCCTGCTGTGTATGCGCCTTCGGGGGCGGATGGAACTGGCTTTGGGGAGGTGAGGAGACTCACGAAGGAGCACTTGGGCAAGGGCAAGGTGGAGAAGGTGTTTGACGAGGATGAAAGGGTAAGAGATAGGCAGTGGGAGAGGGAGCTGATGGAGTCAGTGAAGGGACACAAGAAGCATCGTAGACTCTAATAGGGAGAGTGGCTGGCTGCAGGAGGTCCAAAGTACTAGTAGATGAGGATTAGATAGCTAGGAAGGGCGAATAAGTGTGCAAACCTTGCAAGCAGTCCCAAACAAATTGCGACATTGGCAGTTCTCACACGTCCAGCCCTGTCTCTCCGGCCAACTCAGACACTTCTCAGTAGGGGCCGGCTGAGCCATAGCCAAGCAGGTTACACACACCATTGGCAGGACAGGTACAGTCCTGGAGCACAGTGAACAGCCGATGTCTTGGAATTGCACTACGGGGGACTGAAAGGGCTCTCTACAGTTTCGTATGTCTCGCATGCTGGACGCTGTCCTCAAGTCTTTGTTTGTTTCTCCGCAGGAAGGACAAACTAGAATATTCAGTGGGTTGGTGGACTTGCACTTGAGACAAACCCACATTACTTTTACCATTGCCTCTTCTTGACCTGAGTTGCTTTGAAATAAATCTGATGGAGCTACTGAACGACCGCTACTACTTGAGTGGTCTGCAGCGACTCCGCATCCAAGCCCTAGTGGAGATGACTAGCGTTCGAAACCCAGGCAGAAGGAGACGATTCGCAATTTCTTCGTGCGAAACGGCAGTCCGAAGCCTTCCTAATTCCTTAGTTTGATAGGCCGTGCAGGAGCTCAAGGGCCGGAACTGATCCAATATGCAGGAAAGCTCGACTCCGCCGCAGACCCTACGCCACTCACTGGACACTTCCATAGCCGCAGTCCGCAGTCTGCAAGAGTCCTCCTCCGCACTACAAAGCGACCAATCCGCCCTACTAGAGTCCCTCCACCGACTGCGTATGACCTCTTTGAACTCCCTGGAAGCAGTTCATTTCGACTGTGACTCAGAGGTAAGTTGTCTGCGGACGCTGCTACATAAGGAAATGAGTGCTTCGAGAGCGGAACTCGGGGAGTGTTCGCACAGTGTGAGGCGACTAGGAGGCCTGGACAAGGAAAAAGAGGCACTGCAGTGGACGGAAGGCTTCGTGGCCCGGACAGAGCAGTGTTTGTTTGATGGTAAGAGTCCTTCTAAGTCTCCCCTCTACCTAGGCTTTGTTCTGGTGGATGTCGCAGTTATGCACTATTTCTGAGGGAAGAGACAATAATCGAATATGGGCATATGTGCAAGTCTTCACTCGCAGAAATCAGGGTCTACGATGCTAGTGACCAGAGTGGTCTCCAGCGTTCGGACGAAAGTGCCAAGACTACACGCAATCACTGACAGTTCCTTGCTCAAGTCCAGGTCTCGACTCAGATCCTCTTCTGGTTCCCTCGACGAAACTGTGGATGGACGCCTGGCGTCTCCCCTGGGAGACACCCTGCTGCAGTGCTAGTTCCTATTTAACTCTTTCCTAGTCCTTCTAGAACATTGGCTGAGGAATGAGTCAGGGATTTGGGCGAACTGCGGTGACAGTGCAGGACTATACAAGAGTCCAAAGACCAGTGACCCAACTGAATAGCATATACCCTCGGCTATGGTACATAGTCTCGCACTAGAAAAGTCCAATTCTCTACCTAGTCCCAAGTGCTGTTCTATTAGGAAACTCCCCTCAGCACTCGACTTCCATAGCGACTGAGTGTCTCCGCCAGACCCAGCCACTCTCCCCCCTGCAGTTCCGCCTGACTCATTGCTGCTTCCTTCACCCACAGGTCTGTAGCTCCGTATCGCTGTCTCAGCTGGCCTGCAGCGCTCTGTGCCTGGCTGATCAGTCCTGCAAGTCGCTGTTCCAGAGACATCCTCAGCACTTCGTTCGCTGGCAGCGACTCCCCAGGCGCCTTCGCCAGCTTCAGCTCTTCCTTGAGCCACTGAGAGGACAGGGCTCCGCTCACCGCAGCAGCTGCAATGCTCTCTTCTTTAGCTGCCTTGAAGCGCCGTAATCGGTCGATTTGCGAGAGGAAGCCGAGAACTAGGTCGTAGGCTTCTTCTTGTCCCTTGCTGGGGGGACTTTCCGCAGACTTCTTGCCGGGAGAGCGAGGCTCGGTGGGCAGTTCGCCTGCTTTGCGCTTGTACCGCACTAAATCGACATCTTTCTGCTTGAGTTGGACTTGCACACTTCTCAGCATTCCTTTCAACAAGCGCAGTTCCTCGTCTTTCTCCTCCAGCAGTTCCTGCAGTTCCGCCACTCGCTCCGCAACCAATCTTCTGCTCTTTGCTTCACTTCGCTCCAACTCGCTTTCCATCGCGCGCACTTCTTCCTCTAGCGCTACTAGTTGCGATGCACCAGTTATCACTTCCGTGTCTTTGCTCCACAACTCCTGCTCCATCACTTTGCTGCGCTGAGCCGCATGCAGCACCGCACTCCTGCACTCCGCAATCTCCTTTTCCCGCTCTGTGAGTTGCTTATTCACCTGAGACAGTAGAGAAAGCCCTGCCTTCACCTGTCTGTCCACCAGTTCAGTCTTCGTGTGAGCAGTTGCGAGGGTCTGTTTGTCTGTTTCTGTGCGTTCCATGAGGAAAGTAGCCTGGGTCTGTGCCTTCGCAAGTGCTAATTCCAGGGAATTGCGTTCGTCAGAAAGGGTCTGGTGCTGCTGCTTTAGCCGCTCTATTTCCTCTCTGATTACTGCTGATTTCGTCTCCTGACTGCGTTGATATTTCTCAAACTCTTCCCGTCTACTCCCCAATTCCGTCTCCAGGACCGCAATTCGCTCCCTTAACAGTGTCTGAGCAGCCTCCAAAGCAGCTTTACTCCTCTTCAACTCCTCGATTTCCAGCATCTGTTCCTTTTCTCTAACTTTCATTTCCGCCATTTTCCTGTCCAGTTCAGGTGTAGCCCTGGCGGGTGGTGGCTGTTTCGCAAGGGTTTGGACTGAGGCTTGGAGTTGGGAGTGCAGTTGGACGAGGGCGGATTTGGCAGTTTCAGAGATTTCTTCCCAGGCTGAGAGTTCGCGGAGGGTCTGGAGGTGGGATTCGAGTTCTCGATGAGTGGAGAGATGGAGGGACTGCAGGGAAGTTAGGTCCTCTTCCTTGCGATTAGCAGTGAGTGTCATTTTCTCGAATTGTTGCTCATACATTGCCTTGTTCCCCATCAAGTCCTGCACCTGTGCTTCCAGCAACTCCACATTCTCCACCCTCGTCCGGCTTTGGAAGTTCTCCGCATTGATCCGCTCCATTTCCCTATTCGATTTCTCCACTTTCTCATTCAGTTCCTTATTCAGTCCCGTCATTTCGCTGACGATTTTGGCGAGTTGGCCTAAGTCAGACTTGGACTCGCGGAGAGTTCGCTCACGTTGAGTGGCTTGCAGTTTGGCGGTTTCAAGCTCTTCCTGCAAGGCTTCTTGCAGCAGTAGCAGCTGCTCCTTCTCACTGCGCAAGGCCTGCACTTCCGCATTGTCTGCTAGGAGAGCGTGTGAAAGGGAAGCCTGCAGCTGAGCAACGTTGGCGTTGAGAGTACTGATTTGAGCCTGGAGACTGGCTATGAGAGACTTGGACTTGTCTTCGTCTCCTGATTTTCGCTGAGAAGTGGCTATTTGAGTGAAAAGTCGGTCACTGAGGATTGCGATTTGTCGGTCTCTGGCCTGTATTTGTGCCTTAAAAAAGGCCTCAGAGAGTTCTTTGCTCACTGGAACGGCCGCTGCTAGTCGCTTTCTACTAAGTATTTCCAGGTGCAGGTCCTCGTTCCGTCGCTCCTTAGCTTCAATTTGCAGCGCTAAGGCCTTCAACTCAGCCCGAAGTTTGGCTTCAATGCGGAATCCGAAGTCGCTGTCATTGACCAGCAACTCTGCTTTGAGGGCTGCAAGAGAGGGAGTGGCAGGCCGCAGTTCTTGCGTGAGAGTGGTGACTGTGGCAGGAGCAATAGAGGGATCCGCAGTGTGAGCGGGCGGAGAGGCGACTCTGGCCAGAGGGATGTCCTCTTCCAACAAGACAGGGGCTTTGGAGGGCTGGGGAGAGGCGGCAGGCTTCGCTGCAGCTTTGCTGGTCTTAGCTTTCTAGGTGGGTCTTACCATTCTAACACTGTGGAGCGCACTATCTAGGCCTGCAGACATCTGTGCTGTGTTCCCTGGTGGCAGGGAAGGGAACTGAGTATAATATGGATTTGTGGGGCGCGCTGAAGGAATTGGAGGGTGGACTGCCTCAGGGAGTGCTGGTGGTAGGAGGCAGTTAGGCCACAGAGCAGACACTTCGAATAGTGCAAGGCTATATTCAGCACCGTATTGAAGTCGGTTACCTAGACCTGCCCTGTGTACCCTCCACCCAGTCCCCCCAGCCCCTTTCTCCCCTCCTTACTCACCTTTCTACCAAGGAAAAGGCCTCCATTGAGCAAATGCTCCGCGAGCACCAGCTCAAAGAAGCCCTTCGTGCCAAGGACGAATTGCAGCACCGCCTCACCAGCCTCCAAGACTCCATTCGCCTGATCGAAGGCTCTCCGGGCGCTGTGGACAAAGAGAAGGTGCGGAAGCCGGTGCTGGACGCAGCGACCAGACACCTGATCATGCAGGAAGAGCAGGAGAAGAGGAAGGAAAGCCTCAACTTCGTGAGGAGGAAAAGGCTGGAGCAAGCGGAAATTCGGAAGAGGAAGGAAGTCAGGGCGGAAATCGTGAGGTCAAAGATGCAGCAGCAGTTCGAAAGCGACGGAGGCGTCTTTCACAGGATGGAGAAGTTCGTAGCGGAAATGAAGGCCCGCAAGCTGGAAGACCTGCAAGCCAAGGCAGACCGCCGCAGAGAAGCCCTAATAAAGCAGCTGAGTCTCGCCAACAACACCCCCAACCCCCGCACAGGCGGCTACTTCTACCAAAAAGCACTTGAAGAGTACCAGGCTGCTGTTGAGCACCCGGAAAATGAGCGCCGCTTTGAGCAGCTTTCGAGGAAAAAGGTGGACTTTCTGCCGATTAATAGGCAGGAAATCGAGAAACATGCGAAGAAGCATGATGTGATGCTGGCTGAACTGAAGCTGAGGAAGGAACGCCTGCGGGGCGAGGAGTGGCTGGACTCGGAAGTGGAGCAGGCTGCAGGGGTGCACGTTTCCAGACTAGCGAGGGAGGTGCTGCAGAGAGATCTGGCGGAAAAGGAGGCCAGAGAGAAAGCGGAACTCCGGAAAAAGCAGCTGGCCAATAAGAGACTGCAGTATGGAGATTTGGTGAAAGAGATGTATGCGCCTCTTATCGACCCAGCGAAGCACGCCGCAATCGAAGAAATGAAGTACCACTCCGAACCCCAGCGAACTCGCCTGAAAAAGGACCACTCCCTCGACCCTCCCATCTTCCACAGTCCAGTCCCCAAAGCCAAGTCCAAACCCGCCATTTCCATAGAGCAAAGCACTGCCTCCAAGTCTCAAGACTACCTCGCCCTGCGCAGACAAAGCAGAGACCACATCGACTACGAAAAGGTGAAGGAGGAGCTGAACGCAGACAAGCTGCAGCAGGCTCTGGAGATCAGCGACGAGAAGGAAATGAGGCAGTTGACTGAGCAAATTGAGCGGAATGTGCGGAGACAGGAAAGGAAGCTGGCAGCGGCTGCACCCACAGACTTGCAAGCCCTGCAGCTGCATGGGTCTGCGAACGACGTCATAATCACCTCCATTCGAGCCAAGTTGGCACTGCTCAGCTCCAGCGTACTGTAGCTAGTGTAGTCTATGGGAGTCCTAAGTGCTTATAGCTCTGACTTCTGCCGTTTTTCTCCGGTCGATATCTCCTCTGTCATTTCCGGACTGGCATCTTTTCCGTCCCATAGTGGTTCGTTTCCGAAGCTTGCGAGAGCTTCGTACTGCGTGAGCGCCACTCTGCCTCGCATCATTTTGGTCAGGAATCTGTCGAAGTCGTGCTCGTTGAAGGCGGATTTCATCACTGCGGCTTTAGACTTGTAGCGGTTTACTAACAGGACAGCGGGATAGCCGAATCCAATGCCGAATTGTTGCTCCAGCTTGAAGTGGTCGCCTGCTTGCGCCCACAGCCAAGCGAAGGGCTCGATACGGTGGATTTTAGCCACTTTCACTATAGTTTCCAAGTGCTTGTTCCTGTCAGCAGCACTGGTGTCATAGATATGTGGCAGGAACACTATCACACAGACTCGAGCTTCGTTCTCCCCACAGGTCTCATTGAAGGTCTCGTAGTTCGCAGCCTGCCAGATCTTGGGCGGTACTCCGTGCTTGTTCATTTCCAAGTTGATGAAACGGTATAGAGAGTCGTAGTCTGCATGTCCTTCATAGAAGTAGCTTTGGGACTTGTCCTTGGGCGGGTAGACCTTTTGCTTCGGATATCCCTCGACTCCCTGTTCCCTCGCAAAGACAGTGTCTCTGTTCCCCTCGAATTTCCCGAACTTCATCACTCCTCTCTGAGTGCGAGCCAGTCTCGCCCAGTCTGGACGCATAAGTTTGCAGTGGTCGCACCACGGAATGAAGAAATCCACAAACCACATATCCGGACTATCCATCACCAGTTCCGTGAAGTTGTCCCCACTCAGGAAGTAAATGTCTCTCTCGTCAATAAACGGCCCTTCCTCCTCCGTCTTCTCAGTTCCCTCTGTTTCTGAGTCTTCTTCGTTTTCGTCTAGAGTGTCAGCGGCCTGTTCTTCTAGTCGCTTGTTTTGAGGCGGGGTGGGCTCAGGAGCTTTGGTTTCGGTCTTTGCGGGTTCTTCCTTCTTGGGAACTTCTTTGACTGGTTCTTGGGTCTTCACTGGTTCTTCGGTCTTGGTGGCGGTTTTCTCTGGGGTTTCAGCCGTTCCTTCCGCTTGTCCCTTCTTATTCGCAATTATTTTCGCTTGTTTCTTCCCATACCCAGTGATACCCTTCGAAGTCCGGTCTCCGCTATACTCCAGAGGCTTGGTCTT
>Ga0247837_1001916_pt1 | contig 41225 bp, 59 predicted proteins | sample LaCtaG_2_FD_187115 | JGI IMG/M metagenome (GOLD analysis project Ga0247837, IMG submission 187115) | Freshwater microbial communities from meromictic Lake La Cruz, Castile-La Mancha, Spain - LaCruzMarch2015_14.5m | ecosystem: Environmental > Aquatic > Freshwater > Lake | place: Spain: Castile-La...
AACAGATTCGTATTAAGCAAGATCAAATTTATGCATACCAAGAAAAACAAAAACTTGCACAAGAGCAGATTCGTATAATTGAAGATCAAATTTATAATCTTGAAGAACAGCGTGAAGCCAATTTAATCCAAATTCGTGATCTTGAAGACAAAGTTTATGAAATTAAAAATGGAAGTTTGCTAACAGCCCAAAATCAGTTAAAAACTGCTCAAGATAATTTGCAGGTAATTAAAGATGAATTGCAGGCCAGACTTGATGATATTGATGCACAAAAGGATGCTTGGCAGGCAGCAACAGATGCTGAAATGGCAGCAAAAATTCTTGCTGGTGAATATAACGATGTTTTAGAGGCAACTAAAGGGAAATTGGCCTCTATTCTAGAATACTGGAAACAAATTGCTGCTGCTATGGCAATGGCAGGCGGCGGAGGCGGCGTTGTTGGTGGAGGCAATATTGTAGTAACGCCAAAGCCAAAAGTAGAGACAAAGCCAAAAGTAGAAGATCCAATAGTTAAAGATAATACAAACAAGGTTGCTGAAAATACTAAAAAAATAACTGAGGAAATTAAGACTCTTACAGAACTTCGTAAAGAAACTACATCTGGAACAGCAATTAACTTTTTACTAAAAGAACATATTGATACATTAAATGATACCCTTACAACAAAATCTGCTCCAGGAATGATTGTTGATGAAAGAACTAAGTTCCAGGCAATGACTGCTCAAACACAACAGGCACAGCAGGCTCAAACAAGTAATATTTTAGGAACAGTTAACAGGTTAAAGTCTAAATTTGCAAACTCTGGTGGATTAATGAGAAAATATTATGCTAAGGGAGGACCAAGCCTTGGCTCTGATATTGTTCCAGCAATGCTTACTCCTGGTGAATTTGTAATGAGCAAATATGCTGTTAAAAACTTTGGTGTTGATAATATGAAGGCTGTAAATGATGGCACATATTCTGGAGAGTCAGTGTATAATTATAGTATCAATGTAAATGTTAAATCTGGTGCAAATCCTGATGAAATTGCAAGATCAGTAATGACACAGATTAAACAAATTGATTCACAAAGAATTAGGGGACAAAGGGTTTAATTATGGCTACCGCTGCATATATGACAGGTCGTAAGCGCTATCAACGCCCAGAGGCAGTTCTTTGGTCTAATAACTCTGGCACACTAACAAGTGGAGTTTATGTTCCAAATGGATTTGAAGTTGGGGCTGTCGTTCCTGGCGGCACAGATGAAGATTTAATTGATCAATTTTTAATCTTATCCGACAATAATCGTGGAGAAATTAACTTTAATCAGCAAAGAATTGAAAAGCGTCAACGTACAATTAATGGCCGTATGCGTTCATATCATATTGCAGATAAACTTAGTATTAGTATGTCTTGGAATATGCTTCCTTCCCGTGCATATTTTGAGGTAGCAGATTTTAATTCCAGCGGTATATCACCATATAAAAATACATCTGGAGAATTTACAACAGATGGCGGTGCTGGCGGGGTAGCAATATTAGACTGGTATCAGTCACATCCTGGACCATTTTGGATGTATCTAGCATATGATAAATATAGTAACTTTAAAACAGGTGGAGAAATTACAGATGCTTCATTTGGACACCTAGCACAATATAATCAAATTATTGAAGTTTATTTTGCAGATTTTAATTATTCTGTCGTAAAACGTGGTGGTAGCACATATGATTTCTGGAATATAAATCTAACCCTTGAAGAGGTCTAAATGTTTATTAATGAAACATTAAAGACTCATCTAGAAACATCAGCAACAATACAACTAAGATCTTTAGTTCTTGCTGAGTGGAATATGAATATGCCAGATAATATATTTTTACTTGGCAATTATCGCTACCGCCCAACAACGGCAGGCTCAGACTTTTTTACTTTGCCAGTTATTTTTGATTCTTTGGATTCTGGCGGGTATTACACAGGTGCCACAGATGCAGATGTAGTAGTAGATGGTGGATTTGATAATAGTGGAACACCCCAACAGTTTACTCTTTTAAAAGAAAAAATGAAAATGCTTTACTCTTTAGAGGATTGTGTAAGGCCATTTAGACCACGTTCTGGTATCAATAAGCCTTTATATTTTTCTGGAACATATTTGCCAAATTCTGGTGCAGATATTGCACAGCGCCCACGTTGGTATATGCCTTCTCGTTATGATCAATTTAGATATTGGACTTCTTATAGAACAGAAGACAATGTTGAATATGGAATTGCAAAAAATATATCAAATGATTTATATTATATTGATGATGCCGTTCCTTTTGTAGTTTATAAAAACCAAGTTCCAGCAAATCGCATTATCGTAAAGATGCAGACTGGAGTTGGCACAGTAGACTTAGGACCTTTTACAACAGCCACAGGAACACAGGCAGATCCATTATTTGGCAATGCAAATAAAAGAACTCCAGCAAGATGGAGAGTCCAGTATCTTAACGGAGATAATTGGGTAGATGCATACACCTTTAGAGAAAATGATACAAGAGCAGATGGATCGGCAATTATTGGACCAAATGGATATGTTGAATTGCAGTATGGATTAATTGTCCCTGATGCTTACAAAGATATATATAGATTTGCAGAAACATTATCGTCAACAACATTACTTCCAGAAGCATCTTTGCTTGGATATGCCTATCTTGTTATTGAAAATGATGGAGACCTAGGAACATTTTATATTTGGGATGGAGATAGTTACGAAACATTTACACCAGAATATGGGTGGATTCTTGGCTCTGAAGTAATTACAAATGAAACATCTTTTGTAACAGATGTGACTTCGCCAGCATCCTTTACAGATCCTGTTGCTGGTGGAACATCTTACAGAGAATTTCAATATATGCGTGGCATTAGAATTGTTGTTGAAGTAATGAATAAATTTGATTCAACATTTGATCTTATTGAGTTCTCACCAAGATTGTTGGTAGATTTATCAGATAAAACAATTCAATATGATATTACAAAAATATTGTCAGATGTTGGAGTTACATCTTTACCAGTAGGGCAATTACTTGCATCAACTGGAACGATGTCTGTTTTTGATGATGATCAGGCATTTAATGAAAACAACTCGTCTAGTATTATTGCTGACTATGTAAGAAAAAATATTAAGTTTTTATTTTATGAAGTAGTTAATAGCGTAGAAGACACAGACGGCTTTTTGTATGATTATTACATTCCCGTTAAAACCATGTACTCTGAGGGACTCCCACAGGCTGATGTAGATGCTGGATCAATTAATATTGAATTAAGAGATTTTTATTTTTTCCTTGAGTCTATGCCAGCACCACGATTATTGCTAACTCAGGCATCTTTAAGTTTTGCAATAACTACATTGTTGGACTATATTGGTTTTACAAACTATACATTTAGAAGAATAGATGGAGAATCTGATCCCGTCATACCATACTTCTTTGTTGCCCCAGATCAAAACGTAGCAGAGGTTTTAAACCAACTTGCAGTAGCAACACAAACAGCAATGTTTTTTGATGAGTATAATAATTTTGTCGTAATGAGTAAAAATTACTTGATGCCAACTGTAGATGAAAGACCAACAGACTTTGTATTACTTGGAAACAATAATCAATCTGATACAGGCGTTATTGAAAATGCGTCTTCTGGAGATTTACCAAACATAGTATCTATTGCTTCTCAAGATAAAAAAGTATATAATGATGGAAAAATTTCTTATACTACAAGATATTTGCAGAGATCTTATGGATCAATTAGACAATCAAGCATGATTGATAGAGAAAAGACTTGGATTTATAAGCCAGCACTTTTATGGGAGGTAGCGGGAACAGAAAGCACTAAGACAATAAATGAGGTTGCTGCAAAACAAGGCAATTATGTTTTGGGTGCTATGCCTATTAATTCTAACTTACCAGCAACCCCACCCGTGGTATCTGGCGGGGTAGTCATAAATAACACAATAGATCTAGGTGAAAGCGTATACTGGTTAACAAGATATCAGGGATATTTCTATGCTAATGGAGAAATTATCAGGTTTGATGCTGCTGAGTTTAATATTACAGGAACTGGAAATGTTTGGATAAGTAGTAATCAGGAGTATCAAAGATATTTTTCTACCCTTCCATTTAATGGAAAAATTTATCCCACAGGATTAGTTCGTATTTATTCTGTTCCTTTTTATGAAACAATTGATGGCATTGAGCGTTTGCAGCCAGGGGCTGTTTACGAACATGGTCGTGGACAGTTTGGCACACCCATAGTTGAACACAATGCTGGAATAAGTAGTTACTGGAGTGACAATGCCTATGTTCGTGGGTGTAACATGCAAGCACAATATATGTTTACTACTGAACTAGATCCAACAGTCCCATCAACTACAACTGGCGCTGCTGGAGTTAGCAATGATTTAGCAAAACAAACAACCAGAAACGGTATTATTAAAAACTTTATGTCAACAACATATTTGACTGAAACTGCAGTCAATGATTTAAAGTCAACTCAGGCAGGCACAATGCAGTCATCGGCTTTAGTTATGAACGGTCCATCTTTTAAAACTACAGAAACACCACTTAATTTTGTTTCTTATGTTTATAAAAATCTAGACGATGCATATAAACTATTTGGAACAAGAATGAGAATTATTGGCAAGATTGAGAATAATGAAAATCGTGCACAAACTCCAATTGGTAGCACATCATACTACCAGGTTACTGGAGCATTACCAAATCAAAACATTAGCATTGGTGGAGGGTCTGGCGGTATAGCGGTATTGCTTAATCCAGAAACAAACAATGGGTATTACTTTGAAATAGTGGCAATGACAGAGGACAATATTGAATCATATATTACGATAGACAATGCTGGAAATCCAAACATATCAATTAACAATGTTGTGTTTTATAAAATTAAAAAAGACTCTTCAAGTAATGATGCAATCCCTGTAAAACTTTGGGGTGGTTTAACTAATATAATTGTAGATGATGGCAGGTTTACTGGTCAGTACAGAATGGCTGGAGAAGAAAATTCAACGGTATATGATTTATCAGTAGAGTATGAAGACATTGGAACTACTCGCAGGTTTTACCTGTATATTAATAATAAATTAATTCAGATAGTTGATGACACAGATCCTCTTCCAATTTATAACAACATGGCACCATTTGTTCGTGGATCTTCTAGAGTAATGTTTGAAAATGTTTATGCCCTTGCAGAAAATTATTCACAAAACACGGTGTTTACTGTTGGAGAAACCTTATCTAGTGCTTTTGGAGATAAGGGCATTGATGCCAATGAGTCATTTCGTAAATATGCAATGAGCGGAATTATTCAGGCTACATATCTCACAGGAATAAGTTCTGAGCAACCACCAAAATATAATATGTACTTTGATGAGTTTGGCACCATTATGCGTGAATGCTCATACTTTGACATAAAATATGATCGTTCATACCCAGCACTTTATGCACAACTATCCCCAACCTTAAACAGAATTAAAGGATATACGGTATCTGGTTTTCAGGCAGATTCTTATGGAGCAGAGTTTTTAATATTTAATGCAACAGACACCGCTCTTAACTTAGACGAAACAACTGGTAATTATCTGAGAATTCAGGGAATAACATTTACGCAGGATACCACCTACGAATTAACAGTAGACGAGTATTTTAGAAAAACAAGCAATCTTTCAAATCCACAATTTCAGGGTAGTGCAATTATTACATCACCTCTTGTAGAAAAAGCAAAGTATGATGAAATAAAACAAAGTAGAATGATATATGGAAAGAATGAGTTTGCAATTGAAAGTCCATATATACAGAGTGAAGATGATGCACAACAGTTAATGGGCTGGATTATTAACAAGGTTATGGTTCCTAAAAAGGCTATAGGGGTAAATATGTTCTCTATTCCAACACTACAACTTGGGGACATAGTTACAATTAACTACAAAGATTCTACAGGTCTTGATCTTGTTGCCCCAACATCAGACAGGTTTGTAATATATAATATTAAGTATGAAAGAGATATAGATGGTCCAAGCATGACGCTATATCTAAGTGAGGTTTAATATGTCAGAAAATACATCAGTATCACCATTGCCAATGACTCCAAACAGCGCTGGACTTAACATTAATGCTTTTGCCGTAAATCCAGTTTTAACTGCACCAATAGATACAATTCTTTTAAATGAAGAAACAACGCCAGTAGAGGTTATGGCAGATCTTCTGTTTGAAAATATTGGAGGGCAAGAGTTAATTAATATTGCTAGAAATGATACGGTAAATGGTCAAACTGTTATTTATCAACCTATTAAAAATCTATCAACAATTCAACAACAATATAACCCTAATAATATTGTTAGTCTTCAATCTACCTCAGATAAATATTTTCAAAACTTTTCTATTAAGTTTGAAACAAAAGTTCCTGACATTGGAAATGGGCCCAATGGGGAGCATGTTTATATAGATACAGATAATGGGGGATTGGTTATTGAGGCAATTAATATTCAAGATGGCGAACAGATTCAAGTAGAAATAACCACAAGTGGTACAATATATGAGGCGGAATTATGATAACAAATACTGGACAGGCTATTATTGGTAAGTACCTTCTTGGGCAGGCACCTGCCTATGCCTCTTATATAGCCGTAGGATGCGGCGCACAGCCCCTAGCAACTGCTGACCCATATGGAGACTACTCCGCAAAAGAGAATCTTGATTTTGAGATGTTTAGGGTTCCAATTTCTTCAAGAGGTTTCGTAAATGATGGCGGTACAGAAAAATTAGTCCTAACAGCAGAACTACCTACAGAAGAAAGATATGAAATAACAGAAATAGGATTATATTCAGCAGGGTCAAACCCATCTGCTGGAGCCTATGATAGCAAGACTGTTTTTGCTTTTACACAGGGAGAAAACTGGCAATATCATGATCAGTCATCTGCATCTGTTATTCCTACAATTACAGAACCATTAGATGATCCTAATGATGATAACATTATTGCTACCGCAGATCCAGTATTTCAGACAAATGCTGATAACTCTATATTTTTTAAATCTCCAAGAACAACAAGATATGAGCGCTGTAGATTTTTAAATAATATGATTTTAGTTGTTGGAGATGATGCAGATCTTACCATTGACCCGTCAACAGGAAGTTCTGGTGGACACTTTTATATTGAGCCAGGATCTAATCATATTCATTTAACTGGTGCTGATGTAGATTTTTCAAAGAATGCTCCAACAGACGAATTAAGACTTGCTTTTTCTATTATAAGTAAAGATGGAGACTCTAGTGCTGTTCCAGATACCGTTCGTATTTTGGTTGAGTTTGCATCAACAGATGCTGAAAATACTGGAGAATATGCTCGCCTTGAAATTGAATTAGACAACGGATCTGGTACTGGCGGAACATACGATTTTGAAGAAAACAGATATTATGTTATTACAGAGCAATTACAAAATCTTTATATGACTACTGGTTTTACTTGGGATGCTGTAACTGTTGTTAAGATTTATACATCTATCCAGAACTCAGATGTTCCAACAGGAGATTACTATATAGCATATGATGCCTTAAGACTAGAAAATGTTTCTACCATTAATCCCCTTTATGGATTAACTGGGTATTCTGTTATTAAAAATACAAATGCAGAAACTGTTATTAAAAACCCAAACACTAGCAACTATATTGAATTTAGATTTACTGTCGGAGTTTCATAATGGCAGATCCAGGTATTAAAAAATACCGTCAAGCATATGCTGACCTTCCGCCAATCAGCAGTGAAACTGAAGGGTATTCACTAAGATATAGAATTATTTCTGAAGATAGAAACAGAGTTTCTCATTGGTCTCCAGTTTATCTTCTTGTACCAGAGTATACCTATGTTCCTGGAACAATTGAATATAATAGCGCAAATCAAGTAGCAAGTTTTACATGGGATCCAGTTATAGTTTTAAAAGATAAAACAACAGTCTCTGATATTACAAATAAACAGTTAACTAGTGATTTGGCAACTCTAACAACTACTGATGCTCATTATATGAATGTAGATGACTGGGTAACTGTAGAGGGTGTAGATGCTACTTTCAACGGTACATACAAAATAAATGCTGTAACTACAAACACCTTTACATATTATAAAGATCATGGAAATATTGGATCTTCGGCAGTAAGTCCTGCGGGAACATATAAAACTAATTCATTAGTTGCAAACGCTACAGGATATGATATTTGGTTACGCTGGGATAGAAATGATGGAGGAGATTGGGTATATAAAGAAAGAATTCAAACAACATCAATATCTTATCCACATGTTTCTTTTTATACTATTAATGGAGTAGTACAGCCACAGGCTCCTAATAGACTTAGCATTGAAATATATTTAACAGGACAACCAGTTGTAAGAGCAGATGGCGCTGCTGGCACACCATTTTTAAAAGTATACAGGATGCTCAACGAAACGATCTAGTGATATAATGGAGATATATGGCTAAAGTACCGCTACCAGAACGAGGACAACCCTTAGATGTTACGTACATCTATCAGTTGGCTGATACTATAAATGATATTTCAACACAGGTTTCATCAGCAACCTATAATTATACGACAGTAGACACTACTAGCGCTGGTAAGCAGAGTATTAAAACATCAGAGGCTAGGATCGTAGGCGGTATTGTAGATGTAGCAAACAACTCTACTGTAAGCGCTGGTAACGAAAAGACATTTGCATACGACTTTCCATCAGACTTTAAGTATGCTCCAATCGCTACTGCAACTGCTTTAAATACTGGTAATACACCAGCAGGTCAAAATGTTACAGTTATTTTAAAATCTGTAACTACATCAAGAGTAGAGGGAATTGTTAGATTCGGTGCCTCTGGAGATTTGTCTCTGGCTGTACATCTAATTGTTATTGGCATTCCTAATTAAGGGGAATAGGTTAAATGATTCATTGCAGAAAATGCAAGGGTAGAATGTTTGTTGACAGACAGTACTCTAGCACTATACACCTAGAGACATACTGCATCTGTTGCGGAAGTAGAAATTTTTATCATCCGCCTTCTGATAGCAGGGAGGGTGTATGGCTTTTAAACCAAGAAAACTTGAGAGCAAAAACTACAATAGTGAGCCTGTAATAAAAGGTAACCAAAATATTTGGTTTTTAAATAACAATCTTGTAAGATTGCATCATAGTTCAAGATCAACTGGAATGGTTACTGTTTACAATATTACCAAAGATAGATTAGAAACTTGTTTAAGATCTGACTTTAGGCGTAATAGAGAAAGAGCCTACACTGTATCAGAAACTGCACGACTTGTCAATAGGCATCGTAAATATTTTCCATCTTTAATTAAACGAGGAGTTATTCCACCGCCAGTAGGTGCACAAGTTGGCGGTACTAGAGGATGGCAAATAAGAGCATACTACTCTGAGTCGCAATTAAAAGAGATACGTGATATACTGGCAAGTATACATATGGGTAGACCAAGAAGAGATAATTTAATAACAAATAGTATAACGCCTACGAATCAAGAGTTGACACGAAGAATGGGCGATGGTATACTTACATATACAAAAACTGAAGATGGCAGGTTTATACCTGTTTGGACAGAGAGCATTAATTAGCCTTTTGAAGGAGGCAGTGGTGGAACAAAGAAATGAAACAAAGGTATCTGCAACACTTGGATACACTCTTAATCTAGGCAACTTTCAATCTTTACGAGTTGACCTTGGAGTAGTTGATACAGTTCGTGATGGCGAAACTACAAACGAGGCAATGAATCGTGTATACGATTTTGTTGAAGCAAAGGTTGTTGAAAAAGTACAGGAAGCAAGAGAAGCAATAACTGAGGAGTAATCGTGGTTGATCGCAAAGACCGTATGGCTTTGCTCAGTCGCTACAATAAACTCCATTTGCAGAGATACGAGCAAAAGTCTAATCTCAATCTTAATGTTGAGCAATGGGCATCAGATGCCTTGATAGAGTCTTATGGACTCAACGCTTGTTATGATTTGCTGGCTTATTATTTTGAGGTATCTCAAAACCCTTCTTGGAACTTTTTTGCATATAATGCACAACAAATTATTAATGGTAGGGATGCAGTAGAAAAAGATTTAATTGAAAGAGCAGAACGTAGGAAGTTGGCGAGGGAGTGGTTAAGTGAGTAATTCAGAAGCAAAGTTAATATCAGCAGTTCTTGAGGATAAGCAAGTTCATGTGTTGCTTCAAGCAAATATAGACTCTCTTCTTCGCACACACAGCGATGTCTGGCACTTTATAAAGCGGTACTCAGAATCAAATGGCACCGTTCCACCAGCATCTCTAATCATTGAAAAGTTTAGAGATTTTACTCCGATTCCAGGGGTAGGCGCAACAAAACATCATCTTGAAGAATTACAAGCAGATTATTTAAATGATAGCCTTAAAGATATTATTCGTAATGCTGCTACTGATGTTCAGGGTGGACAAGGGGTAAAAGCCCTTGAAGAATTAATTACAAAAACATCTGAATTAAAAAAGAATACATCTGCTATTCGTGATATTGATGCAACAGATATTCAGTCTGCTGTTACATATTTTGAAAATGTAAAGAAGCAACAAGAATTAGGTAAGATTGGAATTAAAACAGGCTTGCCAGGATTTGACAATTATCTGCCTTCAGGGATTATGCCAGGTCAATTAGGAATTTTTCTGGCATACCCAGGTATTGGCAAATCTTGGCTTGCTCTTTACTTTGCCGTACAGGCATGGAAACAGGGCAAGACACCAATGATCATAAGTTTGGAAATGTCTGAGACAGAAGTTCGTAATCGTGTTTATGCAATTATGGGCGAGGGTCTTTGGTCACACCGCAAGATTTCAAATGGAGACATTGAAATTGATATGCTTAAGAAGTGGCATGACAGCAAGATTGCTGGTAAGCCACCTTTTCATATTATTTCAAATGATAGCGGTGGAGAAATTAATCCATCTGTTATTCGTGGAAAGATTGATCAATATAAACCAGACTTTATTATTGTAGATTATTTACAACTTATGGCACCAAACCAAAAGTCTGATAATGAAACGGTAAGAATGAAAAACCTTTCACGTGAACTTAAACTAATGTCTATTAGTGAAGAGATTCCTATTATTGCTATATCATCTGCTACACCTGATGATGTTACTAATATGAGTACCGTTCCAACTTTGGGTCAAACCGCTTGGTCAAGACAGATTGCATACGATGCTGACTGGGTATTGGCACTTGGTAGAGCGTCCAACAGTGATATAATTGAATGTGCATTCAGAAAAAACCGTAATGGATTTATGGGAGACTTTTTAGTACAAGCAGATTTTGATAAAGGTTATTACAGATACAAGGATTATGAAGACAAAAAGTAGAGACATTTACACGGCGCAGCAAATAAACAGGGTACTAACTGGCGCAGGAATAGATATAGAAGCAGAGTATGGTACTGATTATATAATCTTTTGCCCTTATCATAATAACAACAGAACGCCTGCTGGAGAAGTTTCGAAAGAGTCTGGCTTGTTCTTTTGCTTTGGGTGTCAAACCACAAGAACTCTTCCAGAGTTCGTAATGCATACTACTGGTAGATCTTATTTTGAATCTGTTAGATATATAAAGAGTAAAGAAATAGAAACAAATCTTGAAGATGTTGTTAATAAGGCTTTGTATGCTGCTCCTGATTTTGTTCAGTATGATGAGTTATTAATTAAAAGATTAAACAAGCAGGCTATGGAGAGTCCTAGATCTGTGTCTTATTTTGAAGGTCGCAGAATTAATAAAGACTCTATGATTAAGTTTGATTTAGGCTACTCTGAAAAACAAGACTCTGTAATAGTTCCCATGCATTCTCCAGACGGTGTGTGTATTGGATTTGTTGCAAGAACAATAGAGGGTAAAGAATTTAAAAATACACCAGGATTACCTAAAAGCAAAATATTATTTAATTTACACAGAGTAAAGACATCAAAGTTTGCGTATGTAGTTGAATCATCCTTTGATGCAATTAGATTAGACCAAGTAGGTTTCCCTGCAGTTGCTACGCTGGGGGCTAACGTTTCATCAAGCCAGATGAAACTATTAGAAAAGTATTTCACTAATGTGGTACTAGTAGCAGATAATGATGAAGCAGGCTCAATTATGGCTGACCGTCTAATTGAGAAATTGGGGTCAAAAATAACAATAATCAAACTAGAAAAACAATACAAAGATATTGGCGATATGGATGATGATGCTATTAAAAAACTTGAATACCAATTTGACAATTCTATCATTGCTATGTTACAATAAATAAACAACTTATATAAGGAGAAAACTATGACTATTGTAAAGGGACTAAAGAACATTAATGCCCTAGTCGACAAACCAAAATACGAAGGAACTGGAACAAAAGTTCGCTGGCTAAAACTAGCAGATGGACAAGCAGTTAAACTAAGATTCATTGAAGAACTTGATGATGAGTCCGCAAACTATAGTGCTGATCGTGGTCTAGCACTTGTTGTAAAAGAACATACAAACCCAAAAGACTACAAGCGTCGTGCTCTAGACACAATGGAAACAGAAGGTCGTGACTGGGCAGAAGAAATGCATCGTAAAGATCCAAAGGCTGGCTGGAGAGGTCGCCTTCGCTTCTATTGCAATGTCCTTGTTGATGATGGCATTGAAGAGCCATATGTTGCGATTTGGGCTATGGGAATAAGCAAGCAATCTGCATTTAATACAATTCGTGAGTATGCACTTGAAACAGGTAGCATCTCTAATCTTTCATGGAAGTTAAAGCGTAACGGACAGGGAACTGAAACAAGTTACACATTAATTCCAGGTAGTCCAGATAAAGAACCATTTGACTGGTCTAAGGCAACGCCATTTCCATTGGAAAAGGCTTTAAATAAAATTCCTTATGCTGAGCAAGAGGCGTTCTATCTTGGATTTGATACTCCAGGCAATTCGGCAACGAATATTGACTGGTAATAAATGAATTACGTACCTTTACATCTTCATACTCATTACTCGCTCTTTGACGGAATAGGTACTCCAGAAGAGTACACTAACCGTGCAGTAAGTTTGAGTATGCCAGCAATTGCGATTACAGATCACGGAACTCTTTCTGGTCATCGTGAGTTTTATCGTACTGCAAAAGAAAAGGGTATTAAACCAATCCTTGGTCTAGAAGGATATATGTGTGCAGATATCTCTGATACAAGAGATAAATCTGAAAGAGAAGGTCAACAAGATCTTGTTTATAATCATATTATCCTTCTAGCCAAGAATCAAAAAGGATTAGAGAATCTAAATAAAATTAGTGAGTTGGCTTGGACAGAAGGATTTTTTAAGAAGCCTAGATTTGATTTTAAGATACTAGAAAAATATAAAGAAGGAATTATTGTTTCTTCTGCCTGCCCAAGCAGTGTTCTAGTTAAAGCACTTGAGGAAGAAGAGTTTGCTATAGCCAAAAAGTATATCTCTTGGTTTAAAGATACTTTTGGTGGAGACTATTATATAGAAGTAATGCCACACAATAAGCCAGAAATAAATAAATATCTTATAGATTTGGCAGATGAGTTTAGCGTAAAGGTTATTGTAACTCCAGACTGCCATCACGTTGATGAGTCTCAAAGAGAAGTACAAGAATTTAAATTATTAATGAATACCCATGCTAAGGTTGCTAAAGATATTTCTTATGATAAAGCAAAGAAGAGTCCATCTATGATGGAAAGGCTTGATGCTCTTTATGGCAAAGACAGGGAAATGACTTTTAAAGATTTTAAAATTCATCTTCTATCTTATGAAGAAATTAAGTTAGCCATGGAAGCGCAAGGTATTGATAGAGCAGACATATACTCAAACACACTATTGTTGGCAGAGTCTGTTTCTGATTATAATATTAAAGACGGTTTAGATTTGCTACCAGCACAATATAAAAATCCTGATGAAGAGTTAGCAAACCTAGCATTTGCAGGACTTGAAGAGTACAGGCTTACTGATAACTGGCTTGGCAATGACATGTATGAGCAAAGGCTTATGGAAGAGTTAGAAATTATTCGTGATAAAAAGTTTGCTTCATATTTTCTAGTAGTTCAAAATATGATTGACTGGGCTAAAAAAGAAGGAATTCTGGTTGGTCCAGGTAGAGGTTCTTCTGCTGGTTCTTTAGTCTGTTACCTTCTTGGCATAACAGAGATTGATCCAATAGAGCATGGATTGTTGTTCTTCCGATTTATTAATCCTGAACGTAATGACTTTCCTGATATTGATACAGATATTCAAGACTCTCGTCGTGAAGATGTAAAAGATTATCTAGTTAGACAATATCGTCATGTGGCATCTATTGCAACCTTCTTATCGTTTAAGGATAAGGGTGTTGTTCGTGATGTTGCTAGGGTACTTAACATACCGCTAACAGATGTAAATAAAGTTCTAAAAACTATTGATACATGGGATGAGTATTGCACATCAAAAACAACTGTATGGTTTAGAGAAAAATATCCAGAAGTTGAAGTCTATGGAGAACAGTTGCGTGGAAGAATTAGGGGAACTGGAATTCACGCTGCTGGTGTGGTTACTAGCAAAGAGCCAATATTCAGACATGCTCCACTAGAAACAAGGTCATCAACTGGTTCTGATGAGCGCATCCCAGTTGTTGGAATTGATATGCAAGAGGCTGAAAAGATTGGCTTAATTAAAATTGATGCGCTTGGACTAAAGACACTAAGCGTAATGAAAGACTGTATTGATATTATAAAAGAGCGAGAAGGAACCAAGATAGATGTTTTGTCTATAGATATGAATGATAAAAATGTTTATGACATGTTATCTGATGGATATACAAAAGGTGTGTTTCAGTGTGAAGCAGCGCCGTATACAAATCTACTTGTTAAGATGCGTGTAAAGAATCTGGCAGAACTTGCTGCTTCTAATGCGCTTGTTCGTCCAGGGGCTATGAATACTATTGGTAAAGATTATATTATGCGTAAGCACGGTATACAAAACATTAATTATCTTCATCAGATTATGAAACCTTTTACAGAAGAAACCTATGGTTGTATTTTATATCAGGAGCAAGTTATGCAGGCCTGCGTTGAACTTGGCGGTATGACAATGGCAGAGGCAGACAAGGTTCGTAAGATTATTGGTAAGAAAAAGGATGCGAGGGAGTTTGATGAGTTTAAAGACAAATTTATTAAAGGGGCTTCTAGGTATGTTGCTCCTAATGATGCCTTGGATCTTTGGCACGATTTTGAAGCACATGCGGGATATTCGTTTAACAAATCACATGCCGTTGCTTACTCTACTCTCTCGTATTGGACGGCGTGGCTCAAATACTACTACCCAATAGAGTTTATGTTTGCATTGTTGAAGAATGAAAAAGATAAAGATGCAAGAACTGAATATCTTATTGAAGCAAAAAGAATGGGCATTAGTATTAAGTTGCCCCATATTAATGACTCAGACATTGATTTTAAGATTGAGGGTAAAGGTATTAGATTTGGACTTAGTGCTATCAAGTTTATCTCTGATAAAATTGCAGAAAGATATATATCAGCACGACCATTTAGTTCATATCAAGATGTTGAACAGTTTACATTTACAAAAGGTAATGGAGTAAATTCTCGTGCACTTCAAGCAATGAATTCTATAGGTGCTCTGACTTTTACAGATAACCCAGCAGATCCAGAAAAGGTTAAGGAAAATCTATACGAATATCTTAATCTTCCAGAGTTTAACATGCCAGTGCCACAACATTATTATGCTTATATAAATGATATTGAAGAGTATGAAGAAAAGGGCGCATTCGTTTTAATGGGTATGGTAAAATCAATTAAGAGATCAAAAGGTTGGTCAAGGATAGAGTTTTTAGATAAGACAGGGAGTGTGGGAATCTTTGATGAAGAAAACACGTCTATTGAGGCTGGTCGCACTTATATTATTCTTGCAAATGACAATAGGGTTGTATCTTCAATACCTGCTGATGAAATAAAGGATTCTAAAGATCCATTGATTAAGTTTTTAAATTATAAGATGCTTCCTTACAAGGATGATGAGATGTTTGTTGTTTCTTTTAAGCCAAGAACTACGAAGACTGGCAAGAAGATGGCATCCTTAACGCTGGCTGATGCTGCCAGAGAACTACACGCAGTTACAGTATTTCCAACGGCATTTCCAAAAGCATATATGAATGTTGAAGCAGGTAGTGTATATAGATTTGAGTTTGGCAAAACAAAAGACGGCACAGTAATAATGGAGGATGTAAAAAATGTTTGATGAGTTAGCAGAACAAATACATAAAAATGCAGTAGAAAAAGGTTTCTGGGATAAAACCGTAGACCCTATCTTTGTAGCAAAACAAATGATGATGATTGTCTCTGAGGTGTCAGAGGCTATGGAAGCACTTCGTAAAGACATGGATCCAGATCAAATATCAGATGAGTTTGCAGATATTATTATTCGCACCCTTGATCTTTATGCTGGTATTGCAGAAGCAGGGTATGTAAAGAAATCTCTTGACTATGCTATCAAAGAAAAGATGGAAAGAAATACACATAGACCAAAGAAGCATGGGGTAAGATTCTAATGACACTGACAATAGAAGAAGTTCTGTCACAGTTAAATCCTAAACTAAGAAAAAGTATTCTTGTTGGAGATGAAATACCAAAGACAGAATATGCTGCTACTCCTAGTTATGGTTTGAATAGAGCATTAAATGGTGGTTTGCCATATGGCAGACAGGTTTTAATCTGGGGTAGCAAGTCTAGTGCAAAGTCTTCTCTATGCTTACAAATGATTGGCATGGCACAAAAAGAAGGTAAGGTCTGTGCTTGGATTGATGCAGAAATGTCATATGACAAAGTTTGGGCAGAAAAATTAGGAGTAGATACCTCTAAGTTAATAGTTTCACAAGCAAGAACTATTAATGAGATGGTTGATGTTGGAGTAAGTTTGATGGATGCAGGAGTTGATCTTATTGTTGTTGACTCAGTTACATCTCTACTGCCAGCAATATATTTTGAAAAAGATTCTACTGAATTGAAGCAGTTAGAAAATACAAAGCAAATTGGTGCAGAGTCTAGAGACTTTAGCAATGCTTGGAAAATGATTAACTATGCAAACAACAAGGTAAAGCCAACATTGTTTGTTTTGATTAGTCAATCTCGTAATAATATTAATGCAATGTATACAAGCCAACAGCCAACTGGCGGTCAGGCTACAAAATTTTATTCGTCTACAATCATTAAATTGTTTTCGTCTGAATCAGATAATCAAGCCATAAAAGGAAAAATACATGTTGGAGATAAGATCATTGAAGAAAAAATTGGTCGCAAGGTTAGATGGGATTTACAGTTTTCTAAAACTTCACCCTCTTTTCAAAGCGGAGAGTATGATTTCTATTTTAGGGGTGACAGCCTTGGCATTGATTTTATTGGTGACCTTGTTGACACTGCTGAATTGGCTGGACACATAAACAGAACTGGGGCCTGGTATCAACTAGATGATGGCACAAAGGTTCAAGGTCGTGATGGACTTATCGCTAGAGTTAGAGAAGACTTAGATTTACAGGAAGCATTAAAGGCCAAACTAAATAATGTCTGATGTTAAATTTAAGGTTTTTGAAGGAAAGTTTCCTTGTCATACCTGTAAAGAAGAAGTTACATCTTTAAGGCTTTGGCTTGAGACTACAGATCTTACATGGATGTGTAGTAAGAAACATGTATCTAGGGCAGCACTAATTAAAACAAAGAAGGATTATGAGCGAGAAGAACGAGAGTAAAAGAATAGGTGCCAAACAGCACAAAAATTCTGGTCGCAATAACCAGAAGGGTGATGCAACCTGGAGAAATTTTGTTATTGATTTTAAAGAAACATCTAAGTCTTTTACTCTAAATCAAGATGTTTGGGCAAAGGCTGTTACTGATTCAATAAAAGCGGGTACTGATAAATCTCCAGCCATAGTAGTTATATTAGGAGAGGGTAATAAAAAGACTAGGCTTGCAGTTATAGAATTTGAACTACTAGATCAATTAACATGGGAGGCTAAAAATGAAGGAATCTGAAAGTGGACAAACAACACTACAAATGATTAATGGGTTATCTGAGATAGCCACTTATATGGAAGATGAAGAATTAACTACCGCTTTAACAATGATTGCTAAGTTAATTATAAAGCCAGACATTCCACCACAGGTGGCAAGTCTTGAAATTGTTAGGCTTCAGGCTATTGCAGCAAAGATGGCATTTAGGGCTACTTGGATGACAAATGTTGACAAGACAGACAGAGGCAAGAAAAACATTTATTACACTGCAGCAGAGTCAATCAACGACTTGGTTTCAGCGCTCAAATACATAATGCGTTAACTGATATAATAGATAAAAAGGATGATATGACTAAAAACTTGCTGAAAAATATAATGATAAGGCCTGAAGATAGACCGCAGATTATTGACACAAAGGCCTTGATAGAAAAGATTAATTCTGGATACGTTGCAAAGCGTGGTCCGAAACATACTCAAAAGAAAACTTTTGCTCCATCTACTTTGGTTTGGGGTCATGGAGAATGTCCAAGATATTGGTATTTTGCTTTTGAGGGGAACATATTTGAAGATAATAACACGCCATATGGTGTAGCAAATATGACCAGTGGAACACTTTCTCATGACAGAATTCAACAGGCAATGATGGATTCTGGGGTAGCAAAAAAGTTTATTGATGAAAAGGTTCTTGAAGAAACTGGAAAAGAAGTAGAGACTACAGAGTTTAAAGTTACTCACTCTGATCCACCAATCTTTGGATGGGGAGACGCTATTCTTAATTGGGAAGAGGAAGAAATTATTGCTGAAATCAAGACAATGCAACATGATGCCTTTGAACATTTTAGAGTAAAAGGTGAGCCAAAAACTGGACACCTTATGCAGTTATTGATATATATGAAAATATTAAAAAGGGCTAAGGGTGTTCTGATTTATGAAAACAAGAACAATCATGAACTTGTTGTATTTCCTATAGAGGTAACAGATCTTTATAGACAATGGATTGAAAATACATTTGAGTGGATGCGTGTTGTTCGTCAAGCGTGGAAAGATAAGACTTTACCACAAAAAAATTACAGGGCTAACTCTAAGATATGTAAGGGTTGTCCAGTAAAGGCTATTTGCGCTACTGCAGAGCCAGGAGTTATTAAAATAAAATCTATGGAGGGGCTGAGTGAAACTGTGTGAAAGATGCGATAAGCGCTTTCAGCCAAAGGTAACTTATCAAATATATTGTAGTACAGAGTGCAGAGACTCTGCTACAAAAGATAAGATTGCCGAAAGGTACAATGTTTCTCGCAGGCAAAAAAGAATAGGCAAGATTCGTAGATGTCTTGGTGGTTGTGGAGTACAACTATCAATATACAACGACTCTGGATTCTGTTCTAATTGCAACGTAAGCCAAAAGGCAGTAGAAAAAATGATAAAAGAACTTAAAGGAATAATTGATTATGAGCAAGACTAGTCAACCAGCAAATATTTGTGCTATTGATGCCAGTACTAATAGTCTTGCCTTTGCATTTTATACAAACAAAACCATAACTGGATTTGGAAAAATAAACTTTGAAGGTGCAAACATATATCAAAAAGTAATAGATGCTACTGCTAAGACTAAGGCATTGTTTGATCATTATAATATGATTAATGCTATTGTTATTGAGCATACCGTTTTTATGAATTCTCCTAAAACTCAGGCAGACCTTGCATTAGTTCAAGGTGGGATAATAGGTGGGGCAGGAATTTCTGGTATAAAAAAAATAGCAAGTGTTTCTCCAGTAGAATGGCAAAATTTTTTAGGAAATAAAAGACTTACAAAAGAAGAGCAATTACAATTAAGATCTCTTAATCCTGGCAAATCATTGTCATGGTATAAATCATATGAGCGTGATTTTAGAAAACGTAGAACAATTAAACTACTAGAAATAGCATATGATAAAAAAATAGAGGATTATGATGTGGCAGATGCCGCTGGAATAGGACATTGGGCCTGCAATACCCATAAAGAAATATTTTAATGTTACCAAGACTATATATATGGTATAATGGTGCCATGAGAATAAAACTTGAAGATCCACCAATAGGCAAGGTATTTGGAGATCTTACAGTACATAAGGTATATTCTATAAAAGATACTTACGGCTATATTATTAGGGTTGTAGATCTTATTTGTAAATGTGGCTCTATTGTAAAGAAAAAAAGGCTTGGTCATTTATATGGTACCCCTAAAAAATCTGGAATTAAAAGTTGTAATGAATGCGGTTTTATTAATCGTGGCAAAAGTAATAGAATCTATACAGATAGTCAAGCAAAAAATGCTGTTTACGGTAGGTATAAAAGTAGCGCAAAACAAAGAAACATAGAATGGGATATTTCCAAAGAAGATTTTTTTTTAAAAATATCTTTACCATGTGTTTATTGTGATAACAAAGAAACATCTTTTTTTACTGCTCCAAAATCTTCTCCATGGTCAAAATCTTTTAAATTTACTGGGTTAGATAGAGTTGATAATGCTTTGGGATATACTATAAAAAATGTTCAGCCATGTTGTAAGTGGTGTAATTATGCAAAAAGCGATAGAGATGAAAAAGATTTTGAAAACTGGATATTGCGTGTAGCAAATAAAATTAATAGTACAAGGATTGACAGGGAGTAATCATGGGTGCTAGAATGTATCAAAATGAATTATGGCTTAAGAAGAGGTATCACATGGACAAAAAAAGTCCAGAAGAGATAGCAAAAGAATGCGGTGTAAGCATAGAAACAATCTATGTTTACCTTGCAAAATTTAAACTAAGGAATTCAAGACGATGAATAATAAGTTTAATATTACAGTAGACCAGGTAAATCATCCTGCACACTATACAACAGATCCATCTGGTGTTGAGTGTATTCAGATAACTAGGCATAGAAACTTTAACATTGGAAATGCAATAAAATATCTTTGGAGAGCAGGAATTAAAGATGAAGCCAAACACATTGAAGATTTAAAGAAAGCAATATTTTATATTCAGGATGAAATCAATAGACTAGAGGGAAAATATGTCAGACACTGAAATTGAATTAGTTAAACATCTTGATGAAGTGAATAAGGTTGTTGAAGAATATCTAAAGGGTCATGATCCGACTAAGATATCTAAAGATCTTGCTATTCCAAGAACTCGTGTAGTAGCACATCTAAATGAGTGGAAAACTATGGCGTCTGCAAACGATGCTATTCGTGCTCGTGCAAAAGATGCACTGGTCGCAGCAGATGCACATTACACAAGACTAATACAGCAGGCCTATGAAGTTATTGATGATGCAACAACTACAGCAAACCTGACTGCTAAAACTGGTGCAATTAAACTTGTAATGGATATTGAGGCAAGAAGAATTGATATGCTACAGAAGGCTGGTTTGCTAGAAAATAAAGAATTAGCAGAAGAGATAGTTGAAATTGAAAAGAGACAAGAAGTTCTTGTTGGCATTCTTCGTGATATCGCTTCTGAGCATCCAGAGGTTCGTGACTTAATAATGCAAAGATTATCTGCAATTGCCAAAAATGGGGAAGTGATTACAGTTGTCCACCAAGTTCAATGATTTCTTTGAAGCCCTTCAAGATAATCAATTTGATGAAAATCCTGTAGACGCAAAGACCTTTGTTGAGTCTCCAGACTTTCTAAATCAACCGCCATTGTCTGCCATTCAATATGATATTGTTGAAGCAATGAGCCAGATCTATCGTAAAGAAGATTTGCAAATGTTGATGGGGCATGAAGAGGGCGACAAACATTTTGCTAAATATACTAAGAATGAGATTATTTTACAACTAGGAAAGGGTAGTGGAAAAGACTTTGTATCTACTGTTGCTTGTGCCTATGTTGTTTATAAACTTCTTTGCCTTAAAGATCCTGCGAGGTATTATGGAAAACCAAGTGATGATGCCATAGATATTATCAACGTTGCTATTAATGCTGAGCAGGCTAAAAATGTTTTCTTCAAAGGTTTTAAAACTAAGATTGAGAAGTCTCCATGGTTTGCTGGAAAGTATGATCCAAAGGTAAACTCTATTGGTTTTGATAAATCTATTACCGTTTACTCAGGTCACTCTGAGCGTGAATCACACGAGGGTCTTAACTTATTTATGGCGGTACTTGATGAAATTTCTGGCTTCGTTACAGAAGTAGGAACAGGAAATGATCAGGGTAAGACTGCTGACAATATATATAAAGCATTTAGAGGTACAGTAGACTCTCGTTTTCCAGATCTTGGCAAAGTAGTTCTTCTTTCATTTCCTCGCTACAACGGCGACTTCATTTCAAAACGGTATGAAGATGTAATCATGGAAAAAGATGTAATAGAGCGTAGATATAAGTTTGTTATTAATGAAGAACTACCAGAAGGACCAGATAATGAATTTGAAATAGTATGGGAAGAAGACCATATTAAATCATATAAATACCCCAGAATGTTTGCACTTAAAAGACCTACATGGGAAGTAAATCCTACTAGAAAGATTGATGATTTTAAGATTGCATTTTTAACTGATATAGGTGATGCAATGATGAGATTTTTATGTACCCCAACATATTCATCAGATGCTTTCTTTAAGCAAAAAGATAAATTAGAAAAATGTATGACATTAAGAAATCCTATAGATAATCACAGAAGGTTTGATGCTGGTTTTAAACCAGATCCAGAAAAAATATATTATATCCATGCTGACCTTGCACAAAGACATGATAAGTGTGCTGTTGCTATCGCACACGTTGAACGCTGGGTAAACATTCAAGTAATTAAAGATTACGAGCAGGTAGCGCCAATTGTTATCGTAGATGCCGTTGCTTGGTGGGAACCAAAGGTAGAGGGTCCTGTAGATTTATCTGAGGTTAAAAAGTGGATACAGAATTTACGTAGAGAAGGTTTTAACATTGGCATGGTCACCTTTGACCGCTGGCAGTCCTTTGATATTCAGCAGGAATTAAAAGCGGTAGGCATAAAAACAGACACTGTTTCTGTTGCCAAAAAACACTATGAAGACCTAGCCATGATGATATATGAAGAGAGAATTGCAATGCCCATGATTCCCTTATTGCTTGAGGAGATGAGTGAACTTAAAATTATGAAAAATAATAGAGTTGATCATCCACGCAAGAAATCTAAGGACTTGGCAGATGCCGTTTGTGGGGCGGTATTTGGAGCAATATCCCATACAAGTAAGGACTCTAATCTAGAAATTGAGGTTCATACTTGGAGTTCTGCCAGCCGACTTGCGGATAAGCAGAGGGCTATGGTAGAATTGGATAACAAGGAGATTCCTGAAGATATTCAGGAGTTTCTAAATGAATATAAACTAATTTAAATAAACAAGGAGAAAAATGAATTCATTTAAGAAAATTGCTCTGGGTCTGGTTGCAGCCATGACTTTGGGCACAATTGTTGCAACACCTGCAAGTGCCAACACAGTATCTCTAGCGGTAACAACTGCTAATTCTGGTTCTGGTACTGCTGCAGCGCCTTATGTAATTAAGGTTCCGTTTGACAATGTTGTTTCTGATACTTCAACTGTTGGTTCCGAAGAGGCCCTAACTGTTGTTGCTACAGTGGTTGCTGGAACACCAGTAACATTTACTACAACTGGAAATGCTAAAATTGTAAGCGCTCTTGGCGCTACAGTAACATCAGCATCTGGAGTTACAAGTCTTACAGTAACACCAGCAAGCACAACTGCTACAGTTTATGTATTTACAACTAGCACATCTGCATCTGCTCTTACTGCATCCGTAACTGGAGCAGCAACAACCGTATATCTTAAGGGAGCCGTAGGTCCTGCCTACAATCTTAAGATGACAGTTCCTGCCAATGGTGGAATTGCATCAAAGATAACTGCTACTTTTGAAGTATCAGATATTTTTGGAAACGCAAAGAGTGGAGAAACAATTACCGTTACAGCACTTGGTGGAGTAACTGCTGGTTCAGTTACCGCAGATGCTCTTGTAGCAGGTAAGTCCTCTGCTGATTTGACACTTCCTGCAACTGCTGGAACTGTTGCTGTTGGTGCTTCTATTACAGCGCCTACTGCCGTTCCAACTCTTGCAACTGCAGTCACATCACAGACTGCTATCGTAACAGTTTCTGATCTTGCTGGTGCTCTTGCTCTTGCTAACGCTGCACTCGCTGCTGAGAAGGCTGCTTCTGCTGCTGCACTCGCTGCTGAGAAGGCTGCTGCTGCAAAGGCTCTTGCTGATGCAAAGGCTGCATCTGATGCAGAAATTCTTGCACTTAAGGCAGAAGTTGTAACTCTAAAGGCTGATGCTGTAACCGCTAAGGTTGCTTCAGATAAGGCTATTTCAGATGCCAAGGCTGCTGCCAAGGTAGAACTAGATGCTGTTAAGGCTGAGAATGCTGCTGCAATTGCTGCAATGAAGAAGGCATTTAATGATCTTGCTAAGAAGTGGAATAAGAAAAACCCTTCAGCAAAGGTTACACTTGTTAAGTAATTAACAAATTAAGGAATAGGGCGCAGAGAAATCTGCGCCTTTTTCTTTATAATGGTATAATATGATTAACTAACTAGTTAATTAGGAGTGCCTTAAATAAACAAAAAAATCCTACGCATAATCACAGTGGTGGGAATTTTATTTGCAAGTCTTTTTGGTTTTCCAGAAAATGCACACGCAACTTGTGTCAACTATATTCAATCACAAACCATAGCAGCAGCATATGAAGGCGATGCTGAACCTATAGTGCATCATATGGATACTTGCTCAGGTGACGACACATCTTATCAAATACCAATTGCAACCACCGTTACTTTTGACGGGGTACAGTATGAAAACATTTATGCAACAACAAACTCTATAATTACATTTGGACAACCAGATAATACATACTGGGCTTATCCAAATACACCATCTATCTCTTTATATTCAATGGACTGGTTTCCAGGAGTAAGCAATACAACTGGTTTAGATATATATTATTCAGAAGGCGGGTTTCAATTAAATCTTAATATGGTTCCATTTGGAAATTACGGAGCAGAGCCAAGCACAGTTAATATATTAGTAGCAATTACAAATACTGGTGGCTTGGCAGTTTCGTATAGTTATCAAGGACCTGAGTATCAAAATCTTAGAACTGGAGTTCGTCTGCATGATGGCTCAATAGTTTCTCTTGAAGCATGGGGTGCTACGCAAATACAGGCTGGAGATCCAACTCCAACCTTAGCACCAGAACCAATTCCAGAGCCTACGCCAACACCCACAGAAGAGCCATTGACTCCAGAAGAAGTACAAGCAGAAATTGTTGAAGCAGTTACCCTAGCAAATGACATTGCCAATCTTAATAATCTTATTGCAGCAATAAATGGTGAAGAGGCTAATGAATCAGAAACAGAACCAACTACTGAGCCGACAGAAGAACCTGAACCTGAACCAACAGAAGAACCAGATTTTCCAGATCCAGATGTTGAAGTAGAACCAGAAGTAATTACTCCAGAGGATCCAAGATTCCCTGATAATAATGAGCAAACTGAACCAGAAGATTCCAATCTTCCTGAAGATTCTGATACCACAAATGAGGAGAGCGAAGATGCTGATCCAACTCCAGAGCCTTCAGAAGAGCCTTCATCTCAGCCAGAGGAAACAAATCCAGATCAAGAATCTGAACCTGAGCAACCTGTTGACGAAGAAGTTGTAGGTCCACCATCTGATAATGATAACACGGATGATATAAATGAAAACGGTATATCAGAAGAAGAACTTAATAAACTAAATAAATTAATTAGTGTAAATGATTCTAAATTGATGGCTGCTGTATCAAACTTTATAAATGAGTTATCTCCACAGGCAAAGGTTTCTTTTGCATCAGATCTTGGTATTAAGGCTGAAGAAGTTTCATTAATTGCAGAAATAGCAAAAGATAATCCTTCAGTTGCTACAGCAGTGGTTAAATTTGCAGAAATGTCATTAGAGAATGAAAATGCCCCTATGCCATACACTCTGGCAGATGCTGTTACTGAACTTCAAACAGAATCATTTTTGTCAGATCCTTTGGGAGTACTGACAGATATAGATTTTGATAAAGTATTTAGCCCTTCAGAATGGGGCAAAGATATGACGGATGATCAGAGGGAAAAGGCTCAAGAAGTCATTATCCCAGTAATTTTGGTATCCAACATAGTTAGTTCTGTTATGTCACTAAGGAGGTTATAATATGACAATGATAGATAAGTTAGTTAATCGAGCAAAGTCCCTTATTGGCAAAATAAAGGGTATTAAGGTAAAAATACCAAACCTTAAACCTTTACTTGAGAAGGCTAAGCCTTTACTTAATAAGGCAAAACCAGCCTTAATAAAGGCTATAGAACTACTCAAAAAGGCTCTAGGATTGGCTTACAGGCTTGTTAAGGGCTTTGCTGTATGGTTTGGTAAGGCTGTAAAAGAAAGCATTGCTCAGGTATGGACACTGCTAGGATTCTTTATTGCATGGCTTACTCTTACTGGTACCGCCCAACAAATCGTAGGAATTGCTACGATAGCGGCCACTATCTTGTGGCTTGTGACAATACCTCTTCGTGAGGAAAAAGACGAATAACTGCTATAATGGTGGGTATGGTAAAAATAATCCTAACTGCCTTTCTTGGAGTGTTGCTTGTAGGTTGTGGCTATGACGGCTATTATCGCTATGAGTGCCAAGATCCAATCAATTGGGATACCCCTGAGTGTAAGCCGCCAATTTGTACAGTAAACGGTGCTTGTCCAGAAGATTTAGTAGGGGAAGATGTTGTAAACGGAACATCAAATGAGAGCGTAATAGAGGAAGAGACAAACAATGAGTAGACCAAGATTAACCCCATCTGACTTAGATGCAAGATTAAAATTTATTTTAGGAATAATTTTAGGAACAATTTTATTATTTACAACTATGGGTATTTTATATGCTTTAGTTTTTGTTTCACAACCAGTAACAGCACAATCTGAGAATGATAAGATGTTCTTTAATGTTCTTGGTAGTGTTGCGACATTTATTACTGGTACCCTCGCAGGTTTGCTGATTGGTCGTAGCGGTGCACAAGAAATGATTAATGCTATTGAAGAAAAAAATAACAATGTAATCCAGGTTTCTGATCTTTCAGAGGTTGTTGAAAAAACGGTAGACGAATTAGAAGAAGTAGTATCTACTAAACCTAATAATCAGATGCCAGATGAACTACCAGTAGATGAAGATTGGGATAAGGATTAATCATGGCAGATATGGGAACAGCAGCAAAGTTAATTGAAATAGCAAAAGAAGAAATTGGAACCATTGAAGGTCCAAAAGATAACGAAACAAAGTATGGAAAGTGGGCAAAGGCTAACTTCCAACCATGGTGCGGTTCGTTTGTAAATTGGTGTGGCGATCAAGCGGGTGTAAAAATTCCAAATACTGTTTACACGCCGTCTGGTGCAGCAGCATTTAAAAAGGCTGGTCGTTGGTATGATGCACAAATTTGTGATCCAGAACCAGGAGATATTGCGTATTTTGATTTTCCAGGAGATGGCGTCGATAGGATTTCTCATGTTGGTATTGTTATTAAAGACAACGAAGACGGAACTGTTTGGTGCATTGAAGGAAATACATCTTCAAATAAAAAAGGAAGCCAAAGAAATGGCGGAGAAGTCTGTAAACAACTTCGTGCCTATAAAAAAAATAAGGCTGGGGTTATGATTTCTATAGTAGGTTTTGGTCGTCCTAAATTTAAAGGGGCTGCTAAAGCCGAATCTGCCCAATCTGAGGCGGTATCTCAGGCAAAAACTTGCCCTACATGTGGTCAAAATATTAAATAAAGCCTGTTTGACGTATTAAAATCTTCCTGGTATACTAAAACAATAACCATAGTCTAGGGGTAGAAATGACCTGTATAATCGCTGTAAGAGATAGAATAGACAATAAAATCTGGATGGCTGGGGATCGTGGTATCTCAGATGATAATTCTATTGCTGTTGGATCAAGTCCAAAGATTTGGAAAAAAGAAGGATATCTGTTTGGATATGCTGGATCTATGGATGGAGATAGAATAAGACATTTATTTGTACCGCCAGAATTTGAAGGTCGTGGCAGTATTGATAAATTTATGTATAGTAGATTTCTTAAAGCCCTTAGAAAATTTTATGAAGAGTGGTGGGTTGACACATCTTCAACTGCTGATTTCGGTATGATAATTTGTGTTCGTGGAAAAATATACGAACATAGTTCTGGCGATATGTCACTAACCCAATATGAACAAGATTATTTAACAATGGGTTCTGGTGGAGATATTGCATTAGGCTCACTTTATGCTACACAAAAAACAAAAGATACACGAAAAAGAGCAGCAGCAGCAGTTCAGGCTGCTATTAATCACTCCCCATCTTGCAAAGGCCCTATTGACATTCTGAGCATTTAGGTATATACTAAATATATGAATCATACTCATGAAGAAGATCTAACTCCAGAGGATCAGGAGTTTGGTATTTGGCTACAGAATGGTATTGAAAGAGGCTGGGTAACAGAACCTTTTTGTGATACCCATGATGGTGGCTATCAATACATGAGTGAAGAAGAGTTAGAAGAATGGGAAGCAGGAGGCGACCCATGTCAACACGTAGTTAGACTAATGATATAAGGAGAGCAATGAAAAAAGTAGTGGGATTATTAACAATGCTATTTATCGCTGCATTTTTGCCAGCGGTATCAGCAAATGAAAAACCAGCAATTGCAATAATTGACACAGCAATTGACACAACACAGGTAAGCGTTTTACATGAGGTTTGTCTCATGGAAGAAAAGCGTTGTCCAAACAAGCAGGCATATATGGAAGGTCCAGGATCTGCACATATGCCAGCAACAAAGGGTTTTGAGCATGGTACTAAGATGGTACAGATTGCTCAATCAGTTAATCCTAATATGAATATTGTTTTTATCCGCATCTTTCCACAAGATAATCGTGGAAATGTAATGCGTAATGGAGTAAACGTCAATAGCACTGTTCGTCAGGCTCTTGAGTGGGTAGCAAGGAATAAGACTAAGTTTAATATTGTTGCAGTATCTGCATCAGTTGGTGAGACTCGCTTTGCAACTCGTGGTCATTACTGTCCAGTTAATCAAGCACTTCGTAGTGCAATTGTAAATCTACAAAACATGGGCGTTGGCTCATTATTTGCAACTGGTAATCGCTATGACTATTCAAAGATTGATTATCCGTCTTGTGTTGCAGAGGCGATTGCGGTTAGTTCCGTAGGTGTTCGTGGCAATGTTGAGCGGTATGCAAATAGATCTGCAGAGGTAGATTTCTTTGCACTTGGCACAGTAAATAACTCTATGGGAACATCTGCTGCTACATCAGCACTTGCTGCATATTGGGCTAAGAATTATAAGGGTAACTTCTCTGATACTTATAATTATCTAAAGTCTGTTGCTAAACCTGCATCGCTAGAATCATTTACAACCACTTTGTTTGTAGATGTAAATAATTAGTCTGTTTTTATAGGCTAAGGCGGATATTGCATAGTGGTAGTGCGTAACCTTGCCAAGGTTAATGTGCGGGTTCGATTCCCGCTATCCGCTCAATGAAAATATGTAGCAAATGTAAAATAGAATTATCTGATTCAGATTTTTCTCCATCAAGTGGTGGTAAATATCTTAGGCCTGAATGTAAAAGTTGTGCCAAAAAGTTAGCAAAAAAAAGGGAAGAATTAAAAGAAGAGTATGGTTATCCACCATTAGGATATAACTGTCCTATTTGTTTAAAAAATGAAGAGGAATTAAAAGGCACTGGTGGAAATGCTAGTGTTTGGGTAGTAGATCATGATCATACTACAGATAGTTTTAGAGGACATTTATGCCATAATTGTAATAGAGGTCTTGGGGTATTTCAAGATAGCATAGATAGACTTAATAGGGCTATTGCATATTTGGCTAAGGATATGCTATAATTATTTTGTACCCGCCAAATGGGGGTACGCATACAAACTCGCTGAAAAGGAGAATAAAATGGTAAGTTCGTATACCCTGGATCTTTTCAAAGATCCTTTTTTTATTGGTTTCAATCGTGAATTGAACCGTTTTAATCATGTACACAATACTGCAACACGTCAATCTTATCCACCTTATGATTTAATTAAGGTAGATGAAGATACCTATAAGTTATCTGTAGCAGTTGCTGGCTTCACAAAAGAAGATGTAAAAGTAACTGTTGAAGATGGAACCCTTGTGGTTAAGGGAGAAATTACTACAGAAACTGAAGGAGAAGCGATTCATAAGGGTATTGCAACACGCAAGTTTACCCGCACATTTGCTCTTGGTGAATATATGGAAGTAACTGGAGCAGAGATGAAAGACGGAATGCTTCATATTGACATTGATCGCATTGTTCCAGAGGAGAAAAAGCCAAAGGAAATTGCTATTAAAGTTGCTAAAAAGTAAAAGAGTATAATAGAAGTCCCCGCATAGGCCTTGGGATGGATTAGTTACCTTTTCCTTAAATTCGGCCTTCGTGCTTGAATTCCTATGCGGGGCTCAAATAATCTTTGCTATAATGTAAGTGCTATGACTGAAAAAGAACTAGCACACTATAATAAGCAGCAGTATAAAAAGAAACTTGCTGAAATAAAGATAGCAAGTGGATGTGTAGACTGCGGAGAAAAAAATCACATAGTATTAGATTTTGATCACATAAGAGATAAAAAATACAATGTCTCTAGAATGATTCATGATGGATTTTCTTGGAAGGCAATTATGAAAGAAATTAAGAAGTGTGAAGTGGTATGTGCAAACTGTCATAGAGTTCGTACACACGATAGATTGACAAATAGAATTGCCTAGTGTATACTTAATTCATGCCTAAATACGACTACAGGTGTAACAAATGTTTTTCTCAAATTGAGTTTGAGAGAGGGTTTGGAGAAGATAGAGAACCAGTTTGTTGTGGAGAGTCCATGACAAGAGTCTGGAATTCAGTGGGCGTAGTGTTCAATGGTTCTGGATTTTATTCAACGGATAACAGAAAGTAGATGTATAATCAAACTATGACAAACATTATTCAAGAACAACCAGTCGTAAAAGAAAAAAAGTATACTTTGAATGCTTTGGACAGGTGTGATAGTTGCAGCGCCCAAGCCTATGTTCAGGTAAAAGGATCTACTGGCGATCTTATGTTCTGTGGGCATCACTATGAAAAGATTATGAATAATCCAGATGCGTATACCAAAATGATGGCTTTCATGCTAGAGGTCGTAGACGAACGGGATCGTCTGATACAAAATAAACTAATAGGAAGTCACAATTAATGTATCAGTATTATGTAAGAGAAATAAAATCAGTAGTTGATGGAGATACCATTGACGTTGTAATTGATCTTGGTTTTAATATTCTTTTTGAGCAGCGTGTTCGTATGGCTGGAATAGATACCCCAGAGTCTCGTACGAAAGATAGATTTGAAAAAAGTTTGGGTATTGAGTCAAAAGAATATTTGAAGAAGCACCTTAAGGATGCCAAGTCTATTGTAATTAAAACTGAAAAAATGAATTCTTCTGAAAAGTATGGTCGCATTTTGGGCTGGGTATATATCAATGGAGACACCGTATCTCTTAATGACATGATGATTAATGATGGATATGCTTGGGGATATATGGGAGAAAACAAGGTTAAAGACTTTTCTGCTTTAGCAGCACAGAGGAAAAAGTCTGGAAAATGAAAACAATTTATTATTTTACCGCTGACTGGTGTCAGCCTTGTAGAAAAACACGCCCAATTGTTGAAGAGTTAAACACTGAACAAACAATTGCTCATTTTCAAATAATAGATGTTGATGACAATTCTGATTTAGTTAAAACATTTTCGGTTCAATCTGTTCCAACCTTTGTTTTATTTGAAAACGGTATAGAGGTGAAAAGAATAATTGGTTCACAAACAAGAGAGCAACTAAAGGAGTTTATTCGCTATGAGGAAAATATTTAAAATGATATTTGATCCAGAAAATAAAGACAGAATTCCTGATGAGCAAACAGCAATTGACTATTTACTTTTAAATGGTGGTCTACAAGTATCTGGCATAGATAAAAATACTGGGGAATTCTTATACTCATTTACCCCTAAAATACAAGAAATAATGCCAGAACTATATCATGAACATCTTAATGATGTTAATAATAAACTTATGGGGCTATGGGAAAAAGGATTTCTTGACATAGATCTTATGTCTGATACCCCCATTGTTAAACTCGCATCAAAAGCATTTGATCCAGAGCAGATATCTACACTATCTAAAGAAGATCAATGGTCTATAGAGGAAATAAAGAGGCTGCTTAAAAGCCAAGAACTCTGATATAATCAGAGTATGCCATATCGTGTAGGTGCTAAGGGTTCATACGGTTGTTCTGGCTACCCTGCTTTAAAGGTGGGTACCAATGAGGTAATGGGCTGTCATGAGACTCGTACACAGGCAGCAGCACAGATCTACGCTATAAACCAATCTGAGGGTAATATAGGCAAGAATATGCACACTCTTAAAGAGGGTGACTTTGTAATGGGTGCTACAACAGAAGGCCTTGTTCATGGAATGATTGAACATATAATGACTGAGGGTGGAACTCTTGGAACTCCTGGATCTGAATATGCCCTTGTTTCTATGCCACCAGAGAATCCTGCTATGTCTGTAAGAATTTATGAAGAAGAAGATGGTGAGTGGGAACCAACTGCATATAGTATTGGAATGATGTATGCAGATGCACAAAAAATAGATATTGAGGAGCACGAAATGGATGCAGAGGAAACAATGAAATCTTATCATTCAGAAAATGAAGATGAAGATAAGTGGGATAACATGACTAAGGCCTGTTGGGTTGGTTATGAGCAAAGAGGAATGAAAGAAAAAGATGGAAGAATGGTTCCTAATTGTGTTCCAGTATCAAAAGGCACTCTTGCAAATGCACCATATCAAGACGCAAACTCTGAAAGAGAAATGAAAGAAGAAGATAAAGAGATTGAAGAAGCACGTAGAAGAATGATAAATCAAGAATTAGGAAAAGCAGAAAATGTTTCTGTTGGAGATCATGTTACATTTGCAGTTCCAAAGCCACCAGACAAAACGGAGTCAGCCCATGGTGTTGTAGAAAGAGTAGAAAGATCTGGCACCGTAAAACTTCCTGGAACAAATGAAAGTGTTGAGGCTTCATCTGATAATCCAGTAGCAGTTGTAAGAGTATATGCTACCAATGAAAGCGGTAAAAGAACAAGAACTGATAGAAGAGTTGTTAAACCATTTAGTTCTTTAAGAGTTTCTTCAGAGCCAATAGATAATGAAAAAATGTATGATAGAGAAGAAGGAATGGAAAAAGCATCTGCGAAAGTAGAAGCAAGATTAAGAGAGTTGGTTGAAGATTATAATAAAGGCAAAGATGGGGATAAAAAAATTACAGTCGGAACCTTAAATCAAGTTTATAATCGTGGTATTGGCGCTTATAGAACCAACCCATCTTCCGTTCGTGGAAGCGTTGCAAGTGCAGAGCAGTGGGCTATGGGAAGAGTTAATGCTTTTATGGCTGGCCTGCGTGGAAGATTCCCAAGAAAACCATTTGATTTAGATCTGTTTCCAAAGGGACACCCAAGATCAACAAAGAAATCTATGTTTGAAGAATTTGCTAAAGAGGTTGACAAGCCTACCAGAGTTACAAATTTATTTTCTGATTCACAAAAAATACAAAAAGATAATAATGGATGGGGCGGATCTGCTTTTGATTTAAATCCGTTTAAAAGATAATGTCATCTGGAAAATTTAAAAGACATGATGGTTTTAATACCGTGCAAATTAAAGACGGTATGATAGTTAGGCTTCGTAAAGATGGAACCCTAAAAGCGGTTCTTGGAAAATATGGGGAGAAAAAAAATGGAAAGTAGAACAAAAGTAGTACAACCATCAGATGTTCATAAGGCAGAGACTTACACTCCTACATCTGGTATGAAAGCAGCAGCACGACGTGCTCTTCGTTGGAAAGAAGAAGGTAAAGCAAAGGGTGCAGGAACTCCAGTTGGTTGGGGTCGTGCCACAGATATTGTTGCTGGTAGATCAATGTCATTGTCTACTGTAAAAAGAATGTTTTCTTTCTTTTCTCGTCATGAAGTTGACAAAAAGGGAAAAGACTTCTATAATAATAGTGATCCTTCAAATGGTAGGATTATGTGGGATGCTTGGGGTGGAGACGCAGGATTTTCTTGGTCTCGTGCAATCGTAGAGCGTGAAAAGCGCAAAGCGGAAAAGGCCTGGGAGGGTTCTGCATTTAGCACAAAAAGGGGGTAGGTAATGGAAGACTTAGGTATTGATGAAGTTAAGCAATTAGTTAACTTCTATAAACAAAAAGCATCTGATCTAGAATTTCAAGTTTTACAACTTCAGTTGAAGTTAAACAAATTAGTTATTAATCAGGCTGCACCAGTTCCAGCAATTAAAACAACAAAAACAAAATCTGAGTAGTTGAATATAATGGAAAATGTTCTTGCTACAACATTAGCATTGGCATTTGTTTTTATTGTATTAAAATTTAATAGGGCACATAAAAAAAGATCTTTAGCAAAAATGAGGTATAGTCAGAGTTCTATCCATGAAATCATAAAAGACTATATTCCTAAGAAGTTGTTTGAAAGACTGCCAGTAATGTCACAGTCTAGAAAACATACTGAGAAGAATATGATCAAAATTATTGTATTAGATGATAATGCTTATTGGGTAAAGGATAGTATTTTTTATACCGCCAAAACAAAAAATGGAAACATTATTGAAGAGACGGCTGTACCTGTGGACATAGAAAATATGCCAAAGAAAGAACTTGACAAAATGCTCTTTATATTGGATAATTTAGGTAGGGGGAAAAACAATGATAGTGGTAGTTCAGGGAACGAATGACTTTAGCGATTATAACGTATTCATTCGTGCTATGGGTGTTGCGCTATCTGGCATGAGCAAGGATGATACGGAATTTCATATCTATTCTGTTGGTCCAGCAAAAATTAATTCTATGGTTTTAGAATTTTGTAATCTCTCAGAGCGTGGAATGAAGGCTCGTGGAATGAAGATAAAAAACTATAAAGTACCACCTTCCTGGGTTAGTGAAAACATGGAGCACGTAAATTACTTTGCATTTTTAAGTAAACCAAAGCAGGCTGTTTCTAAGTTAGTTGCTGAGGCAGAATTAAAAAATGTTGAAGTAGGAATTTTTAGGTATTAGGAGAAATAATGATTGTAAATAATTTAGAAAGAATGGAAAAGATCGTTGCTTGCAACAACAACCTACATTGGGTTGGTTGGGATGTAGCAGATCGTAAACGTTCTGAAGCAGGTCGTACTGCCGTCAATGGGGTTAGGGTAGATGGAGTCTGGTATGTTCAGCGCATTTACACAGTTACTCGCAATGGATGGGATATTCCGAACAAGTATAAGGGATAAGCCATGAAACAGCATTTATGGAAAGATAATGCTGAATGTCTTGGATCTGACACAAATATATTTTTTGATAACTATGAAGAAAATTTAGAATCAAGAGAATTTGTAGATGCTCTTTGTAGAACATGCCCAGTAGCAAGACAATGTTTTGCTGTTGGTGTGTCTGGTAAAGAGTGGGGCGTTTGGGGCGGTATTTATCTAGAAGGTGGAGAAATATCCAAAGAATTTAATAGTCATAAGACTAAAAAAGATTGGTCTTATACCTGGCAAGCATTAACAATGGAGTAATTGTGTATACAAATGATATGCGTAGGGCCTTTCATTCTATATCTGCACCTAAAAATTTTGGTGTGGATCTTATTGACAATGAATCATTTCTTACGATAAAATTAGATGAGAGGTCATTTACAAATATGACACATGATGAAAAACTTGCTGCAGTTAAATATGTAGCCATGGTCAAGAAGGCTTTAGAAATGGAAGGTGCAATTGTGTTAGTAACTAGGGAGCCATTGAAATAATGCAAACTTTTCTACCGTCTGTAAACGCAATAACAACGGCACGTTGGCTTGATAACAAACGTCTTAATAAACAAATATTGGAGTGTTATCAAATTCTAAATGTGTTGTCTGGAAAGTCTCCTACGGGTGGATGGCGCAATCATCCTGCTGTCCTTATGTGGAAAGGCTATGAGCGTGGCTTGTGGCAATACGTACAAGCAATGATTCGTGAAGCAAAATTGCGGGGTATTCGTACAGAAAATAATGAAGCCAATCTTAATAGATTAAAGGATTCATGTTGGAATCAATGGGGAGAAGTCAAACCTTCTTTCTGGGATGATACAATCAAAGTTATGAGATTAACTACTACTCATAAAGCAAACTTATTTGATAAAGATCCTTTGTATTATGCAAAGTTTGGGTATGCAAAGCACAGTCTTTATAATCATCCTTGTTGTAATACCTGCAAATATTATTGGGTAACTCACGAGGAAAGATGAGCATCTTTGTTTCAATAGCAAGTTATCGTGATCCTGAATTAGTTAGAACTATTAAATCTGCTATTGATAACGCTTCAAGACCAAATGAAATATATTTTGGTTTAGTGATACAAGATTTTGATAAGGAAATTCCAGACTTGTCCTGGTTAAAAAATTCTAACATTATTATCATGCATCCAAGGGAAGCAAGAGGTGCAGGTTTTGCAAGGGCAAAAGCAATGACTCTTTATTCTGGACAAGACTATTATCTTCAGATTGATTCTCATACAATCTTTGAGAAGAATTGGGACATAATGTGCATTAGTCAATTACAAAAGGCTCAGGAAATTTCTAAAAATAAAAACATAATCTTATCTCATTTTCCACCAGGATTTTATGTTGAAACAAATAATGTAATTAGTTATATTACAAAAGATAAAGATAAGCCCCCATATGCAACTAAACAAGTGCCAAGCCTAAATAGGAGAAATGAGTGGACGGCTAAAAGAGTTGAACTGTCCGACAAGAATAAGTCCTATCCAGAAGTTTCAAGCACCATACTTGCTGGTTTTGTTTTTACCCTTGGAAGCATTGTAAAAGAAGTTCCATATGATCCAGAAATATCATTCTTTGGAGAAGAGATATGTTTTGCCATGAGGGCTTGGACAAGGGGTTGGGATATTTATTCCCCAAGCGTAACAATACTTCATCATTTTTATCACCGTGGTAATTATAAAAAAATATGGAAAGACCGCAACATAAGGCAATTATCATGGAAAGAAATAGAAGATATTTCAAAAGATAAGCAAAAGCGTGTTTTGTGCGGTATAGAAAAGGGAACCTTTGGTGCTGGAAATTATAGACACCTAAAGGCATACGAGAAACTTATAGGCTTTGACTTTAAGAAAATGTATGGTTTGACAAATTCTGATAATGATAGTACAATAGTCTTAAGAGAAAAGAGTTAGCATGGAGTTTGCTCTGGTCGTTTTAAGTGTATTATCTATATCATTTTTAATAGCATACCTTTCGGTATCACAAAAACTAAACTCTGTAAATAAAGGATTTGCTCAACTATTTGTCTCATATAATACACTAAGAGAAGCAGTTGACACCCAACCAACAAAAACAGAAGAAGACATACATAAGGAAAATTTTATAAAGTTTCTCTCAGACTCTCGTGATTGGGCATTTGATTATATTGAGGATGTTCAAAAAGCATTGTCAAAATTTATACAAGAGGTAGAGCCACAATTAGAGTATTACAACAGATATGGCGCTGCTGTTGAAGGCGTGGTGACTCCTCATGACAAGGCTTTAAAGAAAATATCAAAAGAATTTACTGAATTAAAAAAGATGTTACCAGAAGAATCAGATGATAGACGCTAGAGGAATTCCAACTTGTGTATGTCCAAACTGTGGTGGAACTTTGTTTAGAGCACTTGTTTCTTTTGATCCTGAGACCTATACTGTAGGAATGTACCATTTAGATATTCAGTGTCATGAGTGTGGTGCTTTGGCTACCGCACCAACTCCTTTAGACAATCCTGAAACAGATCCAGATGCTAAAAATAAGGGGGAAAAGTTTTGAATCAAATAATTTTATCAGTGTTAACAGGTTTTGGATGTGGCGCAATATTCGCAGCATTCAAATTACCAGTCCCAGCGCCACCAGTTTTTGCGGGAGTCGCAGGAATTATTGGCCTTTGGGCTGGTTATGCTATACTAATAAAGGTTCTATCCTAGGAGGAAAAAATGGAACTTAAAAAAGAACACAAGGCAATGCTCGCATCATATGGCCGTTCAGTTGTAGGTGCAGCATCAGCACTATACGTTGCAGGAGTAACAGATCCAAAGGATCTATGGGCAGCACTCATAGGAGCGCTTATCCCAGTACTAGCACGTGCAGTTAATCCAAACGATCCAGCATTTGGTCGTATGCCAGCAGCAAAAGCAGTTGAAGAGGCTCTTAAGTCTGCAAAGGCAAAGAAGAAGGCTGCTAAGTAATTTAGTTAGTCATAATGGGGCGAGTCTAAAAATGGACTCGCCCTATTTTAATATATCAAGATACTTATCTTTTAGATTTTCCATAGCAAAGTTTTTAAATCCTATTTCAACTGCTTGTTCTTTAATCTCATCTTTATTTCTAGAGTGCATATAGTTGTCTACAATCTTTGCTAAATGTTTTGGATCCGCATTATAAACATCAATAGTTGTTCTTGCTCTAAACTCATCATGTTTTTCTGATGCTGCAAGCCACTCTTGAGGAAGTATTGTGTTATTTGGAGATATATTTGTCATAAAAACTGGCAATCCGCTTATAAGTGCTTCATTCATAGGAAGACATAAGCCTGCATATCTACGAGGCAAAACCATTGCATCATACCCAGAGTAAAGGTCTTGTCTATTGTCTGAGTTTCCCACTACTATATTTAATCTAGAGTCTTTAGGAACAATCCCTAGGTCTTTCTGAGCAGTAACAACAAGTTCATAATCTGTTTTAGAATACTTTAACATATCTAATATATTATGTGTTCCGTTACGATCTTTTGTTGCTGGATTGCCAGCGACATGCAGTAGCCTGCCATGGTTTTTTGATAGATTAATTTTTCTAACATTATCAAATATTGCTGTATTAGTTGGTGGCGGTAGATGAATTAGTTTGGTTTTGCCTTCAGAAATCTCTGCAACTTTGTCATAGTTCCATAAACTAGGAGCGATCATAATGTCTGGAAATGCTAATTTTTGATTATGAATATACTCTAAAAACTCAAAATTATATTGAAGAACTGTTTTTACATTTCTTCTTCTTGCAAGCTCAATAAAACTATTGTTATAAAATGTTTCACAGGTTAAAACAATATCAACGCTGCGAATAAAGGGCTCTAAATCTCCAGTTCTTGGTAATCCACGAACATGAAAACATTCGTATCCGTTGTACCACTCTGGATGTTGTTTGTTTCTGTTAAAGTTCATAGAGTTTACTAGCATAATTCTATGAGGATTTAACATTGTAACCAAATCTCTTGTTTGGTTTCCAAGACCTGTGTTATCTGATCTTGCAATAATGCCCAATCTCATTCTTTGTATCCCCAAACATCATCATCTGAAGTAAACTTTCTAGTTCCTTCTCTACCGTCCAAGTGATAAGATCTTTTTATTTTATTTCCACCATTTGGATAATATATCCAAAGTTTATGCCTGTTCCAACCAGCATTTCCATATGCAGAATAATCATCTTGAACCACACCGTGGAAAATGTCTTCAATAAAAAAGTTTTGTTTTGAAAATCTAAGCACACTTTCTTTATAGTAATTTACAAAAGAAAGGTGTGGTCGTTGACTCCACTGAATTGTTTTCATAAAATCATCTTCGTGACCTAACATTAAATGATTATGCTCTACTGGAATAGTTTCTTCAAAGTGAAATCTAATTGTGTATGCTCTATTACTATATAACATTGACAAACATTTATCCCAATCTATATGCCTATCAGGAACCAACGGGGCATCTCCTTCAACATATAAAAGAATAGGTGTTATTATTTCGTTAATAGTTCTTGACATCATAGTTGTTTGATGACAGTGTTCTTCAAATACAAATGGCAGAACGTTTTTCCATTGATGCATACATTTCCAAAGCACACGATTTTTCCATTCATCATACGCATCCTTGCGATGTTTTTGCTCATCCCTTAATCCATCAATCTGTAAAATAATTTCATTATCTGGAAAATGAGATCTAATACTACTAATAGTTTCATCAATAATATGCGTGTCTGGATGACTTGGCAATACAGAAGTTACTAATACAATTGTTATATCATTTTTATTCATTGACTTGCTCCATTATTTTTATGCTAAAGTCTCTTTTGTACTTGATCCACCAGCATACTACTTTGTGCATATTTGCAGGGTATTGATCAATTAACTCTGGAACTATGCTAGATAAAGTATTCCAATCTTTAACTTTTACTATAGGGGTATCTGCTTGATATACATAATGAAAATAATCATTTTCTATACCCTTTGAATCTATAAGATCTCCAATAGGCAGGGCCAACATTTCTATTGCCTCATAAAATCTAAAGGTATCAACAACCTGTGCTCCAGCGGGGCACGGGGCGATTCTGGCTGTAGAAAGGTGTTGGTAGTAGTCTTTGGGTGTATCTCCCTGTGCAAAGCCTTCTGTGGGCCTATAAAGGGCATTTTGAAGGCTTGGCATAGCCTCTGCTAACTGTTTACGGCGTTGATGAGTTATCTGTCCACCAAAACAAACGTCATATTTCTTGCTAGGATAGGCTGGAAGATTTTGTTTTAAATGCTGTGGAACACCTATAAAAAATCTATTATATTTTTCATGTTTTTTGTGAGGGTATTGAATCCATATCTCAATATTAGGATGAGATATCTTATCTACATTAAAGTGAGCACCTTCATCACCAGTAATAAATAAAACTACCCTGCCTAAATTTTTTAACTCTTCAGATATTCTATCTTCTTTGCCAGCATTTCCCTGACCAGGAATAACAACAAAAGCACGTTCATCATTTGGTATTTGCTTTACAGTTACCTGCTCAATATGATTTCTATCAAAAGTTTGTTTTAATAAACCATAATCCCATTTACCATCAGCAGAATCAAGTGGATTAATAGAATATAGATATGCGTTTATCAATTTAATAATCTCCAAAGTTTTTCCTCTACAATAAGTTTTTCAATGAGGTTGTTATCTATTTGAGATTTATATTTTTCAACAGCATTTATTTTATTTTTAGTAAA
>Ga0247837_1001917_pt1 | contig 41197 bp, 37 predicted proteins | sample LaCtaG_2_FD_187115 | JGI IMG/M metagenome (GOLD analysis project Ga0247837, IMG submission 187115) | Freshwater microbial communities from meromictic Lake La Cruz, Castile-La Mancha, Spain - LaCruzMarch2015_14.5m | ecosystem: Environmental > Aquatic > Freshwater > Lake | place: Spain: Castile-La...
TCATGAGCCTATGGTAAGCCAACATTGACTCCTCATGCAATAAAATTTTTGTTTTTGAAACAATCATGGGGAGTTGACTGAAATTTTTGTCATATAATTTACCTTATGGATTGGCATTGAGGGGGCTTAACACAATTAATGGTAATTTGCTAAAACATAGACAATTGATTAAAGGATAAGCATGGATCAACTATTTGCGCTAATTGATACTATTTTTGAATGGTTTACACCAATTTCCAATATGGCTTGGGAATTCCCAACGAATTTTGCGTGGTACGCAAAAATTCCCATACTAGGACAGCTATCTTTTGCGGTATTGTTGTTGTTCGGCGTGGGTATTTATTTGACCATTGCAACTCGTTTTGTGCAGTTTACCAGCATTCCTAAGATTGTAAAAATGATGTTACGCGCTCAACCTTCCAAAATAGGGATCAGCGCTATCGCATCATTTTTATTTGGCTTAGCTATGCGGGCCGGTCCTGGTAATATTGTTGGTATTACAGGAGCTATTTCTGTTGGGGGTCCTGGCGCCCTTTTTTGGATGTGGGTTGTCGCATTTTTTGGAATGTCAACAGCATTTACAGAGTCGGTGCTTGCTCAGCTTTTTAAAGAAAAAAAGCAAAATGAATTTATTGGCGGTCTCCCTTTTTATGGTCGTCGCTTGCTGGGCAATAAAAATTTTTTTGGTTTCATTCTTTCGTTGGCTTTTATCATCTACGCATTAGCTAACGTACCTTTTCAAACTTTTTATGTATTTACTGGAATTAGCACGATCGCTGAAACAGTCGGTGGTTTGCCAACGGATAAGCACTCGACTTTATATTACAGCATTGCTGTTGTATTGGTTATTTCTTGCGCTTTTATTATCTTGGGTGGCATTCGTCGCGTCATCGCTTATACGGACTATCTAGTACCCATTAAAGCAGTCTTATTTTGTTTGATATCAATCGTTATCGTATTGATTAATTGGCCTCTTTTACCCTATTTTTTTAAAGAAGTGTTTGTGGGGGCATTTTCGCCTCACGCTATTTTTGGCGGTACATTTGGAATCGCCTTTTCGCAGGGCGTTAAAAGGGGATTAATGTCCAATGAGGCCGGACAAGGAACCATTACAATGGCTGCTGCTGTGGCCGATAATGATCACCCTTGCGAACAAGGTCTTGTGCAAAGTTTGGGTGTTTTTTTTGATACGATGGTGATTTGTACCTTAACGGGCTTTATTGTGGTGATGGCACATGTTTGGACAGGCGCGCTTGATGGGCAGGCTTGGGAATCCGTTAAAGTAGCCAAATTCGTTATATATCTTGCTTCCGTTCAAGCTTTGGTTCCCAACAGTATTGCCATGTTTTTCAAGATTATTATGGGAGCCTGTTTTACATTATTCGCTTTTACAACACTATTAGGAATGATTTCTTTTGCAGAAATCTCAGCTAATTTTATCTCTAAAAAACCACCGTTTATTTTGCTTATTCGTATATTGGGTTCTCTCGTATTTGTCCCATTTGGCGCATTAACCTTGCTTTCGGGAAGAGAGTTAGGCAGTCTTTGGGTCATTACCGATTTGACGAATATTTTGATGGTTTATTTGAATATTCCATTGCTGATTATTGGCGCACCCCTTGTTTGTAAGGTTCTTAATCATTATCGACAAACCAATGGAAAAATTTTTATATCCAAAAAAATATTAGGGGTTGATACAGATTGCTGGACAGAAAAACAGCTCAGACAAAAAACAAAAAAGTAATCACTGGACTATTTATTTTATACACAAGCGGTTTGTGGATAAAAAAGATCTTTTTGAAAAAGAAAGGGTGGGTGTGATTCGTATCACTTAAGTGCAAGCGCCAACAAAAAATGGTGTGATTAGCAAAATGGTGCCCGAGACCAGAATCGAACTGGTACGACTTTTTAAGTCGACGGATTTTAAGTCCGTTGTGTCTACCTGTTCCACCACTCGGGCTATTCCAAATTGCTTCCTAAATCGGTTCGTCATGGAGGCGGGAGTCGGAATCGAACCGGCGTAGACGGCTTTGCAGGCCGCTGCATAACCACTTTGCTACCCCGCCATTTCGCCACCAGACTTGTTTATCCAAAAGGAACTAGCCGTACTGAAGAAAATGGAGCGGGAAACGAGTCTCGAACTCGCGACCTCAACCTTGGCAAGGTTGCGCTCTACCAACTGAGCTATTCCCGCAAATTGTCTGCGTGCCTGATTATAAAGCCTTATATAGCCCTGTCAACCATTATTGCTTGATGCTGACCATTCACTTATTTTCTTGTTCAAACAATTCGCCCATCGCCATATTAAGATAATAAAGCATTGACCATATCGTCAAGATAGCCGCTATCCACATCAAAACATTACCTAACCATAAAGTAGAAAGATGGGGAATTAATGGGTTAGCCCATAATAAAACGAGAATCGCAGCAATTTGCATCCCTGTTTTAAATTTACCAATCCAGTTAACTGCCACACTATTTCGCCGTCCAATCTCTGCCATCCACTCTCGTAGCGCTGACACAGCAATTTCCCGGCTAATAATGATCATCGCTAATATCGCATTGGTTCGCCCAAAATCAACCAGCAAAATGAGTGCAACAACAATAACGCACTTATCAGCCACTGGATCTAAAAATGCACCAAACGCAGAAGATTGCTGCAGTTTTCTTGCCAAAAATCCATCTAACCAATCCGTGAGACCCGCCATCACAAACAATAATACACCCGTTATATTTCTGACTTCAATTGATAATGAATCGCTTGGTATATAAAAAACAGCAATAAAAGCCGGTAGTAAGGCAATTCGCAACCAAGTTAATGAATTAGGAATATTAAAAAACATGTCAATTAAAATGAATGGATAGTATGAGAGGCGTTTTTTGTAATTCTATCGCAGAATTTGCCTTACTCGTGTAATACCTGATAAATTTTTTCGGCTAAAACCGAACCAATAGAATCAATATTGGCTAAATCATCTATGCTAGCCGCCATTACCCCATTGAGTCCCTTAAAATGAGTGAGTAGCCGTTGTCGACGTTTAGAGCCGATGTACTGAACCTTTTCTAGGGTCGATGTGATATGCGTTTTGGCATGCCAAATTCGATGGCCACTGAGCGCAAAACGGTGCGCTTCATCTCTTATTGATTGAAGGAGCAAAAATCCAAGATGCTCAGCAGGTAGGCGTAATTTTTCATTGCGTTCCGCCAAAATAATGGTTTCCATGCCAGCTTGACGGCTTTTGTCTTTAGCAATACCGACAACCGGTATATTCAGCAACAATTGACTCAGTATCGATTTTGCTGCCCGGGTTTGACCTTTGCCGCCGTCAATTAAAATAATATCAGGGCATTTTTCATCCTGCTGCCCAACCGTTTCGTAGCGCCGGTAAATGGCTTCTTTGATTGCTTGACAATCATCGCCAGGCTTTGCCGTATGAATATGATAGCGGCGATATTCGGTCGGCTGCATACGAATTTTGTCATAAACAACACAAGAGGCAACCGTTGAATCCCCCTGGTGGTGACTGATATCAAAACACTCTATTCGATTAAACGCATTTAAGTGGAGCATGCTTTGCAGTGAGGCATGTTTTGCCTTGGCTGTGGCGACACTTAAGTGTCTTTGCGCCAAGGCTAATTGCGCATTTTTTTCAGCCATCTTTAACCAAACTAATTGGGCGCCTCTTGGGTTAGCGATAAAATCGCAATGATTAGGCCATTGCTGGCAAAGGTAGCTTTGCAAACAATCGCTGGCTTGAGTTCGAAGAATGACCATATCGGGCAATGGATGAATCACATAATGGTGCATTAAAAAAGCCTCAAGACTCATCAGCGGCGTCGCAATATCCGCATTAATAGGGAAAAAACTTTTATCCCCTAAATGACGACCCGCTCGAATCATCACTAAATTGACACAAACCGCTTCTTTGTCAGCAACAACAGCAACAACATCAATGTGATGCGCTAAAGTGCGATCCGAAACAAATTGGGTTGCTTGGATTTGAGTTAATGCCTGGATTTTATCTCGCCATTTAGCCGCTTTTTCAAAATCTAATTGCTCAGATGCCGCTTGCATTCTCAACGAAAAATTTCGCAACAATACCTTAGCGTGACCCTCCAAAAACAAAACGGTATCTTTGACTGAATTTTGATAGTCATTGGATGAAATTTTTTTCACACAAGGGGCTGAACATTGTTGAATTTGGTGGAGCAAACAAGCTCTAGAGCGATTTAAAAAAGCTATGTCATCGCAAGTACGTAACCGAAAAACACGTTGTAAAGTTTCGATACTACTTCGCACAGCGTGGCTATGAGGAAACGGCCCAAAATATTGATGCGTTTTATCAGGTGTTCCGCGAAAATAAGACAATTGAGGCCAGGGATGGTGCGATAATTTTAAATAGGGATAACTTTTGTCATCTCGAAATAAGATATTGTAGCGTGGCTTTAAGTGTTGAATTAGCTGATACTCTAGCAATAATGCTTCATTTTCCGAACGAGTAACGGTCACTTCAATATGCGCAATTTGTCTAACCATTAAACCAATGCGATCGGAAGGATGGTTTTTTTGAAAATAGCTACTGACGCGCTTTTTAAGATCAAGTGCTTTGCCAACGTAAAGCACGGCGTCCTTATTGCCCAGCATTCGATAAACACCCGGCAGATGGGGTAAATTCATCACCGTTGATCGCAATGATTCAGAAAAGCAGGGTAATTTTTTATTCATACTGAATTATGATTGGCGATGATAATGATTCACAGTATAATGGAGTGCCTTTATTTCATCTATAGTGGCTTAACTTGATGCATGTAACAGAAACAGCCTATACATTTGATGACGTCTTGCTCTTGCCTGCTTATTCTTCGGTCTTGCCGCATGAGGCAAATTTACAGACATTATTGACTCGCCATATTACGCTAAATATTCCGCTAGTCTCAGCTGCTATGGACACGGTCACAGAATCTCGCCTAGCAATTGCACTTGCTCAAGAAGGTGGTATCGGTATTTTGCATAAAAACATGTCCGCCACACAGCAAGCACAAGAAGTGCTTCGCGTGAAGCGCTACGAAAGTGGCGTTGTGCAAGAACCAATTACCGTCAGTTCGCATATTCTGATACAGGATTTGATTCAGTTATCCAAAAAACACCATATTTCCGGTTTTCCCGTTATTGATCACGGAAAAATCGTGGGTATCGTCACGAATCGTGATTTTCGTTTTGAAACACGCTTGGATGAGCCCATTTCAACGATCATGACGCCCAGAGAAAAACTAATCACCATTAAAGTGGGTGAAAATCCTGACAAAGCACGTGATTTGATGCGGCAGTATCGCTTAGAACGCATCTTGGTGACTGACGATACATGGCACCTTAAAGGACTCATCACGGTTAAGGATATTATTAAAACCAGCGATCATCCTCACGCCAACAAAGATGCGCAAGGGCGCCTGCGCGTTGGCGCGGCGGTTGGAATTGCTGCCAATACAAAAGAACGTGTTGAAAAATTAATTGAAGCTGAAGTGGATGTTATTGTTGTTGATACAGCACATGGCCATAGCCAAGGGGTGCTTGAGATCATCAGCTGGATAAAAAAACAGTTTAAAAAAATTGAGGTGATCGGGGGTAATATTGCCACCGCATCAGGAGCACTTGCGTTGGTTGATGCGGGCGCTGATGGCGTAAAAGTGGGTATTGGACCGGGCTCAATTTGTACAACACGTATCGTAGCCGGCGTCGGTGTACCACAGCTCACTGCGATTCATCATGTGGCCAAAGCGCTCAAAAAAAGCGGTATTCCCTTAATTGCCGATGGGGGTATTCGTTTTTCGGGTGATGTGGCCAAAGCTTTAGCGGCGGGCGCACATGCTGTGATGTTGGGCGGCATTTTAGCCGGTGTGGATGAAGCGCCCGGAGAAATTGAGCTTTATCAAGGGCGCTCCTATAAATCATACCGTGGCATGGGTTCGCTAGGGGCAATGGCGCAAGGCTCGTCAGATCGCTATTTTCAAGATAAACAAACAGATCGCGGCAAATTTGTACCCGAAGGCATTGAAGGAAGAGTTCCGTATAAGGGGCCTATGATACCTGTTATTCACCAATTAACGGGTGGATTGCGTGCTTGTATGGGTTATGTGGGATGCAAAACAATCCAAGAAATGCATCAAAAAGCAAAGTTTGTGGCCATTACGCAATCCGGCATACAAGAATCCCACGTGCATGATGTACAAATTACAAAAGAAGCGCCAAACTACCATGTTAATTAATTTTACCGCATCCCACAAAAAGCGATAGACCCATGCTTTACAAATCATCCTTTAGCAACTTTATGGATCATTTCTTAGTAACGCATCCAGACATCAAATATTCTCGCGCCACCTCTCGTCGAAATGGATGGCGCTGCACCTTGAGTGATGAAGAATTAAAATCTTTTAAAGCATCCAGTATCTTGCAAAAACCCTATGTGTACGAATAATTTTAAAGGACAAGCAATGAATTTAGAGAAAATTGGACCCGGGAAGAATATCCCCAACGATTTTAATGTTGTAATTGAAATTAGTGCGAATAGTGCCCCGATTAAATTTGAGCTGGATAAAGAGGCCGATATCATGGTTGTGGATCGATTCTTAGGAACCGCGATGTTTTATCCGGCTAATTACGGATTTGTGCCACAAACACTATCAGAAGATGGCGATCCGGTTGATGCATTGGTCGTGGCACCTTTTGCTTTACCTTTTGGTACGCTCATTCATTGCCGTGCGCTTGGTATGCTAAAAATGGAAGATGAATCGGGTATTGATGCCAAAATTATCGCCGTACCAATTGAAAAAGTTTGTCCTATGTATAGCAATGTTAAACGTATTGAGGATTTACCCTTGTTGCTATTAGATCAGATTAAGCATTTTTTTGAGCACTACAAAGATCTTGAAAAAAATAAATGGGTTAAAGTGCAGGGTTGGACAGATCTTGCTTCGGCGCACAAAAAACTCAAGGATGGCGTAGTAAGATTTAAGTAATCTGGCGATTAACTAACTGATCAGCCAGTAATATTGCTGCGAGTAAACTCGTTGGTTTTGCCTTGCCCGTTCCGGCTAGGCTAAGTGCGGTGCCATGGTCGACCGAAGTACGTATCATCGGTAACCCCAATGTCATATTGACACTGTGACCAAAACTTAAACACTTAAAAGTAGACAAACCTTGATCGTGATACATCATCAAAATAGCATCTGCTTGTGTGGTTTGTTGGCGCTGATAAATAGTATCCGCTGAAAATGGGCCCTCTACATGCATTCCTTGATGGCGAAGTTTCAAAACCACTGGATGAATAATATTTATTTCTTCCTGTCCCAAAAACCCCTCCTCTCCGGCATGTGGATTCAGCGCTGAGACAAGGATATGTGGCTTCGCTAATCGGAATTGACTCATCAAATTGGCGTGAAGCACTTCAATGACCGCTTCAAGTAATGAAGCGGTTAATTTTTCTGGCACAGATTTTAGAGGAATATGAGTTGTAGCAAAGGCCATACGTAAATTTTCAGACACGAAGAGCATCACAGGGTGCAATACATTCAGTTTTTGAGCAAAATATTCAGTATGTCCGTAAAACAAAATACCCGCTTGATTGATCACCGCTTTATGAATGGGACCCGTCACAACCGCGGAAAACTGTTGATTCACACAACCGTCAATGGCGCTATCTAAGATCTTCAACACATAACCCGCATTGTCACTATTGAGTCGACCCGCTACACAAGGCTTCATCAGGGGAATATGTTGGACAGCAATTGTGCTGGGTGCCAAGATTTGGTTGGGCATATAATCAACAAGAGAAATAGTTAAATTAAACTCTTTGGCGCGATGCGCTAAAAAATCGCGGTCACCCAACAAAACCATCGGAACATGCGCTTGCAATAAAGCAGCTCTTAAAGCGATATCTGGACCAACACCAGCTGGCTCACCCGTTGTAATGGCAATGGGTTTTTTCATTAATTAATCGGTCGCTTTTCAACATAAGTTGCTTCGCGCAATTGGCTCACATGATCGGTAAGCACTGCTTCTGCATTTTGCTGAATTAATTTTTGCTGCATCACTTTTTTAAAATCCTGATAATGCGCATTATAAGTTCGAATACCAATCACTTTAATCAGATGCCAGCCAAACTCTGTACGCACAGGCTCACTAACAGTATTAAGGGCTAATTGGGTAAAAGCCGCTTCAAAAGGAGCAACTGTCTGACCTAAATCAATCCAGCCGATATCTCCGCCTTCTTGGCGACTTGTGTCGTCAGAATATTCTTTAGCGATCTCACTAAAATCCTCCCCCTTAAGAAGACGATCTTTAAGTTGCTGAATTTTTTTCAAACAATCTTTGTCATTGGTTTTGTCCTGTATTTTGAGCAGAATATGAGCCACATGGTACTGTTTGACTTCTGTTTTATCCGCACTATCTTGTTTTTTGCCAACCAGTTCAAATACCATCAAGCCATTAGGTGAACGCATTAAATCCGTGTAACCACCAACAGCCAGTTGTGGGACAGCTTCCGATAAAGGACTCATGAGAGCATAAGCGGGCATCCAGTTTAGCTTTTCAACATGGATCACCACAGCTTGCTCTTTAAGCGATTGTGTTGCGACGGCTAAATCCTGACCCGCTTGAAGCGCTTGGACTGCTTTTTTAATTTGATTTTCTAGTATCTCTATTTTTTCTTGATCCGTAATGTTAGGTAACACAAATAAGATTTGCTCCAATAAATAATGATCATTAAAATATTGGGCATCTTTTGTCTTCATCGCTTCCTCAACATCCTGATCGGTCACCTGAATACGCTGACTAATAACTTGACTCTGAAAAGAATTCATGATGATGAGACGCTGTAATGCTTGATAGGCGCTTTCTTTGTTACCATACTGCTTGATCAATTCTTTTTCAACCACATCCATGGTGACATTGCGTTGCTTGGCAATATTTTGTAAAGTCGCCTGCACCTCTTGATCTGAAATTTTAACGCCCCGATTTTGTGCGTGCTGGACTATCACTTCTTCATTAATCAATTGCTCAAGTACGATGTCCCGCAAAACCGCTTCAGCGGGTATCTTAGTTTTTTGGGTCATTAATTGATTCTTGATGTGTAGTAAGCGCTGTTCGAATTGCAATGAAGTAATGGCAACCTTGCCAACTACCGCAACAATTTGATATGCATTTTCTGCAACTGGCGTCGCTGCTGCATAACTACCCAAAAAACTCGCCAAAAATATCCAGGCAACATAACGTAATTTCATCGTGATATCCCGTTACAATGAGCACTTCAAAAAAATGGTCCCAGCGTTCATTTTAACAGTCTACCAATAATAATTAAACAATATGTTACGACAGATCCAATTAACGGCATGGCTTAAGCAATACTATCCCACATTTTTGCGCCTTGAATTTGCCGCATCGGATGCGGAGTATCGACGTTATTTTCGCTTATGGTTGTCAGATGAAAGCAGTTTGATCGTCATGGATGCCGACCCTAACAAAATGAGCATTTTGCCCTATATGCATGTTCAGCAATTGTTTTCAATGCTCAACGTTCCGCAAATTTTTCATACTGATTCAAAAAATGGTTTTATGGTGCTTGAGGATATGGGTAACACGACTTATTTAACTGCTTGCTTAAATTGTCAAGACCAGTCTTTTCATCATCAACTATTATCAGCAGCACTAGATGAGCTGATCACTCTGCAAAAAGCTAGCAAACCCAATATATTGGCCATCTATGATCAAGAAACATTGCGCGATGAAGCGCAATGGTTTGTTACCTGGTTTTGTCAACATGAATTAAAAAAAACACTGCGAGCTCACCAACAAAAAATTTGGGATAATATGCTCGCAATGCTTTTGCCAAAACTAACTGCCCAATCTTATGTATTTGTCCATCATGATTATATGGTACGCAACATTATGTTAACTAATACGCGACCCGGTGTTTTAGATTTTCAAGATGCGCTTTATGGTCCAATTACTTATGATTTGGTCTCACTATTAAAAGATGCATTTATCAGTTGGGATGAAACGTTAATCAGTGATCTTATTGTTAGATACTGGGAAAAAGCACGTGATATTGGTTTACAAGTACCTCATACAATGGATCAATTTTTAGAAGATTTTGAATGGATGAGTATTCAGCGCCACCTTAAAGTCATCGGTGTTTTTTCAAAACTCTATCATTGTGATCACAAAAAACAATACCGACCGGAAATTCAACGATTTCTTGATTATTTGAATCAAACAACTGCCCATTATCCTATTTTTCGCCCATTTCACGCTTTACTAAACGAATTAACCAATGGCTACGCAAAACACTTTCATTAAACGACGTATTTTAGGGATTGATCCGGGTAGCCGTATTACTGGCTTTGGTCTTATTGATATCACCGGTCATCAGCATCAATATGTGGCCTCAGGCGCCATTAGCACTTCGACCAATGCGGTACTTGCCGAGCGTCTTGACACTATCCTTCAACATCTTTTTGAAATTATTGATCAATATCACCCTACCGAAGCGGCAATTGAAAAAGTATTTGTCAATGTGAACCCAGCAGCAACGCTCATGCTCGGCCAAGCCAGAGGCGCTTGTATTAGCGCGATGGTACTGCGTAAGTTACCGGTTGCCGAATATACTGCGCTTCAAATTAAACAATCAGTCGTGGGACACGGCAAAGCCGACAAAAAACAAGTCCAGCATATGGTTAAACAATTATTGAAGTTAGACGGCACACCACAGCCTGATGCGGCTGATGCTATTGCTGTGGCATTAACACATGCGCACCACAGCTTTGCCAAACAACCTTTGCCTCTTTTGAAGAATATGCAAATTAAACGAGGGCGATTTGTTTAAAAAAATCAACTGAGTTAGCAGCGCTCGGCATTTAATACGGGGCTTGTTTGACCGATTTTTGCTAAAACATAATCAAGATGCGCTGTATTTTTGACATGTAAGCGAAAATGAATACGAATAAGATGATTATCCACTGTTCTTTTTGTGCTCACCGCTTCAATATTGACGAGTGCCTGCGAAATAACCGCTGTAATTTTTGCCAAAGCATTTAATTCGTTGTAAAGCAAAACACTCACAACCGTCTCATGGGTCCGTTGCGCATGGTAACTCAGTGTCACATTCGTCAGCTTAACCAGATCAGTATGCTTCGCATACTTACAGCGCGCTTGATGAATAATCAGTCCATTATGCTGATCAATTAAACCAATCGCTTTATCGCCTGGTATAGGATGGCAACAAGCTGCAAAAGTCACCCCTGCTTCATTACCATAAATTTTTATAGGCATTTGATCTAGTGTTATGCTTTGCTGGCTAGCCAACACAATCAGTTGTCGACTTAAAAGAGCGGTCGAGGTATAACCCATACCAACATTGGCCAATATCGCCGAAAAATCAATTTGTTGGGGTGCGAAGCGATGGATATAATCCGCCTTGAGAACATCGGTCAAAATCAGCGGATGATTTAATGCATTAAGTGAGCGCGTTAATAAATGCATTCCCAAAGTAACGGCTTTTTTTTTCGGCAGTAACTTCATATAGCGACGTATCGCCAAGATGGCGCGACTACTGACCACAAAATCAAGCCAAACCGGATCAGGTTTTTTGTCGCTTTTTACTGTAATCGCCACAACATCACCTTGGTGAAGAATCGTATTAAAGGGTTTTTTAAGATGGTTAACATGCACTGCTGCACAATGCTCACCGGTATCCAAATCAATTGCATAAGCAAAATCAACTGCTGTGGCACCTCTTGGTAAAGTAATCGCCCGCCCTTCTGGGGTAAAAACATATAATTCGCTTAGCGATAAGTCGGTTTTCACTTGCGCAAAAAATACCGAAGGATCGGTCGCAGAATCCCATTCAATGGCTAGCACATTCTGTAGCCATTGACGCATGTATTGGCTCACTTTGTCGGTTTCCAGTGTTGCGGGACAATCAAGCCAATTCGCCACCACACCAAATTCAGCCACCCTATACATTGATTCGGTAAAAATTTGCACGCCAACAGGTAGACTTTGTGGTGCCAATAACGTCGTATGCAGTCCCTGATAGCGATTGTTTTTTGGGACCGCAATATAGTCCTTAATTTTGTTGGAAATTGGTTTATATAAACCATGCAGCACACCAAGCACAGCATAGCAACTAGCTACATCCTTCACGATAATCTGGCAACTATACATATCCAGCATTTCAAAAAATGACCGTTTTTTTTCACGCATTTTTCGATAGATATGATAGACATTTTTTTCATATTCAACCACCGTCGCTTCAATGGCTTGATCCGCTAGCTTTTGTCGAATAGTGGTTAAAAGTTCATTAATCACCAATGCCTGATCGCTATGCGCAGCATCCATTGATTTTTTGAGAACTTGGTAGCGATTGGGAAATAAATATTGAAAAGAAAGATCTTCGAGAGTACGACAAAGTCGACGAAAACCAATGCGATACGCAATCGGCGCATAAACTGCTAATGTTTCTTCAGCAATACGTCGTTTTTTGTTCTGCCTGGCAATACCGCCGAGCGTTTGCATGTTATGTAAACGATCCGACAGTTTAATCAAGATAACCCTTAAATCCTTAACGGTTGCCAAAATCATCTTTCGGAAGTTTTCGATTTTTTCAACCGCTTCGGATGGGTGCTTCAAGTGCGCTAATTTTGACAAACCATCAACCAGTTGCGCTACTTCACTACCAAATATTTGGGTCAATAAATTAATATCGGTTTGTGTGTCTTCAATCACGTCATGCAGTAAAGCCGCTGCTAAGGTTTTAACATCAACCCCCCATGAAACCAGCTCTGTTGCAACCGCCAATGGATGCACGATATAAGGGTCACCGCTTTCCCTTATTTGATCTTGGTGTGCGTGTTTTGCAAAATCAAGGGCTTGGTGCAACAATTGAATATCTTGAGCTTTTAAATAGCCGCTGGCTTCTTCAAAGAAGCGCTGTATCGCTTTTTCGATAGGCATAGGATATCGCACAGCATCATCAACTGTTATGAGGTTGCGCCCCATCAGATTAACTTTCTGTTACGTTTAAAATATCCTTCGTAATATAACCTGCCGCAATTTCCCTCAAAGCCAATACCGTTGGTTTGTCATGGGTATTTTCGATATGAGGGGTCGCACCTGAAGCAATTTGGCGCGCCCTCATTGCCGTTACAAGCGTCAAATCAAATCGATTCGCAATATTTTCTAATGCATCATCAACAGTAATACGAGCCATTTCCTTTCCTTTTCTAATCAACAGTTATAAGCTATACAACAAAATCACTTTTTTATCAATGCTTGATATTAATTGAGGCACTATTTTTTTAAAATATACAGGCAAGCCAATCAAATTATTTTAGAATTTTTCGACTCATCTTAAATACCAAATAGGCAATGTAGTGATAGGTTTCTTGCACTAGAAAACGAACTCTTAAACCACGGGTTTGATAGCGGGTTGTTTTTGTGGGCGAAGGAAATACTCGCATACCCAAATCATGCGCAATTAACATAGCGCGACACATATGATAATGGTCGCTGACTATCAAATAAGATTTCAACCCAATGCTATGGCCTTCTTCAGAGGCATTTTTTAAGTTCTCATACGTTGTTCTTGAACGATTCTCGATCAAAATATCGCTGGGCGCAATCCCTTGTTTGATTGCGTACCGACGACCCACTTCCGCTTCAGTTGGATAGTGGTTCTGAGGGGTGCCACCGGTAAAGATTAACATGCGTACACGCCCCGTACGATAAAGCCAAATAGCATGATTGATCCGCTCACGAAAAATCGGAGAAGGTTTTTCGCCCCACACAGCCGCACCAAGTACTAAAGCGCTATCGGCACGGTAATCCGTTTTATCAATTTGATAGCCATAGTAGTAAATAGACCAAGTAATATAAAAAGTCGCTATCAAAACCAAAAAAATACTCAATAGCAATCCACGCAAAAAATAGCGAATGACTAAGCAATGCTTAAAAAACAATCTAGCCACCTCCTATCACAAATCGAATCAAGATAATTGATATTAGTCTTTAAAGCCTTGAAAACGAAATTCTTGAACAAGCCGACCCAGATATTTTAAGGCATTTTTTATGTTGGATTGATCGCAAGCTTTAGCTAACAAGCTCAGTGATTGATCGAATGATTCGGGGATCGATTTGAATGCTTTCACATGTAAAATCCGCGGGTGATTTGTGCGCAAAATCTCATTCTGATCCCAAAGCGTTTCATGTAATTTTTCGCCGGCTCGCAACCCAGTAAACATAATCTCAATATCCCCTTTCGGATTGGCTTGACTACGTACAGTCAATCCCGACAAATCAATCATATGTTTTGCCAAATCTAAAATACGAACTGGCTCACCCATATCAAGCACAAAAATCTCACCGCCTTTCCCCATAGCACCTGCTTGGATAACTAATTGTGCCGCTTCGGTTACCGTCATAAAATAACGCGTCATATCAGGATGAGTAACGGTTATAGGTCCGCCTTGCGCAATTTGCTGACGAAAAAGTGGCACCACAGAACCTGAACTACCCAATACATTGCCAAAGCGCACGGTAATCAGTCGTAATGCATTGTCAGGCAATTGATACATTTGCAAAATTAATTCAGCTAATCGCTTAGTCGCCCCCATCACACTAACCGGCTGAACCGCTTTATCGGTTGATATTAAAACCAATGTGTCAACAAAAGAAGCTGCTTTAGCAGCGCGCACTAGTACATCAGTTCCAATGGCATTATTAAAAACACCCATAATCAAGTTACGCTCAACAAGGGGCACATGCTTATAAGCGGCTGTATGATATACCGTCTCTACCTGCGCATTTTGCAGCCAACCATGAAGTTTTTCAAAATCAGTGACTGAACCTAAAATCGCTTCACGAGGTACATCAGGCGCCAAGCGCTCTAATTGCTGATCAATCTGATAAAGCGCATATTCTGATAATTCAAACAACAAGATTTTTTTAGGTTTCGATAACACAATCTGACGACATAGCTCCGCGCCAATTGATCCGCCGGCACCCGTGACCATAACAGTCTTGCCTATAATATTGGCAGTTAATAAATCAGGGTTGGGTGCTATAAAGTCCCGACCCAATAAGTCATCCACCTCAATTTCTTTTAGTTCTTGAATACGCGCATGACCTGAAACAATATCAAGCAAACTAGGTAAGCGCTTGATGGGAACATGCAATACAGAAAGCATTTCAATGATTTCTTTTTGACGAGTGCGACTTACCGAGGGCATGGCCAGCAATATGGCGCAAGCCCCTGTTTTGCGCAAAATAAATTTAATATCCTGTGGATTATAAACACGGAGCCCTCGATAGGTATGACCCCAAAGCGCTGAGTTATCATCTAAAAATGCCACGGGCTGGTATTCATAACTACTATTTAGCGCTGACATGAGCTGCAAACCAGCTTGCCCTGCACCGTATATCAAAATGGGTATTGATGAAGCATTATCCCCATCTATACGTCTGAGTAAACCGCGCAATAAAAAGCGGATGCCACCAATATAGGCCATGGCAAACACCCAAAAAATAATAATGGCACTGCGCGGAAATACCGTAATCTTTGCAAACCCAATAACCGTGATTAGAATAAATACCGTGAGCGATACGCCACAAAATACTGTCCAAACAATTTGATCATCAATATATTTAAGGGCTGCTCGATATAAACCAAGCTTTGCAAAGATTGGTAACACCCAAAGTAATGGAACAACAAAAATCCACCAATATGGATTTAATGCATTGTCCCAAATTCCACCTAATCGGAGTAATACCGCTGAGACCATCGCAAGAGGTAGCAATAACGCATCCACCAAAATGAGCCAAAGAATTTTTGGGGAATAGCGCACAAAAAATCGATCAAACATGGCTTACAACACCCAAAAATAAACTGATTTGGCTGCAATTGCAGATCAATAGTGATAAGTCCACGAAGAAACACATAGATGGTGGGCCCAGCTGGACTTGAACCAGCGACCAACGGATTCAGCTTTATGTTGCTTTCGCAACTCGCTGGACTATGTCTTCACCTTATCTTGCGACTTAGGCGGGCGCCGTATAGTCTCTACACCTTGCTTAAAAAAACTTAAGCCTTGGCTCGGCATTGCCATCAACAAGTACCTGTTCTTAGGTTTTACCGAATTTGACGCCATTCACCATACAGTTTCCTATTATGGTGCACATTTACATATGAGTCCGCTGCTCTGACCAACTGAGCTATAGGCCCTTTAACTGGTTTAATAACTGATCAATTTTCCTATATTTTTAAAAATTTCGCTGTTCATTTACCGCTTACTAGATCCGCGATCCAGAAAACTCTTAAGCCGTTCTGAGCGCGTTGGATGACGCAACTTACGAAGTGCTTTGGCTTCAATTTGACGAATACGCTCTCTAGTGACATCAAATTGCTTACCGACTTCCTCCAAAGTGTGATCTGTATTCATATCAACCCCAAAACGCATACGCAACACTTTTGCTTCTCGCGGAGTTAAGGTATCAAGTACTTCACCTGCTACCTCTCGCAGACTAGAATAAACGGCCGCATCCGCAGGAGAAAGATTGCTTTCGTCTTCAATAAAATCCCCAAGGTGCGAATCCCCATCTTCACCAACCGGTAACCCCATCGAAATAGGCTCTTTAGAAATTTTTAAAATTTTACGGATCTTGTCTTCTGGTATCTCCATCAATTTGGCTAATTCATGCGGATCAGCATTTCGCCCGGTATCTTGCAATATCTGACGCTGAATACGATTCATTTTGTTAATCGTTTCGATCATATGCACAGGAATACGAATCGTTCTTGCTTGATCTGCAATAGAACGAGTAATCGCTTGACGAATCCACCAAGTAGCATAAGTTGAAAATTTATAACCACGTCGATATTCAAACTTATCAACTGCTTTCATCAGACCAATATTACCCTCTTGAATCAGATCCAAAAATTGCAATCCACGATTCGTGTATTTTTTAGCAATCGAAATTACCAATCGTAAGTTCGCCTCAATCATCTCTTGCTTAGCAAAGCTCGCCAGTTCTTCACCTTTTAACATTTGTTGATAAATGGATTTTAATTCACCAATTGATAGTCCCGTTTCTTTTTCTAATGCTAATAAGTGTTTTTGCTCTTCAATGATGTCATGTTTAAGGCGAGCAAGGTTAGCGCTCCATGTTTGATTATTAGCAATTTCATCTTCCACCCACCGTATATTTGTCTCATTACTAGGAAAATTAGCTAGAAAATATTCGCAATTCATGAGAGAACGGGAGACACAGAGTGTACGAACAGCGCTTTCGCAAGCACGAATTGCCTTTATTTTATCGCGCAAGTGATCGCAAAGGCGTTCAATTTGTTTGGTCACAAAACGAACTTTAGTGAATTCTTCTACAATGAGAAATTGCCATTTCAAGTAGCTTTTACTTTGAGTGCCATATCGCTTCAATGCTTGAGACATCTTATGAAAATTAGTTTCAATTTCCATAAAATGATCAATCACTTTTTGGCGTAGTGCTTTAATATCAGCGGCCTTTGCTTCAGCAAGCATCAAAGCGGCATCAGCTTCATCAAGTGGCGCAACTTCTTCTGTTTCATCAATTGAATCAATGGACTCTTTGGCAACTGCTGGCGCAATTTCTTTGGCAACCTTTACAGGCTCTTCATCGGTTAATAAATTTTCAATCACTTCGTCAACAGACAATTCATTGGCTTTAATACGCTTAACGATTTGAAGCACATTAGCAATGGTACTAGGGCTCGCGCAAACGGCTTGAATCATATGCTTTAAGCCTTCTTCAATACGTTTGGCAATTTCAATTTCTTTTTCGCGCGTCAAAAGATTCACAACTCCCATTTCACGCATATACATGCGAGTCGGATCGGTGGTGCGACCAAACTCAGTATCAACAGATGTCCAGGCCGCTTCCTCAGCAATATCTTCATCGGGTGCCGTGGGCGGTTGGTCAAGCATCAGTAGCGTTTCCGCATCAGGAGCCGTTTCGGTCACCTGAATGCCTAACCCCGTAATCGTATGAACAACGTTTTCAACTTGTTCTGTATCTGTTGTAACATCTTCTGGCAAATGATCATGTACTTCAGACAAAATAAGATAGCCACGCTCTTTGCCTAATTCAATCAACTTACGAAAACGAGCGCGCTGCTCTTCTAAAGTTGACGAACGATCGCTTTTGGGATTGTCTTTCGTTTCACGCTGCATTTAGCTTTTCGCCTTTTAAGATCAACAGTTGAATTTTTGATTTTAACATAGCTAATTTTTTTTCAGTAGCTCGACCAGTAAATGTTTTTCAGCAGTTGTAGATACTTGATAAGACTGACTCGCTAATTTATCTACATGCGATTTTAATTGGGTATGCCTTAACCAGTCATCCATCATTTTTTTGTTGCCTTCCAAAAAAGCAGTTTTTGCTTCCTCGTTTGCCCCCATTAATGCATTATCATGAGAATGAATTTGCTTGAGTGCGTCACTCATAATAGGTTCGCAAGCTGTACCTCGCAAGCACTCGATCAAATAAGCGCTTGATAAATGCTCGTCATGCTGCAAGATTGTTTCTACTAACCGGACAAAACAAGCCAGCTCAGCGCTTAGCTCTTCAATCAGATCAGGTAATACGACCTCTTTAGCCCAACTCGGATTCATTAGTAACGTTAAAATTTGTTTATGAGCAATTGATGTAACAGACAGTCGCTGAGAAAGCTTTGGTAGTTGGTAATGATGCGCCCTACTTTGCAACGCAGATTGTTCACCAAATAAAGCATCAAAATCATCGAAAGCGATATGAGCCAGTTCTGCTAATCGAGCCTTTACCATGCGAGCTAACAAGGGAGCGCCAGTTAGCTGAATAACCCAAGGCGTTGCGCGATGAATCAATTTAGCGCGCCCTTCTGGAAGATTCATATTAATATCACTAACCAGTAATCGAATCATGTAAGTTGAAAAAGGAATACTCTCATTTAAAAGTTTTTCTTCAAATAGCTTACCAGAATGGGCTCTTACAAAACTATCTGGGTCATGCTCAGCAGGCAAAAATAAGAAAAAGAGACTTTTGCCATCCTTAAGAGTGGGCAAGCTATTTTCTAAAGCTCGCTGCGCAGCTTTGTGCCCCGCTTCATCGCCATCAAAACAAAAATAAATATCATCCGCATATTGCAATAATTGCCTTAATTGCTCAGAGGAAGTCGCCGTACCTAGGGTTGCAACAGCATAATGGATACCATATTGCGAAAGCGCAATCACATCCATATAGCCTTCAACCACTAAGACACGATGTGCTGCATGAATTGTCTGGCGCGCTTCATATAATCCATATAGTTCTTGCCTTTTTTTAAAAAGAGCTGTCTCGGGCGAATTTAAATACTTGGGTTCCTTATTCGCATCCAGTGTACGGGCACCAAAACCGATAATGGCACCTTTTTTATTGCGAATAGGAAACATAATGCGATCACGAAAGCGGTCATAGGGTTGACTTTGATTCTCGTTAGTAATCAATAAACCCGCTTTGATGAGATTTTCTTGTTCATCCGGATAATTTTGTAATAATGACCTTGCGTCATCGGGTGAATAGCCTAATGAAAATTTTTGGATTATCTCGTCAGATAATTCACGCCCTTTAAGATACTGAATGCTCTTTGCCGATTGTTGTAAACAGACCTGATAAAACTGCGTAACATGCGCTAAAACTTTTTCAAGTAAGCGATATTGATTGGATAAAGCATTGGTATGCTTAGCATAACTTGATTGCACCTTAGGTACTGTCATATTAGCGCTATGCGCTAACTGTTCAACGGCATCCGTAAAACTTAATCCTTGGTGCTGCATCACAAAACCAATCGCAGAGCCATGGACACCGCAACCAAAGCAATGAAAAAATTGTTTAGTAGGGCTGACAGTAAAGGAGGGAGTTTTTTCTTGATGAAATGGACAACAAGCTAAATAATTTTGCCCGCCCTTTTTAAGAGGGATATAACGTTCAACTACATCAACAATGTCGATTTTTTCAAGCAACTGATGAATAAAATCCTGTGGGATCATGGCTTTTTTTTAAAAGCTCATTGTATGAGACGAACAAAGTGCTCATCCAATTCAAAAATCTAAGGAATCACTAAAACAGCTTAGGAGGCAACATTTGGTTTCTTAAGCGTTTAAAATGGCGCTTGACAGCTGCTGCCGCTTTTCTTTTGCGCTCAGCAGTTGGCTTCTCATAAAACTCGCGAGCGCGCAATTCGGTCAACAAACCTGTTTTTTCAACAGCACGCTTGAAGCGCCTTGCAGCAAGCTCAAACGGCTCGTTTTCTTTTAGCTTAATACTGGTCATGAACGCTCATTCCTCGAACTGAGATCTAGGCAAATAAACACTTAGCCTAGTATTCTAACAATAATCACAAAATCTGTGAAGGCTAATTTGTTACGGCTACCAAAAAGTTTTAAATAGATAATGTGGATATTAAACTCTCAACACAGTCTTTTATTGAACTAATAGGGTTATGCTACAATGTGCTAAGTAAAGGGGACGTAGCTCAGCTGGGAGAGCGTCGCGTTCGCAATGCGAAGGTCGGGAGTTCGATCCTCCTCGTCTCCACCAAAAATAATTGATAGGTGTTTTTCAGAAAATCTTGTAAATTCCTCACCCAGACCTCTAAAACTTTCCTGTGATTTTCAGTATTTTTCAATATCGCCTTAAGTAATTTAGCTACTTCACCCAATAAATTGCTTACTATATCAGTAAGCCAATTCCTTACCCAAAAACACGCACTTGATCCGCTAAAATCACTTCATTTTTTTGACAGCATGTAAGCCAACCCAGAATAGTTATTAAATGAACAAAAAAGCGATAGTAGTAAATAGTAGCAACAACAACGATTTAGCAAATTCAGTAACGAATATAAAGCGTATTTAAAACGTACAAACCATCCAAAGTGGCAATTAAACGCAAAAAATCAGAGTCACCATTTGATTGGAGAGGCAAAAGAAAGCCAAAATTCGCATAGCGTTATATCAAACGAGTACTTGAATTCTATTTTTTTGCATTCCAATCCAATACACGATTGATGAAATCGCCAAACCAATAAACCAAGCATAGATATAAACTTCATGAAAAATAGAGGGTATATTGGTGAAAGTGCGAGGGAAGGCGGCTCCTAAAAATCCAGGGATGTTAGGTAATACACCCAACATAAACGATAGTAAAGCAACACGGTTCCAGCCTTTCCAATAGTAGTAAGTACCCTTAGATTGGTAAAGCGCCTTAATATCAAGTTGGGTGTGACGAATGACGAAGTAGTCAACGATTAAAATACCTGTAATAGGTCCCAATAAAGAAGAATAGCCAAGCAACCAAGTAAAAATATAACCATCAGTCGTTTCAATAACTTTCCATGGCATCATCAAAACGGCGAGTGCAACCGTAATATAGCCACCTATTTTGTAAGAAATGCGTCGCGGATTCAGTGATGAAAAGTCATAAGCAGGTCCTACTAAGTTTGCTGCTAGGTTTACACTGATGGTATCAATTAACAAAACAATCAAAGCAATTAAAACCGCAATGCCGGTCATCCGACCAGCAAGAGTAACCGGATCCCATATAGCTTCACCATAAATCACAATCGTAGCTGACGTGACAATTACAGCTAAAAGAGATAGTAAAGCCATAGGTAAGGGAAGACCAACCATTTGGCCAATAACTTGTTCGCGTTGCGTTTTGGAGAATCTCGTAAAATCGGCGATACTAAGCGCTAAAGCTGCCCAAAAACCTACCATAGCTGTTAAAGAAGGCCAAAAAACTTGCCAAAATTGTCCGACTTTAGGACCCCCTTCGGTAAATTGAGAGGGTTGATCTAAGATCGGACCAAATCCTCCAGCTTTATCATAAGCCCACCATAACAAAACAAAACAAATCACAATCTTAATCGGTGCTGTGTAGGTTTCTAATTTACGAATTGACTCAATGCCATGGACAACAAAGTAGAACTGTAAAATCCAAAACGCCATGAAACAAATTGCTTGCGACAAATTAATCTCTAAAAAAGGAATAATCTCTCCATCAATTGACCGACCTATAATAAGACCGCCTAAGGTATAAATCATTTGGCCACCAATCCATGTATCAATACCATACCATCCGCAAGCCACTAGGGCACGCAAAAAAGCTGGTAATCTAGCCCCTATCGTACCGAATGATGCGCGCATCAAAACGGCACAAGGAATTCCATACTTCACACCGGCGTGCCCAATTAACAACATAGGAATAACAACGATCAGATTGCCTAAAAATATTGTCGCAATAGCTTGTCGCCACGACATACCACTACTAATTAAACCACCTGACAGCATATAAGCAGTAATACACATCACCATTCCAACCCATAGAGCCGCAAAGTGATACCAGACCCAAGTCCTCTCTTTGAGAGAAACTGGCATTAAGTCAGTATTGGTCAAGTTATTTTCTATTGACATCAAACAATCTCCCTGGAATTGAAGTCGGGAATATACAATTATTCAATTTTACCGTGGGACTCACCTCCATTCAGTAAATTGACTAAAAATATTGAAATAATGAATTGTTTAGCTTAATAATTTCTAATATAATCGCAGTGTGGCTATTATTTATAATCTCTTCTGTGCTCCAATCCCCCATGAAAAAATTTTCTTTTTTTAGCGCTTCCCTATCTTTATCCATCAATCGATATATCGGCAGAATCGGTAGCATGGTGATGATGGTTATTTTAGGTCACTACGACAAAGACGTGCTCGCTGCTTTTCTTTTGTTAGTGACAGGAGTCAGCATTTTTTTTATGGCGGCAATATCAGGGCAAATCAGTTTGCAATCTGAATTCGCAAGACTCAAAGCGCAAAATCAAGGTCGCTCAGGATTACTCGCGGGCTCAATAATGCTTTTTGGGGGTCTCGCATCCTGCATGTATCTTGCAGTTTTGCTACTAGGTGCTGACTATTTTTTTAAAAGTGGTGACGCAATATTCCAAACTGCAAAACAAAGTTTTTCGCTTCTTGCTATCTCCATTCCGCTTTTAGCATTGAACAATATATTAGCCATGTTTTTAGAGGGCCACGGTTATGCTTTTGTGGTCTCGATCGTTAGAATCGGACAAGTTCTTTGTGGACTCATCGCAGCAGCCGTTATCGCTTTATTTTTCGAGCTGAGTTTATTTAGAGTTATTTTTATTTATGTGATTTTGGACGCCACTGCATTGAGTGTATTAGCATTTTACCTTCACAAAAAACAACTTGTATCTTTTTTAAATCTTCAATTTAGCAACATTAAACAAGTATTGAGACCTTTTAAAATTGGTATACCTGCATCGCTTGGTCAAGCCGCCACAACCTTTGCAACTTTTAAACTAACGAGCCTTGTTGCAGGTTTAGATTCTTCGTCTGTAGCGACGCTTGGTACAATTATGTTTCTTACCTTCTTGATACAAATTCTCATCATTGGTGTGAGCCAACAAGTAGGACTGGAAGTTGCAAAACAACACAGCCTTAAGCAACCCATTTGGGCTAGCATGAAAAAAGGTTCAATCATTATTTTAGTGATTATGTGTGTCAGTATATTGGGAATATTTTTTGGTCGCTCAATTTTTGGATCAATGGTTGCTCATGATCCAGCAACAAAAATCATTTTTGTTCAATCAATTGTTAGCATTTTATTCTATCTTACTATAAGCGCTGTATCACTCTATCTAATTAATCTACTTCGCGCTTGCGGAGATTATACGGTTCCACAAATCGTCGTTGTGTTATTTGGTGCCTTAGGATTTGTTGGATGGATTACATTCATCAAACAACCAATTTCTTTGACTGAAATCCTAAATACTTATATTGCGTTTAATGGCTTATCAAGTGCTATTTTATTAGGACGGTTTTTATACCTTAATCAAAAAAATGTTAGTCACTGATACGGAATATTTAAATACTGACTCAATAAAAACTTTTAGCACTAAGTGTCACTCATACGCTTTGTTTTGTGCCAAATATCTTGTCGCCAGCATCCCCTAGCCCAGGAATAATATAGCCATTTTCGTTTAAATGACTATCTAATGCAGCGGTAAAAATATCAATGTCAGGATGTTTGTTGTTTACCAAGGCTACCCCTTCCGGCGCAGAAACCATCGTAACAGCACGAATATGCTGACAACCTTTGCTTTTTAACAAATCAATCGTGGCACACATTGATCCACCCGTTGCCAGCATTGGATCAATGATAAGAGCTAAGCGCTGGTTGAGTGATCCGACAAACTTGTCAAAATAAGGTACGGGCTCTAGGGTTTCTTCGTTGCGATACAGGCCCATCACACTGATTTTAGCCGATGGGATCATATCAATGACACCATCTAGCATACCGAGTCCCGCTCTTAAAATGGGCACCACATTAATTTTTTTACCTTTAATGCGATGAACCTCAACTGACCCACACCAACCTTCAATGGTTGTGGATTCAAGATCCAAATCCCTTGTCGCTTCATAAGTTAACAGTCTCGCCAATTCTTTTGCTAATAATCGAAATTGAGAAGTGCTAATATCATGCGCTCTCATTAAACCCAATTTGTGTTGTACAAGTGGATGTTTAACGATATTGATTTTAAGTGTTGTCACGATAAAGACCCTTTTTGATCAATTAAAGATGGCTTAATCTTACGTTTAGTTCCGCAAAAAACTGATTGTATTTATAAAGTTAGCAGGTAATCCTAATAAAATTCTTGGTGAATATAACATACAAAATTGCTGCATTCATATTACTCAATACCTGGGTGTCTTATGCGCAAATTTTGCAAAATTTTGATGGTCAAAATTAACCCCAATTGATTTAATTGTGGAACGTTTTGAGCTGACCATTAATAAATACAGATAATGGCTATTTTGATAAGGCTAAGACAGCTACAAAAAAACCATCAGTGTCATGCTGGTTGGGCGTTAAGTGCAAAAAATCGCCACAAGCAATATCAATGGCTTGCTTAGATAAAATTGATTGTGCACGACAAACAACAAAAGAAGGAAAAGCAGTCAAAAAACACTTAATAATTGCTTCATTTTCTGCTTTTAAAAAACTACAAGCTGCATAAACTAAACGCCCATTAGGTTTTACGAGTTGCGCTGCCGCACACAAAATATTAAATTGAGATTGTGTTAGCTCATCCAATGCTTTGTCGCTCTGGCGGTAGCGTAGATCAGGATGGCGACGCAATGTGCCCACATTAGAACATGGTGCATCCACTAAAACTCGATCCATTTTCTGATAAAGCATCTGAATTCGCAAGTCCCGCTCATTAGCAATCCACTGTGGTGTCACATTGGTTAGTCCGGATCGCCTTAAGCGATCATTTAATTGATGTAATTTTTCTTTAGAAGTGTCGAATGCATAAAGACGACCCGTTGAAGCCATTTGCGCACCTATTTGAAGAGCTTTACCGCCTGCTCCCGCACAAAAATCAACATTTTTTTCATAACGTTTTGCGCCCACCAACAAACCAACGAGTTGACTACCCTCATCCTGCACTTCTAAAACACCTCTTAAAAATAAAGGATGTTTATAAATAGGAAATGGCGTCTTTAAACGTAACCCAATCGGTGAATAAGGTGTTTTACTAACAGCAATGCCTTCTGAAACTAAAATAGCCAGTATTTCATCGCGCTTTGCTTGGTAAGTATTCACTCGCAAATCAAGCGAAGCGGGCTTTAATAGTGCTTGGCCTAATTGAATAATTTCTTTATCTGATTTTGCGATACCATCAATTATCCATCGAGGTAATCCTGATTTTGCAACCAGATCATCAGGTACAATATGGGGGGGCACATCAAGCCATTCAATTTCCGCTGGCGTAAAAAAATCTGTAGATTCAATCGCTTTGTCTTGCAGCTGAATGAGTGTTGCTAATACAATTTTTCGAACCGATATCGTTTGCCCATATCGCGATTGGAATTGTGTTAAATGTCTTAGCGCATCAAAAACAAGATCTGCAATCATGTCACGATCTATTTTGCCAAGCCCTATTCGATGTACTTTAAAATAATCCGACATCACAGTGTAGGCCGGATAAGTAGAATGAAGTGCTTTGTCAAGGCAAGCAATCGTATGGGTAAGCTGTGCTTTTGTTAAATGGATCGCCAAAACCATACTAAAATTTACCCTCACAAAAAAATGGATACTGTCTGTTGTTGCCAAAATGGCTTGATGCGACTTTAAAATCTATTTATTATCTTTAATAGGTTATTGTTTAAAACACTTGCAACGATATCACAAATGGTGAATCTTTAATGTTGGCCTCTTCTCAATTAACATTTGAATTAGCTTTACCCAGTCATTTTGATTTTAATCATTTTGTTGTAGGCAATAACCAAGAAGCCCTTTCTATGCTCTCCTCATTAGATTCCGATGAACCCTTTATGGCTTTATGGGGTCACCATGGTAGTGGCAAAACGCACCTACTAAAAGCTTGGATACACCAAGCAATCTTAAATAAAGAATCTGCACTTTATATTGATGCTTGCCATACAAAGCTTATTGACGCTGCTAAACATGCCAAATTTTTAGCAATTGATCACATTGAAGCGCTTGATGCGAATGCACAGATTATTTTGTTCTCGCTTTACAACCTATTTCGAAGCACTAAAGAATCAAGAGTGCTCCTCGCGTCAACTTTGCCGCCTATTCATGTTAATCTTCGTGATGATTTGCGCTCTCGCATTTTGTCGGGACTGGTTTACGAAATTCACGGATTAAGCGACGAACAAAAACTTACCGCGCTACATACATACGTTCGCGCTCAACAAATTAACATTCACAAAAATGTATTGCAATATTTGCTACGCCATTTTCAGCGAAATTTGACTAGTCTAATTGCTATCGTGGACACGCTTGATCGCGAAGCATTGGCGCAAAAACATCCGATTACCCTACCCTTTCTAAAAACAACCCTATCCATTTAATAGAAATTTTTCGTTTGCGGCATTTATGGAAAAGCCCTACAAAACGCGTTACAATGCTTTTTTTAATGATCTTTTGAGGAAACACTATGTCTAGTCCTGTTGCTGGCTCATCCTTTGCGAGTATTTTTTCTTCACCCATGATCCCGATGTTGCTGATTTTTTTTGGGTTTTGGTACTTTTTTATTATTCGACCACAAGTTAAACGTACCAAATCGGATCAAGCGATGCGTAGCGCTTTAACCAAAGGTGATGAGATTATGGTGTTAGGTGGATTGATTGGGCGTATTCATAAAACAGATGAGCAGTTTGTCACCGTTGAAATTGCAAAAGGAGTCACCATTCAAATTCAACGCACGAGTGTTAACGCTAAAATTTCATCAGGCACCTATAAAGCCTCTTAATCTTAGACCATCCCAATGCAATTAATATTGCTATGAATCATTATTCTCGCTGGAAATATGTGCTCATCGCCTTTGTTTTATTCATAGCGACTGTATATGTATTGCCTAATTTTTTCAGTACAACCCCTGCTATTCAGATTGCCAGCACTCGACAAGCAAGAGCCATTAATGACGAGACAGTGCGCTTGACTAAAACTGCCTTGTTTGAAGCTGGTATTGCTTATAAAGATATCTTCATCCAAAAAAACAGCTTAAAAATTCGCTTTAACACCCTAAGCGACCGAATCAAGGCTTATGCCCTGGTTAAAAAACGCTTCGGTAGCGAGTATATCGTGGCGGCCAATGAATTAGTAAGTACACCTCTATGGATGCATAAAATTGGTGCACAGCCTATGTTTTTGGGGCTGGATCTACGAGGGGGAGTACATTTCTTATTGCAAGTTGATATGCAAGGTGCGTTGAATAAAATAATGGATCGCTACATTGGCGATATCAAGCATGCTTGTTTGGAAAAAGGCATTTTGTTGCAATCTGTTAAAAAGCAAGGAAAGACAGTGGCTTTAACTTTCCCGAATCAAGCCATGCTACAAAAAGCCCAAGCATTAATCAGCGAGACTATGCCTTTTTTAGCAACACAACTAGATAATCAATCGTTAATCGCCCATTTATCCGCAGAAGAAATTAGCCATATTCAACGCAATATGGTGCAACAAAATATCAATACATTGCATAACCGTATTAATGGATTAGGTGTTGCAGAACCCGTTGTACAGCAAGCAGGTTTTGATCGCATTATCGTTGAGTTACCCGGCATTCAAGACACAACAAAAGCAAAAGATATATTGGGTCGTACTGCTATCTTGCAGGTTCGAATGGTTGAAGATGATCAAAGTTTACTCAACGAAGCAACAATGGGCAATGTACCTCCCGGCTACGACCTATTAGAGGATGAACAACAAAGAATCTTAGTCTCTCAAGAAGTCGAGTTAACGGGCGATAATATCAGTGATGCACAAGCAGGATTTGATCAAAATGGTGCCCCCGCTGTCCATATTCGTTTAGATACTAAAGGCGCCGAAATCTTTCGGCAAGTCACTGCCAATAGTGTGGGGCAACGCATGGCAATGGTGCTGATTGAAAAAAATCATACCGAAGTCGTCACCGCACCGGTCATTCGTTCGGAAATTGGTGGCGGACAGGTAGAAATTTCAGGTCATATGAATTCTGCAGAAGCCAGTGATATTGCTTTATTACTGCGATCAGGCTCACTAGCAGCTCCCATGGAAATTATTGAGGAAAGTATTGTGGGCCCTAGTTTAGGTAAAGAAAATATCCAAAAAGGTCTTTACGCAACACTATGGGGGTTCTTAATAGTTGCTATTTTTATGATTTTTTACTACCGTACTTTTGGGTTTATTTCTGCAAGCTCACTTTTAGTCAATCTCGTTTTGTTGCTATCGATTCTTTCGGCTTTGCAAGCAACACTCACCTTGCCAGGTATCGCAGCGATAGCACTCACACTCGGTATGGCAATTGACTCAAATGTATTGATTAACGAAAGAATTCGAGAAGAGTTGCGATATGGCGCATCGCCTCATTTTGCGATACAAGCAGGATACCAATTTGCTTGGGCAACGATTTTGGACTCGAATGTTACTTCATTTATTGCGGGAGCTGCACTATTTAGTTTAGGTTCCGGCTCGGTCAAGGGATTTGCGGTTGTTCACTGCTTGGGTATTTTGACATCAATGTTTTCAGCCGTTTTTGTCTCACGGGGCCTGGTTAACCTCTGGTATGGCAGAAAAATAAGACTGGCCTTTATTTCGATTGGACAAATTTGGCAACCTAAGCAATTAGTCAAGGATTAATACTGATGGAATTTTTTCGTATCAAACGCGATATTCCTTTTATGAGCTATGGCAAACTAACAACAGCCATTTCGCTCATCACTTTTTTGCTGGCTATCTTTTTTCTCGTCTCGCGTGGTCTGAATTTTTCGATGGAATTCACCGGAGGCACTGCTTTACAAGTTAAATATCCCCATGCAGCTAATTTACAAGATATTCGCCATCGACTTGATAGTATTGGTAGCAATTTATCTGTCCAACAAATCAACAGTATTTATGAAGTGCAAATTAAACTGCCTACCCATGCTAAACATTCACTCACCCAATCAGTTGAGGAATGTATGGTGCTTTTAAAAAGGGAGCGAACGGGCGCAATATTGATGACTAGCTCAACTATTCAGCCGCAGGTGGGTTCAGAACTAGCCATACAAGGCATCTATGTTATTTTAGCTGTTTGTACCGGCATTATGCTCTATCTTGCTTTGCGCTTTGAATGGCGTTTTGCGCTTTCTGCCATCATTGCCAATATGCATGACATTGTTATTATTTTGGGTTGCTTTGCTTTTTTTCGGTGGGAGTTTTCCTTGACGGTACTTGCCGGTATCTTGGCCGTTTTGGGTTATTCGGTTAATGAGTCTGTGGTGGTGTTTGATCGTATACGAGAAAACTTTCGTAAACCCATTATGCGCAAAAAAACCGTCGCAGAAATTATTGATAACGCAATTACTGCTACGATGAGCCGAACCATTATCACGCACGGCTCCACAGAAGCCATGGTGTTATCCATGTTAATTTTTGGTGGATCGGTCTTACATGGTTTTGCGCTGGCGCTCACAATCGGGATTATATTCGGCATTTATTCATCGGTACTGGTGGCAAGTCCCATTGTTATGGCGCTTGGTTTATCTCACCACAATTTGATCAAACCTCCAAAAATAAAACAAGAAGCGGTTGTTTGATAAAACGCACTGAGAATATCTCAACTAACCGCCTAAAGCTGACATAAAACGAATAATTTTTTTGGGTTGCTCAATAAACTCATGCCGCTCAGGCTTATTGCGAATAGCTTCACAGATGGCTATTTCAAGCTTTTCATCGCTGTTGCTGGCATCCAGAATGGGTTTGAGTGACAATGCAGAATTTTGCCCTAAGCAAGGATAGAGCACGCCATCGACTGACAAACGCACACGATTACAAGTAGCACAAAAATGCTGGGACATCGGAGTGATGACTCCAATGGTGAGTCTGCCATCTGATGCCCCCCAATAACGAGCTGGCCCACCCCCTAATTCTTCTGACAGAGGCTGTAATTGATAGCGCTTTTTAAGGCGCTCAAGTAGTGGATAAATACTCATAAAAGCAGCAGAGCGACCCGTTTTCCCAATGGGCATGGCTTCGATGAGACGAAGGACAAACCCCTGCTCAATACAAAACGCCGCCATCGGCTCCACATCATGTTCATTTACACCGGCCATCATCACCATATTTAATTTAATGGGCGAAAAACCGACGGCTTTGGCCTGCATTAATCCATTAATCACACTTTGCAGACTATCTGAGCCTGTAATAGCCTGGATACATTCTTGTCGCAAAGAATCAATACTCACATTGAGTCTATTAACTCCTGCCAAATAAAGTGGTTCCGCCAATTTAAGAAGCTGTGTGGCATTGGTTGTCAAAGACAGATCCGTTAAATTGGGCAGCAAAGCAAGACGCTTGATCAATTCAGGCAGATTACGCCGCAATAAAGGCTCCCCACCAGTGATGCGAAGGTGCTGAACACCGAGCTTTGCAAAAACATTCACCACACGAACAATTTGATCAAAATTAAGCCAGTGGCTCGGTTCCTGAAAACCCTTAAATCGCTTGGGTAAACAATAAGTGCAACGCAAATTACACCGATCCGTCACGGATAAGCGAAGATAGCGAATAGTGCGACCAAACTGATCAGTTAACATGATGCTGATAAAGGTTCAACTCGCCATTGATTAAATAAATAGTTTAACGCATTATAATCATATTCTTTAATCATACAAAAATACTCAACATTTATTTTTTGAGCTATGTTTTTCAAGTTATTCGACTTTTTGTAATGAAGAAACACGAGCATAGTTGAGAAAATGATAAATCAAACCATTTTTTGCCTGATAAGTTTCTTTAGTTTTAATTTGCCAATCCACTAAATCAACCAAGGGAAAGAAACAGTCTCCCGCAACGGTGAGCTCAATTTTTGTTAAACAAAGCTCATCCGCAAAAGGCAAGCTTGCTTCATAAATGGATGACCCACCTAAAATATAAACTGTTGGCTCATCTTGTAGCAATAAAAGTACTGCAGGAATATCATGCACCACCTCAACACCCGGTGATTGCCATTGAGTTTGGCGCGTTACTACAATATTTCTTCGTTGCGGCAATGGTTTTTGTCCGATTGATTCATAAGTTTTTCGACCCATCACCACTGCATGGTAAAGTGTTTTTTCTTTAAAATGCTTAAGATCTTCTGGTAAATCCCAAGGAATTGTATTGTTGCATCCAATGACACGAGAATTGGCAAATGCTGCTATTAAAATCACTTTGCTCATACGGCAACATCCGCTTTAATATGAGGGTGAGGATCATAGCCGATTAATTGGATATCCTCATAGCCAAACGCAAAAATATCTTTAACAGCAGGATTCAGATGTAAAACGGGTAACGCGCGTGGGGTGCGACTTAATTGTTCTTGAGCTTGCTCAATATGGTTTTCATACAGATGCGCATCACCTAAGGTATGCACAAAATCACCCAATTCCAAATCGCAAACCTTGGCAACCATTGCCGTTAAAAGCGAATAACTGGCAATATTAAAGGGCACGCCCAAAAAAATATCAGCCGAACGCTGATAAAGCTGGCAGGATAAACGATTATTAATGACATAGAATTGAAATAAAGCATGGCAGGGCGGTAAAGCCATCTGATCAATAAGTGCAGGATTCCAAGCCGATACAATATGGCGACGAGAATGTGGATTATTTTTAATAGCCAAAACCACGCGAGCAATTTGATCAATGGATGCCCCATCTAAAGCAGGCCAATGACGCCATTGGTAGCCATAGACAGGACCCAACTCTCCATGCTCATCGGCCCATTCATCCCATATGCGAACACCATGCTCACTTAAATAGCGAATATTTGTTTCGCCACGCAAAAACCATAAAAGCTCATACACAATCGATTTCCAATGACATTTTTTAGTAGTGATCAATGGAAAACCTAACTGCAGATCAAATCGCATCTGATAACCAAAAATTGATCGGGTTCCCGTTCCCGTGCGATCGGGTTTTTGAATACCCGCTTTTAAAGCATCCCGCATCAAATCTAGATAAGCGCGCATGAATAGTCACCCTTTTAAAAAAAATGCTGGATTGATTATTTTTTTGATATAACTGACAGTATAAAACAGCCCACAAATAATTTCATGAATGCGCTCGCTCTTGTGCAAAAAGCTTGACAATGGATAGTTCCCTCTCTAGAATCTTGGGACTCTGCAATCGTTGTGTTTGGCAATCGCAGCACCCGTAGCTCAGTTGGATAGAGTATCTGGCTACGAACCAGAAGGTCGGGCGTTCGAATCGCTCCGGGTGCGCCATCTGTCCCCATCGTCTAGAGGCCTAGGACATCGCCTTTTCACGGCGGCAACCGGGGTTCGACTCCCCGTGGGGACGCCAGTATATCGTCTGTTTTTCATGATTTGTTAGGAAAGCTATAGCCATTTAGAGCTAAATACGCTATATTTTATCCCTTTAGCTTTGACACTTATCATTAAAATTAATCGAAATTACACTTAACGATGCCCACCAAATCTATCAAACTGTTACTTTCTTTTTCTTTGCTTCCATGCGTGATTTTAGGTGGCATTATTGGCTTCTTCATGGGAGAAGATGCTCAAATTTTTGCGCCTATCGGTAATATTTTTATCAATGCGGTATTTACTTTAGTTGTGCCCTTGATTGGCACAAGCATCATTTGCGCAATAACCAGCATGAAAGATACCAAGCGACTTGGCAAAGTCTTTAAGATTTCCCTATGCGTATTTTTCATCACCAGTCTTTTTTCGAGTTTGGTGATGACAATGATTGTTGCTTTTATTCCCGCTGCACAAAAAATGGATCTTCCTTTTGCCGCCAAAATAGCAGAGCAATCTCGGTCGCTAGCCGATATTATCGTATCAATATTAAGCGTACCCGATTTTGTCAATATTTTCAGTCGTAGCAATATGTTGCCTATGCTTATTTTTTCAATTGGTATCGGACTAGCAACACTTTCAGTGGGTAGCGCTGGAGAAAAATTTGCTCAACTAGTTGAATCGGCTAATACTGTGTTGATCCGCTTAAATAAAATCATCATGATGGCAGCGCCAATCGGTTTAGGAGCTTATTTTGCAACGCTAACCGGTCGTTTTGGTACCGATATTATTGGGCACTATGTGAGTGCAGCTAGCATCTATTGGGGGTCTGGTATCCTTTATATTGCAATTATTTTTACTTTTTATGCTTAGTTATCAGGTGGTCGGGAAACCTGTAGACGTTTTTGGGGAGCAATTTCACCAACCGCTATTACAGCAATCTCGACTTGCTCGAGCGCTGCTTCGCTGCCAACTAATTTACAGTCAGCCAAAAAAATTGGGGTGCCCACAGATATCGCTAATATTTGTATCCCATTGGGAACTAATATCCATAAACAAGGCGCAGCACGTTGTGGTGTATTGTTTGCCGCCTTCTTGTTTTGTATTTTTGGCGCACCGATTGATACGCCGCAAATTTTTTTCACACTTTTGTGCTTAGGCTTGCTCATCAGCATCATCATGGGCGCTATCCCTAATGGCGGTATGATTGTTGAGGTTGTTATCATTAATATCCTCGGTTATCCGCTTGAGGCTTTGCCACTGCTTGCTGTTTTGCACACTCTTGTTGACCCGCTTTCCACTGTCATTAATGCTTGCGGTAATACCGTTAATAGTATGGTCATCTCAAGACTTATGGATGGTAAAAAGTGGTGGCAGTAACCTATCATCACTTTCTTATAACCATAAGCTAATTGATGCGACTCAATCTTAGAGCCAACTTTATTTTTAGTTTAATAAAATGAAAGGGAATTGATCATGAATGCAGCGCTTATTGCGATTTTAATTATGTTAGCGCTTTCGCTCGCAAGAATTCACGTGATCATTAGCTTGCTGATCGGTTGTGTCGTCGGCGGGCTAATGGGCGGCTTAACCGTTGGCGAAATTCTTAAAGCGTTTAATGGGGGCATTTCTAATGGTGCCCCTATTGCATTAGCCTATATTTTGCTGGGTGCTTTTTCAATTGCTATTAACCGATCAGGTTTACCACAAACCTTTTCAAATGGAGTGACTCAACAACTTACATTAACTTCCAATATGAATCGCTTAAAATGGGGGTTATTCGGCTTATTGATTATCGTCAGTATCTCTTCGCAAAATTTGATACCTGTACATATCGCCTTTATACCAATCTTAATTCCACCTTTATTATATGTGATGGCACAGCTTAAAATTGATCGGCGTGCGATTGCCTGTATTTTGTCATTTGGATTGGTAGTGCCTTATATGTTTTTGCCCATTGGGTTCGGCGCCATATTTAAGCAAATTTTATTTAACAATATTTTAAAATCAGGGGTTTCTGTCTCCGATGTCAACATGATGCAGGCAATGGCATTACCTGCGGCGGGTATGTTAATAGGGCTGATGTTTGCGCTGCTAATCAGTTACCGTAAAGCAAGAACCTACGAGGTACCTGCTAAAACAGTAGCATCCCCTCAAAAAACCATGAATCTTAAAGAGCTAGCGATCCCTATTGTCGCCATTATCTCAGCATTTGTTGTTCAAATTTATGCAGACTCTATGATGCTAGGAGCACTTTTTGGGTTTTTGCTATTTATGGTAACTGGCTCCGTTAAATGGAAAGAATCCGATGCCGTATTCAGTGAAGGGGTGCGATTGATGGCCATGGTCGGCTTTATCATGATCACCGCGCAAGGGTTTGCTGAAGTGTTGCAAGCAACCGGCAAAATTAATGAAATGGTCACTACAGCTGTAGGGGTTTTTGAAGGCAATAAAGGAGCGGCTGCCTGCGCAATGTTACTGGCTGGTTTACTTGTCACCACAGGGATTGGTTCATCGTTTTCTGCGGTACCTATTCTCGCCGCAATTTATGTACCTCTTTGTTTGCAAATGGGATTCTCACCTTCTGCGATTGTAGCGTTAGTTGGCACATCCTGTGTACTGGGAGATGCAGGTTCTCCTGCTTCAGATTCTGCTTTAGGTCCCACTGCAGGACTGAACGTAGACAATCAACATGATCATATTCGTGACACAGTCATACCAACATTTTTGCACTTTAATCTACCATTGCTAGTGGGCGGTTGGATTGCCGCAATGATTCTGTAGCACCGAATTCTGAATACAAAATATTACACTATTGATACAATGAGAAAATTGCGTTAAATTATATAAGTTCATATTTTTTAAGGGTATATGATGGTCAATAAATTCACTCGAACAGTTTTAATGGCGAGCTTATTGTCTTTAGGTTCTCATTTAACGGCTTGCTCTTCCAAACCTTCAGAAAATGCATCGGATGACACTTATAATGGGTTGCCTGCTGAAATGGCAACACCGGATGCATCAATGCCAGCCGAAGAAGACTCTGTTGCTTCAAAATAATTGATCATCTATACAGGATCTAACTAGATGGTGCCATAAACCTTTTGATCGGCTTGTACTAAAAGCACGTCAAATCATTGATAAAAAAACTCGTATTAAGCTTTATCAGCAGGCACAAAAAATAATTATAGAGGAAAAGCCAATGACACCTTTGCTAAATAAAATAGATTTTGATGTGATACATCGATCTATCAAAGGCTATACTATTCCCGTATTGGAACCTCACCGATATACAGGGATCAGTATCGAATAGTTGCTTAATAATGTTTTGATAAAGTAGTTTTTGCGAGTTTGCTGCGAATCGGTTAGATAAACCTTCATAGCGTGCTTTGCAATATGAGATCTTTCCAATTTACAAAATAATTTTGTGAGTTAAATATGGGGGGGTATATGATAAAAAAAATCCTCAAGAGAAAAAAACCTTAAATGTGGCAATTCATTGGGCGTCGAATTTTAATTCTCATCCCGACTTTTTTCGGGATCACTTTTCTTACTTTTTCACTGGTTCGATTAATTCCTGGTGATGTGGTCGAAGTGATGATGGGTGAAAGAGGTGTTGATCCTGCTATGCACGCCGCAGCTATCCACCGACTGGGTCTTGATAAACCTTTTCTGATGCAATATATTGACTATGTCAACAAAATTTTTCACGGAGATCTTGGGGAGTCATTCGTCACTAGAATCAGTGTACTGGATGAATTTATGCAGCTCTTTCCTGCAACCCTTGAGATAATGTCATTGTCAATTATATTGGTGATCATAATCGGCATTGTCGCTGGTACAACCGCTGCAGTTAAAAGGGGTACATGGGTTGATTACAGTGTAGTCGGATTAGTATTGATTTGCGCATCAGTACCTGCTTTTGTTTGGGCGTTACTATTGATCATGGTTTTTTCTGGCTTCTTACATCTGTTGCCCGTTTCAGGAGCAATGAATGTACTATTCGATATCCCCAACCAAACTGGTTTTTCGTTAATTGATGCATGGCTTGCCGAGTACGCCAACCCTATACTCTATCAAGGTGCATTTTGGGATGCTTGCCGACATATCGTGTTGCCAGTCACTACCCTGACACTACTGCTTATTTCGAGCACAACCAGGATGACAAGAACTTCCATGCTTGAAACACTTAACGAGCCCTATATCCGCACTGCACAAGCCAAAGGAATGCCCTATCGACGGGTTATTTTTGTACACGCCTTAAGAAACTCACTTATCCCCGTTATCACAGTAATTGGTTTAGAAGTTGCTGTGCTAATGGGAGGCGCTCTTTTGACCGAAACAATTTTTGCTTGGCCGGGTGTAGGTAAATGGATGATGGATGCTTTATCAAGACGTGACTACCCGATCATACAAAGTGGCACGCTAATTCTTGCCACACTCACCATTTTGGTTAATTTTATTGTGGATATTCTATATGGGATTGCCAACCCACGCATTTCCCGTTAAGAAATAAAAAAATCATATGCCTAAAATTAATCTCACAATTACTGAAAATCCAATTCATGCACGATCGACTCTCAGGGAATTTTGGCGGATCTTTTCGAGCCATCGAGGTGCGTTAATGGGATTGATATTTTTGTCAATCATTTTGCTTTGTACATGCTTTGCCTCTAACTTAGCACCCTATGATCCTTTAGAACAATTTCGAGATCATATGCTCACACCGCCCGCTTGGGTAGAAGGCGGTTCCTCACAGTTTTTGTTGGGTACCGATGAAATTGGTCGAGATATGCTCTCACGCTTAATTTATGGGGGTCGCTGGGCATTTTTGGTAGGCTTTTCTTCGGTTACATTATCGCTCATACCCAGTATTTTTATTGGACTGATTGCTGCGTTTTTTCCAAAAATATTAGGTAGCTTCATTATGCGTATCGCTGACATTATGATGGCATTGCCGACATTTTTATTGGCATTGGTGATTGTCGCAATCCTCGGACCGAGTATTTTTAATGCCATTATCGCCATTACCTTAGGATCAATCCCGAGCTATGTGCGTTTTATACGTGGTATGGCCATTGGCGAAATTAATAAAGAATATGTGCTTTCTGCCCGCACTACAGGCGCTAGCATATGGCGACTTATGTTTTTAACCGTTTTCCCAAACTGTTTTGCGCCTATTTTAATTAGCGCTGTATCAGGTATTGCAAGCGCCGCATTAACTGCCGCAGCACTTAGCTTTGTGGGGTTAGGTATTCCGCCGCCAACTCCTGATTGGGGCGCGATGTTAACCGGTGCGAGAGACTATATTGAAAGCGCTTGGTGGCTCATTACGATGCCAAGTATCGTTATCGTCTTTTTGATTTTGTCCATCAATCTTGTTGGTGATGGACTACGTGACGCATTAGATCCTAAGTTACAACGCAATCATTGAAAAATCTAAAATCCTATGAAAAACCCATTGTTAACCATTCGCAATCTTTCGGTGACTTTTGGCAGTTTTTGTGCTGTGAATGATATTAATTTAACGATTGAACCCGGCGAAGTAGTTGGTATTGCAGGAGAATCAGGTTCAGGCAAATCCGTCACTATGATGGCTTTAATGGGATTAATCAAAGAACCCGGGGTTGTCAAAAGTCAACAAATTATTTTTGATGGCAAGAACTTAAAAAAATTACCCTCGCTTGCCAAACAGCAAATGATGGGTAAAGATATTGCGATGATCTTTCAAGACCCTATATCGGCTCTTAATCCTTGTTTTACCGTCGGTTTTCAGATCATGGAAGTTTTGAGCGTCCACCTTCATTTGCGGGGAGCTGAACTTAAAAAACGGGTATTGGCGCTCATGGAGCAAGTAGAAATTCCAGATGCAAAATCTCGACTCAATGCCTACCCTCATCAACTGTCTGGCGGGATGTGCCAACGAATTGGTATTGCGATGGCCATTGCTTGTCAACCAAAATTACTCATTGCAGACGAACCAACAACAGCACTTGACGTGACTATTCAATCACAAATTATTGAACTATTGGTGTCACTACAAAAAATGCATAAGATGGCGCTGATCATGATTAATCATGATTTAGCACTCATTGCACAAGTCGCTCACCGCATTGAAATGATGTATGCAGGGCAGATTGTTGAGCAAGGCACTCCACCGCATTTATTTGAATCCCCTGCTCACCCCTACACGGCAGCGCTGTTGTCTTCACTTCCTGAGTACGCCAAAAGCGGTAAGCATCTAGCAACGCTACAAGGTGTGATGCCTTCTTACCATGACCATATAAAGGGATGTCGTTTTTCGCCGCGATGCCATTATGCGAAAAAAAAATGCGAGCAACAAATACCGGAACTTGAAAGCTATCCATTTGGCAAGGTACGATGCTACTACCCATTAAATATCAAAACACCTACTCGGCAAAAGGCTAAAAAATGACTTCGGTATTGACAGTACGTGGACTCAGTCGTAGTTATACCGCGTCTAGTGCTCCTTGGAAAAAAAACCGCAAACTAAGAGCATTGGTGAACATTAATTTTGACCTTGAAAAAGGTAAAACGTTAGCGATTGTCGGTGAATCAGGCTGCGGAAAAACAACCCTCACCAAACAAATTACTTTTATTGAAGAACCGGATGCTGGCGAAATTTTCCTAGACGGCACTTTAATTCGATATCGCAATAAATACCAAGTACGCAAGATTCGCCACAAAATACAGATGGTATTTCAAAATCCTTATAGCTCGCTGAATCCTCGGCAAAAAATCTTCAATCAAATTGAAGAACCTTTACGCATTAATACGCAAAATAAAAAAGCAGCGAGAATGGAGCGTGTTCATGCCATGATGACCAAAGTTGGGCTACCCATTGAGTACGGCTTTCGTTATCCGCATATGTTTTCAGGAGGACAATGTCAACGAATCGCTATTGCCAAAGCAATGATATTGAATCCAGAAATTTTAATTGCTGATGAACCAACAAGTGCACTGGATGTATCAATTCAAGCACAAATCTTAAATTTATTTATGGATTTGCAAGAGGAATTTGGTACAGCCTACGTCTTCATTTCTCACAATCTATCAGTTGTTGAACATATCGCCAATGATGTAATTGTGATGTACTTAGGTCAAATCGTTGAACAATCCGATAAACGATCTCTATTTAAACGACCACTGCACCCTTATACACAAGCCTTGTTATCGGCAACACCTTTTTTGGATCCCAAAAAACGCCAAATAAAAATTAAAATTTCAGGTGAATTACCAAGCTTGCTCAATCCACCAACAGGATGCTCTTTTCATGAGCGGTGCCCCTACGCAACAAAACGCTGCATTCACGAAGAACCCGCTTTGCGTCAAATGGATAGCCATTTAGTTGCTTGCCATTTTGCAGAAAAAATTAATTCTTAAGTGAGCCATTGATCTATTTTTTGCTCATTTTGGATAATTTATATAAAATACATCATCATTTATAGCGACCGAGACGACAAAAATATCCTATGCACAACAACTGTCGATTTTTATTTGCGCTTCTTGTTGGATTAGCAGCAACGACGTACGCTGACAAGACTCTTGTATTTTGTTCAGAGGCCTCTCCAAGTGGTTTTGACCCGGGTCAATATAATGCCAGCGTTGATTACGATGCATCTGCCGAGACTGTATTTAACCGCCTCATCCAATTCAAAAGAGGTAGCACTCAATTAATACCTGCTTTAGCCACTCATTGGAAAGTCTCTTCCGATGGATTAACTTATACCTTTTACTTAAGGCGAGGCGTTAAGTTTCATACGACTGATTACTTTAAACCGACCCGTGACTTTAATGCGGATGATGTGGTGTTTACTTTTGAGCGAATGAGAAATCCTCGCCATTTATTTCGGCTTGCATATCCTGCAGAGTTTCCAAATTTTGTGGATATGGGTCTACAAAAAAACCTTAGAAAGGTCATTCAAATTGACCCATTTACCGTCCAATTTATTCTTGATAAACCCGAGGCACCTTTCTTGCAGAATTTAGCGATGGCTTTTTCATCGATCCATTCTTTTGAATATGCTCAACAACTCTATCGAAACCGACAAGCGGCGAATATTAATCAACAGCCAATTGGAACCGGTCCCTTTATTTTTAAGCGCTACGTTAAAGATCAACAGATTCGTTATGCTGCCAATAAACAGTATTGGGATAAAAGTATTGATGGAGGCGTTCATCTAGATGGGCTAATATTTTCTATTACCCCTGAAAGTAAAGTGCGTGCACAAAAAATGCATTTAGGAGAATGCCATGTTTCTGTTAGCCCA
>Ga0247837_1001919_pt1 | contig 41176 bp, 35 predicted proteins | sample LaCtaG_2_FD_187115 | JGI IMG/M metagenome (GOLD analysis project Ga0247837, IMG submission 187115) | Freshwater microbial communities from meromictic Lake La Cruz, Castile-La Mancha, Spain - LaCruzMarch2015_14.5m | ecosystem: Environmental > Aquatic > Freshwater > Lake | place: Spain: Castile-La...
CACGCTATTGGGTTATAGGGCTGCTGATATTATGTAGTCGTTGAAAGTCACACCTAGAGTCTTGGTCCGCGCTTAGTTGGGAGTTAGTGCAAAGGCCCGATGGAAGGACAGCAACAGAGCATTAGTGGTTTCCAAAGAGTCCAACCTGTAGAAATCCAGACCTTGTCGCTTTCCATCACTGTGGCTTGTGTCGGGGAAATGGCTGCTTTGCTACAGAACTCGCACTCTTCCGAGTTAGAAATTGAATCGCGACAGTGACTAAATGGTAGCTAACATTGAAATTACAGTTTTCAGTCCAATAAGGCTTTCACAGAAGTGGCGTAAATCGCTGATACAGACCATAGCAAACGACATTAGACAGCCTTGGCAGAAACTGCCTATACGCTTTAGCTCTAATTCCAACATTAACATTGTTGAGGACCATTTTGACTAATTGTACACATCCCCTTCTTACTTCGCTTGAAGTGACCATTGCCTGAGTCGTAGGGATTTGCATTCACCATTCTAATGCAAACCTACAGAGCTGCTCGGCCCTCTTAATATCGCTTGCGTCTCTGTGCGCTCTCCACCCGCCCACTCTCTCGCAAACGAAAACGCTAGATATCCTCCAGGCACCAAAGCCGCTAGTCCCAACAGCATGAAAAAGAAGGAATAAGCTGCACTTCTCCCCTTGAAATGCAGTCCCACTCCCACCAAACTGACAGCCAGCACCAGCAACAGCCCTGCAAACACGCCTTTGCATCGCGTGGGAATGCTCTCAGACTCGTTGTAGTAGATAGGGGAAATATCGAAGGAGGTGTCGCTGACTTTGAAGTCACGCTGTTGGGCGGCATGGTGGTCTTCAGCCATTACTACTCCAATTCCTTGTATTCCTTTACGACTTAATTCGGCTATGAGGACTTTTAGCTGTATTCACTGCAGATCTGCTTCGTAGGAAGGCTTTTAGGGTTGATCGCTAGAGAGAAAGAGCTTGTTCCAGATACTGCACTACTTGACCGTCCCACGCCACTAGCCTGACCTCACGTAGACTGGACTTCCTTCGGCGCAGCCAGTCAAGGACAGAGGAGACTACGCTCAAAACAGCCTCCCGCTGGGTCCCAGCGCAGGCCCCCGATAAAGATATACTGCTGCAGTGGAGGTCTTCAGCCTTGTCCAGCGCTAACCGCAGTGTCGCTCCAACGTCTGTGTCTGTCCCCATCACCACATGGATAAGTTTCTTGCAAGGCATGTAGCCAGCTGAAGTGACCACAAGTGAAGAAGGTCCGTGCCTCTTTAGTGCAGCTTCGCACTCCTTCGTTACCTCCAGTCCCCCTGCACGCTTTAGTGCCCCCGCCACTCCCGCTCTGTGCATCAATTGTCCATCTGTCACATTGATCACCGCGTCTACTTCCTCACAGGTCAAGTCGCCGAAAGCCACTCTCACCACCACTCCCTCCACTTTCACTTCCTTGTGTACGAGAGCTGCAGTGCGCGGTGCAGGACTAAGCAGACAGCACCCCATAATGACTATTTAGGTCGGTGGAAGCATTTCGAGCAGTACCCAGCGGAGTTGATGGTACTGCAGTTACTGCAGGTCCAAGTTGGCTTGGGCTCTGAATGGAGACAGGCCGCGCAGAAGCTGCCTCTGCCTGAAACTGGCTTCTGACAATTTAGACAGACCTTGGCTTCCTCGGAGGGAGGGGAGTAGTCGAATTGGACTTGGTCCGATGTACGTGCATTTCCGCATTTCCGACACCGTGACTTTTCAGGCAAATTGAGACCTTTGCATGACCAGCAAGTCCAGTAATCTGGGCCCTCGGTTCTCGCAGTATCAGTGACACTCACTGCTATATCTTTGCTACTCGAGCACGCTCTGCAGGAACTTGCCTCGTTGCTGTTGCTGAAATGACACTTGCGACATGTCCATGTGATCATAGGAGCCACTGCTCCAGGCTTCAACAGGCAGTTCTTACAGCGACTTAAGCCCTTCAAGTTGACTGTTTGGCAGTTATCGCAGGTCCAGCGACTTTCCGGAGAGCCTCGAGTCTCTTGTCCTTTTGAAGCATAGCATCCGGCACAGTAAGTCCTGGAAGCTGAGTTGTTCATTTTGCAAGCAGCGCACAGCCACTCTCCAGGTGTAAGTGGAACAGAAAAAGCCACAAAGCAGGCCTTACAGATTCGAGCTGTGGTTCTGTTAGTGACTCCGCAGGCTGGACACACTTTCCCCTCATCTAACTGAGCTTTTAAGGCCTGACATTGGGCACAGGTTTCTGTACTCGAGTGCCTTTCATGCACCTCAATCTGCAAAGTTCTGCGCTTGCCGCAGGAATCACAGGTTTTTCCGTCCTGTGTATTAGTGGCGCCGCAATCACATACCCAGCCTGTCTTGATGCGTTTCACTTCTTCTGCATTTGCCTCGAATGATGATCGGTCATTAAGGAATCTGTCATCGAACTCATAGGATTGAAGTTCCTTGCCATCCCGTAGGACGATGGAAGGGACAGGGGCCACGAGCTGAATCTCTTCAGCATGTTTTGCAAGTGAAGCGAGGTGAGAAAGGAGATGGGAGTCGAGTGAAGGGAAGAGAGGAGCGCCAGAGTCTTTGAGCATGATGAGGTCGGGCTTGAGTTCCCAGTGCAGCAGAGTCCTCAGACACACAGGGACGCTGAGGTCCAACTTCGTCCCTTGTCCCTGCAGCGACACTCCGCCTTCACATGCAATAACTCCAAGTGCTACTAACTGCCGCCCTACCACCATCCCCGTTGCCTGCAGTTTCCTCCCTGTGACCTCAGTAGACTGTGTGAGTCGAGTCAACACTCCTAAAATAGCCTGGGAGGAGGGCGGAGTGTCCCACAGCAAAGCCAACACAACTTCTTCACTCACCTGCTCTACCTTCAGTCCTGCAAAGAACTCAGTCAGAGATGCACACTTCAGCAACTCAGAAACCTGCACATCCATACACAACTGCTTGCGACCCTGAAACACCACAAACAACACTTCTGGCTGCTGAGTCAAACTCTCAGGCGCTTGAATCAGCTCCAGCGAAATAATATTCCAGATATCCAGTGGCAGCAAAGGCCAGGAGTAGCGCTGTTGCAGAACTCCTGCGAGCTGGCAGCTGTGCGGCTGAGCAGACATGTCAGCACTGAGGGCTAACAACACCGAACTGGTAGTGCTGATGGCGAGGAACTGCTTGGAAGTGCAGGGCAGCGTGGTGCTGGCTGGGACTTACAGAGCTGTGTACAGAGCCTGTAGGGAGGAAAGCGGATGGATGGCGAGCGGGCTGGCTCTGCAAGTAGTGAAGTGGTCTGGCAGCTCTGTGAAGGTCTGGACCCTTCCGCAGTTGTCACAGAGCGGCTCCTCTGTGGCCTTCAGTCGTCCCACTACCAGCACTGAGCCTTTCCTTTTGGTCAAATTCAGCTCCACCAATTCCCCAGATTGGCGTCTTTCGTGCAAATCATAGCGAGTCAAGTCAAGATTGGCGCTCATTTGCACGGCTGTGTGCAACTGTCGCAACTCACTGCAGGCCGCTACAAACAGCCGGGTCTCTGGCAGGTCCAACTCGAGCAGCACATCAGCCATTTCTCGGCGACTGCTAGTTAGCTAGTCTGCGTACTTGGCGATGATGGCCTCGAACTCAGGGACATTGGTGTGCTTCCACACACCCTGCACCAGGGGGTTCAGACAGCGAGTGTTGCAAGCCCGTACCACGGTCTTGCCAGTGATTCTGCACTCGTCCAGACACGCTTGCATGTTAGCTTCGTTGGTAGTCCGCCACTTGACGTACCCCGCGTCATCACTGCGCGCAACCTCCTCCATCACCACGCGCTCGTAGATTTCACGACGACAGAGTTGGCGCTTGCCTGAGTTCCCGCCCCTGCAAAAGCCTTGCAGCGAGCTGATCACTGAGCTGATGGCAGCCACGTGAGAGTCCTCCATAATGCAATGGTGACTATGTCGAGTTAGTACTAGTGCTGTTTTGCGCTGCGCAAAACTCGTCAATGTTCTGGGCCACCAGGTCTACAAGTATCTGTGCGTTTTCCTGCATCAGGGCTGTCATCTGTCTTGTGAACCCAGGCAGTGAACTTTCGGACTCCGTATCTTGCGTGGTCAGTACTTCCGTCATTACGGTGGTCACTTCGCTGGTGATGTTCCGCAGTGTTTCGGAGAGACTTTGGACGTCACTAGTAGGCACGTTTAGGGAGCGAAGGCGAACTTCGATATTTTGCTCCAACTGGTTGATTGAATTCTCAGCGTTCGCAAGCGCCGCAGAAGGGTTGTCAGGCATGTCTGTGAGCAGGTCTCTAAAAACTTGCTCCACACTACTAACAGTCATCTGCAGTAACTCAATAATCTGAGGCGCTTGTGCATCATCCAGCAAATTCCTCTCCGTCAATGACTGTATGGAGTTGGAAAAATTGGCTATCAAGCCATCAGTAAAGGTAAAGATTCGCTCGGTCATGTTGAGAATGGCTTGACTGCCCGCTTCAAACCCAGTCACGTTGCTTTGCCGCACTTCGGACAGCACTGAGATTTCAGCCAGCACCAGGTCTGCCATGATGTCTCGGTCCAGGGTACATGGCGCGATTAGTGGGAACACTGCGCTGAGGAACTGGGAAAAAATGCGATTGCCTTGAAGATTTGGGTCTTCTTGTTTGCAGATATTAAACAGTTGCGCTCCTAATAGAGACATTCGCAGTCCAAAGCCCAGAAGCGAGTTTTCTCTGGTTCTTTCGCAAGTTTCGAGTTGCACCATCATGACATCTCCTTCTTCCTCCCCATACAATTGCGTGAAGACCTTCTCCATGACTTGATTGACCGAGGCAAAGACTGCAGCATTGAAGGAATTGGCCCAGCCCATTTGGCTCATGCTGAGTTGCTGCTGTGGCTGCTGCAGGAGACTGGGAGCGCAGTCAGTCCGCAAGTTGCACACTGCCCAAGCTGCACCCAGCAGAATCAGAGCGAAGAGGACTTTCATGTATATGCGTTTTGGTAAGGATGCAATAGGGCGGACTGTGCCTTCCAGAGCTACTCTAGGTGTGGTTACACGTAGGTGTTGGTAGTAATAATGAAGGTAGTTTCTTCGTTGCAACGGCGCTGTGCAGCCTGTCGCCTAGTGCGCAGAGGCAAGAAGGTCTACATCAAGTGCGACCGCAGTCCCCGGCACAAGCAGCGACAGGGCTTCGCTACACTCGCCCCCGCCACCCCTGAATTGGCGTCCATCCAGTTCAACGACTGGCTGGCAGACTTGCTGGCCTTCGAGATGCTGCTGATTCGGCCCTTCGTGCTGCCTGCAGAACTCAGACAATAGATAGACACTATGTCCAGGTAGTGGACAGATGCTCGTGCTTGTCACCGAAGGTCCAGGGCGCCAGGCTGGACTGCGGGTCTTCGCGCATGGGGCGGGAGACCTTGACTAGCCTGACCCGGTAAGCGGGGCGCTTGAGCAGGAAGGAGGTGTGCACTCGGGTGAGGAGCTGCTTGCGGTACGGCATGATGGTGCTGGAGGTTTTGCGCTTGAACTTGTACTCAGTAGTGACAGTGCAGCCTTTCACCAGCACTCCCCGGGACGCAGTCCTAATCAAAGGCAGCAGACTGGACTCTGAGACCTGTCTGCGGTGGTGGCCTGCTAGCAATTGCTTGGGCACGTAGGCAGGACGCAAGGCTTTGGCAGCGCCTAGAAGCTCCATGTGTCGAGTAGCCAGCGAATTCAGCTGCCGCACGTTATGGGAAGATCCACTGCGCATATAAATGGAGCAGAGCTCGCTGCTAAGCTGGGCACGACTGCGGCTTTGGCAGTGGCTGCAGACCTGGCGAGACCGTCTCACAGTCTACTACCGAGGAAGGTGGACTTTTACGTTGCTCGTCTTAGCGGCATACGTCCTTCGTATTGCTGCTATTGGAGGCTACCACATCGTCAGCTACGCACTGGCTATCTACCTGCTCAACCTCTTCCTCGGCTTCCTCACTCCCAAGTTCGCAGACCTGGACGTGGAGGAAGAAGACCGCCCAGTCCTGCCTGTCAACGACAAGGACGAATTCAAGCCCTTTGTACGGAAACTGCCTGAGTACCGCTTTTGGGAAAGCTTCACCCTTGGATGTGTGCTGGGCTTCGCCTGCACCTTTTCTCAAGCACTCAATGTCCCGGTTTTCTGGCCAATCCTAGTTGTATACTTCCTCACTCTCTTCGTATTCACTATGAGACGACAAATCGCGCACATGGCCAAGCACAACTACGTGCCCTGGGACTCGGGCAAGAAGGCCTATAAGTAGTTAAGCTGGGCAATTAACTGCCGTCCCCTTCACTCTCCAGAGACAACATTATATCACGCAGGCGGTTCTGTACACTGGACATCTTTTCACCCGCGTCTTCGCAGTCCTTCGCTGCGATTTGCTGTTCTAACTCGCCAATGTGAGTTTGCTGGTGTGCTTCCAGCTGCTTAGCTGCTGAAACTTGCCTGCTGAGGTCGTCTGAGAGAGATTCCAGCTGCACGACGCTAGCACGAAGGACAGTCGTGCGCTCTTGCAGTTCATATGCACTGACTACTTGCATGCAGGTCTGCAACTCCTCTTCCAACTGGTCGTTGCTGACAGACAACTCCTTGATTCGTTCCTTACACTGCAGCAACTCTCCCTTCACATCGACCAGGTTGCCTTCGAGTTGTACAGCTCGTGCTTGTGCTTGGGACTCGTTGTGTCGGGAGAGGTTGAGTAGTGACTGCTTGCAGGCGAGTTCAGAACTGAGCAGGTCGATAGAGGCGAGCAGGTCTGAGGACTGTTGGCTGAGCGTCTGTGTGGCTGTCTCTTCTTGCTGAATTCGCTCTCCCAGTTCCCCTTTAGAGTGCTGTGCAGTCCTCAGTAGCCGCTCATACTGCGCAAACACACTTTCCAGCACATCCGCTCCAGTCACTGTCACCCCTCTTGCCCTCAAGTCATCCACAGCTGCTTCTACTCTCGCATGTATGCTTCCTATCCTTTGCACCACTCGCAAAGTCCTGGCTGCCTGTTCCTGTGTCCACTCCTCCGCAGTGCCTGTCAATTGCTCCAGAGTCTGTGTTGTGAGGTCCCCTTTACTCAGGTCCTCCTCCGGTAGGAGTGTGAGGAGGAAGGTTCTCAGGCTTTGCAGTTCTTGCAGCAGTAGGACTTGCAGAGAAGTGCTTTCACTGTCAGGCGGAAGGACAGCTCTAATTTGCTGCTGAATAATGTGGATTTGAGACTGGTAGCCCTCTACCTTGCTCTTGTACCCGGTTAAGTTGGCCCGGAGAGCGTCCATCTCCTTCGCTGTCAGCTTCTGTGTTCCTCTGCTGCTTTGGCACGCTCCCATCAAATTATAAATCTAGAGTCGACGCCATTTGCTTCCATTCTCCGCCATCACTACTTCAAAGAGAACACAACTTCTATATCGTGAGGAGCACCTCCGTGAAGCTGGAAAGCAGAGAAAACGAACTGATTGGAAGAAGTAGAAGTTTCATTTAGAAAGCGGCTAGACCTTGCTTCTGTTATGTGGCTAATATGGAGCTATTACGGGCTCCGCGAGCCTTCCTTCTTCAGCCCTAGCTTTGAATATCTGTCCAGCCAGTCTAGCCATCAACTCCCTGAGTCCTTCGAGTAAAGGGGCCTCGCACTTCCTCAGCAACTTTGCATGCAAAGTCACGTGGTTTCTGAGAGTGTGCTTGTACCCGAACGCCCGGCCACATCTCTGGCAGGTAAACTTCAGTAGCTTTCTGTGATGCACATTGACGTGTTTCGTAAGATTATAGCGAGTGCTGAAGAACTTGCGACAAGTCGTGTAGGGGCAGCGCAGGTTAGCACTGGGCTGGTCGTAATACGGAATCCTAGAGGCCATTATGAAATCAAAGGATATACGTGTTCTTTAGTGTTACTGTGCCTAGTTGTCTATCAAAAAGCTACTGCTGCGCGCTGGCCATTCTTTTCATTTGCCTGCAGATGTTTTCGAGGTCGTTTTTACTATCGAGAATCCAGAAATTGTGACTTTCAGACCCATTTTCTAACATAAGTCTCTTCAGCCTAGCCTAGAATACAGCTTTCGATGAAATTGTCACATCAAATCTTCCCCATATTACCCCTGATTTTAGTCACTCGGCCTTCACTTACTACGCTACCAGGTCTTTACGCAGTGCCAAGAGGCCTGTAAGAGCCTGTAGTCCCGCCTTCACGTTGGTCTTGATTTCTGCTGTCAGTCGGTCATGCAGAGCTACATGGTTGCGCAGAGTATGCTTGTAGCCGAAGAGACGGCCGCAGCTTGGACATTCGAAGTCTTTTACACACAGGTGAATCACTTTTACGTGTTTCCCCAGGTTGTAGGCGCTGGAAAACACTCGTCTGCAGGTCAGTACTGGACATCTGGTGTCTGACAGCTTTCCCATTATTCTGCCATCTAGGCGAAATTACGCTTATGTGAAACGATTGCACTAACTCGAACTAGTCAAAAAAGCCGCAGACCAAGTCTAAACCACCCTGTGAGTTGCAGCTCAGTGTATCATCACAGACAATCAAGGTGGGTTATGACCAAACAAATGGCCTTCTGTCACTTGAGTCGGACCACCACTGCACTTTGCACACGATAGCTCTCTGTTCTTGCTATTTCTAACAGTTTCGGCTACCTGTCTTTCGCTTCTTCTACCTACTCCCTGTTATCTATGGAAACTGATGCAGTGCAGAGTTGTCTGAACCTGCCTCGAGCCAGAGGTCCAACTGCACTCTATGAACAAGAAAGCAGGTGTAAGCCATTGTTCACACGACACAAGACCTGCAACTCTCTGATTTACTGCCTTTACAGCAACGATTGCATGTGAACGTCAAGGAGTCTATTGCGCAGAAGAAGCCCAGAGATGACTGTGTGGATGAAGCCGGATTAGGAGGCTGGAAGCATGTGGGCGGAGACGTATAATTGATTCATGCTCTCTCAATAGAGCATGCTAGGAGTGAGGCGCTTCGCTTCAACAGTGCTACGCGCACAGATGACAGCCCGGTCTGGCTAGATCTTTCTACCAAGCGGAAGTCCAACAGGGAGGAAGGACTACTGAGCTCAGGGATGCAAGCGACAGTGTTCTGTGCAGAAAGTCTACCTAGAGGTAATTCAACGTCTTGCGGATGCCTTCCAGGATCTTGGTCTCGTCCGGGTAGTAGAACTTTTCGTGTATGTAGGGGAAGGGAGTGTCATACCCCGTGACTCGCACTACCGGGGATTGGAGGTGGAGCAGACAGTCCTCTTGGATGATTGCACTGAGCTCTGCACCCATGCCTTGCGTACGCGGGGCTTCGTGACAGATCACAGCTCTCCCAGTCCTGCGAACACTCTGCACAATGGTGGCTCTATCTAGAGGCAAGATGGACCTCAAGTCTATCACTTCGCAGGTAATTCCCAACTCCTTTTCGGCCTGCTCAACTGCTTTTTCCACGTATGGGATGAGACCTCCATAGGAAATGACAGTCACATTGTCTCCCTGCTTTATCACTTCAGCTTTGCCTAGCGGGATTTCGTAGTACTCGTCCGGCACTTCAGCTTTGGACTGCCGGTACAGGGCTTTTGGTTCGAAGAATAAGACCGGGTTTCTATCCTTCACAGCCGCAAGTAGCAGTCCTTTGGCCTGAATAGGTCCCCGGGGCACACAGATCTTCAGTCCAGGCGTATGCGCGAAGTAGGCTTCCGGGCTCTGCGAGTGGTAGTGACCTCCATGTCCCACAGCTCCGCAGGGGGCTCTGATGACCAGTCCACCCACATTGAAGAGGTTGCCAGAGCGATAGCGGTACTTCGCTGCCTCGTTTACTATTTGGTCAAAAGCCGGGAAGATGTAGTCCGCGAACTGAATTTCCGCAATTACATTTGTCCCAATAGCAGCCATGCCGATGGCAAATCCTGCAATTCCTTGCTCACTCAACGGAGTGTTGAACACCTTCATTGGTCCGTGCTTCTCCAACAGCTTTTCAGAGCACCGAAACACCCCCCCGAAAGCTACGTCTTCTCCGAACAAACACGCCCTGACTAGTCCTTACATGGGATCTCGAGACAAGGCTAAGTCCATAGCGTTGTTGATAGCATCTGTCATAGTGCGGGTGGTGGCTGCTAGACCTATGGGCACTTCGGGGGAGGAGGAAAAGGCGAAGGAGGCGAAGCAGCGGAGGGACTGCTTCATATTGCGCTTTCTAAGGGAAACGACTATCTGGGTTAAAGGACTTTCTTGCTTCGGAGAAGACGCCGTAGATAGACAGCTTGCACGGCAGCCAGGAAGAGCAGGAAGCCAAGCGTGCACAGGCTGTACGCAATCACTCGGTTGTGGATTGTGACGTTCGTGGAGCGCATTTCTTCCTCTCGAAGCTTCATCTGCTGCACTTCCTTGTGAATCAACTGCGAGGTGTCTTTCACGCGGCGTAGGTTCAGCTCTGAAGGCTTCAGGTCCTTCGTAGAGGCGAGAGAAGTGTAGTCGCGAGCCTGTGTGCCAATGCGCACCATCAGTCCCGCAGTCACCGGACTATCCCCAGCATTCTCTATGCACACCATGTGCGCTCCGGCCTCCAGCGACGTGAAGGAAAACCTCCCGGTCACTGCTTTCTCCTTGAGAAACAGCTCCTGGCCTTTCGGGTCCGTCACCACCACTCGAAGCACACCCTCATTCGCATTGTTCCTGTTGGCTGTATGCACATTCCCTACCATCAGTGTCTGCGGACTCAGGTCTTCTGCGAAGCACTGGGAAACATGAGGGCCCAAAGGCACCTCAAAGGCTGCAACGAGGGCGAGGAGCAGAAGCCCTGCTTTCATTTTTACCACTAGTCCTGTCTTTAGCGCATAAAGAAGCCGCCTAGTTCATTGCGAGCGAAGCCTGGGTTGGTCTCTCTCACGTGAAAATCATTCATCACATCCGGCAGTCTGGTCTGCCCTCCAAAGACTCTGACCATCGGACCTGCAGTTCGCATGCGCAGTCTATGGCCGCGCACCAACTTCATCACTTCCGCATACAGTTCCGGAGTCAGGACGTCTCGCTTTCTCGAGGCAGGCGAAGCGAGCGGGGGAGGCTTCGGCACTGAACTGCGGTTGGGGTAGTCCTGGTACAGAGCTACTTGGTGCTGAGCACTGTTGAAGCGAGTGGCGTCGTCCAGACGGTAAGGCTCGTTGTAGAGAGGCTGGCTGGAGCGGGCGCAGCGGTACACTAGACGTTGGCGAGTACGAGCGGGCTGCATGTGGAATATAACGAAAGATGGAAGTAGTGGCTAGAGGGAATGGTCTAGAGCTAACACACTATGGCTTTCCCACCATTGCGTCCATATTCTCCAGCCCTTCGTCCATAATAAATGAGTCTCACGGCCTTCCTAGGCTCCCTGGCCCTCAGCAACTACCAAGCAGTCTTCTCCAACAAAGGCTTTACGGACTTGGATCAGTTCCTCTGCCTCAGCGATGCTGACCTGGACGCAGCTCTCACCTCCCTCGCTATGCTCAAAGGCCACGCTTTCAAGTTCAAAAAGGCCTTGGAAGCACTCAAGAAGGGGGAAACGCCACCTGTCAAGCGTCCCTGTGTCGAGGGCGACCTGGGAAACGCACAGTTACCCTCGAAGCCTATGATGCCGAAGCCAGGCTTTGCCCTGCAGTCCGTGAAGCCTGCCAAGCCTGTGAACAGCTTGGTGTTGGAAGTGGAGAAATTGATGTCGAAGTTGCGGGAAATCGAGAGTGTGAAGGAAGACATCGGCCGAGTGCGGGGACTGATCCTGGCTGTGGACTTGGACAGGTACAGGAGAGGGTTGGAGCAGGTGGAGGACATTCAGAAGTCGATGAAGGACATGGAGGTGGAGGACGCAGTGGGAGGAGACGTGCAGGACTAGGCTAATGCAGGGAGTAGCCATAATGGGAATGGCCTGCAGTTGTCGCTCTTCTCAAATGAAGGTGATTGAGAGTTTTCAGTACGATCCCACCTTCGCCCAGATCCACTTCCCCACCATCTCTGTGGAACTGGCAGTCAAGCAGTTGGGACTCTTCTATGAGCAGGAAAGGGCCTTTATCCCTCACAAACTCCTCTATTACTACGTCCGCGTCCTCGAAGCTGCCAACTCCCAGGAACTGGCTTTCCGCATAAAGTTCCTCAAACTCGGCAGCAGAGGCTTCCTCTACCTCAGCCGTATCCTGCCTTTCTACACCCACATCCAGGAACTGCGGCTGTGGAAGGTGGCAGTCAATGAAGAAGATGTAGACAGGTTGGGGGAAGCGCTCAGGGTGCTGGGTACACTGAAAGTGCTGAGTCTGGAGGACATACAGCTCAGGGACAGAGGCGCTATTGCTGTGGCTCGAGGCCTGGCAGTGCTTAGACACTTGGAGGAGTTGTGGCTCTCTGCTAACGACATTTCCTCTGAAGGAGTGGTGAGTCTGTCTCGCGCTCTGCTGAAGCTGCCCAGTCTTCACACCCTTGTGCTTAGTTACAACTGCATGGGGGATGCAGGGTGTGTGGCTCTGTGCAACGTGCTGGTGCAGAGGAGTGGTTTGCGGAAGTTGGAGCTCGCAGATAACCAGTTGGGAGCGGAAGCGGGCCAAGCCTTGGTACAAGTGGTGCAGCGGAACTCCTCACTCACTGTGGATTTGTCTAGAAATGCACTGTCGGAAGAAGTGAAGCAACTACTGAGTGTCTGCGGGCAGGGAGCGCTGAAGACTGCCTAATTAGCCTGTCTTAATAAGAAGTACGTAATTAGTTCAAGTGCGGCGGAGAGAGGGGAATGGTCTGGTAGTGCGAGGCTTGGAGGCCTTGACCACTGGAGGCTCAGACGTTTCGAAGCGAGGCTTGTAGAGCAAGGCTGCAAACTTGCCGAGTTCGGAGTGAATGGGTGCATTAGAGAGCACTTTCATCCTCGGCTTTGTCCACTTCACAGGCACCACGCTGCCTTCCTCCTGCCTCCTGACCCACACCAACTCCCTCCGCACTTCCACCCGCGACTTCCCTTCCTCCATAGGCGACACCCTTCTTTTCAGTCCGTTTACCACCTCCTCCAGTAGGTCCAAGTCTCTGCTGATGTCCTGCACTGTGCTGCCTTCCTCCTGCCACCTCACTCTCAGTCTGCGTGTTCGCACAGGGTTAACTGCGATTTCAGTTCCCAGTGAGGCAGCGCGAGTCGAGGCAGGTGGACGCTTGGGTGGACGAAAGGCGGGCTTGAGCTTGAGGATAGACCGCTCTGGAGTGGCGCTGAGGCGAGACTTCGCTCTTGTGAGAGGTTGGTCCATGACAGTGCTCTGCCTAGCTTAGAATACCAGAAAGCTAGGAGGAAAGGAGACTCGAAGGACTGGCACGTCTGTGGCGAGGACTGAGATGGAGAGTAGTCCACTCCAGCACTTCAGTAGGCTCTGGAGAGAGCGGCAGCACGACAGGGGCGAGGCTAGGGGTGTGGCAGGGCTTCTTACGGCGGGAGGAAGTGCTTTTCACCTCTGGAAGCGACTTGGAACTCAGCTCCTTCCCTGGCCCTGTGTTTTCTCTGCACCGCTCTGCGATTTCCAGCAAATAGGAGTAATTGGGCATATCACCGTATTTCAGTCCTCTCGCATACCTGAGACTTTCCAGGATTCCAACAGGCAGGCCAGCACATAGTGTCTCCATACTAGTTTCACTTGCAACTTGCAGGGTCATGTAGAACTTCCTCGCTTTGTTCTGATTGCGCGCACACTTCCACGGCAAATGGCCACCTGAAGAAAGGTACACAAGGGAAAGCAACAGAGACTCCAAGTCATCTCGAGGCGTGTGGGAAATGCCTTTGAGGACGTTGAGGGAGGAAAAGAGCAAAGTGCCAGCCAGACTTTGACAGTCGCTATCTGGCACGTGCTCCCCTGTTTTTTCGTTCATAAACGCCTTGCCCAGCCCGAGGTCGAACAGCACGACTCGCTCCCCCTTCATGTCCACTGCCAAATTCGCTGGCTTCACGTCTCTGTGGACATACCCCATTCCATGCAGGGTCTCCAGCGCTCCCAATCCCCACTTCCAAGCTCGCTGCCAAGTCCCGAACTCCACCCTCCCTTCCCGCATTACCGCTTCCAACGACGGTCCCAGGAGCTCCATCACGAGGTAGATGGAACTGCCAGACCGCCCTGCCTTGTAGACTTGGGGGAAGTGAGGACTGGGACGCAACAGACACAGCAGGTAATGCTCAATGTCCAGATGGGAGGGTTGTCCGAGTGTTTCCAGCTTGAGTGCGTAGAGCCGGGAGGACTGCTGCACTAGGTAGACTTGGCCGAAGGACCCTTGTCCCAGCGGCTGAATTACTGCATATTCCCCAATATTCATAATGAACGGGAAAACATTACTCGGCCTACCGACTCCTTCGAACAGCTGCGCAATAGGCCTAGCTATCTGACGAGTTCTCTAGTCTAATGGACACCTCTGACCCACTGACAGCCACATCACTCTGCTTGATGAGTTCCTGCACTCGGTTGATGTCCTGCGTGAGTGCATGCAGTGTATACACTTCCAGGGCCTGTGTGTACTTCCCTTCGCTCTCATAGAGCAGTCCCTTCGCATAGTCCTCCAAGTTTATTTCCCAGAAGTTCTTTTCCACGATGTACCCGCCCTTTTCCTGCACATCTGTGAGTCTGCGGGCACTTAAGACCTCTTCCACGTCGTGAACTAAGTGACGATAGTCAGTGCCCGCCATTGTTTTCCCTGTGAACTGCACTATTTTCTCCAGTTCCTCCCCCCACCCGAGGAAGTTTTCATCCATTCTGCCTCGCTCCACCTTAGCAATTAAGGCCACGCCTTGAAATCCAGCTCGGTTAGCAGCGAAAGCAAGGTCATTGATGAGTTTGGTGCTATGTGCGCGCACTGCCACCCGAAATACATCATGGTACAGACCTAAATTCATCAGTCGGTAGCCAAGACGCACTAGGGCGTGCTTGCCCATAGTCTCTGAGATCCGGGTAGGACTGTACTTCTTGTATATTTCCGCTAGTCTTTGGATCATTTTTACGTCTAAAGTGAGGTGGAGATGGTCTGTTATCATCAAAAAGTGCTGCGTGAATTCCCTTTCAGCAGCGATTTGTTCCAAACAGTCCATCGCTTCATTGGTATTTCCACTCTTTATGTGCATTCCGACGAGACTAAACTCTCTATTGGGGTGACGCAGAATCGAGCTGACAACAAAGCTAGACTGGCCGATGAATACAGCGTGTTCCTCTGAGGAAAGCACGTTAATGCACTTGCCAAACAGCTTATCTGCGGCTAAGTCGATGTAGCCGCGGTCGTCACTGCCCACTACTCGCAGTGGGTGCAGACACAGGTCGTAGAAGTAAATCTGGTTCGTGGCTGTGCAGAGCATTATCAGTTTACCGCTTTCATGCCACCTCACCAGCGTGACCTCCGCCATCTGGTCAATACTCGCAGACGACACGACTTCGTTCCTCATCAAGTACACACTTTTGGCCCTGGAAACCAGCACAAACGCATCATCCGGCCCTACATCCAAAGTCACCAACTCCGAATCCATGAGGAGGTTGAAAGCGCGGCTTTCCGTGATTTCGCGGTTGTCAATGATGCACTTGACAATCATGTAGTCCACGTTAGGGTTGACGCCAAGGGAGTAGGTTTGGATGTGCGGGTCGAACATTTTGTCCAGGTAGTAGAAGAGGTTGCCGTACTTCTTCGAAAACACCACACAGTTCTCCGCCACGAACTTGCGGCAGGTGGGGGAAAACGGGGTGAAGGACAGCAACTCATACCGCTTGCTGAGGGCGAGCACTTGGATCGTGGACTCGGAAATCGCAAGGAGCAGTCGATTGCCGATGTTGAAGCGAATATCCAGGATGGGACTTGGGAAGGTCTCGCGGGTGACTTTGAGGTCGGAGAGGGGAGTGGTGAGTACTGTGCCTGCCTGTGCAGAGATGTACAGAATCTCATTGGCGCGGGTGCACAGGGCGCAGGGGAAGGACTCGTTGATTGCCGCCGTCTTCACTTCGCCTCGAATCAGCTGTTTCCACCCTTCTGACCACTTCCCCATGCGCAGCTCTGTGAGGTCGAACTGTCCGAAGGTACCATTGGTCTGGAGCAGCAGAAGTTGTCCCTTCTTAGTGAGACGCACAGATGCGATTTGCGCTCTGCGAATAACATCAAAGAGAGACTCGAAGTCGGGAAGAGAGGACAAGTAGGTGACTTTGAGCGGCAGAGCAGACATCTATTATAGGTTATTAGACGTGTCTTTGGGGTACAGCAGTGTCAGCACGCCTTTGCTCAGACAAATGTTACTCCAGCGCTTTTCATACTCTTGCGGTACTGAGAAACTGACCACGAACTCCCCTCTCGCCCGCTCGCTCTGCAGACAAGTGCCCTTTCCCAGGTCCGACTTCCTGCCTCGAACCACTGTGACAGTGTTCAGTCGAGACAGTGTAATATCGCACAGAGACACTCCTGGCAGGTCGATACAGACCTGGAAATGGCAGTCTGACTGGAGGATGTCGATGGCGGGAGAGAAGCTGAGAATGGACTGGTCGTGGGCGGCTGAGGAGGCGAGTAGGAAGTCAGTGGTTTGCAGCTGAGTCGTAGGCTGAATTTTCCCTGTGAGCAGTGCTTCTGTTGCGGACTTTTCTCGCAGGGTTACATTAACAGTTTGCCTGTAAAACAGAGATAACTTCTGCTCCGTGGTCAATACGAATCTTTCCAGCACCGACTTATCCCTGTCCACAGCAACTACAATAGCCTTCAGCCAAGCCTTTATAAGTGCCACAGTCCACGGGTTCACCCTGTCCCCCAACTCACTATAGTCATCCACCAAACAGACATGTCTGCACTGCTCTGACTTCGCCCAGGACACCCCTCTTGTCTCCACTTTGCCTGAGCAGGGGTTTACAGCTGCAATTTGAGTGTGTTGGGCAGTGCCAGCGATGTCTGCGATTTGGCGGGTCCACACTGCCTGCAGAGTTTCAGCGTCTGTGACTTCCTTTAGGTTGTGAACGACGATTACTTCTCGGAAGACACGGTTGGGAACAGAGGCCAGGGAAGTGGCTACTTTCTGCAGGAAGCGCTGCTCGATGGATGTCCAATTCCCCACGACACAGAGAAAGTAGTCAGACAAACTCAGCACAATGTCATTCACCAGCAGCTCCATCGCTTCTTGATCTGACCCAGCCAATCCCAAAGGCTTGTACAGTCCAGCCGTATCAATGAGCACTAGTCCAGTGCCCCTGTCCATATCAACACACTTGAAGCCCAGGCCAGGAGTGCTGCCAGAGGGCAACTGCGCTGCCATTAACTTGCTCAGGAGGTGCGTTTTGCCTGCATTGTGCATGCCCACGACTGCTACTAAGGCTCGGTCTTTGGACTGAGCTACAGTGTTTGATTGGCGGGTGGTGTGCACTGGCCAGCCAGGGTCCAGGATAGCTTTGAGGCTGTTGGTGCAGATGGTCAGGTCATATTGCTGCACAGAGCCTTGATTCGTCTTTCGGCTCTTTAATACCTGCTGAGCAGTTAGCTGCTTTTTCAGGTGTTCCAGTCGTATTTCCATCTCGGAAAGGCTGTCAATCTGTGCCTTTCCCGTAGCCACCAGCTCTGCACATAGCGCTTCCCTGCTCTTCCTCCGAATTTCCTCTTCACTAATCAGCACTTCCAATAGGTCTTGAGGTGTGCAAAGGGAACTCCCAGTGCGTAAGAGGCGCAACACACTAGCTGCCACTTCCCTGCTTTCTGTCGTGAGGACTTGCAGTGTGTGGAGGTAGTGGGAGGGCAGGACAGTGGATGGAGCCACACTCACACAAGCGGACATATGCGTTATGAGTTTGCAAATCTGAAATTTGCTTATTAGTGCCCGCCAATACAGCAAGTTCCTTTCTGCAGGCCGCCTTTTCCCTTCAATTCGCCTGCTTTGTAGCACGGTTAGCTTTCACTTCGTCTCACTGGCAACTCACTCAAACCGAGAAGTGACTTTTAGTTCTTTTCCTCAAACAACTCTTATAGAAAACGAAAAAGCAATTCCCCTTAAAATGTTCGGCTCTATGATCCATCTCATAACACCCTGAATAACTTGGTTGTTTGTTGCAAGTTTATATATAGTCCAAGTCGGTTAGCAGTCAATTGCGAGCTCTGCTTAGAAACTAGTATAACAGCTCACTGTGGTTACTACTCAGACTATAGAATTGCCGCAGTCCTGCAATCGTACCCTAACACCTAGTTCAGCCCACTGGACTAATTAAGAAAGGTTTATGTATTACGTCCCACTCGTCTACCAAGCTGAATATTCCACTCGATGGTTGGAAACACTGCAAGTGCGGGTGTATGTCCCTCGCAAGAGCAAGCTGCAGCATGCTCGCAATGATCATCGAGGAGGGAAAATGTACACAACTAGCGCAGGCATCTATATCATCTCCCTATGCCTACTAGGGGAAACTATCCGAACCTAGACTTAACAGGCAGTTTACCTAGAGCCACATACACTGTATTGGAGTACCAGTGGTATATGGCCAAGACATTGCAGAAGTACGTGTTCTGTATCAAGGAAACTGGCAAGAATATTGGGCGAGGGTGTAAAGGTAGCTTAGAACAGTGGTAGTCCAATATGTATCGATGTTAATTGAGTTGTAACAGACCCTGCAAGAGTGAGAAATACCTGCAAGGGAGTCCTATAGGCAGCAGCACTGAGGAAGTGTCTTAGGGTTGGTGGTGTAGTGGTATCACATCTGCTTTGCATGCAGAAGGCCTCGGGTTCAATCCCCGACCAATCCACTTTTTCCCCTCCTACTCCTATAGGGAAAGGCTTGGCTCTATTAGGCAAGAATGTGTCTTTTAGCCTTAGTTGCAGTCCTAAGGACCACTTGTCTGCACTAAACTCGCAGTAAGCCTCTTAGTTCTACTTGGTATGCTATAATTTGAACTCTATAAGGTTGAACTCTTCCAATTGATGCCAAATTAAGTTTCTTTAGCCCTGTCTCCCACTTCTCCAGCAGGCGGGCTTCCATTTTTGCCGCCTGGAGTCCACTGCGTAATAAAAAAGAGCGCGAATGAAGCGGAACCAGCGTCTCGAAGTCCTGGAAAAACTGAAAGCCGCCCGCACCGCAGGCACCAAGCGAACCAGTCAGTACGAAGTCGAGGAAAAGACCGACGAAGCCTTCGAAGACCTGACCGAAGAGGAATACCAGCGGCGGGTGCAGGCCAACAAGAAGAAGAAGTTCATTGTAGACGACTACGGACTGGGGTATGATGATGGAGGGGAAATGGAGTATGAGGACGAGGAGTTGGAGGGGTCTCCGCAGAAGAAAGCCAAGCCAGAGACCAAGTCCATTACTTCCTTTTTGAGGCCTGCGGCCAAAGGGGCGAAGGCCAAGGTAGCGCCCAAGCCGAAAGTGGGGCAGGAGGACAGTCTGGAGCTCATGAAGAGACTAATGGAGAATGAGGACTTCGAGGAGGAAGAACAGCCTGTGGAGCAAATGGAGGTGGAGCTGCCTCCGCCCCTCGCTCCTGTCCTGGTCTCTGAGAAGATCAAGGCGCAGGAAGAGTCCAAAAGCCAAGCAGCTACGAGGCCGCCTTCCACAGCACCAGTAGTGGAAAGCCAATCCCCCAGCAAGGCAGTAACGCAGCCTCCTCGCAAACGGCCAGCACCAGGCAGCAACCTACCCGAGCCTTCAGCCCCCATTCCAGAGGAAGACTACACCAATGTGCAGCCGGAAAGCCCTCCCCAGGCCTCTCCAGTCCAGCCCCTCTCCTCTGTGACGCCTAATCCCACTCCGGAGGAAGTGATAGAGCCGCCTCTAGCCAGTCTGAACCTAGACGAGACGCAGTCTTCGCTATCCTCCGACGCCTTACGAGACCTTCCCCTGAACTCCGATGGACAAATAAGCATCTATTGGCTGGATGCTCATGAGGATAGGGAAGTGAGTCCAGGGAGTGTGATGCTATTCGGGAAAGTCTGGGTTCCTTCGAATAACAAGTACGAAAGTATCTGTGTGGTGGTGAAGGACGTGCCCAGAGTGATGTTCTTCCAACCCGCAAGTGTGGAAAACGAGACCGACTTCATGCACACCTTCGCAGAGGTGGAAGCCATTCGGAAAAACATGCGAATACCCGAAATCAAGTGCAAAATCGTGAAGCGGAACTATGCCTTCGAACTGCCAGGAGTGCCACTCGAGCCGTCTAAGTACCTAAAGGTGATGTACAGTGGCAAGTACCCGCCCTTCACTCACTCCCGAGGAGAGCATTTCAAGCGAGTTTTCGGAGTTCGCAACTCTCTCATGGAAAATCTGCTGATTAAAAGACGGCTCAAAGGTCCGTGTTGGGTGCGCATCCAAGCCCCTTTGAACCCCTCCCACCACTCCTTCTGCAGGTACGAGTTCTCAGTGCCGGATTTCAAGCACATTATTGTATCGAAAGAGGACATAAATATCCCTGTGCCGCCCCTCACTGTCCTCAGCATGTATCTGCAGACCTTCAGAAATGATAAGCACAAAGCGGAAATTGTGGCTGTTGGCGGAGTGGTGAACAGGGAAATACTGCAGGATGTCCCCACTACCAACTACGAAGGGAGAAACCAGTCTTTCACCATAATTCGCAAACTGTTCACCTACCCTCAAGACGTCGACAAAGTCTCAAAGTCGAAAATAGCAGACATTGAGCAGTCCGAAAAAGCCTTACTGAACAACTTAATGGCGAAAATCCAACTAATCGACCCTGACTTCCTAATCGCACACGACATGGTTTCCTCCACAATGGACGTGTTGCTGGAGCGAATGCAGGCCTGTGGCTGTGGCGCCTCCAAACTCGGCCGACTCAACCGCAGCCGCCTCCCCACCGGCAAGGGCAAAGAGGAATACTACCAGGCCCAGAACTGGGTGCAGAGAGTCGCTACCTGCGGCCGACTCATGTGTGACACATTTCTGTGCACCAAGGAACTGATAAAGGAGCCCACTTACACGCTGGAACACCTCGCCCAGGCCCAACTCGGCCTCACCTTCAAAGAACTGGAGCGGGAGGACCTGCCTCCGAAGTACCTGACCTCCAAAGAACTGGTCGACCTGGCGAAACACTGCGTTTCCGCTGCTCTGTTGCCACTAGCGCTGGTCATGAAGCTTTCAGTTCTGCCGCTCAGCAAGCAGCTCACCAACATTGCAGGGAACTTGTGGACGAGGTCGCTGCAGCAGGCGAGGGCGGAAAGGAACGAAATGCTGCTTCTGCATGAGTTCCACAAACTGAAGTACATATGTCCGGATAAGACTGCTCTGAGGGAAAAGTCTGAAAAGAAGCGTGCAAATGCCTATACCGGAGGCCTGGTGTTGGAACCCAAGGTCGGCCTGTACGACAAATTCGTAGTTCTGCTGGACTTCAACTCCCTCTACCCCTCCATCATCCGGGAGCACAACATCTGCTTCACTACAGTGATAAGGCCTCGCAACGAGACTGAGGAGGACCAGTCCATCATTGGGGAAATCCCCGACAGCAGCTCCGCCCCTGGAGTCCTCCCAATGGTCATCAAAAGCCTCGTCGACCGCCGCAAGTCCGCCAAAGAAAGCCTCAAAAAGGAGTCCGACCCCCTGCGCAAGCAACAACTGGAAATCAAGCAAATCGCCCTCAAACTGACCGCGAACTCCATGTACGGCTGTCTAGGCTTCAAGAACAGTCGCTTCTTTGCTATGCCCATTGCAGCGTTGATCACCCAGCAAGGCAGGAGGACGTTGGAAAAGGCGGTCAGTATTGTCACGGAGGAACTCCATTTGGACGTTATTTACGGAGACACGGACTCGATTATGATCAATACGAATTTGGATGTATTGGAAAATGCACTCAAACTGGCTGGAGACGCGAAACAACGCATCAATAAGGAATTCCGCTGTCTGGAAATCGACATCGATGGAGTGTTTCAAAGCATTTTACTGTACAAAAAGAAGAAATACGCCTCCATCAAGCTGCTAAACGGAGTTCCGACCAAGGAAATCAAAGGACTGGACCTAGTGCGCAGGGACTGGTCTGCTCTGACCAAGCAAGTCTCGCACTTAGTGCTGGATGTCATCCTGAGTGGCCGACAAAGGGAGGAAATCGTCAGTGGAATCCACGAAACTCTCAACAACTTCCATACTAAGCTGAGAGCCAATGAGTTTCCCCTGACTGCGTATGTGATAACCAAGCAACTGACCAAGCCAATTGCGCAGTATACTGATATCAAGGCGCAGCCGCATGTGACAGTGGCGAAAAGGATGGAACAGCAAGGCCAGACGAACCTTCTGAACCACTTCATTACCTACATTATCTGCAGAGGGGACGACCCTTGTGTGAGCAGTAGGGCGTTTTCCCTGGCGGAAGTGCAAAATTCGGGAGGAGCGCTGATTCCTGACATGGACTGGTACATAAACCAGCAGATCCTACCCCCCACCCTAAGACTCTGCGGAGTCATCGACGGCACCGACTGCGGTCGTCTGGCCATGATATTCGGCCAAGACCCCAGCAAGTACCAAGGCACAGAGGAGAGGAATGAAGACAGTGGGGATCTGCCAGTACAGGCCGTAGTCTCCAACCTAGCGCCTATCACCGTCACTTGTGACCTAGGACACTCCAATGTATTTGAACGAGCGGAGAAGGAAAACGCTGCTAACGGCCTGTCCTGTACTTTCCCTGATCATGGTAATGGGGTTATTTCCACTAAAAAGGTGCACAACCGAATGATGCAGATCCTGCGAGAGGCCATTAACCAGTTCTATGCAGGCTGGGTTAGGTGTGAAGAACCCCTCTGTCCCACTCGCTGCAAGCAGTCGGCGCTAGAGCGCTGTCCTCGCAAAGGCTGCAAAAAGCCACTCCTCCCGGAAATGAGCGCTGCCCGCCTACACAGCCTTTTCTACTACTTCCTCGATATCACCACTATCACAAAAGCCAGTACCCACTTACCTCCAGAGGACAGAAAAGCAATCAAAAGCCTACATGCGGGGATACAGGCGCTACTCGACCAAAGCTTGTACCAGCACATGACGTTTGAGGGACATGAAAGGAAGACGGAGATTGAGCCGGCCTGCGTACTTAGAACTCTATGATAGAGTAGGGTAATTGGTCTGCCAGGCTCATTTCCCTGGCTTATTTGGACGATTTCCATTGCTACTCTCTATAAGTGCAGCCAAATATGCCCTTTAGGACTTCTACAGTTACCTAGCAGACCTTGGGCACTCCTTTGCGACTGGAGGCACTTCGGGACCGAGTTTCACTAGTTGCTCTGAGTCCCTTCCACCCTCGAAAAGCCCTCATTTCCCTCTTCAAGTCCGAGAAAAGCGCCGCTGTAACTGTCTTTTTGAGTCTCAACCTGCCCACTCTGACCCGAGTCCTCCACCCAGTCCAGCCTCTGCCCTGCAGCACTCTCCTGCGGAAAAGCACCACTTGCAGCTGTCGATACAGTCCCATATACCCCGCCACTCCCCTCCACAGTCCAAATACCAGTACTAGTTGAGACTCTGGCACTGTAGCAGTGGACTTGGGAAGGAGCCAGTGCATGTAGCGGGGGGAGGACTGGGAGTCCAGGGCTAGTTTCCACTTCCACAGGGCGGTCAGCTTGCTGCCCAGGCTTCCTCGCAGTCTGGGCTGCACGTAGGCCATTACACAGTCGTATTGCTTGCGGGCGGTCCACTGTTTGAGACGGGCGGAGAGCAGAGAACGGCAAATTTTGCTGCTTTTGGCTGTGGTTTGCCAGGAAATTAGGGAAAGATGAAGGGTAGTTGCACGGTGATGCGTTTGAATGGCTTGCGAAGCGCGGTTCCAGGCTAGGTTTTGCTGGAAGGATAGGAAAGAGAGCGATTTTAGCTTGGAGTCGGATGCAGAAACGTGGGAAAGCAGGAAGGTTTTGATAGAGTTTAGCAGTTTGCAGTTGTGGCGCATTACTTTTATACAGGATTTTAATATCACTTTGCGTCTCAGAGACGAAATTCCCGCCTTTTCCTTCTGTATGCCAGTAATAGCTCTTTTCCAGGCCTGCAATACTCTCCCAAAACGACAATTCCTGCCGAAATTCACTTTTTCTTGCAAATTATCTCGATTGTTTCTGCGTTTCAGCAGCATCGCTAATCTCTGAAACGTCTCCACAGCCAACAGTGCTTCCCTCTCCTGTCTGAATTCCTCAGCTTTCCTCACCAAGGCAAAATAGCGCCGTCTGTAGGCCTGCCAGCGCAGCCAGCCCCTCCTCCCCTGAGCCAATTCTGCAGTCCAAAGCAGGCCTCGACACAGCTGCTTGCGGGACACTTTGAACCTCAGGGCGTCCAAAGCCCTGTGGGAGCGGGTGGCTTTCAGGTGAGTTTCAGCCCTTACTAAAAGACTTCTCTGTGCTCTGTGTGTCAGCTGAGAGGTGGAAGTAGCTATATGGAAGGAAGTCAGGGCGGCTCGAAGTTGGTAGGTACTGGTCCTTTGCTGCAGGAATGTAGACCTGCGGTGGTAGCTTTGGAACTTGTGGAGAAGTTGGGAGACAATTTGCTGGGAATGGGCGGTTGCGAAGTCGGTGGCGAGTCGCTGGAGGCGGAGTTTGCGCTGAATCTTCGGGATTTCTTCGACCCAGGCTTGAAATAGTCCTTTTAGTCTCTGTTTTCTGCCTTTTTGCTGTATTTGCTTCGTTATAAAAGCGAATTTCCTCGCTTTTTCGTGCTTTCCTGCCCAAGTGGGCAAAATTTTCCTCAATATTCGAAGCCGAAAATGCCGCTTCGCCCGATTCTGCATTTTCTCCTGAGTAGTAAATTCCTCCATATTGCCCACCCATAAGTCCCAATTGGCCCGCTTTAGTCGCCTACTCAGTACTTTTCTCATAGCTAATACCTGTTTATACCTTTGCCTCCAGCCGGTATATACTTTTCCCTTATAAAACCTGTCTGCGAAGGCTCTGTTTTTCATATATGTCTGCTTTTTCTGTGCCAGCTGCCTCCAGGCGGAGACTAGTCGGGTCAAAGTAGTGCCCCGCATAGCTGCTAAACTGCTTAGAAGCAGCTCTTTCTTGCCCATACTGGCCTTAGTAACCTGCTTCAGGGACTGGAAACACACTCGAAGAGCGCTAATTCGGCGGTTTTTCCCATAGTTGTTCTGCTTAGATAGTCGATTTCTTAGAGCAATTTGCCAATTTAGCAGGAAAAGCCGCATAAAGGCTACTTTTCTCCTACTTTTCGATGTAGAAATAGAGTTATTTTCATACGCTTTTCGCTTAACTCTCAATTTCCAGCATTTCCAGGCCTCTTTCCCTAGGCGCCAAGTCTCTGCCTCTGCCACTTTATCTGCTAAAGCTCTGCAGGCCTGATTTAGCTTCTGTCCCTGTCTAAGTCTCTGCAAAGTCCTGTGCTTAGCCCCCCTAACCCCTCTCTTTTCAGCCATTTCCGCAAAATTCCTCCACTTCTTAAGCCTTTTCGCATAGTCAAATAGTCGTTTTAGTCCCAATTTCGCTCTTTTTACGCATAAAAGTCGCTTTAGCTTTGTTTCTTTCTGTGTAAGTTTGATTGAGTGCAGCACTGCGGTTTGCCAGAGTGGAAAAAAGGTCCGTTTTAGCAAACTCTCTCTGAGTCTTTCTGCAATTTTCTTCATTTTCCCTGCAATTTTCCTCTTTTGCACTGCCTTTTTCAGCTCTTTCCAAATTATCGGCATTTTGGTTTCGTACCAGAAAAAGAGCGCTTTTTCCTTCCTTTCCCTGCATTTCGCACTAAATTTCCCCGCTAATTTCCATACTGCGATAAATTTGTATCGAATTCGGTCCTCAACTCGGTCCAAAATAGTCCTCACTTTGGCCTCTCTGAGGGCTTTAATTCGGGCATAATTGGCCCAAAGGGTGACTAGTCGGCCCAGGGACCTGTGAATGTGGTGTTTGGAAGCCAGGGAAAAGAGGTGGTGGCGGCTGGTTTGGACACTTAGTAGGCGGAAGGACTGGGAAAGCAGCGTTTTGCAGTGGAATTGGACTGCGATGGAGATCCACTGCTTTTTGCTGCGCCTGTAGTCGGTCCATTTGTGGAAAGCGGACAAAATGTGTCTGAAAAGGCGGTTAAATCGGCTTTTTAGTCCGATTTCTACCTTCAATTTGGTAATTTTCCCTCGCATTAGCACCGCTTTCCACTGTTTCCACACCCGCAGAGTCCTCTCTTTCCGTCTCAATTCTGTCAAATCCGCATATATAGACTCTTCACTCAGTCCAAAAGACCCATTTCCCCGCCCCTTCTCCTCACTCTCCCTTCCCAAGGCACTGGTAGGCGACACAGGGCTGGTACTGAGACTGGATTGGTTGGGAATGCGCAAATTGAGGGCTCGTCTGGGCGTATTAGCCTGGGAACTGCGGGAAGAGGGCTGTTCTGAGGCAGTTTCTGCCTTCTTTGCTTCAATTAGCTGCATAATGGAGGCCACTCTTTGAGTCAATTCCGCTGTTTTCCTTGCAACCTCCCCAGAATGACTATTTCCAATATCTTCCCCTGCTCTGCTACTATATGCTTTTCCCAGTTCCTTGGCATTTCCCCTGAATTCCACTACTTTTATCCGTTCAAAGGCAGTTCCAAGCAGAATTCCAGCCAATTTCCTCAGTACTGGCTTGTTCACAACCAGCTGAGAGATGAGGAAAGTGCTCCTTTTGAGGCTTCTGCTGGGGCTGCTGTGGCGACTGAGGGAGAGTTCTGTGGCTTTGAGAGGACTGGCAGTGGGCAGAGACAGGGAAACAGAGGCTTGGGAGGGGCTTTCCAGGGCCCGGGAAGGCTGGATGTGGGGAATAGACTGCAGCACTGAGAGGAAAATCGAGTTCAAATGCCGGGCTAGGACCCAGCCGACCCTGTAGCAGGCAGTATTGCGCCTGCAGTTCCTTCGAATTGCCTCAAATCCCTTGCTTACTCTCACATTGTCTCTGAATTTGCCGGCAATTTCCCTCTTTTGCCTCTCCAGCTGACTAAACTCCTTGTACTTCCCCCACCTTCGGAGGACTTTGACCTTGACTTCGCCCTCGTGCACTAGTCGAGCCAGTCTCCACCTCTCCTCCTCTTCCATTATATGGCTGACTTCAAGACCAATCGACTGAGTCTAGGCTCCGTCCTCATGACCAATTCAGACCTCGTGGACACAGCAGCCACGCTGTACCAAGAGTTCGACATGGCCAGAGTCTTCGACTCTCAAGTCGTGGAAGTCGAGCATGTGGTCAATTTCGCAGTATTGGAGCATCTGATGAGGGGACTATGCACTGCAGAGGAAATGGACCGGTACTGGACCGAAATGCCTATTGGAATAGCAGAGAAGTTGAACGCTATTGTGGGGGACAGCAGTGAAGTTAGTCACTTGGCGGTGCATAGAATAGAGGAAGTCGTTTCGCTTGAGGACTTGCAGCAGTTGCCGCCCTTGCCGGCACACGTTACGCTCTTCGAAAGCGGCGAAGAAGGCCTGGTTCGGACAATTAGCGAGCCGGACGACTTGGGGAGGTGGGCGAAAGTGGCCTGTCTGCAGGTTAACGACGTGTTAGCCCTCCTATACTGCCCTGAAGCCACCTTTTTAGACGGTTTTGACCCAGTTTCCGGAGAAACTACCGAGCCGCTGGTCACTCAGGACCTGTTGGAGACCCTGGAAGACTCCCTGTTCTACGAGCAGGTCAGACAAAACGCCTTTGTACAGACCAAACCGCAGAAAAGACGGCAAGAAATACAGCCAAAACAGCCCAAATTCGTCATTTTCGACTCATTTTCCCACCTTTTGAAGCCGCATCTTCAGTCCAAATCTCCAGTAGAGCCAGAAAGGGACGATTTTTTCGCTCGGCCGACTCTAAAGTCCGCTCGGTCTATTCACCCAGCCTCAATTAAGCCCTCCAGACCTGAATCTCCTTATAAAGAGCCGCAGAAACAGTCCAACAACACTCTTCAGACTATGCACGATATCGAGATCCTGCCAGAGCCTCTGCCCGCCCCTAAACTTACCCTACTCCACCGGGCAAAGCAAAGGAAGCGACCTCTGGACAGAGCGCCTATAGAGCCAAAGGACCCAGAGTGGGCTCCGTACGAGCGCAAGGCAAAGAAGTTGGGTCGAGAGGACTGCAGTTTGGACGGCAGTTGTTCGATATCATAGAGTTACTAGTGTTAGGGTTTAGCAGGCAAGGGCTTGAGACGCAGAGTTCTGCCGGGCTGTTTGCGCATGGGTTTGCTTAGTAGGAAGCTATGGGAAAGCAGGTCTCCGATGCGGTCGCTGGGCGGGGGTGCACGGCCGTAGCTGTGCTCGGGGTTGCGGTCACTGGGGAGGTGGATGTACCGCAAAGGACTGTTCCTCCTCTTTTCCTCAGGGAAGTCTCCCCACTTGGCAGGAGGAGCGTTGCTGTGCAGCACGAAGATGCCCTTTTGGATGGGTGACGGCCGGGCTAGATCCTGCCTGTCCTCATTCGGCCTGGCGAACAGACTCACAAAGCCTGCGAAGTCGATTTTCCCAGCGTCTCCAGGCACTAAGGAAAGAAACAACTCTCTGATTTCACTCTGTTTCCTGACCAGGCCGAGACTCAGAGCAGCCTGGCAGAAGTCTGTGGAGTGGATGTAGCCGTCCTGCCTACTCCTCACCTTGTCCTGGTCGAAGTAGCTGAAAGCCTTCGCTGCATTGCCGAATCGCTCATTGATTTTGTCCACTAGCACTGTTTTCACGTCTCTTTGGTCCTCTACACTGCTCGGTTCACAGGTCGCTATGAGTGTTTTCAGCCTGCTCAAGTGTGCCACATGGTTGAAGTCCTGCCTAGTTCCTACCAAGCAGTAGGCAATCAGCAGGTTTACCACCTTGGAAGGCAGTCGATTCCCAGCAGCCTGCAAGCAGTCCTCAAAGAGGTAGGCGGGTAGCAGGCCCGACCTAGTCCGATCATACCGTTGAAAGCAGTCACTGATCAGTATCAGGCCGAAGGCACTGAGACTGTGTTTGTGCAGCTGGTGGAGACTGGCTTGGACTTACATCTCCTTTTTGTACCGGTGTAGAGTGGCAGGGGAGTCTTCGCGAGACTGGGTATCGGCCATAGGGAAAAATGAGTGAAGGACTGATATGCAGGATTTGCTTTGAAGGGGAGGAAGTAGGCAGCTTCATCTCTCCCTGCAAGTGCACAGGTAAGTGTGTAGGCAGGCTCTCAGAAGTACGTCCATCTCCACTGTCTGCGCACTTGGCTAGGCACCAACCTCGCCTCCAGCACTACCTGTCCAGTGTGCAAGTCTGCCTATCAGTGCAGGGAAACAGGCTGTTTGGGACTGGTGCTGAGACTGTGCTGTGGGAGCAAGCCTTTGGCCTATATAGCCACTGGGGTTGGACTGCTGTGTCTCACTCCATTGATACTGTGTCTGCTGAGTCTGGGAGTCGTCATTTCCATCAGCTGCCATGTGCTTGGCTACAAGCCGAGAGCCAGCAGAGTGAGTATCAGCTAGAGACGAGAAGGCACCAGACACATGGAACCCCACCCAACTCACGAACTCCGCCAAGGCCTGATTTTGACGGCTTCAGACGCTATATCCGAGGGCGTTTTCGCAGGGGCGAAAGTCCTACTCGTCAAATATTCCCCCTCTGAAGGGTCGATTGGCGTAATCCTCAATCGGACCTTCTCAGACCCTTCCTCCAGACAATTAAGGCGCTGTGGAGGACCGCTGAGTCAGGAAGCGCCCAGAGTGCTGCACAACTTGCCCAACACTGCAGGGTGCTACCAGGTCACAGAAGGGGTGTACATCGGAGGGGAAGTGCAGGACCTAGAGGAGCGGGAGCAGGCCCGGATGTTTGTTTTCTACGGCTACTGCCTGTGGAGAGCCAAGCAGCTGGATGGGGAAGTACGGTCAGACCTGTGGAGGGTCGAAGGACCGGCAGAGCCTACACACATATTCGGCAGGAATAGCTAACTCAGCTGCCTTTCTCCACAAGAAAGACATAAATAATGAGTCTCCTGGTCTTCCTAGTGCTGTTTACCGGCTCCCAGGCTTCCCTGTCCTCTGCAACTTCCCCAGTCCTCCTACAGCAAGGCATCTTCGGGCCCAATAGTCACTGCGAATCCGTCTGTTCCAACGTCTGCGACAGTCCTGCCTGTCTGCAGACCTGTGCAGAACGCTTCTGTCTGCAGGCCCAAGCCACAGGCATCCCCTGGATCTACCTAGTGCTGGTGCTGGTGGTCCTGGCAGTGCTGGCGACTGTGGTCAAAGTGGTGTTTGGTAAGATAGCGCAGGGGAGGAGGGGGATGGAGGAGGGGGAGGCGGCTAGGTACTACCACAGTCTGTAAGGAGTGGAGAAGTACCTAATATTAGACCTTTTGAAGGGATTGAGGGAAAGGCGTGGGAAAAGCTCTTGGGAGGAAGGGTAAAAAGGCACAAATATCTGTCTATACACTGAAATAGCTGACTTTCAAGCAGCAGTTTCCTCATAAATTTAGGCTAAACTCTGAGATACCAAAAGTTTCTTCAGTTCAAAGGCGCATATACAGTCATACCCTCGTAATTACTTCTCTGTACCGCTTTCCAGCCCTGCAAACTATCCAACATTGTCCCAAATCCACAACAGTCCTGCCTTTTCCCCACAGACCCGGTCTACATCTTAGCAGTTTCCCCTAAATCCGCCTTCCCCTCTTCCTCTAAAGCGTAACTGCCATGATAAACAATGGGCAGCAAGTCCTCGAAGCCAGAAACCCAGGGCAAGGAAGGCGACAACCGCCCAATGATGGAGAAATACAAGGACCCTGCGTACAAGGGCGAGCCGCTGGGTGAGGAACTGAACAATGGGCCTTACGAAAAGCGCCACTGCACTGATTGTCTGTGTTGCTTGCTATTTGCAGTCTTTATGGTCTGCTGGATTGGGGCAGGCCTGTATGGCTACTCCAAGGGAGACCCGAAGTTGTTGACTTACCCGTTTGATAGCTCGGGGAATCAGTGCGGCCGTCCAGGCACGAGGACTGAGAATTACGATTATATCTATTGGCCGTTCCCCATCCCCGGCAGCTTCGATGTGATGGTGTGCGTCAAGAGCTGTCCTACGTCCTATGATGACTCAATTGACTGCTACCCCAATGACAAAGTGCCCAACTGCCAAATGCGGTATGAAGACATCTACGACTCCCCCAACTACTCCTTCGGCTACTTGGAAGGTGTCTACCCCTGCTCCCACTTCGTCAAGCGGATCTGTCTCCCCGAGAAACTGAGTGGCTGGGCCCAAGACGCCTACAACGACGCCAACAGCGAAGTAAACGTGAACACAGTGGTGAAGTGGATGGGGGACGCCTACAGTGTCTGGACCTCTATCCTGATAGTTGCAGGCTTCGCCCTAGTCATAGGAATCCTCTACTTCATCTTTATCAGGTACTGTGTGGGCTGCGTAGTCTGGATCTCCATCCTGTTCATCATCTGCATGGTCCTCGCAGTCGCGAGTCTGCTGGTCTGGAGCGGGTTCAACATGTACGATGAGGACTCCCAGACCGACACGCAGAAAACCCTCAAAATCGCAGGCTACGTAGTCTACGGCATCTCCGGGATCTTTATCCTCTACATTATGTTCATGTGCAATAGAATCAGACTGGCAATTGCAGTGCTCAAGTCTGGCACTCTGTATATGAGGGACGTGTGGTACGCCTTGCTTGTACCGCCTGTCTTTTTCTTCCTATCAGTAGGCCTTTATATCTATTGGATGCTGGCGACGCTGTATCTGTACTCGTCGGGGGATATTGAGAAGGGCAAAAGTGCATTTCCGCAGACTTACATGTCGTATAAGGAGCGGAATATTTACTATTTCCACTTCTTTGGGGTTTTGTGGGCGAATGCGTTTATTATCGCTTTGGAGCAGTTTATACTGGGGTCGTCAGTGTGTCTGTGGTACTTCGCCCAAAACTCCGACTCTGGCGTGCAGAGGCCAGTTTCCCGGTCAGTCTGGCGAGCCTTCCGCTACCACCTGGGCTCCCTCGCCTTCGGCGCCTTCATACTGGCAGTGGTGCAGTTCATTAAGTGGGTGCTGAGATACATTAGTGCCAAGTTGAAGATGACAGGGGCTTCGAATCGAGTGGTTACTTGGCTTTTGGGCATTTTGCAGTGCTATGTGAACTGCTTTGAGCGCTTTATCAAGTTTATCAATAGAAATGCGTATATTCAGATTGCGCTCACGTCGAAGAGCTTCTGTATGGCTTGTAAGGACGTGTTTTTCTTGCTGCTGCGCAATGCGGGGGCCTTTATTACGCTGGGCAGCATTGGGAATGTCTTTATGTTCCTCGGCAAATGGGTGATCTGCCTGCTCTCCTCCTACCTCGGCTACATCATGTTGACCCGGGCCTCCTACTTCAACGACCAAATCAACTCTCCAGTGTTCCCAGTGATCGTACCCTTTACCTAGGTCTACCTCCTCCTTACCTACCTCATAGCTTCGCTGCTAATGACGGTCTATAGCACTGCTGTGGACGCTATTTTGATATGCTATTTCGCGGATTGTGAGTTAATGGAGCATGCAGGCAAGAACTACCCGGCGCATGCACCGGGGCCGATCCTCGACTTCATGGGCAGGGAGAAGGAAAGGAAGGAAGTGGAGGGGGAACAGCCCAAGAAGAAAGGCTGCTGCGGCTGTTGCTAAGCTCCTAGAGACATAGATAGAGAGATGGATGCTCGTTTCCAACAGGTCTTATCCAAAGCCACACGGTTCACAGTTTCCCGGAAACTGACCCTCGAAGAAGCCGAAGAAATGATCCTGCGGGCGCGGCAAGTTCCCTTCGAAGTCCTCGACCCCAGATTAAAGTCGCTGAACGACCTAGCAGTTTTCGACATCAGATGCATCGAATACCTCCAAGACTGCTTCAATTCCCACCAATTACTGCCTAATTCTGACGGCGGAGCTGGGCGAAGTGCTTTATGGCTGTACATCAACCACATGGGCAACTCCGCCCTGCTCAAACTTGACCGGACGCGAGACACTGTGTCCGTGCATCTGCTCACTGAGGAAGAGGGGATGGAGACTGCGAGGGAAGTCGTGCAGAGACTGCTGCACTGGCTGTGGCTCCGTCTGGCCAGCAATTGCTAGTAAATAGACAGCTTTTACCTGTGAATATACACAAATTGCCCATAAATTCCTATGGATTAGTGCTATAGCTCAAACTCGGAGTCACTGCTGTTGTCCACCTCCACCACCATAGGCTCCCTCACCAGCTTTTTGCTCTTTTCAGGCTCGAGTCGGACTCGCGACCTGCCCAAGGGATTGGCGAAGTCTGAGCTGCTGCTGCCTCCCTCGCTGGCCGTGTCCCGCTTCAGGGCCGGGGTTTGCTCTCGAAGTAGGTCGAAAACGGTTTTTTTGGGTTCAGGCTTGGGCTCGGGATGGGAAAAGGCTACAGGGAGAGTTATCTGTTTGGGGGCGGATTTCGCTTCTTCTGTGGCTTTGGATGCATTCGGCTTGTTTTCCTTTTTCACCCGTTTCTGCGCAGGAGCAGACTTCTTGCTGCCCTTTTTGGTCCCTGGGAGTGCTTTATTGTCCTCCTCCTCGACTTTCCATTCCCTATGTATTGCTTCTTCCAGTACTGCCAAGTCCTCCTGCCACAGGTCGAATATGGTCCTGGCCTTCAGCGTCTCCAAGTTTTCCTCTGCCGTTGCCTTTTCCTGCTTCAGCTTTTCCACCTCTTCCGAAGTCAAAGCCCACAGTGGCATACCGAGGAGGTAGTTAAAGTCCTTGGGGGACTTCGTGTCATGGTCTTCACTGATGATATCCATGTCGCTGGACTCTGAGGAGTCTGTGATGGACTGGAGAGCGAATATGGCTTTCAGCTGGTTTTGGGTGGTGAAGCCTTTTTGACGCAATTCCTCGCATAGAGCCTGCTTTTTCTTCATGTTTATGATGATGTCGCCGCTGAGCACCATGAGGATAAACCTGACTTTATTGCTGATAGTTTCGCATTCCCTGGCCAGTTTACTGATTAAATACGCCTTTCTTTTCACATAGAACTCCTTCCGGACTCCATAGTGCTCCTCCAGTATATCCGTCACCGACTCATACTTGACGATTTTCCTCTGCGAGTTAAACAGCACCAAGTTCCCAATACTCATCGAAGCCGTCAACTTGAACTTCTTGCTGATGTCTTTGTCGGAAAGGGAGCTGAGGGTGGGACAGCGGACTTCGAAGTGGACAGTGGTGTCGGTGTGGTACTCCTTTAGGTCAGTTAGGAAGGGCGGGTCCTCTTTCAGCATTTCCTGGAGGAAGGCTTTGTAGTCTGTGGTCCACTTTTTCAGGGGCAATTCGGAGATTTTGAGGAATTCTTTGCCCATGCTTTCGAATTTGCCCCTGATTTCGTAGCTGTTCCCATTCTTCTCAATATCCCCAGTAAAGCCTTTATACCACGGATTCAAGTCCGCAGTGGCAAACGGCACTTCCCGCATCCTCTCCCGATACGCCTGGATAATCTCCAAAGGGTTATACTGCGGAACACTCGTACTCCACCCAGTCCCAATCCCATCAGCCCCATTCACCAGCACCATCGGTATGACCGGCACATACCAGTGAGGCTCAATAGGGTTGCCCTCCTCACTCTGGTAGGTCAGGAGCGGGTCATCAAACTCAGGGAACAGACATCTGGTGACTGGGGACAGTGCTGTGAAGATGTAGCGGGCGCTGGCTTGGTCCTTGCCGCCCTGGGCCCTGGTGCCGAACTGGCCGATTGGCTGCAGGAGGTTGATGTTGTTGGACCCTACGAAGCGCTGGGCGAGGCCGACGATGGTCTGCGCGAGGGAGACTTCGCCGTGGTGGTAGCAGGACTTTTCCGCTACGTAGCCGGAGAGCTGGGCGACCTTTACCTCCTGGGTCAGCTTCCTTTTGAAGCATGCAAAGAGGATTTTCCTTTGTCCCGGCTTCAGTCCATCCACCGCACTCGGAATCGACCTGATATTGTCATACTGCGAAAACAGTATGAGCTCCTTATTGATGAAGTGCTTGAACTGGATATCCCCCTGCATGTCCAGAAACACGTCCGGTTCCATATTCGCAAGCCACAGTTTCCTATCATCCGCCCGCTTCTTGTTGAAAGCCAGGTCTATGGCGTCTGCATCCTCTTCGTCGCTTCTCCATATGAACCGCAGTTTGTGCCGATTTATGTCTGAGAAGTATTCCTTGGCTTCTTTGGATGTGGAGGTGCCGAGGCCTTTGTAGTACTTGACTTTCCAGTGGGAAATCTGCACTGTTTTCGACCAGTCCTCGAACTGCTGGAGAGTGAAAAAGGCCTTCACCTCGTCCGCCCTTGTAGCCTTGACTATAGGCGTAATAAACTCCTTCAGAAACCCAGTGCGCTTCAACAGTCCCGGCCAAAAGAAGTGGATAAAGTTGATGAGCAGGCCCTTTATGTGCGAGCCGTCCAAGTCTTGGTCCGTCATGACCATGAGAGAGCCGTAGCGCAGTTCTTTCAGGTCCTCATACTCCCGCTTCGGCTTCAGTCCCATGATTTTCATGATGTTTTGGATTTCGTCGTTGTCCATCAGCTGCTTGGCGGAGGCTTCGCGCACGTTGAGGAGCTTGCCTTTGAGGGGGAAGACGCCGAAGTGGTCCCTGCCCACGATTTCGAAGCCGGAGACTACGAGAGTCTTGGCACTGTCGCCTTCTGTAAGGATCAAAGTGCACTGTTCTGAGTTCTTCGTGCCCGCGTCATTAGCGTCTTCCAGCTTCGGAATCACCACTTTGTCCGACTTCTTCCCTTTCACCTTTTTGCTCAGTTGAGCCTGCGTTTTCGCGTCTGCGAAGGCCACAATCGACTCCAAAATCCCGCTTTTCAGGACATCCTTAATAAAGTTGTCGTCAATTTCACAGGTAGACCCGAATTGCGACGCCTTTAGAGTCAAAGTCTCCTTCGTTTGCGAGTCAAACGCAGGGTTTTCTATCAGACAGTTCACGAAAAGCCACATGTGGGCTTTGATGTGGGCAGGCTTCACGTCCAGTTTCTTATGCTTTTTCTGCAAAGCGCCGTTGACAGCGTCTGTGAGTTGGTCTGCGATGTGTCCCACATGCGTTCCGCCCTTAGTAGTGCAGATGCAGTTAACGAAGGAAACCTGCTGGAATATGCCGTCGCTGATGGCGAAGCCCACTTCCCACCGATCGCCGACTTTGCCGAATATCACATCTTCCACTGGGTACAGGTTGATGTAATCTTGGAAGTTCTTCACTTGTAAGGGACTGTCGTTGAGCCAGACTTTGACTCGCTGGCACGTGCATCCTGCCAAGTCATACACTCTCTTAATCATAATATCCACAATATCCTGGTCCAAAGAGTCCATCTTCAGCCTGCGCAGATCCGGGTAGAACGTCACACACGTGTAATCGTCCTTCTTCACCATCTTCGTGATCTGCGGCTGCGACTTTTCGCTCATGTTGCCCTTCCACTCCATGCGAAACTTCAGCATTCTTTCCGAATCCGCAGTTTCCACTACGAACTTGGTACTAAATACATTCGCCAATTTCGCTCCGAAGCCATTGCGGCCTCCAGTGACCTTTTTCTTAGAGTCGTCGTAGTTGCTGCTGGTAAGGAGGTGGCCGAAGATCAGCTCAGGGACGTAGATGCCGTACTCTGCGTGGTTGGCCACTGGGATGCCTTTGCCATTGTTCCATATGGAAATCCAGCCCTGTTCTGCATTTATGTGGACGTCGATTTTGCTCATTGTGCGGTCTCTTTGGTAGTTATCAGCTGCATTTACGAGGATTTCGTCGAAGATCTTGTACAGACCAGGGACGTATGAGACCTGCCGAAGGTTCATTTTGCCCCTGGCTGCGTCCCAGACCCACATTTTAGCGTCTTGATGCTCCAGGGAGCCTACGTAGGTGTCGGGACGCAGCAGGATGTGCTCCAGAGGCGTCTTCTTTTGGTAGGTCTGCTCGATTGTGCTGCTGCCGGAGTCAGAGTCCAGTCCCGCCATGTTTGAATTATAGACCGGAGGCCAGGGACTTGGCGGCAATAGAGATGGGTGTTAGGGAAGTATGAGAGAGTAGTGGGTGTATAGGGGGAAGTGGGGGAATACGAATGCATATAGCAGGTCTGTGTTCTGTGTATAGAGATGGGGATAGGACTGGATTTCTGGGATTAGAGAAAGGCAGGAGTCGTGGGTCATCCAGACGTAAAGTCCAATACAGTCCCATCCATCCATTAATCGCCTTCTAGAGCTTACTTCCAACAGGTCTAACCCCCAATTCTCAGTCCCCAGCCTCCCTCCTGCCTTCATTACTCAGTTCCCCTGTCTCTCCCCCTTCCCTTCTCCCTTCGCTATTCCCCCTATGACGTCACCCACATTTAGGAAATAATGGACAAGCAGCGAGTTCTGACTACCTCTCAGGGTGCGCCTGTGGATGACAACCAGAATAGCATGACTGCTGGTCCTCGCGGGCCTGTGCTGATGCAGGACGTCCACCTGCTGGACAAGCTGGCGAAGTTCGACAGGGAACGCATCCCTGAGCGAGTGGTGCATGCGAAGGGCGCCGGGGCTCACGGCTACTTCGAAGTCACCCACGACATCACGAAGTACTGCAAGGCCAAACTCTTCGAAAGAGTGGGAAAGCGAACTCCCCTCTTCACTCGCCTGTCCACTGTGGGCGGAGAGAGAGGATCGGCCGACACCGAAAGAGACCCCAGAGGCTTCGCTGTGAAGTTCTACACCGAGGAAGGGAACTGGGACATGGTCGGCAACAACACGCCTATCTTCTTCATCAGAGACCCACTCAAATTCGCAGACTTCATCCACACTCAGAAGCGAAACCCACAGACCAACCTCAAGGACGCCAACATGTTCTGGGACTTTTTGAGCCTGGTGCCGGAGTCAGTGCACCAAGTCACCTACTTGTTCAGCAACCGCGGCACTCCGGACGGCTTCCGCCACATGAACGGCTACTCCTCGCACACCTACAAGTGGACCAATGCGGCCGGGGAGCAGTTCTACGTCAAGCTCCACTTTAAGACTGATGCTGGAGTGAAGAACCTGAAAGGCCCGAGAGCTGCGGCACTGGCAGGGTCTGACCCGGACTATGCCACCAGAGACCTATACAGCCATTTAGCCTCAGGCCAGCAAGCTACCTGGACTCTCTATATCCAGGCGATGCCAGTGGCCCAAGGACTCAACTACCGCTTCGACATCTTTGACGTGACGAAGGTCTGGCCGCATGCAGACTGGCCACTCATCCCGGTGGGCAAGATGATCCTCAACCGGAACCCAGTGAACTACCATGCTGAAGTCGAGCAGGCGGCCTTCAGTCCCGCTCACTTGGTGCCGGGCATGGAGGCGAGCAATGACAAGATGCTGCAAGGCCGGCTATTCAGCTATAACGATACTCATCGGCATCGCCTGGGCGGCAACTTCGACCAAATCCCTATCAACTGTCCGTACATGGCCAGAGTCAGCACCAACCAACGTGATGGGTTTTTCGCTGTCAATGGCAATGGAGGCAGCGAATACGCCTATGAGCCTAGTTCTGTAGTCGGCGCTGCTAAAGCCGATGCTCGTTTCAAGACTCTTCCAGAGCCCTTGACCGGCGACACGGGCAGATACCCCTACAAGCACCCGAACTGCGACTTCGAGCAGACTGGCGCGCTGTACCGCAAAGTGATGAGCGAGGAGGAGCGCAGTGACCTGGTCGCCAACATCGTAGGGCACCTGCGGAATGCGAGAAGAGACATTCAGGAGCGGATGGTCAAGATCTTCGCCAAGTGCGACCCTGACTACGGGGCCAGAGTGGCGCAGGGACTCGGCCATGCGCCCGCGCCTAAGCTTTAGCTACGTCTAATCCCCCATCACCAGCCGGTTCACTCCGCCCACGCCTCCCTCGCCGCCTAGGTCTCGCCCGCGCAACATGCTACGAGCTGCACCACTCGCGTGCACGTCCTGCTTCATCAAATGGCTCTTGAGCGCCAAAAGTCTCCTCAAGTCCGTAAACAGCTTCACTTGTCTGCCATTCACCTCACTCGTTTCCTTAATAATCTTCTGGTTTTTCCGCATTTCATTCGACACTGCCGCCTGCTCCGTCATTTTCATCTGATAGGAATCCTTCAAGCTCTTCGCCCCTGCATTCAGCCGTCTCTCCCCAGTCTGAAAAGCCTGCTCATTCCCAGCCCTCTGCAGCAGGGAATCATGCACCTGCATCTTACAGTTCAAGAGGTGAAACTTGCTTTCCAAAGCCGTGGTTTCCTCCATCAGTCGCTTAGTGTCTTCCTCCAGTCGCTGTCTTTCCGACTCCACAAATGCATTCGCCCGCTCAAAAGCGGACTTTTTGCCTTCATACTCCGTAGAGACTTCCTGATATCTCGCATACAAAGTCTTCCTTTCTTGTATGAGCGGAGCCAACTGCGCCTTTTTCTGCTCCTTCATTTGCACTAGTTGCTCCACTGTGCGGGACATTTCCTCCAAGGTCGCGCCTTTCTTCAAGTTGATTTCCTGCTGCATCTTCGAGACTTCCTCGACTCCGGACTGAATGGCGCTGTAGCCCTCGATGCCCTGCTTGCGCTCCATGTTCCTGACAGCGTCTTCCAGGGCTTTGTTTTTCTGCCGAATCAGCTTTTCGGTCCTGTCGAGTATTGCTACTTCAGTACGAATGGCCGCCAGTTGCGACTTCATCTGCTTAAAAGTGTTCGTTTTGGCTCGAAGAGATTGGGCGTATTTCTGAAATTCGTCCCTGCCCATGAACTTGTTGCCGCCTCTGGCTCTTTCGTACTCTTCTTCCTTGGCGCTCATGCGCTTTTCGAGCTTGGAGGCGTCGGACTCGAGTTGCTGTAAGGTTTCGAGGGTCTTTTCCTTCTTTTTGGAGGCCATGGCGGCCTGTTGCTTGTAAATTGCGAGTTTGTCTTGGGTGGGGTTTTGGGCGGTTTTGGCCTTTTCTTCGAGCATTTGGGTTTCGCGTTGAAGCAACTTGACCTCGCTTTGGAGCTGGTCAATATCCTGCTGCGACACATGCGGCTCACTGATGAGTTGCTCCATCTGCTCCAGTCTTTTCACCTTCTCCGACAGTTCCCTGCCCACTCTCTCGTTGCAGAACTCCCTGTTCTTCTTCACATCCGCCTTCAGCAAGTTGAGCATGTCCTGTGCACTGGTGTCCGCGGAAACCGCCTTTTTGATATTGATAAGTCGCTGCTGGGCACTGAGTAAAGACCCTTCAAACCACTCTAATTGCTGTTCTTGCTCGTGAATCTTTTCCGCCAATCGAGCTTCTTCCTCCTGCTCCTTCCTCAGCATACTCGTAGCGTCCAAAAGCTCCTTAAATTCCCCATTCCCGGAAAACTTCTGCTTATATTTCGCAATCCGCGACAGCAGTTGTCCTTTTTCATTTTCCAACTGGTCGATTTCCTTCTTCAAATCCGCATTGGGCAAAGACTGCGCCTGAAGTTGCTCCAAGTCCTGGTGGTACCCCTGAAACTGCGACTGCATTTCCTTGTATTCCTGGTAAATCGCTTGCATGTCTTCGTCCATAGTGAACTCTTCAGGCACGTAGATGGTGACGAGGTACTTGGCGAGGTAGGCGCGCTGCTTCATTTGGGAGAAGCTGCTGAGGAGGAAGTAGAGGATGGGGTAGATTACCTTTTTGTCGCCCATTACGAGGCTTTGTTGGAATTGCATGTCGAAGTTGCTGGGGAAGTTTAAGACTTTGAGGAATTCGGAAATCCGTAAAGCCGTCGCATCTTGTGCCTCTTCCCTGATATCCAGTCTATGCTTGGCGTCCAACTCCACCAGCACGGAGTTGAGCAGCTCCAGCAGTTCCAGCTGACTCTTCTCATCGAAGGAGTACAGCGTCAGGTTGAGTGAGAAAGGAGGAGCATTCAAATTGCGCACGATTTCCTTTATTTCTTCGGTGCTGGTGCCGACCCGGGGAAGCTGTCGGCCTTGGGCTTTCTCGGAGGAAACCGGGTCCATATTTATACAGCTGGAAGGACTGGGGTAGGGAAATGGCACTCTGCAGACCCGGCGGTACGGAGAGATGCACACATGAACTAGCAGACAATTAGGAATGCACAGCAGTAGGGAATTAATGTCGAAATCTACTGCAGGCAAAAGAACGATTGATTGTGATAAGTAGGTAATTGTCTGAATATGCAACTTGTCGATGGGACGTTGGCAAGGCAAAAGGCGGGATAATATGGAAGAATGTGCCCTGCGCCGAATCCCGCATTTGTCTACTCTGGCTCCATCTAAAGCTTTTCCGCCGCTTATTTCTCTCAATGTATCAAGAGAGATTGCCTGGTTTCGACTCCTTGACACATTTCAGATGGCGCTACATGTCTTCTTGTAAACACTGAGAATGTCTCTATCTTCAATGCTATTGTAGTTAACTCCAGGCAGCTGAAAAAGAAGTAGGGAAATTAGGCGTTACTCAAA
>Ga0247837_1001920_pt1 | contig 41155 bp, 27 predicted proteins | sample LaCtaG_2_FD_187115 | JGI IMG/M metagenome (GOLD analysis project Ga0247837, IMG submission 187115) | Freshwater microbial communities from meromictic Lake La Cruz, Castile-La Mancha, Spain - LaCruzMarch2015_14.5m | ecosystem: Environmental > Aquatic > Freshwater > Lake | place: Spain: Castile-La...
AATTCAAGAGCGCAATATCAAACTGCTTGAGCGATGCGAACGCTCAATGCAAAAGCGAAATGAAGACCCTGTTTTCTTTAAAGTTTCAGCGCATTAGAAAATCTCAAATAATTTCAATTTAGAGTATCGTCGGCGAGCGTCAACTCCGCCCATTGACCGTCGAGCACGGCAATCCGTTGGGCCGCCGCCTTGCCCCCGTGCTTCTTCAGCCGCTCGATGAATCCGTATGCGCTGTGCGTCGTGCTGAAATGGAAGATTCGCTCGGGGTGACTCAAGGGGCGCCAGGTGGCGGGCTTGGCTAAGTCGACGGGCTTCTCGATGTCCGGGTCCGGCCCCGCTCCCCAGTCGACGGACACCTTATGGGTCTCGGAGACGATGCCCTTGTCCTCCGCGACGGCGAGGACGAAACGGCTGGCTACGGGTACCGCGAAGGGATCGTCGTAGGCGCCGCCGGCCACCTTGGGATCGGATCCGTCAGTGGTATAGCGTGTGGGTGCGGGAGGCGCGGTGCGCAGCTCCACCCGCTTGTCCCCACTGCTGCCGTAGACCCGGCTCTTGATGGTGATGCGGTTGTTCCAGGTAGAGGGCTCGCCGGTCTCGTGCTTGCCAGTGGAGTCGACGGCCAGGAAGGACACGACCAGCTCTGCGGTCTCATAGTCCCGCCCCGAAAGCTTGTGCGATGCGGTGGTGGCCGGTGCACCGATCTCCACATAGATGGTGTCGCCGTTGACCGGTGTGGCGCGCAGCTTCGCGCGGCCGGTGTCGTCGTCGCGGGACAACTCCTGGATTTTGACCTGGGTCACGGGCTGGGGGAACGGGCCTTTCTCGATGTAGCCGCCGTCCTCGCGCCACACCTCCCGGTGGAGGCAATCGGCCTTGAGCTTGTCCAGCGCGTCGGGCCGGTGCCATTGCCAGGCGGGACTGGTGGCCGCGCGGCGTTTGATCTCGCTCCAGGGCATGACCTTTTGGGTGAAGAGACGCGCCTCGACCTTCTTGACGAAGGTGTCGCCGGTCACGTCCTGCGTGTATTTCATCTTGGCCGTAAGGGTGCGGACGATCTGGTCCTCACCGTCGTACTTGTTGGCGGTGAACTCCATGGGGAAGTCCGCGGACATGAGGCGCTGGGCGCTCGGGTAGTAGAGGGTGGCAAAGGTCTCGCGCAGGGCGCTGCCGAACTGGTTCTGGATGCGGTCGAGCAGGTCGCGGGCCTGGACGAGTTGGGGGTCGTTGTCCGGGGTGCCCTCGGATCTCAACTCGTCGATGATGTGCCGGATCGCCTTCAACTCCTTGGCGGCGTTGAGCAGTGAGTCGAAGCTGCGTTGACCGGTCAGGAAGCAGATGCGGTTCTTGAAATCGATGTTGTCGTAGAGCGTCGTCAGATCCGGGTTGAGCCCCCCGGGGTGGGGATTGGCGATGACCAGGACGGTCCGGTCCTGGGTCACCTCGATCTCGTCTACCGCAGGCAGGGCCTGGACCTTCTGGTAACAATACCCGGTCTCCGGCTTGAACAACTCGGCAAGCCGCTCACGCAGTTCCTTCAGCGATTGGTCGTGCAGATAGCTCTCGGCGGTGGTGCGCAGCCGGGCGACCAGATTCTGGACGTTCTTGACGAAGAGCCGCCCGTCGCGACCGGCGTGCAGATACCAGGCGGTGGTGACGAGGCGGTTCAAGACCTCGTTCTTGAGCTTGGAGATGTCGCGGCCGGGCGCGCAGAGGTTGGCGATGATCTCCGGAAGCGTCAGCCCCTTGGTCCCGCCCGCGACATTGCTCAAGGACGCGACCAGCAGGAGCTTCATTACGTCTTGGGCATCGCTGTCGCCCAGATTAGTGTCCATGACTTCGGCGACCGACTGACCGCCGGAGGCGATGTCGTAGGAGACCGCGTTCTCCAGGCTGCTGTTGATCTGGTTGATCTCGGACAGGGTCTCGCGGTCGTTGAGGTCAATGTCGTGGGCGCTGACCAGGTAGGCCCGGTCCGCCTCGCCGTTTTCCCACAGACGGGAGGCGACGATGCGCATGAGCCGGATCAGGCCACGGGTCTGCTGGAAGCCGGGGTTCTCCTTGAAGCGGGCGTAGAGGTCACGGATCGCCGGGTGGAAGGGGTAGGACTCGGTCACCCGGGCAGCGAACTGCTCGGGCGAGGCGTTGGTGACATCCATCTGGCGGGCGTCGCGGACCGACTTGGCATAGCCCTGGGCCACGTCGGCGATGTCCTCTCTGGACGGCAGCTCGGCGAAGATGCGTCGGCGCAGGATTTGGTAGAACTCGTCCGTGTTCATGCGCACCGGCTCCAGGCTCATCGCCGAGCGGCCGGTCTCCTTGTCCAAATCGTTTAGGGCTTGGATGATCTGCTGGCTGCCGCCCGCGTAGGTCGCCGTGAGGTCGGTGATGACGAGACAGACGTTGGCCAGCTCGTCCTTGCCGATGGCGACCAACAAGTTGGACAGGGCGGTCGCGGTGACCACCGAGAGGTCCGAGTTGCCGATGGTCTTGGACTTGGCGTACTCGAAGTAAGGGGGCAGTTCGTCCAACAGGATCAGGAGCGGGTCACCCTTGAGCAGGTTGATCCAGGCCGTCTGGCCGGGGGCGGACAGCGGCGTGTAATAGTCCGCAAACTGCCCCTTCTTGCCGAGTTGGGTGGCGATGGCGCCCCAGATGCCCAGCGGGGTATCGCTCTCGCGGCCGGAGAAGGCCACGACGCGTACCGGCCCCAGTGCCCCCGGGGTGTAGAAGCCATCCATGACCGGGACGCGGTGCTCGGGATGTTTGGCGAGCAGACCAAAGGCCACCAGGCTATGGGTCTTGCCGCCGCCCATGGCCTGGGTGAGTTTGAAGACACCCTGGGTCGTCTTGCCCTCCAGTCGCCGGAAGCCCTCGGTCAGCAGGATCCGCATGCCCTCCGTGGTGTGGTTCTCGCTGAAAAAGGCCGCGGCGTCGATCCGGTCCTGGGCCAGGTCGGACAGATCGAGGACGGTGTCCCGGCGCGCCTTGTCGAAGATGCTGTCGCGGGGTTTGCAGGCGTTGGCGAGTGTCTTCATGGGTCCCTTTCGTCTTGGTCAGTTGTCGCGCACTGGGGAGCCGTCGCGCGGCGGCGGCCGCCGCCGGTGAGTTTACCCCGTCTCGCCGCGCGACGGCTCGCGCCGGCCTGCCAGGTCGACGACGACCCAGTGACGCGCGCCCAAGATGGACCAAAAAAAGGCGGCTTGCGCCGCCTGATTCAGATACATGCGACAGGGCCTAAGGCACCGGGGGAACCAAGGTGATGGCCGCGGCCATCCACAGGGCGGCGCTGGTCTTGGAGCGGAGCATCTCGTCACTCATGGCAATCACCTCGCTCAGGCGTCGAACAGCCCGGCCAGGGTATCGGCCTGGGCCGCGGCGAGCAGCCAGGCGCGCAGGCGCTCGGGGTCGCGGGTGCTGCGCAGGCGCTCGCGGGTGGCGTCGTCGACCGCCAGGCCGCGGGCGGCGAGCAGGGTCAGGATCGCGTCGGTCAGGCCTTCCTCGCGGATGGCATCCAGATCCGCGTAACCGCGGCGCTGCAAGAGGTTGCGCAGGATCAGGTCGTGGGCGGCGGCGCGGTCGAACAGGGCGGCGACCGGGACTGGATTGCGCAGGATCCCCGGGGCCGGGAGCACCTCCCCGATCCCGCGGGTCTGCATCGGTTGCCCGGGGGCATGGACCTCGACCCGGCGCGGACCGATCAGGCGCACCACCCACACGAGCCGAGTGCCGTGGGCCAGCAGGTCGGCGATCTTGGTCCGCAGGTCCGCCTCGTCCTGTCCGCGGGCGGCGTATTCCAGGGCGAGCGGTGGGGCCTCGGGGATCCAGCCGCCGTCCCCGCCCGGCAGCCCCGTGAGGCCCGCCACCGAGACATCGGGTGCGCGCAGGGTCCCGGGGTCCGGGGAATAGCCGGCATCGACCCCGGTCCACTGCACGTCCGGGTCGCTGTCGAGCAGGGCGGCACCGGTCGCGTTCGGCCCCGCGTGGTCGCGCCCGGACGGGGCGCAGTAGATGGGGTGGCCGTTGGTGAGCTCGTAACGGTCACCGTCGCGCAGTTGCTCGGCCCGGAAGGGACCCGGTTCAAGGTTCGGCTGTCGATTGCTCATCCGCGCTCGCTCCGGCTGGGATTTCGTCCCCGATAGCACTTAAGATGCACGGCCGTCAACCCCCGGGCCCCGCGGAACCTGCGTCGAAAGTCGCGCACGATGAAGGGCGTGCGTGGGAGCGGCCTGACCTTCACGGTCGCCCCCCGGGGCCTTGATCGTAATCCCGGCCAACGGCGTGCGTAGTCAGGGCTTCCAGAGCCCTGACGGTGTCAGGCCAAGATGGCCTGACTACGCACCCGGCGAGCCCAAGTGACCGGAATCTTGATCGAGGCCCAGAGGGTCCACTGAGCGGACCGCTGAGCCCCGCCCGAAGCCCCGAGCCAAGCCTCCGGCCGAGTCCGCTCCGGCGGCTAAGATCATTGTTCGATAAATATTATCTCGAAATTTGACAGCCCCCCGCCGCCTTGCTAGCGTGACCGCGCTGCATCAACCCTGAGGACATCAAAATAATGGCACGCATCGTCATCCTGGGCGCTGGTATCTCCGGGCACACGGTGGCCCGGTATCTGAGCCTCTGGCTCGGTAAAGAGCACCGGGTCACCGTCGTCTCACCCAAGCCCAAGTGGAACTGGATCCCCTCCAATGTCTGGGTCGGCTGCGGGGAAATGACCGTGGATCAGGTGACCTTCGAGCTGGCGCCGGTCTACAGGAAGGCCGGGATCGAGTTCCTGCAGGCCCGGGCGCTGTCGCTGCACCCGGAGGGGGACGGCACCCGCGCCCGTCCCTTCGTCCGCGTCGAGTATACCGAAGCCGCCCGCCTCGGGCAGACCGAGGACCTGGAGTACGACTACCTGGTCAATGCCACGGGTCCCAAGCTCAACTTCGCCGGCACCCCGGGTCTTGGCCCCGAGGGGGGGCACACCGTCTCGGTCTGCACCCCCGAGCACGCGCTGCAGGCCAACACCCAGTTGCAGCAGTGTATCAAGGAGATGAAGAAGGGCGAGCGGCGGCGCTTCGTCGTCGGCACCGGTCATGGCATGTGTACCTGCCAGGGGGCGGCCTTTGAGTACATCTACAACGTCGACCATGCCCTGCGCCAGGCGGGCGTGCGGGAGCTGGCCGATATCGTCTGGATCAGCAATGAATACGAGCTGGGCGACTTCGGGATGGGCGGGGTACACATCACCCGCGGCGGCTATGTCACCAACGGTAAGGTGTTCGCCGAATCGCTGATGGTGGAGCGCGGCATCAGTTGGATCACCCGTGCGGCGGTCACCAAGATCGAGCCCGGTAAGCTCCATTACGAGACCCTGGACGGGGCCTTTCACGAACTGGACTATGACTTTGCGATGCTGATCCCGCCCTTCGCCGGGGTCGGGCTCAAGGCCTTCGACAAGGCGGGCGCCGATATCACCGGCGAGGTCTTCGCCCCCAACGGCTTCATGAAGGTGGACGCCGATTACCAGCCGAAGGCCTTCGAGGAATGGAACAAAAAGGACTGGCCCAAGACCTATGAGTCCCCGAAATACAAGAACGTTTTCGCGGTCGGTATCGCCTTCGCCCCCCCGCACCCGATCAGCAAGGTGATGAAGAGCCCCAGCGGCACCCAGATCAGCCCGACCCCGCCGCGTACCGGGATGCCCTCCGCCGCCATCGGCAAGACGGTCGCGGCCAACATCCGGGACCTGGTCAAGGGCAAGATCACGGCGCCGGTCTATACTGCATCCATGGCGGAGATGGGCGCCGCCTGTCTCGCCTCGACCGGCTCCGACATCTTCAAGGGCACGGCGGCGACCATGACCGTCTATCCGGTGGTCCCGGACTACGAGACCTATCCGGAATACGGCCGTGATATGGCCCTGACCTTCGGTGAGATCGGGCTGGCCGGGCACTGGATGAAGTGGATCCTGCACTATGTCTTCATGTATCAGGCGCAGCTTCGCCCGGGCTGGTCGATCCTGCCCGATTGATACGCTGACCTGCAATAGCGCAGGCGCGCGCCTGCGCGAACCCCGACTCGCTTGCCCCCGGGAGGCATCATGACCGCCAAGAACAAAGAACCCTATCAACAAGCCTATTATCCGCCGGTACCGACGCGCTGGGTGAAATACATGCGCACCTCGCTCGTCTGGCAGTTCGTCCGCTTCTGGGTCATCAATTTCAAGATCCTCAAGCTCATGCTGAAATCCGGCCACTGAAGCGCTCGACCTGAGCCGCGTCCGGCGCCGGGCTCGATCATGGTTAGCCGGACGACGCCGCGTCTACGCGGCCCTGGTCCGGCTAACGGCCATGTACTGTCTTGGACGCCCCGGCGCATGAAAGGGCCGCCGTAGGGGCGGGTTTGAAACCCGCCCCTACATGGCCGCATCGCGGCGGGACCTAGCCACCACGGATGAGCGCGTAGGATGGGTAGAGCGCAGCGAAACCCATCGTTAGCGCGCGCCTCGCGCGTTGATTGCTGGGTTTCGCTGCGCTCTACCCAGCCTACAAGTCGCACGCGGATCGGGCCGGCCCCGAATACTTGCCCAGCCTCTGGAGCGAGGGAGCCAGAAGTCCTGCGGGTCGGCGGCTCCGCTGGATGGGCCGCACGCCTATGAAATCGCCGGCGTCTGCCGCACGAATTGCCCGTCCGTGAGTTGCTTCAGCACGAACTCCGCCACGTCCGCGCGCGCCACCCGCCGCGCCCTGATCGACTTGTCCAGCCCGCTGGCGTAGCCGCCGGTCCGGGGGCCGTCGGTCAGGCCGCCCGGGCGCACGATGGTCCAGTCCAGGCCACTCTCGCGGATCAGCCGCTCCTGCTCCTCCTTCGCGGCCATGATCTTTTTCAGCGTGAGCTTCATCAAGAGATTGAAGAAAAATGACATCTGCTCGGCGCTGTCGCCGACCCCCATGGAGGTCACCGCGATCAACCGGCGCACCTGCTGCGACTGCATGGCGGTGAGGATGGTGCGGGTGCCGCGGGCCTCGATGGGCTCGCTCCCCGGGCGGGTCCCCAGTACGCAGATGACGGCGTCCGTCCCCCGCACGCAGTCCTCGACCGCCACCGGGTCCAGGACATCGCCGACGATCGGCGTGACGCCCTGACGGTCGGCGGGGAGTTTGGCCGGGTCGCGCACCAGGGCCGCGACGCGATGCCCTTGCGCCAGGGCCTGCAGCAAGACCTCGCGGCCGGTGCCGCCGGTGGCGCCGAACAGTGAAATATTCATGGGGTTGGGAACTCCTGCGTGGCGATGGAACAAGTCCGGGGGCGGCCCGGATTGCCGGGGCACACCCATTCCAGGCTAACATAAGGTCGATTCCGGCGCCCGCGGGCGGAAATTGCCCGGCCTGCCGCTCAGTGCCGCCCGCCGATAACCCACTGCACGGGGCGGCCCACTCAAGCCTCCCCAGGGAGAGACCATGATCCAGCTTTCGTATATCAGTTCCGCTACCGAGCCCATGTCGACCCAGGACCTGCTGCCGCTCCTGCAGGGGTGTCGGGAACAGAACGCCGGCAGCGGCGTGACCGGCATGTTGCTCTACGGGAACGCCACCTTTCTCCAGGTCCTGGAGGGCGAGGAGGCGGTGGTTGACGCGCTGCTCGAGACGATCCGCCGCGACCCGCGCCATACCGACCTGCAGGTCCTCTATCGCAAGACGATCGAGCGCCGCGAATACTCGGACTGGAGCATGGGGTTCAAACGGGTCGCGGACAAGGAGTTGCTGAAGGTCCCGGGCCTGCGGGATTTTTCGGAGCAGGACTTCAACCCCGCGTATCTCACGCAACACCGTGCCGTGGTCGAGAGCCTGATGAATCACTTTCGCAAGGAGCGCTTCAAGAGCATCGGTCAGGGGGAATTGGGCGTGGATGAAGGGGATCGAATGATCAATGTCCTGCACCGCATCATCCGGGGCGCCGTGCGGGTGCTCGCGGTGGTGATGGTCGTCACTATTCTGTGGGGTGTGGTCGACGTGCTGAGCGTCGTCGTCAACCAACTGTTCAGGCCGGCAGTGGAAAGCATGCAGGTGAGCGATATCGTCGTCACCTTCGGGGCCTTCCTGGCGGTGCTGATCGCCATCGAAATCTTCATGAACATCACGCTCTATCTGCGCGACGACGTGGTCCACGTCAAGCTGGTCATTGCCACCGCCCTGATGGCGATTGCGCGTAAGGTCATCGTCTTCGACTTCCACAAGATCGAGCCGATGTACGTCCTGGCCACGGCCGCGGTCGTGCTGGCGCTCGGCATCGTCTATTGGCTGATGGACCGCAAGACGCTGTGGCCTGAGAAGGGCTAGTCAGGCGGCGTCGATCAAGATTCCGGCCGCTTGGGCTCGCCGGGTGCGTAGTCAGGCCATCTTGGCCTGACACCGTCAGGGCTGGAAGCCCTGACTACGCACGCCGCTGGCCGGGATTATGATCAAGGCTAGTCAGGGGAGCGGCGGCGGCTTTCTCGCGACAGTCCGGCGGGGACCTTGTGGGAGCGGCCTCCGGCCGCGACGGGTCTTGCAAACTGCCGCAGGGTTGCAGGTTACCGCGGTGTCCCAGCGCGGCCGCAGCCCGCTCCCACGGGGAACTTTCATCGTCCGGGGCGGCTGAGGTCCCTTCCATGGTCGCGCGCAACACGGCCCGTGCCCGGCAGGCCGACCAGGTCCGCTGCCACCGCCACCGCGGCCGCAATGATGGCCCGACGACGCGCCGGGGACTCCGGGTCCACCCCGCTACAGACCGACTCGCACAGCCAATCCGTGGGTGCCTCAAAGTCGCAATGACTGGCCCCGGGGATGCGCGTCACCCGCGCCCCGCGGGCGAGCGCGAACACCCGCAGCCCATTGCCCTGCGCATTGCAGGCCGCCGGCTCCCCGGCCAGGCCGATCAACGGCCGGTCCAGGGCGCGCACCATCCCGACCCCGAGCCCGGCGTGGTCCACCAGGTCCAGGGTCAGCACCCCGCGGCTATGCGGGTCCAGCCGCCCGGCGATCAGTGCGGCCAGCGCGCCCGCCGAAAAGCCCCCATAGACCACCGGCCGCGCGCCCAGCCGGCGGGCGAGCGCAATCATGTCCAGCGCGTTGCGCACCGGGCGGCCATCCCAGGGGCGGCTATGGCACGGGTCCAGTGTCACCGCGGGGATGCCGGCACCCGCCAAGGCCAGGGCCAGCCCCGCCAGGTGGCTCTGGTCGCGCAGAAAGCCGGGGGCCAGGATCACCGGCACCGCTGTGCGCGGGCGCCGGGGCCGGAAGCTCGTGGTCGCGCTCGTACAGCCCTTGCCCGATAGGAGCGACCCCCGTTCGATGGTGACGCCCTCGCGCCCCCCTGCGTCCGCGCGATCCGGGTCACCCAGGCCCAAGCCGGCGCAGCCCGCAAGGGTCAGGACGGACAGCAGGGCGACGGCAACCCGGCGGCGGCGAAACCGGCGCGCTCGTGCCGACCCGGGTCCCGGCCGCGCGGCCGTGACCCGGGCGCTTTGCAAAATCGGCGCCGGCGGTTGGGGGTTCATCACGAACCTCAGGTTGGGGGCGATCCGTGATAAACCTAGAATCGGCAATTGATCACGCAAAGACGCAAAGAACGCAAAGAAGAACAGAACTTTGCAAGCGATGGTCCCGTCACCCGGCAGGTGAGCCTAGCCACAGAAATATCGCATTGAAAAACTTTGCGTCTTTGCGTCTTTGCGTGAACCAAATGCTCTTTCCAGGATAAACCGTCCGGGATCCGGTGGGAGCGGCTTCAGCCGCGACGCGATCTCGCAAGCGTCGATAGCCTACCGCCTCTCAGCCTCCAGCGTGGGCGCAGCATCCTAGGGTGGACAAGCGCAGCGCAGTCCACCAGCGGCGGCGCGGGATCCGGTGGACTGCGCGCAAGAAAAAGGCGGCTCGCGCCGCCTTCCGATTCACCGAACAGAGACCGCAGTCACCCGCCCGCGCCACCCAGGGCGTAGGGGATCAGGGGCAGCAGGGTGATCGCAATACCCATCCAGATGGCGGTGTTGGTCTTGGAGCGGAGCGTTTCGTCATTCATGGTGGTAACCTCAAGTCGGATGGCTGGACCGTGTCGGTTGACTGTGAACAAGCAGGGCAAGGGGTTGCGGGGTGGAGCGGGGGAGGATCAACACCCCGAAGCCTTGTCGCCTGTCTACGCTTCCTATCATGGGCGGCGCCGGCGCAAAGCTGAAATCGTTTCTTCCTACCAAAACGATCGGAAATCGACGAGGCCGGACTGGACGCGGCTGTCTTGGCCTTGCCGGATGTAGTGGCAGCCCGCGGCCTCCTCGGTGCCCACCCTGGGCGAGGCCGTCACACTCCTGGTCGACCCGGCCCGGGGGGCGCCCGCCTCAGATCTGACCGTCTGCTGACGATCCCGGTCAGGTTTTGGCTAACCGCCACGCCTTACGCTGTGCCCAAGGTCGCGATCAACCGCGGCCCGATCACGCCAACACAGCGTCAGGAGATCGGCTCATGTTCACCAATTCAACTCCCTGCCGGAACCCGCGCACCGCCTCGCCGGTCCGCACCCCGCGGCCGTCCCCGTCGGCTACCCGGCACCGCATCGAGCAAGACCTGAAGGTCGCCGACCTGATCGCCCGCGCCATTGCGGACAACGCCTCACAGCTCTATCGCGGCGCCTGATCCTCTGCCGGGGTACCGGCCGCGTCGCCTCAGCCGGCCGACGACGAAGTGGCGGAGCCCGCGACCGGGGCCGCCGTAGGGTGCGCCGCGCGCACCCGGGCCACCCCTGAACATGAAAGCCACCGGTGGGAACTGCTTTACCGTGAAAGTCAGGCCCGGCTCATCCGCGGTGGCCAGGCCCCGCCACGATGCAACCACGTAGGGGCGGGTTTCAAACCCGCCCCTACGGCGGCCCTGTCACGCGACGCGGAGCGCGGGAACGAGAAGCCCGCCGAGAAACCGGATAGACTCCCCTGAGTTATCCCAGGCTCGCGGAGTCCCCGATGGCATTTCCGGAAGGTCAGGCCCTGCTGATCGGCGTCGGCACCTACGCCCAGGCGCCCGCGCTCGACGTCCCCATCACCGCCGCCGACGCCCAGGCCCTCGCCGCCGCCCTGCGCGACCCGGCCTGCTGCGGCTACCCGGACCCTCAGGTCCAGGTGCTCCACGACGCCGGCGCCGAGCGCGCCGGCATCCTCGCCGCCTTCGACACCCTCGCGGCCCGGACCGGCGAGACCGACACCGTCCTGCTCTATTACTGCGGTCACGGCCTCTACGGCGATGACGGCGACTATTGCCTCAGCACCCACGACACCCGCCTCCAGGACCGCAAGGCCGTCGCCGGTACCGGCATCCGCCAGGGTGAATTCATCGCCCGCCTGCGCGCTATCAAATCCAGGCGCCTCCTGCTCCTGGTCAACGCCTGCCACGCCGGCGAACTCGCCCCGACGCTCGGCCCGGCGCCGCCCCCCGACGCCCCACTGCCGCCCGCCACCGTCGCCGCACTGCTCGCGACCGGCGAGGGCCGCATCATCATCACCGCCTGCGGCGAGGGCCAGGTCTCCTACATCGGCGACGGCCCCCTCACCCTCTTCACCCAGGCCCTGGTCGACGGACTGCGGGGCCGCGGCACCAGCAGCACCCGCGGCTATGTGAGCGCCTTCGACCTCTATACCCACCTCTATTTTACCGTCAAAGAGGCGGTGGAGAAGCGCTACGGCGCCACCCAGGAACCCGAGCTGACAGTGCTCAAGGGCGTCGGCCCCTTCGCCGTCTCACTCTATCGCGGCGCGACCAACCTGGGCGAATTCGATGCTGCCGCACCCCCGACCGCCGGTACGGCCGCGCGCGAGGTCGATCCTGCCTATGCGCGGGCGATGCTCGATATGCACAGCCGCGACAGTTTCCAGGCGAATGTGATCGGGAGCGGGGCCATCGCGAAGGGCCGCAATGCGAGGGCATTGGGGGCCGGGGCGGTCTATGTCGGGGGCAGGAACACCGGGACCATTAATACGGGCACCCAGGTCAATACCGGCGGCGGCTCATACAACGCTGATAGCGTTAGTGTTCGCGGTGGGGACTTCGTTGGCCGCGATCGGATCAGCAAGAAAGGAGAATAGAGCCATGACGGAAGTAGCCGATCCGCTCGCTAACGCGATTGCCGAGATTGAGAAGCTGCGCGGCAAAATCCCTGACGCGCAGATCGAGACCACGCTCGCGGCACTGCGTGCCCAGTCGGCTGGATCGACCGCGAATCTGGCCGGCTTCGGCGCGGTAGCGCAGGACGGTGGCGTTGCGGTGGGCGAGCGCGGTGTTATGGTGGGCGGAAACGCCGATACCATCGTCACCGGCACCCAGATCGTTGCCAACTATTATGCAGCCGCCGACGGTGCGCGCTCGAAAGAGCAGATCGCCGAGCAAGTGGCCGGCTATCTGCGCTGGCTGCGTTCGCGTACCGAGTGCATCGAACTGCGCGGGATCGAGCGGGCTGGCGGGGCGCCGGTAGTACTGCTGCCTCTTGAGACGGCTTATGTCCCGCTGCGGGCCACGTGGCTGGCTGGTAGCGGGGCGAATTTGCCACTGAGCAAAGTGTTGGGGTTGGGCAATCGTTTGGCAATCGTCGGGGGGCCGGGGTCCGGAAAGACGACCGTGCTGGTGCACATGGCTTGGGCCCTGGCCTCGTCATTGCTTACGGGCGAACCCGAGCCAGCCCGTTCGCGTCTCGACCTCAAGAAAGAGATAGACGACACTTCGTCGCCCCCGATCAATGCCGATGACCCTGGAGACCAAACCGGTAGTCCCCGGCCTCGTCCAACGACCAAACCAGCAGTCCCTCGACGCGTTCAGATAGATGTGCCCCCAAGCGAGTTTCCGCTGCCCATCTTCGTGCCGCTTGCGTCCTTCGCCCGCTATCGGCGCAACCTGCCGGGCAATGCCCCGGCCCGCGATCGGACGCTCGCCCATTTCATATCCTATCACCTGATCAGCAAGCAAGCGGACTTTGACCTTCCCGCAGACTTTTTCGTGCAGGTCCTAAAGGACGGTCGCGATTGTCTCCTGCTGCTCGATGGGCTCGACGAGGTGGCGAACGAGTCCGAGCGCGCCGAGGTACGCCAATCCGTGGAAGAACTGGTGGGCGGGCGCGGGACCATGCGCGTCCTTGTTACCTGTCGCACCATCGCCTACCGCAGCGGGCGCACCGCCCTGGGTGCCGGGTTCCGTGAGATCGCCGTCCAGCCGCTCGAATTCGGCGAGCATATAGCTCCGATGGTACGCCAAGCCTACGACTGCATTTACCCGCTGGATGCTCCCCTGCGCGGCGAACGGGTGAGCGACCTGCTGAACGGATTCCGGCGCCTGGAGCAAGACCGCCGCGCCCGTTTGGGCAAGGACGCCCAGGCCCTGGTGGACAGCCCCTTGATGGTACGGCTCCTGCTGATCGTCCATGTGAATAACCGCCGATTGCCGGATGAGCGCGCGGACCTGTTCGACAAGGCCATCAATGCGCTGTTGCAGGTGGACTACGGCCGCGAGGAGGGCGATATCCGAGAACTCTCTACGGACTGGAAACCCTTCCGCGACATGGCGCAGCACCTTGCATTCCACATGCACAGTCAGGGTCGCGACCAGGGTCGCGAGATTGAGGAGGCGGATCTCGCGGCCGCGCTCCGCAAAGATGCCGACTTCGTCCCGCGCATCGACGACTTTCTGCAAAGTGCCCGGCAGCGCGGCAGTGTGCTCGAAGAACGGACCAGGGTCTATCGCTTCATCCATCTCGCCTTCCAAGAGTTTCTGGCCGCGCGCTATCTGCGCGAGGTGATTGGCGGGGCGGGCCTCGATGCCATCCTCAATTGCCTCGAGGACAGGCTGGATGATCCCTGGTGGCGGGAGCCCATCTTGCTCCTTGCTGGCTACCTGAGTGCAAATGCAGCCAAGTTCACGCGCGAGTTCCTGGCCGCACTAGCGCAAGGCGGTAGGACGCCTAACGCGCGGTTCGCCGCGGCGGATCTGGCGGCAACGGCTGTTCTGGAATGGCGCGAGAGCGGTGATATGCTCAAGGTCGAGTGCGCTCGGCGCATTCTGAATGTGCTCTGCGACGCGGACACTCGCTCAGTATCAGTACCTTCCGTACGTGTCCACGCGGAGGACAATCTAGAGCGCCTTGGTGATCCCAGATTCGATTCGACGCGCTACTATCTGCCGGTAGATGAACTGCTGGGCTTCGTCAGCATTCCCGGCGATCCCGATTTTATAATCGGCACGCTGCCGTCGGATCGTGAGCGGGTCGCAGAGATCATCGGCCTTCAAGTATCCGACGCCGAAACAAACGACATCCCGACGCCGGTGGCGCCTTTCTACATGGCCCGTTATCCAGTAACGGTTGCGCAATTCAGGGGCTTCCGCAATGCGACGGGGGGGCACCGTGGGGACGTGAATGCACTGCGCGATCCGGGCAGCCGACCGGTGCGTTTCGTCGATTGGCACGAGGCCCTCGCCTACTGTCGGTGGTTGAACGAGGTCCTCATGAACGCTCCGGTCTTGGCGGACTCGGAGGTCGCCGGGTTGGTGCGAGGTGGGTGCTGGCAGGTTGCCATCCCGAGCGAGTTGGAGTGGGAGTGGGCGGCGCGCGGTGGCGTGCGGGGACTGGTGTATCCCTGGGGCGATGATCCAGATCCGAATGGCGCCAATTGCGCCGACTCGAAAATCGGGGATACCTTGACGGTTGGCTGCTTCCCGGCTAACGGGTTCGGTCTGTACGACATGATCGGGAATGTCTGGGAATGGACGAATACCGGACACTCGTGCTATTCCAATCGACCGCAATTATACCATGAGAGTGGAAAGATAAAGGATACTGCCAAGTTGGTCGTACGCGGCGGTTCCTGGAACCTCCCCGGAGTTGTTGCGCGCTGTGGCTACCGCAGCTTTGATAGGCCCGGCAGCCGCAACGGCAGTTTGGGTTTTCGTGTGGTATTGCGTTCTGCCGCTGATGGCTAAGCGTGGCCCGCTGTTTGCTTCGTACTCTGTCGCTCCCGTCGTCCGCCTCTAGAGCGGGTTCCGGGTTCGCGAGGGGGCCTTGTCCAAGACTCTGACCAGCCCGCATCCGGTGAGCCAGTCGCCCGGCATCTTAGGAGCGCCGCACCCCAGAGCGGCGCGGCCTTGCGTGCGACCGCGGCCTTGCGTGTTGCGGATAGGGTGGGCCGCACTGGGGTGCTGCGCTACCGGTGGCTGCCGTGATGATCAACGCCTGCGTTGGCCTTGATCATCACTCCGGCCATTTCGTGCGCAGCAAGGTTGTCGGTTCGCACAGCGGACCCTACGGTCGCGGAGTCAACTCGTAGGGTCCGCTGTGCGGACCGATGGCTCTCCAGCATCGCAGTGGCTTCATCCTGTCCTATCAGGCCCATCAACTGGCTGTCATGTGCCGTTGCGAATGCGCAGGTTCGCCGACGTATTCGCGCGGGTCGGTGATGACGGGACGCGGAGCGTCCCGGAATGCATTCCCACGCGGAGCGTGGGAACGAGATGGAACCGGCGAGTCCAGGCGGGTGGCGCCCTGGCAGCGCCGCACCCCAGTGCGGCGAAGCCTCGCGTGCGACCCCGACCTTGCGGGTTGCGGATCGGCTGCGCCGCACTGGGGTGCGACGCTTCCGGTGGCTGCTGTGATGATCGATGCCTGCGTCGCTCTTGATCGTCACCGCGGCCATCCCGTAGCCCGCGCGGTCGTCGGTCCGCACAGCGGACCCTACGGGTCGTCTCGCGTCCAACGGTCGGTTATGCTGACCAACGACTTCGCTGTTTGAGGGATGGCCAGGACGATGATCCAGACCCTAAGTCCTCTTCGTGCTAGGCTTTGACCATGACCGCCAAAGACATCATCAGCCGGGATACCCTCAAGCGCCTGACGACTGACCTGGCGCGGCACCTGCTGGGCATCGAGGCCGAGGCCATCGAGTTGCTGGAGACCCAGAACCAGCGGGTTGAGGACCGTCGGGCCGACTTGGTGGCGCGGATGCGCGCCACGGACGGCGCCGAATTCCTGCTCCATGTCGAGATCGCGAACAACAACAAGAGCGATATGCCCCTGCGGATGCTAAGGTACTACACGGACATCCGCCTGGCCGGACACCGCGGTGCGCTCCGGCAGTTCCTGATCTACATCGGCACCGACCCGCTCACGATGCCTGATGGTCTCCAAGAGCCGGGGCTGCTCGATTACCGCTACGGCCTGGTGGACATGCACCAGGTGAACTGCGCCGGGCTCCTGGTCCAGGATAACCCGGACGCGCTGGTGCTGGCCGTGCTGTGCGACTTCGGCGGACGCCAGCCGCAGGAGGTCGTGACCTACATCGTTCGCCGCTTGAAGGAGCTACTCGGCGCGGATGAGCAGCGCTTTCGTGAATACATGACGATGCTCGAGATTCTGTCGGAAAACCGGGGTCTGAAGGCCCAAGTGGTGGAGGCTCAACGAATGCTCACTCAGGTCGATGTCAAGCAGTTGCCGTCATACTCGATCGGGTACGAAGACGGCGATGCAATGCGCGAGGCACAAATCGTGCGCCGCTTGCTGACCCGGCTCGACGCGGGGGAGGTCGCCGATTTACTGGGGCTCAGTGCCGCGGACGTGGAACGGATTGCCGCAACCGGTGATGCCGACAAACCCGAGTTGCAGTAGTCATTGAGATCACGGCGCCGCCTTGGCGGATCGCCCGATTGGGCATCCGTCCGGCGAATAGCGACAGGCGGAACCATCCCCCATGATCACCAAGAAGGTCTTCCTCGCCTCCTCCGCCGAATTGAAGGAGGATCGGCGCGATTTCGAGGTCTTCATCAACCGCAAGAAGAAGGACTGGGTCGCCCGCGGTGTCTTTCTGGAACTGGTCATCTGGGAGGATTTCTTCGACGCGGTGTCGCAGACCCGCCTGCAGGACGAATACAACCACGCGATCCGCGACTGCGACCTCTTCGTCATGCTCTTCTCGACCAAGGTCGGTCGCTACACCCAAGAGGAGTTCGAGACCGCCTTCGGCCAATTCAAGGAGACCGATCGGCCCTTTATCTTCACCTATTTCAAGGACTCCCCGCTCAGTACCGGTAGCGCCGACCGGCAGGACCTGATGAGCCTCTGGGCCTTCCAAGACCGGCTTAAGGCGCTGGGTCACTTCTATACCAGCTATAAGACCATCGCCGATCTCAGCCTCCATTTCAACGGTCAGCTCGACAAGCTGGTCGCGAACGGATTTATCACGTTCGCCCCGGACCAGGCGACGGCGGGCCCCGGCGGCGGGAGCTTTCAGGCGACCCAGCACGGCAGCGGTGCCATCGCGCAGGGTTCCGGGACGACCGCGCTCGCTGACCGGGCAATTCATGTCGGCGGCACGAACAGCGGCAGTATCAATTCCGGGACCCGGATAGACACCGGCGGCGGCGCCTATGTCGGTGGCAACGTCAGCGTCGGCGGTGATTTCATCGGCCGCGACCGGATCAGCAAGAAAGGGGAATAGACCCATGTCGGACGCCGCCGATCCGATTGCGGATGCCATTGCCGGTATCGAGAGGCTGCGCGGTCTGGTACCGGACGCGCAGATTGAGGCCATGCTTGCCCAGTTGCCGGGCGCGGCGGGCACGGGCCCGCGCGACCCGAACGCGCCCGCCCAGGGTGGCCCGAGCGGCAACGGTATCCCCATCGGCACTGCCATCGCCACCCAGGGCGGCGCCGTCGTCGAAGGTTCGGTGCGCGTGCGCAACGGCCATTTCATCGGCCGCGACTTCATCGAAGTCGTGACCCAGGTCGTGCAGGGCGGCGAGGACCGTGACGAGGCGCAGTCGGTCATCGCGCTCTATCTGGACGCCCTGGCGACGGACCTGGCCGGCCTCAAGCTCGGTGAGATCGACCTGTCGGGCGATCAACCGCAGCGGGAATTGCTGCAACTTGCCGACATCTATGTGCCGCTCGATACCACGCTGCGCATCCCGCGGGATGCGACGCTTGAGCGGTGGCTCGCGGGCGACCAGGGCCGCCGGGAAGAACCGGCCCGCGAGCACGGCGAGACGCGCCCGGTCTCCGCCCTCGAGGCCCTGGCGGCGCAGCGCGAACTCACCCTGCTCGGGCCGCCCGGCAGCGGCAAGAGTACCTTCGGGGCCAGTGTCCTGCTGGCCCTGGCGCAAGCCTGGCAGGGCCACGCCGACGCGCTCGGCGCCCTGGGTGAGACCTGGACGCACGGCGCACTCCTGCCCATCCGCGTCATCCTGCGCCGCTTCGCCGAGCAACTCCCGCCCGGCGACCGGCCGGCCCGGGCGGGCGACCTCTGGGCCTTCATCGCCGCCGACCTGGACGCCGGCGGCTACGGCCTGTCCGCCGACGCCATGAAGTACGTCCAGCGCCTCGCCCGCACCCGCGGCGCCCTGATCCTGCTCGATGGCCTGGACGAATGCGGCGCCCCCGCGAGCCGCGCCCGGGTCATGGGCGCGGTGCAGGAGCTCATGCGCACCGCCGGGCCCAGGTGCCGGTTCCTGCTCACCGCCCGGCCCTATGCCTGGCCGGGCGGCCCGGACCCGGGTCGCGGCGTCTACGCCCTGGCCGATCTGACCGATGACCAGATCGAGCGCTTCATCCGCGCCTGGTACGCCGCCCTGGTCCGGCGCCGGTGGCGCCTGCCCGGCGAGGTCGAACGCAAGGTCTCGGACCTGCTGGCGGCGCGCCACCGCCCCGAGCTGCTGCCGCTCGCCCGCAACCCGCTGCTGCTCACCCTGATGACCACCCTGCACACCAACCGCGGGCGCCTGCCGGAGGACCGGGCCGACCTGTACAACGAGTCGGTCGACCTGCTGATCCTGCGCTGGAACCGGCAGATCGGCGCCGACCAGGCGTTGCTCGAGGCCCTGGCGATGCCCAGCCTGAAGCTCTCCGACCTGCGCGAGGTGCTGGAGGAGGTCGCCTTCAAGGTGCATGGGCGCAACTGCGGGCAGGAGGGTGCGGCCGACATCGGGGAAGACCGGTTGGTGCGCGCCTTTTGTCCGCTGCTCGGCAACAGCAAGGACAAGGCCGATCGCGTGGTGGACTACATCGAGAAGCGCGCCGGCCTCTTGATCGGCCAGGGCGAGAGGGACGGCGAGCGGCAGTTCAGCTTCCCGCACCGCACCTTCCAGGAGTTCCTGGCCGCCTGCCACCTGGCCGCCCGGGACGACTTCCCGGCCGAATGCGCCCGCCTGGCCAGGGCGGCGCCCGGGCATTGGCAGTTGGTGCTCGTCCTCGCGGCCCGTCTGGCCAAGGCGGAGCGCGGCGCGAGCGCGGCCGACGAGCTGATCGGCGGTACCGCGATCACCGATTGCCGGCGGGAGCGCACACCCGACGCGGCCGATTGGACCTGTGCGTGGCTCGCCGCCATGCAATTGCAGGAGATCGGCCTGGGTGCCATCGGCAAGCGCGAGCGTACCCGGGCGATCAGTGCGCGCGTGGCGGACTGGCTCGCGGCGTCCATGCCGATGCACCCGGACGACGGCGGCGCACCCGCCCGGCAGCGCGCGCAGGCGGGCGATCTGCTGGCCGCGCTCGGCGACCCGCGGTTCGATCCGCGGCGCTTCCACCTGCCGGCCGACGACCTGCTCGGCTTCGTGCGGATCCCGGCCGACCCGGGCTTCAGGATCGGGACCCGGCAGTCGGATGCGGCGCGGGTCGCACGGATCATCGGTGGCGAGGTGCCCAAGCACGAGATCAACGATGCGGCGACGCCGACGCCGACCTTCTACATCGCGCGCTATCCGGTCACGGTGGCGCAGTTCAGGGCCTTCGTCGAATCGACCGGGGTTGAGCCCGGCGACGCCGATGCACTGCGTGACCCGGACAGCCGACCGGTGCGTTACGTCGATTCGCGTGAGGCCCTGGCCTATTGTCGGTGGCTGAATGAGGCCCTCGCGAGCGGTGCTGTCCTGGCGGGGACCGAGGCCGCCCGGTTGGTGCGGGCAGGGTCCTGGCAGGTCGCCCGTCCGAGCGAACTCGAGTGGGAGAAGGCTGTGCGGGGCGGACTGCGAGACGCAGTGTATGCCTGGGGCGATACCACTGACCCGAATCGCGCCAATTACGGTGACTCGGTCATTCGCGATAGCTCCACGGTCGGTTGCTTCCCGGCCAATGGGTTCGGTCTGTACGACCTGATCGGCAATCTCTGGGAATGGACTCGCAGTCGCTATCAACCCTACGCCGATCGCCCGCGGGAATACGGTATGAACGATAAGTTAGCAGGTGGCGAAATGGTGGTCGTGCGCGGCGGTTCTTGGGGCGACCCTCGAGACTACGCCCGCTGCGCCTTCCGCGGCTGGTATCACCCCGGCGATCGGAGCGTCAGCCTTGGCTTCCGTGTCGTGTTGCGTTCTTCCCCTGTTTCTTAGGCTCCAATCTCTGTCACTCTGAACTCTGTTACTCTGATCTTCTGATTCCGGCGGGGGCGGACGCACATCGCTGCAAGACGAGCGACCCCGGGTGATGAAACGCGCGCGTGGGAGCGGCTTCAGCCGCGCCGGCGCTCCGCGTCCGGTCTAGGTAATGGACGCGGAGCGCCCGCACTTGCTCCCACGCTGGAGCGTGGGAGCCAGAGGCCCCTGGGCGATGAAAGGCGTGCGTGGGAGCGGCCTCGATCATCATCCCAGCCAATGCGCCAACGGCAAGGTCTGTGGTCCGCACCGCGGACCCTACAGCCACGCGCCCGGCGGGTCGGCTGTGCGGACCAGTGACCTCTCGTCCAGCAGGGTGGCTAGGGTGATGACCCTGGAAAGAGCATTTGTTTCACGCAAAGACGCAAAGACGCAAAGTTTTTCAATGCGATAGCTCTGTCGTACGGTTCACCTACCGGGTGACGGGATCATCGCCAGCAAAGTTCTATTCTTCTTTGCGTTCTTGGCGTCTTTGCGTGAGCAATTGCCGATTCTAGGATGACCGAGGCCGTGGGAGCCCGTCGGGTTCGCAGTGCGGACCGATGGTGGCCTTGATCATAACTCCGGCCCGCCCGGGCGGCGGTTGGCGCCCCGTTGTAGGTCGGCCTTCAGGCCGACCGGGGGCGCCGCGGTCGGCCTGAAGGCCGCCCTACAGACCCGTGGCAGGAATTCTGATCAAGGCGCCGATGGCTCTCCAGCATCGCGGTGGCTTCATCCTCTCCTATCAGGCGGATCGATTGGCTACCATCTGCCGTTGCGAATGCGCAGAGTTGCCGGCGTATTCGCAGGGGTTGGTGATGACGGGACGCGGAGCGTCCCGGATGCATTCCCACGCGGAGCGTGGGAACGAGGGGTTGCCGGCGAGTCCCCTGTGAGCGCTCCACCCCAGTGCGGCGCGGCCTTGCGTGTGACTGCGGACTCGCGTGGCTTCTCGTTCCCACGCTCCAGCGTGGGAATGCCGTGCGGGCGCTCCGCGTCCGGCTAAGGCAATGAACGCGGAGCGCCCGCACTTGCTCCCACGCTGGAGCGTGGGAGCCAGAGAGAGTATTCGCGGCGGTCGCGGCGAAGCCGCGGGTCGGAGCGCCGGCATCTTGCCGGCCCGCCGCCGCAAGGCGGCGAATCGGAGCCGCGCTTGGCGCGTAACTCATTGGCCGCAAGCCATAGCGATGGCGCTTCGCGCCGTGACCGGCAGGATACCGGCGCTCCCAAGGTCGGCGCCGCGGTCGTGATCGGCAGCAGACCGCGAATACGTGCCCAGTCTCGGGGCGTCATTGCCATTAAGTGACGGCCCACTCGCTGGCCGCGTCGCCTCTACCTGGAGTCCAAGGCTTCAGCCTTGGCGCGCGCCAAGGCTGAAGCCTTGGACTCCAGGCGTTTGGGCAGCGGCGCTTCACTTAACGGCAGTGAGTTTCGGGGCGTGGGAACGAGCGGGAACCGGCGAGCCCCCTGGGGGCGCCGCGCCCCAGTGCGGCGCAGTCTCGTGTGTGACCGTGGGCTCGGGTGTCTTCTCGTTCCCACGCTCCTGAGACTGCGCAAGTATTCGGCGTAGGTCGGGTTAGCGAAGCGTAACCCGACATTGCGGCGCTGCTGACGGGCACTTGCGCGAATGCGCGGTTGCGCCGGCGTATTCGTCTGCGTCGGCGATGAGGGGACGCGTAGCGTCCTGGGATGCATTCCCACGCGGAGCGTGGGAACGAGAGGGAACCGCGCTTCGCGTCGCTGGGGAGGCTTCCGGCGCAACCGTCCAGAATCTGACGACCGGAGTAACAAAGTCTAGAAAAAAGAGGATATCGCTTAAGAAACAGGGGAAGAACGCAATACGATACGGAACCCCAGGTAGCCGTGCCGATCGTCGGGTTGAAGCCAGTAGAAGGACGCACTGCGTGCGAGCTCTCGACGGTTAATCCACGCAGCGCCACGCACGACACGCGATATCTTGTCCCCCGCATCCACTGCCTCGCGCGTCGGGTCGTCCGGGTTATACGGATAGGCAAAACCCGGCTTCCACCAATCCTCGCCCCAGAGACTGCGTGTCCATTCCCACACATTGCCGATCATTTCCTCGCACCCGTATGGGCTGATGCCGGCGGGATAACATCCGACTGCGCTGGTCTCGCCGATAGTCGACTCGATGTTGGCTTTATCCGCGTCGAAAGACTCGCCCCACGGATAGGCGCGCCTTGGGAATGGGTTCGGCATCCGGGGCTGAGTCTGCATCGCCGCCAGCTCTTCGCCAAGCCGCTCAGGGGTTACCCACTGACAGTCGACCGGAACTCGCTCGCCACCCCGGGCGGCCTTTTCCCACTCCGCCTCGGACGGGAGGGTGACGACGAAGTCCGGCGGCAACAGCCTGCGCCACGCTTGGCCGAGAAATGCGCAAAACTGCAGGGCATCATGCCAGGTCAGGTACAAGACCGGGTCGTTGTCGCGCGCGCTCAGGCTGCGCTCATCGTCCGGAAGGCGCCCGCTGAGCTGGACATAGTCCCGCCATTGCGCGACGGTAACCGGAAACCGCCCGATGAAAAACGGGTACCTCAGGTCGACGGTATGCTGAGGCTTCTCATCGCCGAAATTCCCATCGTCGCCCATGACGAATGGCCCAGGCGGCACCAGGCAAAACTGCATCCCATCGAGCGTCATCACCTCCGCCCGCGGGTCGCCGAGCAGGGCGAGCGTTCGCCCCGCCAGCGCGCGCTCGGTCGCCGGCAGCGTACTGCCCCGCAGGATACTGAGCTGCCATTCCCGCACCCGCGCGAGCTTGCCCTCATTACGCTGCGCGATCTTGGTGAGGTCCGCGCACTCCACCAGGACGCGCCCGGCGAGCAGCCCGCCCCAGTGGTCCGCGGTCGGGGCCGGCCCGTCCGGCGGGGGAAGCGAAGGGCACAGGGTCTCGGCCAGGACCCAGGCGTTGAGGGCGGACCCGCGCACGGCCTTGGCGCCGGCCAGGAGTGCGACCTCGCGCCAGCGGTTGGGGTCGGCGCGCGCCAGGTCGGCCAGCCGGTCGGGGAACTCGTCGTCGGTCAGGTGGCAGGCGGCCAGGTATTCCTGGAAGGAGCGGTGCGGGAACTGGTAGACGCCGACCCCGTGGGCGGCGAGTAGGCCGGCGCGGTCGCGCAGGTAGCGCTCCAGTAGGCCGACGTTCTGGTCCTCGTGGCGGGTGCCGGCGGCGAGCAGGGCACAGATCAGGGTCTCCTGGCGGATGTCGGCGGTGCCGGTGAGTTGCGGCTGGTCGCGGTGCGCCTCGAAGGCGAGCCGGTTGAGCTCGCGGCGGATGTCGTCACGGCCGGCGTTGAGCCATTCGGCCAGGCTCGGCTCGATCTCCCGGCGGCCGTCCGGGTGCTCCCGGACCTTCATGCTCTCCCACTTGGTGAGGAGCAGTTCGACCGCCTTGTCGTAGAGTTCCTCGCGCCGTTCCGGCAGGGCCCCGCCGGACTCGGTCTGCAACTGGGCGATGAGGGTCAGGAGCAGCGGGCGTTCGGCCAGTTCACGGATGCGCTCGTTGCGCTCGACGGTACGGGTCAGGACCTCGGCGCGGTCCCGGGCCGCGCCCTCGGTCAGGCGCAGCAACTCGACCATGTGGGCATACCAGGCGCCCGCGAAGCCGCGGACCTGGCCCGGGGTGAAGGGCAGCAGGTGGCCCTCGGTGAAGCCCTCCAGCTTCCACTCCTGGCGCTGGTAGGCGTAGGTGCGGCTGGTGACCAGGTAGCGGCAGCGCGAGAAGCCGGCGGCGAAGTCCTGGACCGCCTGCTTGATCTGGACGCGCCGGCTGTGGGCGTCCGGGACCTCGTCCAGCCCATCGAGCAGGATCAGGCCGCCCTGTTCGAGCAGGCGCCGCTTGAGCACCGGGGCGAACTCCGCCAGCGCGGCCTGTTGCAGGCGCCCGCACAGGAATTGCCAGAGGGTGTCGGCATTGACCGGCGTGCCGGGCGGCGGGAGTTGGCTCGCGAGGTCACGCAGGACCACCGGGACCGGCAGGAGGGCGCCTTGGTCCCAGCCCTGGGGCGGCGGGTCCTGGTCGTCGCCGTCCTCCTTGGGCAGGGGCGCGGTCAGGGTCGCGAGGTTGGGACCCGGGACCCCGAGCAGTTCCCCGGCCATGGCCAGCGCGACGAAGTTGACGAAGGTGCTCTTGCCGCTGCCCGGGCCGCCGAGCAGGACCAGCCGCGGCGCGCCGTTGAGTGCGTCGAGGGCGGAGCGGCGGCGGTCCGGGCGCCCGGGCGACCGGCCGCCCGCGGGTCCGGCGTCCGCAAGCCCGGCCTCGGCCGCGCCGCCCTGGATCAGCAGGGCGGTATAGACCGCGGCGAGCCGCACCTGGGCGTTGGCGCCGTCGCCGATGAAGAGCGGCAGGTGATTGGCCTGGGTCAGGATCCGCGCGAGATAGGCGCGGGTCAGGGCCGCCGGGCTCGCGCCTGGTTGGGTGCCCTGCTGGATCAGCAGGCCCAGGTTGATGGTGCCCTGGTTGTCGCCCTGGACGGCGACGGCGCCCGCGCCGAGCGCGAGCGCGTCCGGCCCCTGGGCGACGGCGCCGCTGCCGACGACTTGGGCCGCCAGCGCCGCCACTGAGGCGTCGAAGGTGTCCTGGTCGATCAGGCCGGCCGCGAGTGCGCGCCGCAGTTGTTCGTTCCGGTTGGGTGGCGGCTCGGTCATGGTGCCCTCGGCAGTGGTGCCCGTCGGGGAGGCGTGCGGCATTTTGCACCATCCGCCGGATCGCGGTGCGGCCCTAACGGTCAGGCCGCGTCCCGTAGGGTCCGCTGCGCGGACCGATTGCGCTCCAGCATTGCGGCGGCTTTTTCCTGCCCCATCCGGCGCGTCAATCGGCTGCCAGGTGGCGTTGCGAATGCGCCGCTTCGCCGCCGTAGTCGCACGCGTCGGCGCTGACGGGAGGCCTTGATCATCACTTCGGCCGCCCGGGTGGCAGTCGGCGCCCCGCTGTAGGTCGGCCTTCAGGCCGACCGGGGGCACCGCGGTCGGCCTGAAGGCCGACCTACCAACCCGTGGCCGGAATTATGATCGAGGCCCTGACGGGACGCGGAGCGTCCGGGGATGCATTCCCACGCGGAGCGTGGGAACGAGAGGGCGCCGCGTTGCCCGGGCCGGCCGGCAGGACCAGTCGCGGCGGCCGTGGCGTCCGGCCACCGGGCCTAACCCGGCGCGCCGGCTCAGGCCGCCCTGGTCCCGGGTGCGCGGCCTGTCTCTGGCGCCCGCGTCGCCGCCCTCGCGGGGTTCTTGATGCCGGGTTCCGGCCCGTTCGTGTCCCGGTGTAGCGGGTTGCTATACTGTCAGGCTGGCAAGACGCCCGCGTGCGTCAGCCCCTCGAGACATTTCCCCGTTTATCGCACAACCGCGACAGGAATCCCATGAATCGCAGCACCGTACATACACTGAATTTCCCTGGTGACCTCGGCGCGACGCGCCGGGTGGCCCTGCCGGAGGCCTTGGACGCCCAGCGCGCCCGGATCACGGTCCCCGGTTTCGGGCAACTGAGCTACTACAGCACGGGTCCCGGCAAGGGGCGCCCGCTGGTGCTGGTGCACAGCATCAACGCCGCGCCCAGCGCCTATGAGATGAAGCCGCTGTTCGATCACTATCGCGGCGCGCGCCCGGTCCTGGCGCCGGACCTGCCGGGGTTCGGCTTCACCGACCGGCCGGACATCCACTACCAGCCCGCCGTCTACGTCAAGGCCCTGGTCGAGTTCCTGCGCAAGGTCGCGGTGGAGCCGGTGGACCTGGTCTCACTGTCCCTGGGCGGCGAGTTTGCCGCGCAGGTCGCCATCGAGGTGCCGGAACTGGTCCATTCGCTGGTGCTGATCTCGCCCACCGGGTTCAGTACCCGCACCATCCCCGGCGGCAAGACCGGGATGCGCGTCCATGGCGTGATCAGCCTCCCGGGGCTGGGCGCGGGCGCCTACGCGCTCCTGACCACCACGCCCAGCATCCGCTACTTCCTGGGCAAGTCGTTCGTCGGCCCGGTGCCGCCGGCGATGGTGGACTACGCCTATGCCACCACCCACCAGCCCGGCGCCCGCTTCGCCCCGCTGTACTTCCTGGCCGGGCAGCTCTTCACCAAGGATGCGCCCAATCAGATCTATGGCCGGGTGCAGCAGCCGGTACTGGTGCTCTACGATCAGGACCCGAACATCGACTTCGACCACCTGGCGCCCTTCCTCGCCGGCCGGGCCAATTGGCAGGCGCAGCGCATCGGCCCGACCCTGGGCGTCCCGCACTGGGAGAAGTCGGCCGAGACCACGGCCGCGATGGACAAGTTCTGGGCCGCCCAGGGCTGAGCGCGCTGGTCCGCGCAGCGGAGCCTGCACCCGTAGGGTCCGCTGTGCGGACCGAGCGCCGCGCGAGGGGTTCCATTGTTGGCACCCGGAGCAACGCAATGAAGACGATCCCGGTTCTGATCCTCGCCGCCGCCGCCCTCTCCGGTGCACCGCTCGCGGCAAAAGACAAGGTCATTTAGCGGCGTGATCTCCGACTATCAGTGCGGGGACAACTGCTATCTGACGATCAACCTGGAAAGAGCATTTGTTTCACGCAAAGACGCAAAGACGCAAAGTTTTTCAATGCGATATCTATGTCGTACGGTTTACCTGCCGGGTGACGGGATCATCGCCGGCAAAGTTCTATTCTTCTTTGCGTTCTTGGCGTTTTTGCGTGAGCAATTGCCGATTCCAGGTTCAAGGGCCGGAAGGTGCGGGTCACCGTCGAGCAGGGACAGCAGTTCGACGGTGAGGGCAATGTAGCCGGCGACCTGGATGCCTTCAGCAAGATCGACCTGCGTTAGCCGGGCCTCAGCGCCTCGAGCGGCAGCGTGGCCAGGCCCAACCCGACCCCCAGGGCCAGCACGCAGCACAGCAGGATCAGCCTAAGGGCCCGGCGCAGGTCGTCCCCGGTGAGATCGGTAGGCCAGGCCGGATCGCCCAGATACGCGTAGTCGCGCAGTTCGCCCCCGTAGCTGGCGGGGCCGACCAGGCGCACCCGCAGCGCGCCCGCGCAGGCGGCCTCACTCCAGCCGGAGTTGGGGCTCGGCAGGCGCGCGTGGTCGCGCCAGGCGGTGCGGATCGCAAGCCAGGGGTGCAGCCGCAGGGCCGCGGCGGCGAGCGCGATCAGCGGGACCGAGAGCCGCGCCGGCAACCAGTGCACCAGGTCATCCGAGCGCGCCCCGGCCCAGCCGAAGCGCCCGTAGCGCGCGTTGCGGTAGCCGACCATGGAGTCCAGGGTCGACACCGCCTTGACCAGGATCAGCCCCGGCAGCCCGAACAGGCACAGCGCCCACAGGGGTGTCAGGACCCCATCGGTGAGATTCTCCGCCAGACTCTCGATGGTGGCGCGCACGATGCCGTCGCGCTGCAAGGGCGCGGTGTCGCGCCCGACCAGCAGCGCGAGCCGCCGCCGCGCGCGTGGCAGGTCGTCCAGGGCCGCGAGCACCCGCCGCCCATGCACCAGCAGGTCACGCATACACAGCAGGCTGTAGGCGATGAAGCAGTCCCAGGCGATGGCGAGCCAGGGGTGCGCAAGCGCAAGCCCAAGCCTGACCCCCCACCAGACCGCCAGGGCCCCGCCCACCACCAGCAGCCAGTGCAGCAGGCCCCCGAAACGGCCGTTGAGACCGGCGCCAAACAGCGTCCGCTCCCCGGCCAGGCTCAGGGCACCGAGCAGCCGGACCGGGTGCAGCCGATAGACCGGGTCGCCGAACAGCGCGTCCAGCAGGCAGGCGATGAGGATGACGCCCAGGTGTGGGCTCGGGTCGATTGGCACGGGAATCCTGGGGCTGTCGTAAGCAAATAGTCAACAACAAGTGAAACACAATCGTTGTCGTTGTCGTAATCGGAGAAGCGCTGCACATTGGCTTGCGAGAGCATCCGGGGCGCTGCGATAACCTCGATTACGACAACGACAACGACAACGGTTCGGAGCCCGTAGGGTCCGCTGTGCGGACCGAGCGCGTAGGGCGGAACGCGATAGCAGTTCCGCTATCCCGGCGTGCGGGGCAATGGCGGATCGCCCTGCGGGCATCCGCCCGCGGCTCTTGCCTTTGCTGAAAAATGTCTCCCTGGTCTCGCCAACAATTGCACAATGTCATCAAACGATCTTGGCTAGGCGGCGCGGGCGGCCGGTGGCCGCGTCAATAGCGATTCCGGACGAAAATCGTCGCCCAGATGCAGATCGGCCGGCGTGATATCCTGCACGGCACACTGCGACAATAGCGTTGAGAGCGCCTCGTAGTAGCCCATCAGGCGCCCTTCATCATAGGCTGAAGCGGCGTTGACCGCCGCGGCAGAGGCTTTCAGAGACTGTGCCGTCTCTTCCAGGACCACCATTGCGCTTTGCTGTTTACTCATGGGTCACGCTCCGCAAGAATCCGCTCTAGGATTTCGACTTGTTGTGAGAAATTGGCAATCTCTTTGGGCCAATACTGGTTGACGAGGCGGCGCTCCGGCCGGAGCGGCGATCAAGGCTGCCGGAACGGCATGAGCCGATTATAGGGGCTAATCGGCTCAGCGCGACGGGGCCAACCCCAGCAGGCGCCCGAGCGCGCCGGTATCCAGGTGCGCCTCCACCATGTCGGCCAGGCGCTCGATGGTCGCCTCGCGCAGGGCCTCGTAGTCCGCGGCCTGGGGTCGGTCCAGGCCAGCCCAGGCGAGGAGTGCGGCGCACGCGGTCGGGGCGTCGAAGAGGCCGTGCAGGTAAGTGCCGAGCACCTGGCCGTCGGGGCTGACGGCGCCGTCGCGTCCGTCGGCCAGCATGACCGCCGGGCAATCCAGGGCGGGGCCGGTGGTGACACCCGCGTGGATCTCGTAGCCGGTGACGGGTGCCGCGTCCAGGGTCAGCCGGCCGCTGACGTTGGTCAGGCGCTTGTCCGCGGCCAGGGTGGTCTCGAAGTCCAGGAGCCCGAGCCCGGGCGTGCTGCCGGGCGGTCCCTCCAGGCCCAGGGGGTCGTGGATGGCGCGCCCGAGCATCTGGAAGCCGCCGCACAGACCGATCAGCTTGCCACCGTAGCGCAGGTGCCGGGTGAGGGCGGCTGGCCAGCCCTGGGCGCGCAGCCAGGCGAGATCCGCGCCCACGGACTTGGAGCCGGGCAGGAGGATCAGGTCCGCGGGCGGGATCGGCTCGCCCGGCCCGATCAGGCGCAGGTCCACGCCCGGGTGCAGGCGCAGGGGGTCCAGGTCCGTGTGGTTGCTCAGCCGCGGCAGAACCGGGACGACCACGCGCAGGGTGGCGGCGGCGGTGTCGCCCTGTTCGCGCTCGAGCGCGTCCTCGGCCGGCAGGTGCAGGCCCTTGAGGTAGGGCAGGACGCCCAGGACCGGCTTGCCGGTGTACTCGGTGAGCCAGTCGAGCCCGGGTGTCAGGAGCGCGATGTCGCCCCGGAAGCGGTTGATGACGAAGCCCTGGACACGCGCCTGTTCACTCTCCGACAGCAGTGCCAGGGTGCCGACCAGGTGGGCGAAGACGCCGCCGCGGTCGATGTCCGCGATCAGGATGACGGGGCAGTCCACGGCCTCGGCAAAGCCCATGTTGGCGATGTCCTGGGCGCGCAGGTTGATCTCGGCGGGGGAGCCGGCCCCTTCGACGACGATGGCCCGATACTGGTCCGCCAGCCGGTGATAGGACTGGAGCACGGCGACGCGCGCGCTCGCCTTGTACGCCTGGTAGGCGACGGCGTTGAGGTTGCCGATGGCCCGTCCCTGGATGATGACCTGGGCGCCGATATCGCTGTTGGGCTTGAGTAGCACCGGGTTCATGTCGGTGTGCGGCGGCAGGCCGCAGGCGGCGGCCTGGACCGCCTGGGCGCGGCCGATCTCGCCGCCGTCGATGGTGACGGCGCTGTTGAGCGCCATGTTCTGGGGCTTGAAGGGCGCCACCGCGACCCCGCGGCGCTTGAGCCAGCGGCATAGGGCGGTGACCAGCAGGCTCTTGCCGGCGTCCGAGGTGGTGCCTTGGACCATTAACGTAAGCGCTTTCATTTTATCCGAGGGGTAGGAAACGTTAGTACGTTAGTACGGGAGTACGTTAGGCCGTAGGGTGGACAAGCGTTAGCGCAGTCCACCGAATCCCGCGCGCCGCTGGTGGACTGCGCTGCGCTTGTCCACCCTACGATGCCCGCTGGCCGGAATGATGACCAAGGCCCGTGTTCGCAGGTCTTGGCGATGCGTGTGAGGCGCGTCTTTCCGTACTCCCGTACTGACGTACTCACGTACTCTCTTCCAAGGCGGCCGCGAGCCGTGCCCACTGCGCCTCTGTCCCGGGCAGCCCGAAGCGCAGGGCCGTCGGCGCGTCGAACAGCCGGGTCAGGATGCCGGCCCGGGCAAGGTGCTCATGGAGCAGGGCGGCCCGGTCGGTGGGCACCCATTGGAAGAGGGCGCAGCCGCCCTGGGGCGGGAGCCCGCGGTACGTCAGCAACTCGGCAAGCCGGGGGCCGTCGATGGCCAACCGCGCCCGGGTTTCGGCCTGCCAGGGTTCGTCTGCCAGGGCCGCCGTGGCGACCCAGCGGGCCGGGGCGGCAATGGTCCAGGGGCCGATCAGGGCGGCCAGCGGGTGGGTCACCACGGGGTCGGCCAGCACGAAGCCGACCCGGGCCCCGGCCAGCCCGAAGAACTTGCCGAGGGAGCGCAGCAGGATCAGGCCGGGCAGGGGGCTTAAGGCAGCGAGGCTCGCCTCCGGGGTCGCGTCGATGAACGCCTCGTCCACCACCAGCCAGCCGCCGCGTTCCGCCAGCATCGCGTGCCAACGCAGCAGGTCCGCGCGCGCAAAGCGTGCCCCGGTCGGGTTGTTGGGGTGGATCAGGACCAGTACGTCCAGGTCCGGCAGCGCCGTCTCGATGGTCGCCACCGGCAGCAGTTGCACCGCGTGCCCGGCCTGGCGCCAGGCGTGGGCGTGTTCGCCGTAGCCGGGGGCGATCACCCCGACGCGCCCGGCCTGGCGCAGCCGCGGCAGGGCCTGGATCGCGGCCTGGGAGCCGGCCACCGGCAGCAGTGCGCCGGCCCCGCCAGTCCTGTTGGCCCCATAGTAGCGCGCCGCCGCCGCTTCCAGGCCGTCGTCCTCCTCGGGCAGGCGCTGCCACAGGTCCGGCGGCAGGGGTGCGCCCGTGGTCCAGCCCCGCGGGTTGATCCCGGTCGACAGATCCAGCCAGTCGCCGAGCGGTCTGCCATAGCGCGCGGCGGCGGCCCGCAGCCGGCCCCCGTGGGGCAGCAGGGCGCCCGGGCCCATATCGCTACCCATCGTTCGCCAATCCTCTCACAGAGACACAAAGGCACGGAGAAAACAGCTCAGGCAACCAAGCCAAAGAACGGAGCATCATCCCGGCCGTTGCTTGTGGTCCATTCGGTTTTTCTTTCTTTGTGTCTTTGTGTCTCCGTGAGAGAACGTCTTCGCGCGAGCGATGCGCTGAGGTTGCGCCAGGTCGATTGCTCACGGTGCGGCCACCGCCCGGCCCCAGGTGTCTTGGTACACCAGGTCCGCCAGGGGCCGGCGCCGGTCCCAGCCCAGGGTCTCGAGCAGCGGCTCCGGGTAGAAGGCGTCCACGTGCCCCAGGCAGAGCACGGCGAGCGAGCGGGCGCCGGCGGGCAGCCCCAGCAGCCGGTCGAGCCGGACCGGGTCATAGATCGAGACCCAGCCCATCCCCAGGCCCTCGGCGCGGGCCGCCAGCCACAGGTTCTGGATGGCGCAGGCGGCCGAGCACAGGTCCATCTCGGGCATGGTGCGGCGCCCGACCACATAGGCCTCGCGCCCCTCCGGCAGGGCCACGACCAGCAACTCGCCGCACTCCATGATGCCCTCGAGTTTCAGGCCCCGGACCAACTCGGCGCGCTCACCGCAGGCCTGCGCGGTGCGCCCCTGTTCCTCCCGGGTCAGGGCGTGGATCGCCTGGCGCAGGGCCGGGTCGCGGATGCGGATGAAGCGCCAGGGCTGCATATAGCCCACGCTCGGCGCCTGATGGGCGGCGGCGAGCAGGCGCGCGAGCACGGCCTCGTCGACCGGGTCGGGCTTGAAGTGGCGCATGTCGCGCCGCTCATAGATGGCGCGGTAGACCGCGGCGACCTCGGGTTCTGCGTATCTGTGGTTCATGGTAGAAACAGCCGCGCGGCAGCGCTGGGGTTGGAGGGGAAATACAGGTGCAGATAGGACGCGGTGAGGCGCCCCAGGCGATAGACCGACTCCGGGGCGCCGTGCGCGCGCACCGGCCTGGACCGGGCGATTGGCTCGAGCGCGATCTGCGCACTGGAGTGGTGAAAGCAGTGCCCGCGCAGGTCGCCCTCCGGGAGACTGACCCCCTGGAGCCCGAGATTGGCCAGCCGCGGCTGCATCCGCGCCCGCCCGGGCAGCAGGCCGACCATGGGGGCCGGGTCGCCGTCCACCCCCGCCAGGCTGTCCAGCAGGTACAGGAGCCCCCCGCACTCGGCGAGCAGCGGGCGCCCCGCCGCCTGGTGGGCGCGGATGGCCGCCTGCATCGCGCCATTGGCGGCGAGCCGGTCCAGATAGAGTTCCGGGTAGCCGCCCGGCAGATAGAGCGCATCGCAGGCGGGCAGTGCCGCATCCGCCAGGGGCGAGAAGAAGCACAGTTGCGCACCCGCGGCCTCCAGGGTGTCCAGATTGGCCTGATACAGAAAGGAAAAGGCCAGGTCCCGGGCGATGGCGATGCGCCGGCCCGCGAGCGGGCGGGCAGGCGGCGCCGGCGTGTCCGCGGCGCTGAAGGTGACCGGGGCGGGCAGGTCCGCGAGCGCGGTCGCGGCCAGGGCGTCGGCGATCCGCTCCAGGCGCGCATCCAGGTCCGCCACCTCCTGCGCCTGCCAGAGCCCCAGGTGGCGGTGCGGCAGTTCCAGCCCGGCGTCCCGCGCCAGGGTGCCCAGGAAGGGGATGTCCGCCGGCAGGAGTGCGGTCAGGGTGGCCGCATGACCGACGCCCCCGACCCGGTTGGCCAGGACGCCCGCGGTGGTGAGCCCGGGGCGCAAGCGGGTCAGTCCGAAGGCGAGCGCGGCGAAGGTCTGGGCCATGGCCCCGGCATCGATGACGCACAGGAGCGGCAGGTCGAAGCGGGCGGCGAGATCGGCACCGCTGGGCTCGCCGTCATAGAGGCCCATCACCCCTTCCACCAGGATCAGGTCGACCTCGCGCGCGGCCCGGTGCAGCAGGTCCCGGCAGTGGTCCTCGCCGCCCATCCAGAGGTCCAGGTTGTAGACCGGGGCCCCACTGGCGCGCGCGAGAATCATGGGGTCGAGAAAGTCCGGGCCCGTCTTGAAGACCCGTACCCGGCGCCCGAGCCGGCGCTGGAGCCGGGCGAGACCCGCCGTCACCGTGGTCTTGCCCTGACCGGAGGCGGGGGCGGCGATGAAGAGTGCCGGGCATGAAACGGACATGGCGAACCCACCGGATGGAAGACGGCGGCAGGCGGGGGGCAGGGACGGGCGCGGACACGGGGCGATCGGGCCCCGCGGGCACCGCGCAATTGCCCACCGCAATGCCGGATCGATCACCCGCGGGTGATCGCTTCAGGCCGGTCTCCGGACTCACGAGCGGCCGGCGCCCGCGCCCACACAGGGCACCGGCACAGGCACCGGGCGGATCGCCTTCCCGCGTGGTCACGCAGTGGCTTTTCTAAGCTGCCTACGCGGCAGTGAAAAGGATCCGCCGAAACTCGTCTACCGTTGCGGGGGCAGCGCCGGGATGGCACGCCGCAAGGAGGCGTGGGCACCGGCTTCCCGTTTCATCCCGGGGGCGCGAAGGCCCGCGGGACACCTGAAGCTCGCGTGAGTCTACGCCGACCCGGCGACCCCGGGCAAGGCAGCCGGCCGCCCCGCAGCCGTGCGGGACTCGGTATAGTGACGGCCATGACTACGCCTGAACCCCCTGCCATGCCCCTGATCGCCCCCTTTACCGGCCTGCGAGCGGCCCCCGGCCGTGCCGCCGAACTGCTCGCGCCGCCCTACGACGTGCTGGAGACGGCCGAGGCGCAGGCGCTCGTGGCCGATTACCCCTGGAGCTTCCTGCACCTGTCGCACCCGGAGGTGGACTTGCCGCCGGGCCTGGCCGCCCATGCCCCGGCCGTCTGTGCCCAGGCGGGGCTCAACTTTGCGCGGCTGCGCGCGGCCGGCCTGCTGGTGCGCGACGGGGAGCCCTGCTATTACTGCTACCAACTGCGCCGCGGCGCCCAGGTCCAGACCGGGCTCGTGGTCGCCGCCTCGCTCGCCGCCTACCGGGCCGGGCGCATCCGGCGCCACGAGGCGACCCTGGCCGAGAAGGAGGACGACCGGGTGCGGCAGATCGCCTCGGTCGGCGCCCAGACCGGGCCGGCCTACCTGATCCATCGCCCGAGTAGCGCCATCGACGAGACCCTGGCCGAGATCGCCCGCGGCGAGCCGGCGGTCGATGCCACCATCGCCGACGGGTCCTGGGACGGGGTGCAGCACCGCCTCTGGGTGGTCTCCAACCCCGCGGCCATCGCGCGGCTCACGGCCGGCTTCGAGGCCCAGGGGCGCCTCTATATCGCCGACGGTCACCACCGCACCGCCGCCGCGGCCCGCATCGGCGCGGCCCGTCAGGCGGCCCACCCGGAGCGCCCCGGCAACGAGTCCTACAACCGCTTCCTGGCCGTCAGCTTCCCCGCCGACCAACTCCGGGTGCTGGGCGTCCACCGGCTGTTGCGCGACTTGAACGGCCTGGACGCCGCGGTCTTCCTTTCCCGGCTCGCCGAGTGCGGTGCGCTGGTGCCGAGTCCGGAGCCGGTCATGCCCGAGCGCCCCGGGGACTTCGGCCTCTATCTCGACCGCGCCTGGTATCGCCTGACCCTGGAGCCCGGCCGCGCGCCGGCCTGGCCTTCCGCGTTGTCCGCGTCGCCCGCGCCGCTGGAGCCCGACCCGGCGGCCCACCTGGACGTGCGCCTGCTCCAGGACCAGGTGCTCGAGCCCCTGCTTGGGATCGAAGACCCCCGCCACGACCCCCGGATCGGCTTCGTCGGCGGCAGCCGCGGCCTCCCCGGGCTCGTGCAGCAGGTCGATGGCGGCGCCTGGCGCCTGGGCCTGTCGCTCTATCCGGCGGCCCTGGACGACCTGTTCACGCTCGCCGACGCGGGCGCCCTGATGCCGCCCAAGTGTACCTGGTTCGAGCCTAAGTTGGCGGATGGGCTGGTCAGTCTGGTGTTGGACTGATTGCTGAGGCGCAGCTTGCCGCGTGATCGTGCCTGCCTGGACGGCTTGGATGGCGTCGAACGGCGGGCCTTGGTCAAGCTTCCGGCTACCGGGCCCACCGTGCGGTCGTTGGTCCTCACAGCGGACCCTACACGCGCGGCCTGGCCGGTCTTAACGTACGTTTTTTGACGTACGTAACTCTGGCCTTGATCAAAACTCCGGCCGCCCGGGCGGCGGTTGGCGCCCCGCTGTAGGTCGGCCTTCAGGCCGACCGAGGGCGCCGCAGTCGGCCTGAAGGCCGACCTACAAACCCGTGGCCGGAATGATGATCAAGGCCTGTGGCGGCCTTGATCATCGTTCCGGCCGGTGGCAGTCCGCCCGCAACCGGAGGTCGAGGCTTTAGCCGGTGGCGGTTCCCGATATATCCAAGAGAAATCAGTTGCGCCTGCAGGCCGGACCGGCTAAAGCCTCGACCTCCGGTGGCCGGAACGACGATCGAGGCCAGGGCGGGGCCTTGCTGGTCTTAACGTACGTCCGATTCGACGTACGAAATTCATAACGTACGAATCAGGCCGGCTCCCGGTGGGAGCGGCTTCAGCCGCGACGAGCCCTCGCGCCTGGTCCGAGCGTCACCGGACACCGCGCCCATGCGCCGCAGCAAAACCCGCCCCCACCGGGACCTTCATGTTCAGGAATGACGGACAACCCCTCACCGCCCATGAGCGGCGCTCAGCCCGCACCGCGGACCCGAAGGCCAGGCCCCGTAGGGTCCGCTGTGCGGACCAACGACCGCGCGATGACCTCGGTCCCCGGAATGCACCCGGTCGCACAGATCCAGCCACCCCCGGCGCAGGTCCGGGGCACCGCCAGCGTGCGGGTACGCGCGCAGGGCGAGCCCCGATCCCACGGCGTTCACGCCAGGGCACCCGGTCCGCCGAAAACCAGCACCGGAGGGTCCAAGAAAAGCCCTGCATCAGTATTGATGTTTCAGATTTCTTGTCGGATACTTGCCCAGCCGTGACCTACTTCGGGCGGGAGGAACCGCAGCGCCCGTCCTGAGTCCAGTCTTCGCGACCATGACCGGATCGAAGCGATGGCCCCGACCACAACTGACCTGGCAGGCACGGGCTCGGCGAGTGACCGACAGCATCAGGTGTGCCAGCGGCGAGTCCTCGCCGGCAAAGGTCAACCGCTCTTTGATAAACACGATGTGCACGCCCCGCCTCGTCAGGGTCTGCACCAGGCCGCGCAGGTCGTCGAGGTTGCGCGCCAGCCGATCCATGCTGTGCACCAGCACCGTGTCGCCCTCGCGCGCTTAAAGCACTTGTCTGTCCAAGGTTTCCCCCGCTGGAGCGGCCGAACGGCATTCCCACGCTGGAGTCTGAGAACGACAAACCCGCCCGCCCCGCCGCGCCGAGCACCGCCGATGACCCAGACCACCGACACCCGCCCGGACCCACCGCCCAGGCCGGACTATGACTCCCCCTGGAAAGAGGCCATCGACGCCTTCTTCCAACCCTTCATGGCCCTTTTCTTCCCCGCGGTCCACGACCTGATCGACTGGGACCGCCCCTACGAATTCCTCGACGCCGAGTTGCGACAGATCACCGCAGACTCGGCCATCGGCCGCCGCCAGGCCGACCGACTGGTCCGGGTCATGAGCCGCGAGGGCCGGGAGGTCTGGCTGCTCTTGCATATCGAGATCCAGGGCCGCGCCGACGCCCGCTTCCCCGAGCGGATGTTTCAATACTGGTACCGCATCTACGATCGCTTCGGCGGCATCGAGACCATCAGCCTGGCGCTCCTGACCAATGATCGCCCCCCCGGCGACACCGCAGAATACCGGCGCGAACGCGAGGGTCGCGGCCTGCGCTTCAGCTTCCGCGTCCACAGCCTCCTGGTCTGGGAACCATCGGAACTGGTCCGGCGCGCCGCCGACAACCCCTTTGCAGTGGTCGCCCTGGCCCAGTTGGCGGCGCACCGGCGCGCGCGCGGCCCGGAGCGCAAGGCGCGCAAGGCAGAGATCATCGGGCTGTTGTATCGTTACGGGTATGAACGCGAGACGGCACGCAAGCTGCTGCGCTTTATCGACTGGCTGATCCGCTTGCCGCACCCGTTGGAGTTGGCGCTGCGGCAGGAGCTGGCCGCATTGGAGGAGCAAACCAAGATGTCTTATGTCACGAGTTGGGAGCGCTTTGCCCGCGAAGAGGGGCGGCAGGAAGGCCGGCAGGAAGGCGAGGCCCGGACGCTGCTGCGTCAACTGCAACTGAAATTCGGCCCCCTCGACCCGGACCTCAGCGCCCGCGTCGAGACGGCCGAACCGGCGCAACTGGAGGTCTGGCTGGAGCGAGTCCTGACCGCAACCGGTCCCGGCGAGGTCTTCGACCCCCACTGAGAGACAACAACCGGGCGCACGACTCCCCATGGAATCCAGCGTTCGCGATCACCTACGCGCCTTGATCCTGCGCTTCGGCCCGTCGCTCAGCGAGGACCCATCCCGCTGCGAGGCGATGCTGCGCGACCTGTGCGGTCAGCACAAGCGCGAGATCACGGTCCTGATTCGCGCGCTGAAACAACGGGTCGCCACCGATCGGCTTGCCACGAGCGCCGGACTGCCGGCATTGATGGTGTGCGGTCGGCTACGCCAGCGGCTGGAGGACGACGAGGCCTGGGCGCTGGCGCTCGGGGTGAACGACGCGCCGGCCTTGACCATGGTTCCGGCCGTAGGGTGGACAAGCGCCAGCCGCAGTCCACCGAATCCCGCGCCACCGTGGGAGCGGCTTCAGCCGCGACGAGCCCTCGCGCGTGGTCCGAGCGTCACCGGTCACCGCGCCCATGCGTCGCGGCAAGACCCGCCCCCACCGGGACCTTCATGTTCAGGGATGACGGACAACCCCCCACGCCCGGGAGCAGCGCTCGGCCCGCACCGCGGACCCGAACGCCAAGCCCCGTAGGGTCCGCTGTGCGGACCAACGACCGCGCGATGACCTCGGTCCCCGGAATGAAGCCGGCCGCACAGACCCACCCACCCCGCGGCGCAGGTCCGGGGTACCGCCGGCGTGCGGGTACGCGCGCAGGGTGAGCCCCGATCCCGCGGTGTTCACGCCAGGGCACCTGGTCCGCGGAACCCCCAACGCCGGAGCGTCAAAATAAGTGCAATGTTAGTGTTGATGTTCCACGTTTCTTATCCGATACTTCCCCGACAGTGATCTGTTTTGGCGGGAGGAACCGTAGCGACCCGTCCTGAGTCCTGTCTTCGCGACCATTACAGAATCGAAGCCATGGCCCCAACCACAGCCGACATGGCAGGCGTCGGCGCGACGAGTGACCGACCGCATCAGGTGCGCCGGCGGCGCGTCCTCGCCGGTGACGGTCAACATCCAACCGCGGGGCGGGGCCGCCTGAGTTCGGGAAGTGACGCAGGAAAGCAGGCCAGGTCTTCGCTCAAGTTTCTATAACGATCAGCCGGGTAGAACAACGACAAGTATACAAAGAAATTTTATGATTACTATCCGTAAAGAGCAAATGGCGGTTTTCGCTATGATATAAACGTCACTGGGAATATCAATGCGTTCATGTGTTAAGAGCGTGAGTAACAATAGAAATGATCGCGAAAATTTTGGAAAAATACACATGCCGCGGGTCATTCCCGTATGATAATTGGGCGTCGGATGCCGAGAGTTTTTTTCTGCTCCAGAAAGTATGGTTAGATATAATCGAGAAATATTCGATCTTCGTCAAATATCTGGCAGATCAGGAAGTCATACAGCAGGACGGTTCGTATATTGTCTCGCTTCGCAACGAGAACGAAAGCAAGCGAGTACTTATCTATCCACTCTCAAGTAATTCTGATTACGGCTTTGATTTTTATTTAAAGCACCCATTAGATCGAAGCGGTAGTCAAGATACAAAATCATCAATGCTTGTGCTCGATTGCAAGCTCAGTCTGCCATATCTCGAAGCAGCTGTTGGTCTTCTTAAGAAATTCGATGACTCAACGGTTGGCAGCACCGATCGTCAGGATGCGCTTTATCACCATCTCCATTCTTCATACAATTATCTTTTGGCATACCATGCGGATGGCTCGTTGAGGGTTAAGTAGGTGGTCAACGGAAATGGGGAAAAAGAGCCCGGCGCAAGTGATTATCCCGACCGGCGAAAATTAGTTCGATCCAGGCCCCTTGTCCACTGTGGGCGCGGCTTCAGCCGCGACGAGCCCTCGCGCGTGGTCCGAGCGTCACCGGTCACCGCGCCCATGCGTCGCGGCGAGACCCGCCCCCACCGGGACCTTCATGTTCAGGGATGACCGACAACCCCTCACCGCCCGTGAGCGCCGCTCAGCCCGTACCGCGGACCCGAACTCCAGGCCCCGTAGGGTCCGCTGTGCGGACCAACGATCGCGCGATGACCTCGGTCCCCGGAATGCGGTCGGCCGCACAGACCCAGCCACCCCGAGGCGCAGGTCCGGGGTACCGCCGGCGTGCGGGTACGCGCGCAGGGCGAGCCCCGATCCCACGGGGTCCACGCCTGGACCCTCCGGCCCGCCAAACCCCAACGCCGGAGCGTTAAAAAAGCCTCGCGTTAGTGTTGATGTTTCAGATTTCTTGTGCGATCCTTGCCCGACAGTGACCTACTCGGGCGGGAGGAACCTTAGCGACCCGACCTGAGTCCAGTCTTCGCGACCATGACCGGGTCGAAGCGATGGCCCCGACCACAACCAAACTGGCAGGCGCGGGCTCGACGAGTGATCGACAGCATCAGGTGGCCCAGCGGCGAGTCCTCGCCGGTAACGGTCAACTGCTCTTTGACAAACACGACGCGCACGCCCCGCCTGGTCAGGGTCTGCACCAGACGACGCAGGTCGTCGAGGTTGCGCGCCAGCCGATCGATGCTGTGCACCAGCACCGTGTCACCCCTGCGCGCGCGAAATTGTGGTCTGTCCCAGGTTTCCACCGCGAAATTGTGGTCTGTCCCCGGTTTCCAGTCCCCGGTTTCCATGGCCCCGACCACAACCAACCTGGCAGGCACGGGCTCGACGAGTGACCGACAGCATCAGGTGCCCCAGCGGCGAGTCCTCGCCGGTAAAGGTCAACCGCTCTTTGACAAACACGACGTGCACGCCCCGCCTCGTCAGGGTCTGCACCAGGCCTCGCAGATCGTCGAGGTTGCGCGCCAGCCGATCCATGCTGTGCACCAGCACCGTGTCGCCCTTGCGCGCGCGAAACCGTGGTCTGTCCCCGGTTTCCGCCCCGGTTTCCGCCGCCCGGTTTCCGCCCGGTTTCCGTGTGTCCCCGGTTTCCGTGTCCCCGGTTTCCGCGGTTTCCGCGGTCTGTCCCCGGTTTCCGCGTGTCCCCGGTTTCCGCGGTTTCCGAAACCGTGGTCTGTCCCCGGTTTCCGCGTGTCCCCGGTTTCCGCGAAACCGTGGTCTGTCCCCGGTTTCCGCCCGGTTTCCGGTCCCCGGTTTCCGAAACCGTGGTCTGTCCCCGGTTTCCGCGGTTTCCGAAACCGTGGTCTGTCCCCGGTTTCCGCCTGTCCCCGGTTTCCGTCGTCCCCGGTTTCCGTCCCCGGTTTCCGTGCGGTTTCCGTGTGCCCCCGGTTTCCGGTCCCCGGTTTCCGTGGTCCCCGGTTTCC
>Ga0247837_1001921_pt1 | contig 41132 bp, 41 predicted proteins | sample LaCtaG_2_FD_187115 | JGI IMG/M metagenome (GOLD analysis project Ga0247837, IMG submission 187115) | Freshwater microbial communities from meromictic Lake La Cruz, Castile-La Mancha, Spain - LaCruzMarch2015_14.5m | ecosystem: Environmental > Aquatic > Freshwater > Lake | place: Spain: Castile-La...
TTGCTGCTGCCCAACGCCACAGCTACTGGCATGTAAAGATAGTGAAATTCAGCTTCCAGTTTCTCATTCTTCTTGGAAATATGTCAATATCCACTCCATACACATAGCCTAATGAGCCAAGAACTGAGCAAGATTTTGCCTTCGAGTAGATGCAGTGTTAGCAGTCCTCTCTTAATTTGTCTGTCTGGCGAAGGCATCCGCAATTTAATCCAGTAAAACGAACATATAAATGCCATTTGAAAGGTGGGATAGTCTAAATTTGTGTCGAATGTGTAGTCAGAATGGAGGGAATGTGCCTCTTTTGGAGACTTACAGCAGAAAATATATAAGCGCAGGACTGTAAGCAGGTATTACGCTCGGGTGATATGCAAGTTCCACAGCCCACTTCATAGTTCCACAGCCGAAGTTCCACACCTCAAAGAATATGGAAGTGGGCAAATCACAGGCTCGCCAGGGACAAGGTCATTCAGCCATATGATCGCGTTTACGATTGCCTCAATTTTACTATAAAGAACGATTAGGATGTTATATTCTCTATGGAGACTAGAGCTGTAGCAGTCAATGGGTTACACACTGGTTGAATCAGCTGATGTGTAATTAAGATTGGATGGTTAGAAGAACTGTTAGCTGAAACGATAATGTGTATGTAAAGTAGACCCTGCACATAGCTCTATTACAGGGAAACAACTGAGAGAGTAGCCGCACTAGCGAAGCCACTATAAGCTTAGGTAAGAGCTCTCCGCGGGCCGTGGCACGTACTTCCGCCGACTCGTCTTCATAGGCTTCACGGCGAAAAGGTTGTACGCCACAGCTAGCAAGCCTGCAATGCAGAGCAGTCCCACCACAATGGTAAGGCCGCGAGACCCGCTGCTGGAGGGGCAGAACTCCGCTCTGCAAGTGCTTGCGCACTGCTCATCGGAGCAGATTTCTTGGCAGCGCTCTGAACAGACTTGCAGCTCCAAGACGTCCACGGACAGCAGGACTGTAGGGGTGGCTGCCGGGGGAGTTGCGGCTTGGGGAGTGGCTGGGGTAGTTGGGAGGGCTGGAGTGGGGGCAGGAGAGGCTGGCACTTCAGCTGCAGGTGTTGGAGTTGCTGGGGCTGCGGGCACTGGAGCAGGGGTCTGAGGAGTGGGCTGGGGAGCAGGAGCAGCAGGCTGAGCAGCTGGTGTAGCGGGCTCAACAGCTGGTGTAGTGGGCTGGGGGGCTGGAACAGCGGGCTGAGGGGCTGGAACAGCGGGCTCGACGGCCGGTACAACTGGCTGAGGGGCGGCAGGCTGCGGGGCCGGTGTTGCTGGTACAGGCTCGACAACTGGAGCTGCGGGAGTAGCTGCGGGAGTAGCTGCGGGAGTAGCTGCAGGAGTAGCTGCCGGAGTAGCAGGGACCGAGGGCGTAGTGGGCGCAGGTACGGGCTCAGCAGGGACCACTGGTGCTGAAGGTGCTGCGGGAACGACTGGGTTAACTGGGGTTGGTACCGCAGGCACTGGCTCAGCGGGCGGAGTAATCGGAGTACTAGGAACCGCAGGCGCAACTGGTAGTGGGTCTGTTGGAGCAGTCGGAGGAACGACTGGAACCACGGGAGCCGGAGGGGGAGGGGGGATTTCACTGATGAAACAGCCACATCCGCAGTAGGTAATGCAGTCCAGGAGTGCCTGTCCCTTGGAGAAACGAGAGCACATGGAGGCGCATTCCAAGTTGCAGCCGAATTGGTCCTCCACCAGTTCGTCCTGGCTCAAGGGCACCTCCTGCACATTGAACTTTCTTCCGTCTTCTGTGGTGACAACTCCTCCGAAGGCCAATGGATCTGTCTTTACGCAGCCACAGGTTTGGAAGCAAGTGTTGGATGAACCCGTCTGCAAGCAGGGGTTCAGACAAGCGTAGTCGCAGCCTAGCGCTAGCGCCAGTCCGCAAGCCACAAGAAGCACTCTGAGAGCCATTTTTATCGCCAGCCGCTCGTTTCCTAGTCCACTGTCTGCCTACAGACAGGGCAAGTATTGTTGGTACGCAGCCAGGGACCGAGGCAGTCGGGGTGGAAACTGTGCTCGCATCTCAATACACTGGTCTGCTGCCCCCACGCGAACTTATCTTGACACACAGCACACGTCTGCTCTGTCATCTGCCTGTCTACTGGCTTCGTCTGAATGCGTCTGACAGCGGATATCGAGGCAGGCCGAATGCGGTCGGGGTGTTGAGCCTGTAACTGCGAAAACAAGCCTTCAAATGAAAGTTCAGGCTGAAAGAAAGCAGAGTCCAGCCCCATCGATTCAAGGATGAAGTGCATAGTGCTGGCTTGGCGCTGACCCATCATTCCCACAGCATTCATCATAGGTGCGAAGGAAGGAAACTCAAGGAAATCCTCTTCGTCATAAGGCACACCGAAGTAGTTTGGTACACCGAAGGAAAAGAAAGGGTCGAACATGTCATCGAAGAACTCTTCAGGACTAGCTTCAAAGAAGCCGAGTTGAGGGGAAGGTCGAGACCTACGATTGCGTCTTCGATGTCTTCGTCTAGCCCTTTGCGGCTGAGCAGGAACGAATTCAGTCCAGGGGTCTTCGGAAGGCTGCGATGCGTAGTACTGAGACTGTTGGTCTGTCTCTTGTCTCTGATAGGCAGAGGCTCTAGGCCGTTCTGGTGGGCTGTAATGGCCCCTTGGCTGGCGATATCTGCCTCCTCTGTTCGCTTGAAATTGTATATGTTCTGGAATCTCTTCGAAATGTCTCTGCGGAATGAAGTGCTGAGGAGGGCTTCCGGCAGGTATCCAGTCTGGGTGTATTTCTCGCTCTCCCGGAGAATCCCAATCCCTGTGACCCTCAGCAGGATACGGAGGACTATTGCCGAATCTGGGCTGGGCTTGAGAAGGGGTAGCAGTCCGGGCTGAGATATGTCGACAGTGGCCACAGAGAGAGTCTTGGCTGATCACTCCTTCGTTTCCACAACGAGTACAGAAGCGTCTTTCCCACGGGTAGTTGAAGTGGCCTCGTCTTTCTGTCATTTTTAGGAGATTTGTCTTCAAATACTTCGAATTTCAATGAATTGTCTGAGTCTCAACTAAGGCAGGGAACTGCTTTGTTCGGGGAAATCTGAAGTGAAGTGGCCAATTTTCTCGAAGAAAGGTATTTAATCAACCGCTGAAATCGCGAATTTTACTACTGCAAACGACTCCTTTTCTCCGATTACAATTAGGGCTGCAAACTGCTTGAGCTTAGGGACTAGTTTCAGGGTGTTAGGGCTGTTTCTATATTTTTTGATGGTATCGAAAAATGCAAGAAAAATAGCTGAAATTGAAGCGGAAAAAAGACGAATTCAGATAAAACTGCATTAAATTGAACGAATATTATCGACGAAACTAGCAAAAATCTCCTTTTCTCCTTTATTTCCTTCCCAGTCGAACAATTTCAGTCCTTTTTCCCTGTATCCCATTCTTCCCTAGCGACTTTTCCGATACATCCGTCCTCGGCCTCACCGAGCATTCAGTCCTGCTTATAAGGTTTCTCAGTCGCTCACACTGTTCTTCACTTTCCTCCAGCCTGCACTGCACTGCCCCCATGTTAAGGTCCTGCTCTGATACCAATTCACTCACTTTCCTCCACACTGACTCTGTCTCACTTTTAGCGATTTCCAGTTTTCGCGCTAAATCCTCGTTGAATCGGACTTGGGACATATGGGCGTTTTCCAAATTTGCCAATTTTTCTTCGAATTTCTGTAGTTTTTCAGTGGAAAAAGAGCGGATTTGGCTTTGGGATTTCGCAGTCGCTACTAATTGTGTCAATTTAGCGTTTTTTCTCACTTCCTGTTCAAGTTCGTGCGAAAGTGACTGAGTTGTTGTGGTCCCTCTGCGAGTTTCACGGGCTTCTAGGTCGTTTAGAGTAGTTCTTAGGGAGGCTGCTTCCCTCTCATACTGATCTCTCTGGCTGATTGCAGCTTTCAGCTGCTGATTCAGGTCGACTACGACTTGGGGAGCCTCGGCTAGAGCTTTATGTGTGGTTTCCAGCTGCTGTATGCGGGTCTTTAGGTCGGAAATAGCGCTTTCGCGGTATTGAGTGAGTCGCTGTGGGCTGTGAAGCCGCAGGTGTGTAGGGGAATGCAGGTCACTGTGCTCGTTATTTTCGCGAGTCTGTACAACGCTTTCTTGGACGATTTTCCGACTTTTAGCAATCGAGGCTTGAATCTGTCTGAACATCTGCGAGGCGTCCTGCAGCTCGTCCTCCCCCCAGTCAGTATAACTCCGGCTGAAATTCATTTATGTCTAGAGGTCTGTAGACTGCTGCAGAGGGCTGGGAGCGCTGGTGGCCTTAAAAGCTTTCCAGCCATTGACAAACCAAATGAAGACTAGGACTGCCAGCCACCTCGATTTGGGGATTCCCACGCTGTCGCTCAAGCGGGCGCTTTCGGCTTCGTACACTGAGGTGTCGCTGGACTTTAAGTCCATCGGGACTGCCATGGCGCCTTCTTCAGCGGAATTGCCTTCGAAGCGGAAAACCTTCCGTCTGAAGTCACGCCTCCGCCCACGCAACTTAGCCGACATGGCAGAGCTGAGCCCCCTCCTTGGCCTCGCCAGCCTCATCACTGAGACCGAACCTCAGCTCCGCCCTGCACCTACCGACTCCCCTCCACTTTCACCCTGCGAGGCCCCCTGCAAACACCGCTGTGTCACCAAGTCTGCCAGACCTCCTCTCAGGAAGTTCAATCCAGGGGCGCTGAGCAGGGCAGCTACGCACGCCGCCATTGCCTATTTCATCTGGAGCCAGAAGTGCAGCCATAGTAACTGTAGCATACCGCTGTAAAGGCTTAGACACCTCAGCAGAGAGGGAGAAACTGCCGATTCGCGAATATGAGAGACAAGTACTTTGACGAGTAGGGAAAAGGCCACCTATGGAAGTCTGGGAGAACTCATATCTTCTTATCCCTCAGTTCTGTGAAAAAGGCAGTATTGCTGGAAGGAGTAAGCAGTTAGGTGAGGAAAGCGTTTCCGCACTTAATTGTGTAGTCAGAAAAGCCGCTTTTCGCTTTTCGAGTCATACTAAATGTCCGGCATTTGGAGCGTTGGACGGGGTACTAGGTCAAAAGGGTCCTGTTGCAGTCTATAGGAGCTGTGCAGTAGAGTATTGGCGCATTGTTTTTGCCTATCTAGCAATGGGAACACGGCTGTAAGGAAATCTTCGCCTTCAATCCTATAAACGTCTATGCATGCTAAAAGGCCACTACCAGACTGCGAAATGTGTAGTGTCCTTCCTAGTACTTCTAAATACGATAGGAACTTCCGAGCCAATTTAATCCTTTACTAGCGTAAAGTTGTACCTTCGAGAAACTCTGACCTGAGTCGCACTCTCGCCTTTCCGATGCAGCAGCGGCTCGAACCTGCGCAGACGGAAGGGCTTTGCCCAGCCCAGCACTCGACCACTGCTAGGCAATCGCGTTGTTTTGTGTCTGTGCAAAATCCGAGTGGAGATTTCAGCGGTTTGCTCGGCTTTTGGGTCGGAAATATGCCCGAAATCAGCCTCAATGGAGTCAATTTGCAGGGAATCTTGTCTGTGAGTGTGCGTTTTGGACAGTTGTTTGAGAGGCGATTCCTCGGTTTTAAGCAATTTACTGTCCATGTCGCGAAATATCATCTCGAAGTCGTCGGAAAGCCACTTGTTAGTCCTCGCATACCCCTTCGCCAGGATTTCGATGAAATTGGGGTGGTAGAAGCCTGTGCTTTTTAGCCTTCCGGAGCGGGAAGGGGGCAGTAGGACCAGAGACTGACTGTTGGTCCTGGGGTTGAGGGCGGGTTTGGAGGCTGGACGAGAGGGAAGGGGAGGGGGGATAGGCCAGACAGTTGGATTGGCAGTACTGAGGAATTGCTGCGGAGTGCACACCCTAGGCTGCAATTTTCTCCCTTTCGATGAAGAATCAGTCCACCGGGGGTCGTCCGAACTGAGAGAATTGACACTTTTGTGCTGCATATGGCTGTAGGAAGGACCAAATTGGCACAGTGGACAGCCGCACAGCCAAACTTCTCCATTTTCCCCTACAAAGAACTCTAACTCAATGCGTTCCACTGCTCGCTTCCTGCAACTTTCCAGCGTCCTGAGCACTACACGCACATACGCCATCAACTTCGCATACATCCTCTGGTCCCCACAGTCTCTTCTGGTGCTTTTCCTTGTGAAGCTGCAGCGGTAGTTGCCCTCCCACAGGTCTAGGCGGATTGCATAGAGCAGGGCTGGGAATTGGCTTTCCAGTGGGAATTGGACGTAGACACAGCGGCTGAAAGCCCCGCGCTGGGCTTTGGCCTCTTCTAGTCGGTCTTCGGTGAGCGCTATTAGAGAGCCTTTGGCGCTCACTAGGCAAATCGTGGGGTTGGAAGGGGACTCTTGACTGTGCATTGCTTCGAAGTGTTGGAAGACTTGAGTAGGAGTGGGGGCCAAGTTGTCCATAAAGACACGTCTCCGTAGTACTCCTTTAGGAGAAGCATACACCCACAAAGCAACCTCGCCCTTGGTGAAAAAGACAGTTTCAGGCACTGCCACTCGTGCTTCCACAGCGCTCAAAGTCGCACAAACCCAAGCAAAGTCTCTATCCTCCATACCTACTAACGCTTATGCTTACAGTACTTTCTGCGAATAGCAGGCGGGTGCTGAGGGTCGAGTTGCTCCACGTGCTGCAGGGCCATCGAGTAGTACAGCAGACCTGCGACTACTGCTGCCAGCACTAGAGCTGAGTAGGAAAGTAGAGTGTTGAGAAGCTGCACTAGGAAGTTCACTACGACTGCATCGTACAGGTGCAAGTAGCCTGGCACCTTCCCCTGTCCCGCTATCAAGCACAGGCAAAGGACTGTTAAACACTCGTGTCCAAGGACACAGCCTAGTGATTTCGTCACACTACCTCCTGTACATAGCAATGCACACAACTGAACTCCCTGACTAGAACTCACGGACACCATTGCACTAAGCTTCCACAGGGCTCGTGCACTTCTATCAGCCCAGATTGACATTTAAGATGGGGTGCTGCCAGGCGCATGAAGGCACTCAGCACTCTTTGAGTCGAGAGTACACGCTCAGTCGTGACTCCACTTTGGGCAGTTTGGGCACTCGCGCCAGTACTTTGTCTGATATGATCGCTGCGGGCTACCACGAAAGAACACTTTCCGCACTCGACCTGCAGTACGGCACAAAGGCCTACGCCCGGGCCATGGCAGTGCAAGACGCCCTCCAGCGCGGACACTTCCTCGACACCCGAGCCTCCGAGTTGGAGGAATACGTATTGGATTTACAGCAAGAACAAAGCTGGAAGTCCCTATGGACTCTCCAAAGTGTCGACATCGACCTGCTCATGGGCAGTCGCTACAGTGCAGGGCCAGTCTTCAGAGCCAAAATCCACTTCAGTCGTCCTCTCCGACTCAGCTACCTGCTGGCTCTGCTGGAAAGTCCGGATATCCGTGCACGCTGGGACTACAACTTGCAGCACATGGGAGTGCTGTACGTAGCCGAGGAGAACTACTACCTACGCAACTCGGTCATTTGGACCACTTTTCCAGTAGTCATTTCTCGAGAGTTAGTGGAGAGATGTCAAGTCCGGGAAATCGACGGAGAACTCCGCCTAGTGGCTTACTCGACCGACCACCCAGTACCCTCTATCCAGGACTTCCCATATAAAGAAGCCACTCCCAGGGCCATTTGCCTCTTCAGTCTTCTCCAACTCCATCCAGTCCCCGAAGGCACAGAGCTGGTTTTGACCTTTCAGAACGACAACTGTCCAGATGTGGAGGCGGAAAGCCACAGTCTGTTTGACTGGGTGGACCGTCTGCAGCGGGAAGTCGAGTTAAGTCCATTTTAGTGTCTATAATGGACAGACTGCCACCATTTGCACTGCACGAGGTGATTGTGTACTTGACTCCGGAGACTGCGTTTCGAGCGTTTCCCCTGGTGTGCAGGCGGTTTTATGAGGAAACGAGGCAAGAGCATGTCTATGCAAGCTACCTTATTGCGGTTTTCGGCTTGCCGCAGGACTGTAGAATTGACTTTCAGGCTTTCACTCGCATATTAGTGCAAGCATTTGGCGGAAATCGCTTAAATCAGCAGAAGTTGAAACTGACAGGCTTCGCAACTACAGGCGGAATCGACAGGAACAACATGACTTACTGGGTGGGAAACATGTTCGCAGAGTACTGTTTCAAAGGGTACTGCTCCGAGGAAAATAAGAACAACATCGTATGTGCGGCTGTTCTCTCCGATATCCTGCAGCAGGAAATACCCCCGCAATTAGAAGCCGCTAAACGCGCAGTTGCACAAGTCATAAGAAGCAACAGTCAACTAAGAAGCGTTGCACCGCTCATTCTGCCTGATGACTCAACTGAAAAAATGACTGATTTCGAGGAATACATAGTCATGAGTAGTCTATTTCCAAGGCTTTTGGAGGTGGATTTGGGCCGGGTGAATGACGAACAGGAGAGAAGGGCGAAAAGAAGGGAACTGTCAGGACACTATTCAGTCCTAAAAGCCTCCGCTTTGAAGCTAAGTGACGTTCTGCAGGACCCTAGCAACTGCTACCTGCTGGAAAAGCCAATCAATAAGAACCACATCAGAACTCAAAAGACCTTTTTCTGGACCAGGGAAGTACTGATATCCCGGGAAAGCGACTTCACCTGCCCTGTGGAGACCTTCATGATGTTCACATCTATGGACTTTCTCCCTCTAGAAAGCGACCAATTCAGCCAATTCAACGACTTGCGGACTGATTCAGACCTGCGCGCCTTCGTAGCGGCCTCAGGCCTGGAAATCATCCACTCCGTCTTCAATCAAAACGGCTGCTCCTATCACGAATTCCGCAGAACTTCGACTTCTCTGCAGCCGATTTTGTGGGGAAAGTTCGATTCTAGGGAAGGAGTGAAGCTGGAAGCGAGTTTGAAGCAGTGCTTTGTGGGGAAGTATTTCTATGTCAAGCTGATTTGCCCGGAAAACCGCATGGCGGAGATGAATGATCAACACCAGTTCACGAATATCGATGTGAAGACTGCGGGGGCTACGGGCTTTGTGGAGACTTTGCTCTAGAACTAAGGACCTAGCTCTTCCAAAGCTTAGCTAAATGAAGCCTCCCCCGAATCCGCTCCCAAAGCCTCCCCCAAAGCCTCCAGGCGGCGGGAAATGGTCCGGATTCCTCTGTCCCGGCACCTGCTCAAAAGGCCCCAAAGGGTCCAACCTGCCCGGCTGCCTTCTCCCCTGCGCCCCCTGGAATAGAGGGTGTTGTGGGCCGACTAGTCCTCCTCCCAGACTGGGCATCCCGGGGTAGAGGTCGGAAGCACCCACTGGAGGGTAGAACTGGCTGCCGTAGGGCATGGAAGGCTGGGCCCAGACTGGGGACTGCGCAGGGTGGTGCTCGATTAAGAGAGGGTTGGAGGGGACTGGCTTGGGAGCGGGGAAGGTCTTATCCAGGATTTCCTGTTGATACATAGACAATACAGTTGATAGCAAGTAGTCCGTAGTAGCCCCATTGCTTTCCACTTCGCTTATCACTTCCGCGGGGATTTTCCACGTCCAGATCTTCCCTTGCGCATCTGACCTCAGGGAGTGCACTGTGATGGCCCGTTCGCCCACCTTCACAACTTTGACATACAGTGAACAGCCGCTTGCATGCTTGTATCGGAAGGAAAAGACTTGCTTGTTTCTGTTCCATCCCGCTGGGACCATTTCCTCCGTCTCCTCATCCTCCTCCCTAAGTCCGCTGCATTGCAGTTCTCGAGCAACTGTATAGATGTGGAGACCGAGGACCAGTCTCTCAGTAGGACTTTCCGCTTGCTGCACCAGTCCTTCGAATAAGTCTCTGAATAGGCTTTGCCACATTATAATGGAGGGTGTTAGGGATTGGGGTAGTAGGGAGAAGAACTACTTGTTAGTGAAATTGGGCTTGCGCTTTTCCACGAACGCTGTCATGCCTTCTCGTCTGTCGTCGAAGCCGAAGGTGGAGTGGAACATGCGACGCTCGAAGCGCAAGCCTTCCTCCAATGTAGTCTCATATGCTCTGTTGACACACTCTTTCGCCATCATCACAATCGGCTGCGAGAACTTGCCTATTTTCTTCGCAGTTTCCACGGCCTCAGCCACCAGCCTTTCCTTAGGAATCACCCGACTAACCAGTCCCCGCTGACAAGCCTCCTCAGCATTTATCATATCCCCAGTCAAAATCAACTCCATAGCGCGTGATTTCCCTATGGCTCTCGCCAATCTTTGAGTGCCTCCACAGCCTGGAATAGTCCCGAGAGTGATTTCCGGTTGGCCGAATTTAGCAGTGTCGCCGGCCAGGATGATGTCACACATCATGGCCAGTTCACAGCCTCCGCCCAGTGCGTAGCCGTTCACAGCGGCGATTACCGGCTTTCGAGTCTTCGTGAGGTCTGCCCATTGCGCTAGCATGTCGGTCTTGTAGGCGGTCACGTTGGACTGAGGCTGCATTTCCTTGATATCAGCCCCGGCCGCAAAGGCCTTTTCCGACCCAGTAATGACCACAGCCGAAACCTGATCATTCGCATCCGCGTCCCTTAGCGTTTGGTTGAGCTCAGCGATGAGCTGGTTGCAGAGGGCATTCAGCGCTTTGGGACGGTTCAAAGTGATAAGCAGGACTTTGTCTATCTGCTCCGTTCTGAGCATTTCCGGAGCTGTGGCAAATCCACGCAGTGTCAACTTGGTCAATGCTCGGAGCATATTACAGCCATATGAGAGATGGCTCTATTTAGTCCCATGAGTCCGAAACCCTGGTTTCGGACTCACTTGCTTCCTAAGACAGCGGCTTGATAGAGGTGGAAAGTATGTAAATCGCTAGCCTTAGCGGCAACTGGTCTAGGTGCAGACTTAAAATACCAATATGACCGAAGCACTGAAGTGGGTCATTCTCAAGCCGCAGGAGCAAAGTCCTCTGCCGCACATCAAGAACCACTCGACCACTTACTACAAAGGGAAAATATACATCTTCGGAGGGTACGACGGCAATACGAACCAGCGCAATCTTCTAGTCTACGACCTTCTCTCTGATACCTGCATGCAAGGCATTGCACGCGGGACTTGTCCTTCTGCGAGAAATGGCCATACAGCTACGCTAGTGGGCAATGAACTGTACCTGATTGGAGGGTGGCTGGGGTCGACTCCGCTGGCAGCACAGGACATCTATGTGCTGAATTTAGACCGGATGGAGTGGAGGGAGGTGCGTCCGGAAGGAGACCCAGTGGTGCCTTGCAACATGCACACTGCGGATTTGCTGGGAGAAACCATCTACGTGTTTCGCGGAGGCGACGGGAAGAACTACATGAACGACCTGTATCGCTTCAATACAGTTGCAAAGGTGTGGGAAGAGCTGCGGCCTGACGGTGCAGCGCCCTCCCCTAGAGCCAACCACAGTTCCTGTCTATTCGGCTCCCAACTATTCATCTTTGGAGGCTGGAACGGCATCGATCGTTTAAATGATATGTATGTCTACGACGCATTGACGTACTCTTGGACGACTATTTGCCCATTAGGCGAAGTGCCTTCGCTCAGAGCGGGCATGTCGCTTAGTCTCGCCCAAGGTCTGCTGTACCTCTTCGGTGGGTCTGGACCGACTTACCACGGCTTTCATGATGTACACGTGTTCGACCCAACCGCGCTTCAATGGCGAAGTCCGGATTTCGACGAAAGCTCTCCTATTCCTCCCGGCAGAGCCGGTCACTCCACTTGCACAGTAGGCACAAAAATATACGTATATGGAGGCAGCCAAGGCAATAAATACTACGGAGACATCCTGGTTCTCGACATCGACCCTGAGCCTTTGGAAGCTCAATTGGAAGTCAACCAGAGGGAAGAACTGCTGCTAGGCGTGCGCAGTCTTTTGAACGACCCTAGCTTCAGTGACGTCATATTCATAGTCGAAGGCAAACGAATCGCTGCCAGGAAGGCGATACTAAGCATACTCAGTGAAAAGTTCAGAGCGATGTTCGCATCCGGCATGTTGGAAAGTCGCGCAAATGAGATTGAAGTACCAGACGTGTCCTATTCAGTCTTCTACTCCATCCTAGAGTACCTCTATACCGGCAGAGTGCAGTTTGGCGGAGGGACGGAAGGCCAGCCTGTGTCGATAGATTTCCTGTTTGAGGTCTTATTTGCTGCGGATCGGTACTTGTTGGAGGCTGTGAAGACTGGGGCGGAAGCGGCTTTGCGCCTGCGTGTGAGTGGCAGCAACGTCTTGGAGGTGGAAGAAATCGCAGTGCGGACGAATGCTACGAAGCTGCTCCACTACTGCCAGTGGTTCAGGCGTCAGACCAGTCACTAATGGTCATTTAACAGTCCGTGCTGCAGGCTGAGTAGTAGAAATGGAGAGACACCTTAACAGCCATGCTCTTCCTGAAGGTCTGCTGAAGCTGCATAGACTGGCACTTGCGCACTTGGCCTCCCAGGACCCGGTCACTGCCCTAGAGCCACTCAAGCGGTCTGAAGAACTCTTAGAAACCCTCACGACGCAGGGAGTTTCGGTGGATCAGGACTTAGTGCTGTGCACTCTCAATAACTTGGCGTGCTGCTATCAGAGGTGAAGACTAGACAGACAGGAAATGATCGAGCAGGGCGCTGCCTACTTGGAGGCCTGCTTGTCCTCCACTCCCAGCAAGTTGACGGAAAGCCTGGCGGATTTGACCTGGGAACTCAAGAGAGCGAAGTACCAAAGTCTCATACATGTGCAACTATGCGCAATGCTGTCGCAACTCAACGACCATAGTCAGGCGCTCACGAAGGCCAAACAAGCCGTGCGTTTGGCCCGCTTTAGCCTGGAAGCAACAGCTCAGGCGTATCACCTTCAAAGCGCGAGACTGCAGCAGTACAAGCGGAAGCGAGTGCCAGTGCCTGAAACAGTGATGCAGAGTCATATACTCGCCCAGCGCGCTTACCCTACTCTTCACTGGATTCAGACCTTCCTCGCTACCGGGTCTCTCGAAGAAGACCCGGAAATGAGGTCAGTATTGGGAGTGAAGACCTTTAGCGACTGGGTCTATACGCTGTCCATATCAGAGATGATGGCGATACAGCCGCTCACTTTGGAAGACGTGAAGGCGAAGCCGCAGATCAGGGCAGAGTTCGCTAAGGACGCAATGCTGAGGAAAGCGGCTCAACTGGCTGTGGCGTTCTTTTGCGTTTCTACGGAGTTGAAGTTTTTGAGGGGAAAACAGGCTTTCAACCCGGAACGCGACCATGAGGGGTGAGATATAGACAGTGAAACCCTGCACAGCCAAGCAGTCCAACTCCTGCAAGCCCTCTTCCCTCCCGAATGTCCCTTAGCCAACCACGTTTCCCAGACGTACGAAAAGCGCTTTCTCACCGAACTCCACGAAATCCCGGAAGCCTCGGAAACTGCCCCCCGCCGAAGACCCAGCTCTAAGGCTCGAACGAGCCGTCCTAAGAAAAATACCGAATTCCCAGGACTCCAAGAGACTAAACGCACTCTAAAGCCTAACTCTTCCCGAGCTACAACGACCCGCAGCCATAGTGCACTTCGAGACTCTGACCGACAAAAAGCAGCTGTGAGGAAAATGAGAGTAGGCAGTGAGTCGCAACTATGTGATAAAGGGGAAAAGCGCAGAACACCATCGAGAGGTCGTTTCGAGAGTCTCAGAGAGCGCAGAAACAGAAGTGCAGAGCTAGTCCGCAAGGCTGCAGAGACTGACGAATCCCACGACCGGCCCAGTCCTAGTCAGTTCTTCATCAGCTAGTGTAATATGAATGCAACTAATACTGAATTGCTTATTAGTAAGGGAGACTTGCAGGGCGTGCGGCACTGGATGGAGTCGACTACAGCTTGGAAGGAAGCGGTTTTCACTGAGGTCAGAGACTCGCCCTTGCATTTGGCAGTGCGCTGTGCACAGGTCGCAGTGGCTAGGTATTTCCTAGCAGCTGGCCATCCGCCTGCACTGCCAAATGCTATTGGGGAAACACCACTCTTTCTAGCCTGCGACTTTAGTCTTCCTGGCCTATGTGCGGATTTGGCCAAAGAGCAGTATGCGGATCTGAACGGAGCACTGCATCGAGCGGCTGCAAGTGGGGCAGAGGGCTGCATTCAGAAGCTACTGGAGCTAGGAGCCAGGGTCAACTCCAGGGATGACTATGGAGACACGCCGCTCCATGTAGCTGCCCTGCATGCTCAGGCAGGCGTCTGTCGCCTGCTACTAGACCAAGCAGCTGAAATCGAGGCTGAGAACAAGGAACTGGAAAGGCCACTGCACAAGGCAGCGGCTGCTCGAGACTCGCAAGCGTTGGAAGTGCTAGTGGCTAGGGGAGCTGCGCTTTCCCCGGAATCAGCCAATAGGAGAACCCCTGTGATGGTTGCCATTCGAGCAGGGAACTTAGGAAGTGTGGAGGCGCTTGTTAAGGCAGGAGTGCTAATCACGAAAAGTCACGCTAAGGTGGCGAAAGAAGCATCGAGGATAGCTGTTTGGCGCTATCTTCAGACTCACCTGCAAAGACCTGCCCAGGCCCTCCCCAACAGTCGTTCCAGTGGGGAGGAAAGTCCTATCTTTCCTGTAGAGAGTCCGGAAGTTACCCAATTACGCGAAATCACCGAAGAGCGGAATGCTCTACGGGAAGAAGTGGCCAGTCTTCGAAGACAGTTGGCAGTGGCTCTCTTGCCCACTTTAATCCCTTTCTCAGACCTGACCTTGGGACAGTCAATCGGTCGTGGCAGCTACGGAGAAGTGTTCAAAGGCAGGTGGAGAGGGTCGGAAGTGGCAGTGAAGCAGATCCACACAGAGGAGGAAAGTGACTTCCGCAGCGAAGCAGGCTTACTTCAAAGTCTGCGACACCCCAATATCGTCCTAGCCATGGGCGTTTGTCTCTCCCCTGCGGCCTTGGTACTGGAGTATGTCCCTCAAGGCTCACTACACAACTTGCTGCATAGATCGGAAGCTGAGTTCACCCAGGCGACTGTGAGAAGCATGGCTTTGGATATCGCTAGAGCCATGAACTACCTGCACTGCTGCGAGCCGCCAGTGCTGCACCGCGACCTGAACCCGTCCAACTGCCTAGTCACTTCCGACTTCCACATCAAAGTGTGCGATTTCGGCTTAGCGCGGGTTAAAAGCGTGGAAGGGACGAAGTCTCTGGGCACAGTGCAATACTCAGCTCCAGAGTTCATATCCGCACAGGTATTTACGCCTAAGAGCGATGTGTACTCTTTTGGTGTACTGCTGTGGGAGTTGGTCACTCGCCAGATACCGTATGGCGGGATGCAGCCTGTGCAGGTGCTCTACTCCGTGGTTCATAGCGGTCGGAGGCCAGTAGTGAGGCCGGAAACACCACTGAAGGACATAATGGAGAGCTGCTGGAGTGCGAAGCCGGAGGAACGTCCCGACTTCTCAGCAGTCATTGCACGTCTGGAGCGACCTAGCACTATTTAGAGGTAAAGGTGGTAGTGGAAGCCGTCTGCACCACTGGTGCTGTTGAGTACGAAGCCCACAGTGTTCTCAATGACGGTGTAGCTGTAGGCGTGGCTCGACCCGCAAGCGCCCTCACACAGAGCGAAAGTGACGGAGTAGGTGCCATCAGCCCAGGCAGCGTCGTTAGTAGGCTTGGTGTCGAAGGAGAACTTCGCCTTGTAGAGGCCGTCAGCTTGGCCGTAGAGCATCTGAGAGGAGCCTAGACCGCTGATTTGGCCGCCGTTGATGGCCAATTCGAGCTGGCCGGTGGCGAGGGCGGAGGTGGTGTTCCACTCCACAGTCAGGTCGAAGTGAGTGCCCACGGGGCCAGTGGCGGGGTCCAGCTTCATTTCCAGGAGCTCGGCGGATGCGTCGTTGGTCTTAGCGCAAACGTCCATGAGCATGCAGGTGAACACGGGGTCGGGGTCAATGTAGTTGAGAGCGTCTGAGAAGGCAGTGATGCCCACATAGTCACAGACAAGTCCGCAGGCATCGGCTTCCAGGGAGTTCTTGAGCTGGCCGCACAGGGCGCTGCACCCGCCAACCACGCCACCATTGGCAGCGATCTGCACCAATTCGTTCATGGCATCAGTCATCAGGGAGATGCAGATTGGACACATGTTCAGCTTGACGGGGGCTGCCTTGTGTCCCTTGCCTGCGACAGAGAGGGCCAACATAGCCACGACGAAGAGAGCGACCTTCATCTTTTATTACTTCACCACCCCCTGCCACAAGTATGGGGACAGACTTCTAACCCAAATGCTTTACTTGCATTCTGTCTGGTGCGAAGCTGCTTAAAGCTACGCTCTGCTTATTATTCCTGAGTCTAATTTGCCTCTCCGAACCACCAATCTCAGCTTTGCTTCACAGCTAATGTCCCATTCCCGCTTAAGCACCTCTACACGTCCCAAACGCATTTTCACCTTCTCACCATTTCCAGCTCAACAGGGCATGTCCCAGTTCCAGCCATTAGAAAATAGCCGAATCGTCATGTGTAGTCCTAGACAGTCCTTCCTCTATAGCACCAAGGTCATGCTTCACTACCTGTTCCATAGCTTTACAGCGATACACAGAAGTGTCTTCGAGTAGTCTTCTCCTGTCGCTTTCTGGAATACGGAAGTTGTGGTCGTTTCAATTTGGTCTATGAGATGGTTAGGTAGGTGAGGTACTTGCTGCACGAATAGGTAAGTTCGTAACTGTCTGCAGTGATTTGATGCGTAGTCGCTACCTTCTGGTATACACTCAATCTCTCACCTTGCATGTAAACAGTTCCAAAGTCCTTATTTCCAGATTCGCCAACTTCCAAATGCCCAGGTCTAAACGGATAGAAATATGGGCTCAGCCTGGCGTCTCCACCTCTCTCCTCTGCAGGCTCTGATCTACTTCACTTGCGTCAACTCCCTCATCTACCTAGACCGTGGAGTCATCAGTGTACCAACTACTCAGGCCACTCTCACAGCCCTAGCAGAGGCAATGGACCTGAGTGCCTCCAAAGCAGGGGCCTTAGGGTCTGTTTTTATCCTCGGATTCATGGTTTCAAGTCCAGTGTTTGCCTATTGGGCGCAGACCTGCGCACCTGAAAAGCTGATGGCCTGCGGACTGGTGATTTGGTCAGTGGCTACTTGCACTGCAGGGTTATCGCTGAACTACTGGATGCTGTTGCTGGCGAGAGCAGCTACAGGCGTTGGAGAGGCTTCCTTTGTGTGTCTCGCACCGCCTCTTATTCTCGACTCCGCTCCTGCGGCTAAGAAGACAGTATGGCCTAAGCAGCTTTGGGTGTCGGTCTTCTACTCAGCTATGACAATGGGCTATGCACTGGGGTTCATATACGGACATGAGACTATGGCTTTGATTGGGACTTGGCGGTCTCCCTTCCTTATTGAAGCAGGCGCCATGTTCCCTCTAATCCTTATCGCTTTCTTGCTGAAAGTCGAAGGCAACCCTCCATCGAACGACACAAATCGAGTATCTCTCCTGTCTCAAGTAACCGCTTTGGGCAACATCCCTGTCTACTTACTAGCAGTGGGCGGCTCCGCGGCCTATGCCTTCACAGTGGGCGGCCTGGGCTTCTGGGGCAACAGCATCGTGCAGCAGGCTTACGGAGTCAGTCCTCGCACGGCTGTGATAAGTCTGGGCAGTCTCACAGTCTTCTGCGGAGTAGCGGCCACTGTCCTTGGGTCCCTCTATATGGACCGCTTGCTTGCTCCTGTGGAGGCTTTAGGTCTGTCTGAAGGCCTTACTAGAGCCGCTAGGACGGAAATCGCATGTCGACTGTCCTTCTACAGTATCACAAGTGGAGCGATTGTCGGGACTCTCAGTGCCTGCTTCCGCCGCTATTCCGCCTTTCTCTCCGCTCTGGGTCTCTCCGAGTTCCTCCTCTTCCTGTGAGTCCTACGCAGCGGCACAGGCCCAGTGGGCATGGCCATAATGAGCAGCGTCCCAGCAGACTTGCGAGGACAAGCCAACGCCATGTCAGTACTGCTCCTGCATCTCCTGGGCGATTTCCCCTCTCCTTACCTAGTGGGCGTGGTCAGTCAATTTGTGGATATGAGGTGGGGGTTTGTGATTTTGATGAGTTGGCTGTTCTTTGGGGCGGCGGCGTGGGCGGCGGCGTGGGCGGCGGCGTGGCTCCTTGCGGTACTGTTCACGCAGAAAAGACCGGTGCTGAGTCGATGCGAAGCTGAGGGGGAGGAAGAAAAGCTGCTATCTGTGTGTGTGTAGTCTGTGCATATCACAAAGCCTTATACTAGTCTAATCCCCAGCACTCCGATATGGGCATTTCCCCACTTTGGCTGATTCATAGTTTCTCAAAGTCACTGGAATGAGATACATTGGGAAGTTGCCGATACAGTAAAACAGAGGCCAATCATTGAGGAGAATTAGCTATAAGTTGCTGCTGGCAGCGATGGAGCACTGCAGTGAGTTTCAGCAGACTGGCAGTGTCCACCTTCTTCGTCTTTTCCTCTGCACTCAGCTTCTCTTGAAGCGCTTTACAGGCCTGGGTGCTCATTTGCAATTCACTGAGTATATGTGAATACTTCTCTTGTAGGGCTCGAATCCGTCTGTCCACTTCTTCATCAGTATGCTGCTTCTGGGTAGCGGCTGAGTCAATATCTGTCTGCAACTGTGCATATCCGACCTCTAATTCCGCTATTTTGCCCTTCGCTCCTTCCAACTCCCGACTCAGCGCCACACACTGTCCTTCCCGAAGTTGACTGTGAGTGACAGCGGCTGCTAGTTGCTCTCTCAGTCGCAGGAAAGAACTGTGTCCCTGTGTCGCTTCCGTCTTAGAAGCCTCTACCAGTCTAGAACGCATGTCCGTCGTCTGCTGCAGGTGGGTGGATTCCAAGGCCTGCAGAGTCGATTTCAGCCGATTGATCTGAGCTTGGTGGTCTGAAGTGGCTTGGGTGGGAGTGGACCTGGCCTGGCTTTGAAGTTCGAATAGGAGGTTTTCATGCTCAGCCTTCAGCTTTAATATTGCCGCTGTAAGTCGTTCTTTGTCGGAATTAGCGTGCGTTTCCATGTGTTTAAATTTGCTGTAAAGTGCGTCTTTTTCAGCGATTTCCTGACTAACGATTCTCATATGTTCGGCTTCCAAAGCTGCTAAGCGAGGACCCAAAGCGCCATTTGTCACTATCATTCCCTCACACTGACTCCTCAGTCTGCCATTGTCTTTCAGTGCATTCGCCAGTTGCTGGCTAAAAGTTTCGTTTTGCGTCCTCAGTCTCGCTGCCTCTTCATTGGCTGCATTGAGGGCAACTTCTGTGTGGGTCAGTTTAGCGCTGTATTGGCTCCAAGTCTCATGCACTGCACACAGTTCGGTTTGAAGCACGAATTCTCGCTGCTCAGTTGCGGCTAGTTGCAGCTGAAGTCCGGACATGGAGGAATCCTTGACTGCGCAGTCCAGACATGTAGCAGGCGATTTACAGGAAGGCGGAGAGGAGCGGAGCTGCTGGTCTTTCTGCAGCTGTGCGAATTGCTGCCTAAGTTGTTCAATCTCCCACTCTCTCTCTCTGACTTCAGCCTGTGCATTTAAAGTCGCTTCCTCCCTAGCCAGGACTTCCCTGTCTCCCAGTCTTTTCCTCAGCGCCCAGTTTTCTCTCTGCAAATCCTCCACATCCAAGCCTCTTTCCAAGCTTTGTTCCCCGCCCTTCAAACGCTGATTTTCCGCTATCAGTCTTCTCACCTGACTCGCCAAGTCCTGGCAGTCTTGAGTAGTGGTCCGCAGAGCAGTCTCTCGGCTCTGTATAGAGACTTGAAGTTCGGTAATTACAGAGGTCTGGGTGGCTTCTGTGGCTTGGAGCACTGCGATATCGGCTTTGGCGGAGAGGTAGGCTTGGCTGAGTTTGGCGAATGCGTCTTGTTGACTCGTCATTTCGAGCGATTTCCCTTCGATTTCTTCCAGCAAAGTCGCCAACTTCTGCTCGAAAAACGTGGCTTTTGAGGCCGCTCGTGCATATTTTCGCCTTAGCTCCACCACTCTCTCCATCAAAAACACACTTTGCGCTCCCGCGCCCACCGGCAAAGCGACAGGTGCATCCGACCTGTCCCACACATCCTGCACTTCCCTGTCCTTGTCCTCCATAGCAGCCTGCATCCTCAGCTCTTTCGCTCTCATCAGTTCCCTCAGTGCTTCCGAGTCTCTCTGCAGTTTCCCACACTGCTCCTTCACTTCCGCCAGGCGAAACGCACTGTCCTGCACTTGCCGTCTCGCAATGCCCAGTTCCCTCTGCAAGGACTCCACGTCTGATGCGACTTCTCTGTCCGCAGAGTCCTCCTCCTGGACTTCCATGTTGCTATTATACAGAGTGCAGACCTCTTAAAGACTTCTAATAGCAAGGATGTCTGGCAATCAGAGCAAGTGGAGCGGACTGCACTACCGACCAGCTACTGCCTCGCCTCTGATTTGGACGGAAACAAGCACGCAGATGACAGTGTCGCCGCGCTCTATGCTCACACCCTCTCCCAGACTGCTGCACACAGAGTTGTGCTCGCCTGAGCCTCAGTCCAGGCCCTGTGCCACTCCAAACAATTCTCGGGCTACCGCAGAGTCGGAAGAGAGTCCTAATTCTGCGAAGCAGCGGAAAACGGGGGAGAAGGAGGCAGTAATTCGGCCTGACTTGTGGCTCAAGCAAAAAGCCAATTTCGCCTCAGTTCGGACGCAAGAGTGGGGAAAAGAACTGAAATTAGCCCAACTTGCACTTCGAGAAAAAGACCGATTCGTGCGCGACCTACAGCAAATAATCCTAAACCTTGAAGCAGACTTGAAGCAGGCGAAAGAGACTCAAGTGGCTCTCACCCAGCAGAACCAGTCCCTCCTCAGACAAATAAAGCAGACTGAAACCAGCCTCAAGGACCAGGTAAATGCGCAAATTCAGCGCCTTTCGACACTCCTAGCTGCCAGTTCGCGGAAACTGAAAAGCTTTGTGAGGCCTGTGCCGGTCCCAGCGCTGCCTTTTCAGGACCCGCAGGAGTTCTGTGGGTTTCTGTTGGAGGAAAATAGGAGCTTGACTGCGGATTTGAAGAGAACAAGGAAAGACATGAAGGACTGCTTTGTGGGCATATTAGAGCCGCTAGTGTGTGGGTTGACAGCCATTCGAGGGGACATTGTGCAGTTGAGGACTTTGCTGAAGGGGGCTAGAGCAGGGGAGCAGGTCCGTCTCGACGTCCTGTGGGGAGCACGGAAGTCTCAGGAGCCAGGTCCCCGGCCAGCCAGTTACTCCCAGGCCTGCATGCAGGAGGTAGGCACTATCCAAGAGGCTCTAGCGGACATGAAGAAGATGGCGGCTGACTTGTACGCTGAGCAGTGTGGCCAGGGCTGCATTCCCCAGTAAATACCCATATGGATTGCAAGAATGGCTAATCATGAATTGCCAAATCTCACCTATTTCTTCCTTTTCCCATCTATGCAACCCCAACTCACTCGCAATTCACTAGTTATGTGGTGAGGTTGAGGGCGTTGCGCTTTAGCTCCAGACGGTACAGCCCTCGCCAGCCAGCCTGCTTCTCCATCAAGTCCCTCTTCCAGAACTTCGACCCTGTGCTGTAGTGCAGGTACAGGTTCTCCTCCGCTACTTTTAGTTTGGAGTTGTACAGCTGCAACTCCTCACTCTGGAAGTCCAACTCCGCCACCGCTTTGGTCTGAGGACGAGCCACTTCCGGCTCAGTTTTCCTGCGTCTTTCCAGCTTCTTAATCCAAATTTCATTCGTGACTTTATCCATCAACTGCGCAGAGGGCTCGAAGTCCACCACATGCGTCTTGCGGAACTCCGCCACTGAGTTGTAAGCCACGTGTTTGCCAAAGGGCAGTTTCGGCAGGTCCACAAGTATCTTTATTTGTCGCTTTTTCTGTCCGGAAGGGTGACTGGCGGCTTCTTTGAGGAAGCGGACGACAGTGTCGTAGCTGTCTGCGTGGATTTGCGGCTGCATTTGGGCGGATTCGTCGTACTTCTGGTCCTTTGCATGTCTGCGCATGTGCTTCAAGGTCTCCGCCGGCAGCGATTTCCTGTTTTTTAGGTAGCTGGCGAGTGCATTTAAAGTGCGGAACTTGGTTTTGGACAGGAGTTCAGCCTTTTGCTCGACTTTGTTCTGAGAGTTTTCAGTGTAGAGACTGGTGTCCTCTGCAGGCTTGCCTTCCTCGGTTTCGCGGTAGAAGGAGGGGCCTGTGGACATCACTGAGAAGTTGGACGCTCGTTTGCGATGATGCCAAGACTTCTGTCCCTTCCCATTAGTGATTTGCCTGCTCAAGCCCCAGTACCTGGTCCTCAGCGACACAAACACAGGCTTGAATTCCTTCGTAAGCGATAGCACCTCGGGCTTATGAGGAGGCATAGTCTTCGTCTTCGGGCCTAGATTCGGCTCTGACCGTATACGGGCCTGAAGTCGGAACAGGACCTTCTTTGTGGGTGGAGGGTCGGAAGCCATTGTACTGCATGGGATGCGCAGTGCAGAAGAGTGGGGCTGAGCAGGTGCAGACTCCCTTGTCCCGAGGCTCGCAGTTCCTAGTGCTCAGTCCGCTCTTTGCCTACAAGGAGAACCCGAGACAGTTCCTTGAGGAGTACCAGCTTGGAGAACTATTGGGGTCTAATGCACGTGCAGAGGTGTATAAGTGTCTGCACACTGCTAGTGGCGACCTGCGCGTAGCAAAGCTATATACCACCAAGCTGCATACCCTTACCAATGGATCGTGCGATGCGCTGCTCGCAGAGGCAGAAATAATGCTAAGTCTCAAACACTCCAACTTGCTTAGGACTTTGGAGTACTTTAACGACGGCAGTCGACTGACCCTGGTCACTGAGAACTGCGCTGGAGCCACTTTGTTGGAAGCGCAGGCTGCTAAAACGAGGTTTACAGAGAATCAGGCGGCGGTGATAATTAAGCAACTCAGCATTGCGATAAAGCATTTGCACAAGAATAGTATCATGCTCAGGGGACTTTCCCCGGAAAAGATCCGCTTCATGTCGCCCGCAACCTGCAAAAAGCTAAAAATCATCAGTTACAGTCGGGCTTGTAAGTTTATGCGAGGAGGCTTGGAGCACCAAAGGACCAGTCCACTGTTCTTCATGAGCCCGGAAATGCTGAATGGCAGCTACAGCGAGCTGTGTGATGAGTGGAGTCTGGGCGTGCTGCTCTATTTGATGCTCAGCGGCCAGGCGCCCTTCGAAGCCAGTAAGACGCAGGACGTAATGGACAAAATCTCAGCCTTCGACTACAGTCTAGATGCAGGCATATGGCTGCGGATATCGCAGGAAGCCAAGGAACTCATCAGTTCACTATTAGCGCCCGCAAGGAAGCGAATAACCGCCTCCACAGTCATCTACCACCGCTGGATTCTGAAATACATCAACCCAAACGAACCCGAATCCCCCCTCATTCCCCCAGGCATGGAGTCCCTGCTGTCTCCTGTGACACTGCTGCAAGTAGCTGCGCAGCTAAGTCAGGTGCAGACCTCAGCCACCTCCGACCTCCACCGTTTCAAAGCCGCAGTCGCTCGAATTGACGTGGGCGAGTGCGGCTGGGTACTGAAAGCCCAACTCCTGGCCATTACCGACCACGAGGCTTTTTCCCAGCTCAGTCGAAGTGAAGTGGAGACTGCCATTGCTGTAGCGGGGGCGGATGCTAGAGGGCGAGTGAGGTACTTGCGGGTGTACAGGGAGTTGGAGGAACGCAGGGCGTTGTTTGCCCGCTATGGGCCGCAGCTGCTGTCTGATAGCACTAGGATTGAGGCAGTGGCTGACTCCATGCGGGTGCTGGATGTCAGTGAAGACCCGGCTTCGGCCTAATTCCTATATATTACTAGCAGTTTATAAAAGCACTCAGAGCTGGGCTTATAAGCATACTCATTAAGTGCTGATTAGAAGAACTTAGAAGTAGGCTCAAATGTCGAGAAGTAGACATTTCGGCACTTTCCCAATGCTGTGATTCCTCACATTGAGCCATAAGGACTGCATCTTCTCCTCAACTTCCCTCCAAAGCCCGCTCATACTTTGTAATTTCCACAAATACTCTGTTCGTAAATGGGAATTTTCGGTATGTTGCAGAATGTGGCTGACTAGCTCCCTTCTTTTCATCGCAGTGGGTATGCTTTATAGAGACTGAGGAAAAAGGCTTCATCCGGCCAATAAGCCAGTATCCCTCTATTTCCCCTTAGCAAATGAGGCAAATTCCAGTTTGCAAGCAGAACTTTTGCATATTTTCCCCTTATTCGACAGTGTATTTAGACTCAAATTGCTTTGAATTTGCATTATATTCATCGCCATTACCCTCATCCGCAGTACTGCGAGAGTCATTCAGAAGACGCCCGCACTGTCTGCCCTGCAGCTCCCTGTTCAGTCTTTTGTGGACTATTATTTATAATAAAGTGTAGGCTCACTGAAACACCAGCACACCGAATCTCTTTGATTGCGGCTATGGTTGCTTCCCAGTGACTTACCAAGCTCACTACTCCAGATTTGTTTAACTACATCCAGGTACTACTGATAGTAACTAAGGGTTACTAGGGACTGAAATCCGGACCGTTTTCGATGGGAAACCAACCCACCCACTTTCCGGTGAGGTAGTCAACCACTGCGCGGGCGAAGTGCTGACAGTTATTGAAGAAGAGAGAATACTCATTAAACCTTCCTCTTTCCAGTATCGCCATGTACTCTGTCAAGATCCCAACTGTGAGACCCGCATACGCGTAGCCGTAGTATGAGGTTCGAACATCGCATATATAAGAGCCCCAACTTGCAAGCGCAGCGCCGCGCATCGTCTGGTGGTAGCTTATTCCAATAGACGTATAAAACTGCACGCAGATGAAGCCGTGGCCGAAGACTTCAATGATCACGGCCCAATGATTAGCAGAGCCAAAGATAGGGTAAATGCGACGCAAACTCACCCACACCCTGCCCAGATTCGCGGTCGGCGGGAAGTCACTATTACTCGTATAGAAAATCTCGAATATAGAGTTTTGAACTGCATCACGGGGGATTTCACTGATAAAACAGGCACATCCGCAGTAGGTGATGCATTCCAGTAGGGCCTGTCCATGGGAGGAACGGGAGCACATGGAGGCGCATTCCGAGTTGCAGCCGAGTTGGTCCTCCACCTGTTCGTCCTGGCTCAAGGGCACCTTCTGCACATTGAACTTTCTTCCGTCTTCTGTGGTAACAACTCCTCCGAAGGCCAATGGATCTGCCTTTACGCAGCCACAGGTTTGGAAGCAAGTGGTGGATGAGCCCGTCTGCAAGCAGGGATTCAGACAAGCTAAGTCGCAGCCTAGCACTAGCGCCAGTCCGCAAGCCACAAGAAGCACTCTGAGAGCCATTTTATCGCCAACTGCTCGCTTCCTAGTCTACAAATATTGTTGGTACACAGTCAGGAACTGAGGCAGTCTGAGTGGAAACTATGCTCGCATCTCAATCCACTGTCTGCTGCCCCCACGCGAATTTATGTTGACACACAGTACACGTCTGCTCTGTCATTTGCCTGTCTACTAACATCGTCTGAATGCGTCGGACAGCGGAGGTCGAGGCTGGTCTAATGCGTTCGGGGTGTTGAGCCTGCAACTGCGAAAGCAAGCCTTCAAATGAAAATCAGCCGGAAAAAAACAGAGTCCACGATTTGGCCTTCTGGCAACTGTGTACTCGGTATTTAGTCAGCACTGAAAAATAGTCGGCTTTCGGCTATAACTATCGCAGTACTGCGAGAACCTTTCAGAAGAGGGCGAGGACCGCACCGTCTGCTATACAGCTTCCTGTTCTGTGAATTGTTGATAGCTCGTAAAGTGCATGCACACTGGAACATCAGCACACAGAAGCTCTTTGATTGCGGTTACGGTTGCTTCCTAGTGACTTTGCTCTGCAAAGCTCACGACTCCAGATTGGTTTAACTACATCTAGGTACTACTAATAGTAGCTGAGGGTTAAACTAGGGATAGAAATCCGGACCGTTTTCGATGGGAAACACACCCACCCACTTTCCGGTGAGCCAGCCAACCACCGCGCGGGCGAGGTGCTGACAGTTATTGAACAAGACAGAATACCCATACCTTCCTCTATCCGCTAAGTAGTCTCTCAAGTGCCCAATGTTGTAAAATGAATACGTGTAACCGTAGTATGCGGTTCGAACAACGCAATTTCCACAGCCCCCACCGGCAAGTGCAGCGTCGCGCAGTGTATTGCGGTACATTATTTCAATAGAACCATCCGACCGCGCGCCAGACTGCACGCAGACGAAGCCGTATCCCATTACTTCAATGAGCACGGCCCAGTGATTGGGAGAGCCGAAGATAGGGACAATGCGACGCTTACTCACCCACACCCTGCCCAGTTTCGCGTGCCAAGGGAATTCATATCGGCTTACATAGACATAATGCTCCAGAACTGCAGCAGGAGGGATTTCACTGATGAAATAGTCACAGCCGCAAGAGGTGATGCAGTTCAGTTGTGCTTGTCCTATGAAGAAACGATAGCACATGGAGGCGCATTTCAAGTTGCAGCCGAATTGATTCTTCACCAGTTCGTCCTGGCTCAACGGCACCTTCTGCATCCGTCTTCTGTGGTAACAACTCCTCCGAAGGCCAATGGATCTGCCTTTACGCAGCCACAGGTTTGGAAGCAAGTGGTGGATGAGCCCGTCTGCAAGCAGGGATTCAAACAAGCTAAGTCGCAGCCTAGAGATAGCGCCAGTCCGCAAGCCACAAGAAGCACTCTGAGAGCCATTTTTATCGCCAACTGCTCGCTTCCTAGTCTACAAATATTGTTGATACACTGCCAGGGACCGAGGCAGTCGGGGCGGAAACTCTGCTCGCATCTCAATACACTGGTCTGTTGCCCTCACGCGAATTTATGTTGACACACAGCACACGTCTGCTCTGTCATTTGCCTGTCTACTGGCTTCGTCTGAATGCGTCGGACAGCGGAGGTCGAGGCAGGTCTAATGCATTCGGGGCGTTGAGCCTGCAACTGCGAAAGCAAGCCTTCAAATGAAAATCAGCTGGAAGAAAACCGAGTCCAGTTCCATCGAATCAAGGATGAAGTGCATAGTGCTGGCGTCTTCGTCATACAGCACACCGAAGTAGTTTGGTGCACCGAAGGGAAAGAAAGGGTCGAACATGTCATCGGAGAATTCCTCAGGACTAGCTTCAAAGAAGCTAAAAAAAGGGGAAGGCTGAGGCCTACAATAGTGCCTTCGAGGTCTTCATCTAGTCCTTTGCGGCTGAGCAGGAACGAATTCAGTCTAGCGGTTTTCGGAAGTCTGCGATGTGTAGTACTGAGACTGTTGGTCGGTTTCTTGTCTCTGATAGGCAGAATTTCTAGGCCGTTCTGGTGGGCTGTAATGGCCTTGGCTGGCGATATCTGCCTCCTCTGTTCACTTGAAATTGTACATGTTCTGGATTATCTTCAAAATGTCTCTGCGGAATGTAGTGCTGAGAAGGGCTTTCGGCTGGTATCCAAATGGATTTGCTCTCGCCCAAATATGTGATTCTCAGCAGGATACGGAAAACTATTGCAAAATCTGGACTGGACTTGAGAAGGGTGAGCAGTCCGGGCTGAGATATGTCGACAGTGGCCACAGAAACAGTCTTGGCTGATGTTTCCTTTCTTACCACAACAACGAGTACAGGAGCATCTTTCCCACGGTTAGTTGGACTAGTCTCGTTTTTCCATTATTGTTAGGAAATTTGACTACAAATAAACTGCTCCACACCATCTTGAGGAAGAGGAGGTACCAGTAAACATGTATACATAGTAGAAAGCGGAGCATACTCCCAGTACTGTCATGCATATATTTCTTCGTACTTCGGGTTTTCGTAAACTGCTACTCGGACTAGACACAGCTTCTAGATAAGGTGATAACCGCATCATCTGCTCTCTGCTTCCTGCGGAAATCGGTCTTTTGTGAATTGTCTATAACTCGTAATGTATAGGCACACTGGAATATCAACACACAGACGCTCTTTGATAGTGGTTATTGTTCTTCCCAGTGACCGACATTCCTCTTTTCTACAAAGTGCACTACTCCAGATTTGTTTAACTACAATACAGGCACTACCGCTGAGCTTAGACTAAACTAGGAATATGGTTGAAATGTCGGACCGTTTTCGATGGGAAACGCACCCACAACTTTTCCGGTGAGGTACTTGACCACCTCGCGAGCGAAGCACTGGCAGTCCCGGAAGATAAAAATATACTCCTGAAATCTTCCTGCCTTCAGATGCTCTACGTAGTCATTCAAGATCCCAACATTGAGACCTCCATGCGCCCTACCGTAGCGTGAGGTTCGAATTTTGGAGTCTCTATTGCCCAAACTGGCGCGCGCAGCGTCGGCCATCGAAGTGTGGTCGCTGACTTGAACACCATTCGCTTCAAATTGCACGTTGATGAAGCCACTGGTAATCTCAATGATCACGGCCCAGTGATTGGGCAAGCCCCAGAGACGCGCCATTCTCTCATCTAGGTGACGCAAACTCACCCATACTTGGCCAAGTTGCGCGCTAGACGGAAAGTCACTCATATGTTTATAGACAATCTCGAAAATGTAGTTTTGAACTGCCTGTGGTACCCGTGACCTCAACCCTGCCAGTATCCTAATACTTCCGAATTCCACATCGAAGTGTGCGATTTTGGCTTAGCAGGGACAAAGTCTCTGAGCCCAGAAGAATGTCCAGACTTCTCAGCCATCATTGCACGCTTGGAACGGCCTACAGTTATTAAGAGGTAAATGTGGTAGTGGAAGCCGTCAGCACCACTGTGCTGTTGAGGACGAAGCCCAAAGTATTCTTAATGACGGTGTAGCTGTAGGCATGGTCACCGAGCAAAGTGGGTGCCATCAGCACAGGCATCGTCCTTAGTAGGCTGGGTATCGAAGGAAAACTTCGCCTTGTAGTACAGCAGAGGAGCCCAGACCACTGATTTGGCCGCCGTAGGGCTTATCCATCTGGCCGGTGGCGAGGACGAAGGTGGTGTTCCACTGTCAGGGACAAGAGGCGGGGTTCAGTCTCATGTTCAGGAGCTGCAAGGCTGCGTCATTGGTGGAAGACGTCAATGAGCATACAGCTGAGCTCGGGGTCAATGTAGTTGAAAAGGCAGTAATGCCACATAGTCACTAGCATCGGCTTCCAGGGAGTGCTTGAGTTGGCCGCACAGGGCACTGCACCCACAACTGGCAGCGATTTGGACCAATTCGTCATGGCATTAGTCATCAGGAAGATGCAGACCGGGCAGATGTTCAGCATACAGGAGCTACCTTGCCTACTAGGATACAGCAGCAGAGCTGCAACGAAGCAGAGAAGTTAGATAAAGGCCAACAATTCTTTTGAGTCAGGTTCGCCTGGGAAAGGAATGAGGAGTCACTGCAGGCTCCCAGAGTAGGCACAGCCTGTGCTACAATAACCTAAGTTTACAGAGACAGTTAGACATCTGCTTTGAGGATTTTGCCGTGCTTCCACAGGTCTCTGGAGTAGCGGCTCTCAGCTGTGTAGGTGACCCCTTCCCCATGCTTTTTGCCTTGGAACCAGCCGCCCTCATACCTGCGGCCGTCCTTCCACGCAAACACTCCGAACCCATGCATCAGCCCATCTTGCCACTCTCCCAGGTAGCAGCGGCCATCAGTCCATTGATACCTTCCACGACCACTCATTTGGTTGTCCCGCCACTCCCCTAGGTACTGACTTCCATCCTCCCACTGGTACTCCCCCACTCCTTCCTTCTTATTGCCCTTGTAAAAACCCACATGTCTGGACCCATCCGCCCAGTCACTGGTTCCGAACCCACAATGTGCGTCATGCTCCCATTCCCCTTCATAGCAATCTCCATTGTTCCACACACACCTGCCCCATCCGTCCTTCGCCCCGTTATACATCTCCCCTGAGTACACAGAGTCGCTGTTTTTCTGACTCTCTATCCGGACTCGGCCGTTACCATGCAGACGCGGGAGTTTCGTGTGCGCGCAGAGCTGGGCTTTGAAAGCCTGCAGAGCTGTTTCCAAGGCGGACTTCTTGGAGGACTGCCAGGTGCGGTTGAGTGAGGGAGACTTGAGGTGCACAGCTTCCTTTTGAGCTAGCCAGATGTAGCCGTCCTCTGGAGCCTGGGAAACAGGGTCCAGCAAGAGAGACAGACGCAGGGAGGACTTGCTGTGTTTCCATTGCCCGCTAAACGTCTCCCCAGTTGGCAAAACGAACTTCCCCATTCGAACAGGACTGCCATAACTCCAACTGCCCTCGTACTTCGCACCATCAGGCCAGCTCATTAGTCCATGGCCGTGTCGAAATCCCCCTAGCCACTGTCCTTCATAGGTCGCGCCGTTGTTGTATCGATATAAGCCCCGGGCTTCAACCGTTGCTGCCATGCTCCTGCCCACTCGTAGAGTCTCAATCACATACATCTTCGTGAAATAGGCTTCAATTCCTTGCTGTGGCTTCAACAGGTGCTGCACAGCCCTTCGCTCCTGTCTGCCTCTCCACAGCGCCTGCAGGAGTACGACTTCCCCCACATGTGCTGCACCCCACAGGTCCACTTCCACTCCCACGGACGGCTGAGTGCGCGTGTCCGAGTCTTGATGTTGGTGGAAGCTCTTGATGATCGAGCTCTTGAGGTCCATTTCCGTCTTCAAATCGCCCTCCGCGCAGTCACAAGAAGCGCAGCTGACTTGCCCCATTTTATATAGCTACTGGGACTTGGAGTGGACTTGGTGCTGCAAGTCCTTCACTTCGTGGTGGCGGACTGCTCTCCATACCATCTTGAGGAAGAGAAGGTACCAGTCATAGCAGGAAGTGGAGCATATGCCCAACAGTGTGAGGCCATATATTTCTTCGTACTTCGGCTTTTAGTAAACTACCACTTGGATTAGAAACAGCTTCTAAAGAGGGGTGAGGATCGTACCGTCTGCTCTGCAGCTTCATGCGGAGTTCGGTCTTTTGTGAATTGTCTATAAGTGTAGGCTCATTCGTTACACAGAAATGCCAGCACACAGAAGTTCTTTGGTGGCGGTTACTGTTGCTTCCAAATGACCGACACTGTTTAACAACAATCTAGGTACTACTGAGAAGCTATATCGCCTAGATTCTGAGAGTTAAACTCAGTAGTGAAAATCCGGACCGTTTTCGATGGGACCAGGGCCAACATACTTTCCGTTGAGCCAGTCGACTACACTGCGGGCGAAGTTCTGGCAGTCATTGAAAAAGAAACAATACTCATCATACCTTCCTCTTTCCAGTCTCGCTACGTAGTCATTCAAGTCCCCGACTGTGAGACCTACACGCGCTCTATCGTAGCATGAGGTTCGAATGTCGCATATTTTACATCCTCTTGTGGCGCGAGCGGCGTCGGCCATCGTAGGATGGTAGCTTATGATAAGGTAATCGTCTCCAAATTGCACGTTGATGAAGCCGAATCCGATTACATCGATGATCACGGCCCAGTGATTGGGAGAGCCAAAGATACAGGCTATGCGACGCAAACTCACCCATACTCTGCCCAGTCTCGCGCTCGACGGAAAGGCAGAGGCAGTCCGGTAATTGCTGGGAGCGCTACTGCTACTACTGCTACTTTTGCTTCCCATTTTATAGACTAAGCAAGGCTTGCTCTTAGATTCTACGAATTCATCAACTGCGGCGCTTTTGTTTCTCTCTCTATATCAGAATAATTTTCGGGCTATTTGCTGCAGTGAAAATCAGCAGTGAAGGAAAGTTTTAGCGTTCGTGAGAGAAGTGGAGATGTGAAAATGAGTTTTGTAGTTGTAGCTAAATGCCAACACAGTAGAAAAACTGAGTGCCAATACTTAATCCAAATGACATTTTTTGCGGAAGACATCACTGGCTATTAGTGCATTGATATCTGCCGCAACCACTCCCTTAAGTACTGACTTCCATTCTCCCATTGATACTCCCCACTCCTTCCTTCTTATTGCCCCTGTAAAAAACCACATATCTGACCCGTCCACACATTCACTCGTTAAAACCACAATGCTGCTACAGCCATCCTTCACTTCGTTATACATCTCCTCTGAGTACATAGAGCCTCTATTTTTCTCACTCTCCGGACTCAATCATTATCATGCAGACGCGGGAGTTTCGTATGTGCACAGAGCTGGGCTTTGAAAGCCTGCAGAGCTGCCAGGTGGGGTTGAGTGAGAAAGACTTGAGATGGACTGCTTCCCTTTGAGCTAGCCAGGTGTAGCCGTCCTCTGAAGCTTGAGAAGTAAGGTCCAACAAGAGAAACAGACGCAGAGAGGACTTGTTGTGTTTCCATTGCTCGTTAAACGTCTCCTTGTTGGCAAAGGGAATATCCTCGTTGAATGGGGTTGCCATAGCTCTCCGCGCAGTCACAAGAAGCGCAGCTGACTTGCCCCATTTAATATAGCTACTGGGACTTGGAGTGGACTTGGTGCTGCAAGTCCTCCACTTCGTGGTGGCGGACTGCTCTCCATACCATCTTGAGGAAGAGGAGGTACCAGTAGACGTGTAGACATAGTAGGAAGTGGAGCATACCGCCTAGCACTGTAATGCCGTATATTTCTTCATACTTCGGGTTTTCGTAAACTGCCACTCGGATTAAGTCCACAGGGAAGACGTATAGACGCATATATCCCCAACTGAATAGAATACCCGGGGCCAGCGCTATAGCCACACTCTTGTACTTCGTGTCCACAAACAGCTTGGAGAAGTAGCAGAATATATCCCCGAAATCATGCGTAAAGAGCACCAAATGCGACATAGCGGTGTAGTTCATGAAGTAAGCGAGAGAGATGAGAAGTACTGTCATAGTGTGGTGCAGCAGCATTTCCATGAAGTCGTTTCTGGGCTTGCTGCTCAGGTGGGAGATCAGTGAAAAGAGGTGGTAGCCCAGCTGGATCATGATGTAGGGGCGGATGTAGGGGAAGGACAGAGTGGGCTGGTAGGGAAAGTTGAGGAACATGAGGTCCACATTACCCGAGCCCCCCAATTTCCAATTCAGGAAAAAGGCGTCTTTTGCTACATAGTAGCCGAGGATAAAGGCGAAAGTGAAGTAGACTGACTTGAAGAAAGCCACCGCCGCCTTCTCTGCACGTTCTTTCCTGTCCTTGTCCTGGTGACGAGGGTGAATAATTGGCTCGATCAGCGCTGAGAGAAGGGGAATCGACACTGTCTTGACCAGATAGAGCGCACCTCCTGTTAGGACTGCTATCTGCAAGTCTGAGTACTGCGGCCACAGGTAGTTCTGATCGCCCGCTTTCCGCATCTGCACAATACGGTCGAACTCCTTCAGAAAAGGGACTAGGAAAGGAAAGACTACGAGCAGCATGCCAAACCAAAGGCACTGCAGCCAGGATCCGCGGTATGTCAACCTTTTGACCTCGACCCAGCGTTGCTGCCACCCAGTTTCCATTTCCCTACGTCTGCAAATTCACCCAAACTTCACATCAGAACTGGAGCGACTGTTCAAGCAATATATCAGAGATGGAGGGTATCCACACGAAAAAGAGAAGACCGCGCCAAGCGGTTTCGAAGGAGAAAAAGGCCCAGGCCCCGGCCAAGCCCAACAGTACAGCGCTCCTCCGGCGCTATGCTCAGCGGCTTGGCCAGTTCCACAAGGCCGAAATCACGTATCAATTCCACCTCTTCGTGAGAAAGATAGCAAAGGCTGTGCCTCCTCAGCGGAGGTCACCAGCTCTTTTGCCTCTGCTCTATGGCACGGCGAAGGCTTTTCAGCTCAACGAGCTGGAGCTGGCTGTCTGGAGCCTGTATCTTACCAGGATAGTTTGGCAGCAACTGAGTGGCCAGTTGGAGACGCTGCTGGACTTCTCAGCCTTCGCAGCTAAGGAATTCTTCGATGCAGAGCCTGAAATCTATAGTGCCTATCTCTCTAGCCGTCTCCCTGACTTCGCTGTCAGCTATCCGAATTGGCGCGCTTCTTGCCACGCCTCCCTAGACGTGTCTCCTACAGAGCTGCGGGACCGCTTCCAAGCTCTCTCTGACACGTACATTGAAAGCAAGCATGAAGAAGCCCCTGACTACAACCACCTCATCCTCACCATTTTGGAGCTGTCACCTCCTTTGCAGCCTTCCCAGTTCGAAGAAGAGCTGGCCAAGCACTTGCCTACGTCTCCGATGCTCAGTCTCCAGGAAGACCACAAGTCCGGAGCCACGGCTTCCAGCTGCAGTCCTGCGGGGAGTGAGGAGGCACAGGCTGCGGAGACATTTTGGGGGGAGGCTAACTCGCCTCCGCACTGCATCGGCTCATTGGCAGACATATGGCCTGAGCTGTCGCCTGGGAAGCAGCCGAGCGAGCGACCGAACTAGTGTGACTATCCAATATATCCGCATGGCTCTTCATTGCAGTTTCACCTGTCTCAGTTGCCTCTATTCCGCTCATAGATTAAGCGACTCCCACACACTGCTATTGTAGTGGGAAAAAGTGCATTACCTGCCTGCTAGTCGTCTGTCCACTTCCGACCTCACCACTTCCAGCCCCGACCCGTCCAAGTCCTTCAGCAGGGCCAGTATCGCACACATGAGGTTTTCATTCTTGCGCTCAGTGGGCCTTGCTTCTGCCCTCGCTCTAGCTACTGGGGCAAGAGCTGCGGGCCGTTCATTGTTCCCAGAACTGCCTGGCCGCTGATTCGCTGCCCCAGGCTTGTCACCTGCAGGCTTTTCCGCCTGGGAAGCGGGACGATCAGCGGGCCGGGCTGCGGCTTCAGTGCTTTTGGGCCGCGGGTCTCGACGCTGTGGACTGCTAGTGCGGATCCCTCTGGGTCCGTCTTCTAAGCCATTGGCTTGAGTGCGTTCCTCTGGAGTCACCTGCTGATTATCCAGTTTCTCCAGACTCGGAAGCATCTTAATGACAAGCAGTCGATAGTTGGGCAGCTCCGCACAGGGGTTTTCCAGCAGCCACAGTACCTTCAGTGCAGGCATGTTCTGCAGGTAGCGCACTTCTGTGATGTCCACCACTAGGTTCTTGCGCAGGTACAGCTCCTTTATCTTGGTGCAGGTCTGGAAGTCTTTGAGGGAAGAAAGTTTGTTAACGCTGAGGGAAACGATTTCGAGGTTGGGCATGTTGCGGACTACCCGCACATCCTCCAACTCCATTCCCCACACATTCATCTTCTGAACAGTCTCCAGCCGGTCCGCTTTGCACCTCATTAGCACACTCTCTGCACTCAAAGCCACTTTCGCCATTTCAATCCCACACAAGCTTCCTTGTAATGGACAACACGCCTAACGAGTACTCCTTCAACTCCTCCGCTCAGGGCTACGAAGCCAGACCCGCCCCTCTGCAGGAACTCAGCATGCATGAGCATTTGGCCATGCTGGACAAGCTGCTCCTGGCTCAGAAGGACGAAATCGAGAAGATGAGTTCGGAGGACATGAAGAACCACCAACTTCCTTTGGCGCGGGTAAAGAAGATTATGAAAAGTGACGAAGACGTCCGGATGATCAGTGCGGAGGCGCCTGCTTTGTTTGCGAAGGCCTGTGAGATGTTCATTGTTGAGTTGACGCACAGGTCTTGGCTGTACACAGAGGAGAACCGCAGGCGGACTCTGCAGCGCAGTGATATCGCGACGGCAATAGCGCGCACTGACATCTTCGACTTCCTTATCGACATCGTGCCCAGAGAGAAGTAACTAGCTAAATGCTCGCCGTCGCTCATCCCCTGTGAGCGCCATATACTCCGAGACCGCAGAAGTCACCTGCTGCCGCATGTCGCTCTGCATTTCCTTCCGCATCCACAGGCGGTACAGAATCAAGACTCCACCCAAGCCTCCCAACACTGCCAAAATAGTCATCACCAGGGCTACGAAGCTGACCTTCTCCACCTCTTGAGGCAGCACTCTGCGGCAGTTCACTGGAGGGGTGGTGAAGCTGCTGCACAGGGCGAGGAGCACTTCGTCCACTTCAAAATCTCCTCTGAAAGTGGCATTGTTGATTTGAATCGCAGGAAAGAAGCCCGGACTGTTCTTGAGCCATTGCTTCTTTTCCGATTTCAGTATTGTGTTGTCATCAACCAAGGCATCAGGTCCAGTGAAGCTTTCATTCACACACTTCCTGACCACCTGCGCATCCACTAGTCCGCTCATAGCCTTAAACGCACAGTCCTCCTTCAGTCCACTTGCGTAGCAATTGGCAGCAACCGCAGAAACGTACTGGAACCAGGGCGCTAGTCCCTTCGCCTTGGTGGTCTTCGCTACACAGGACTGTCTCAAGTCTTCATGCACTATAGCACGGCCGTCTAGTGGGCCTGAACCATCTGGGTCGATGGAGCAATAGCGCCCACCACTCAGACAGTTCTTCTTCTCTTTCTTGAAATCGTCCTTCGTCTGACACTCTGTGCAGTACCAGAACACATGTTTCGCGTGAAAGCGGATGGAGTCCTGGGGGAAGGCCTGTGCTTCTGGACTGAAGGCTGCGACGAAGTCCAAAGTCTGCTTGTGGCCTGCTGTCAGCCACAGCGACACATCAATGCTTTCCGTCTTATTGCCCAGTTCGAAGGAAAGCAGGAGGACGACTTCTTCCTCTTTGGCTGTCTTTTTGATTAATTCGCCTTCTATCTTCGCCAGCAGGAAAGACGGAATCGCAATATCCCCTCCACTACCATCGTCCACTAAGATAGCCCGCTCCACGTCTTCTTCATCGATGTTGTCCACGACTAGGACTGCCTTGGCGCCTATGTCTTGTGCATGTCTCACCTTTTGGGCGAATGAACACTTGCCTCTGTCCACAATTACAATTGGCGAAGTCCCTGACTCCTCCCCTTCACTAGTGAAATTGAGGGCATGCAGTGGCTGACACGCAGTCCTCTCTGACTTGGTTTGAGGCACAAAGACCCTTCCGATCATAGTGCGGCCGTAGGGGGGATTGCCGAAGTTGGCGAGGGAGGAAGGCACTACAGCCCCTGGGTACTTGGAACTCACTTCGTCCTTCAAGCTGGCAGGACTGTGCACTGTCACTTTGCCTTGCAGGAGGCCGAGCAAGCTGAAGAGCAAAAGTCTCTCCATCTTTTCTGGAAAGCCTGAGACAGCTCGAAGGCGTTGAGGCTGCTCGAGCACGGCGTTAGGCCTAAGTCTCTAGCATCGTGGTTCCCTAGTGGTTTTCATGCTTTTCCGCATATAAGGCCTAGTAAATTTCTGCGAAACGCCTATACCGGCTTAGGCAAACAGGCACAGTCTTGGTGTTTATCAGCATATCCGCCTTTCAGTAGTCCCTACCCAGCCTTCTTCCCTTTGGCCCCCATTTTATACTGAATATGACACGTGTATCTATCTGTTTCTATGTGTTCTTCGCCCTCACCTCCGCCATTTCCGACCCTTACACAGACGCAGAACGTCTAATCACGACCTACAGCCCGCAATCTACAAACCTAACGACTGTGCTGCAGCTCCTAGAAGCCGCCGCTGCACAGAAGAATCCAGAAGCCTACCTCAAACTGGGGGAATTCCACCTCTTTGGCTTCCCTCTCGCCCCTACCAACCAGCCCTACGCCTCTCAGCCTGAGCCCTCCTTCATCCAGTCTGGACTGAAGTTCAAGCGAGATATAGGCAAAGCCGTCAAATACTTCCGCAAGGCCAAGAATTTGGGCGCGAAGGACGCCTCCTTCTACCTGTCCTTCCTACAGCATCAAAGTCTGGTGTTGGAAGAGCTGGAGGCGCAGGTGCCCATGGCCTCCGACTACCTCTTCGCACACAAAGGCTTGTTCGAAGGCGCACTCAAGGAAGGCTCTCAAATGGCCAAGCTGAGTGCAGTTTCCGGCTTCCGAGAGTGCGTGAATGCGGACAAGGTCGGCTTTCCTGGCTTTGTGAGTGCCAATTCCTCGGTGAACTTCCACCAGTTTCCCTATTTCGAGGAAGTGGGGAAGTGCCAACGGTCGTGTCGCTATACAGTGCAGTACGCGTCTCAACTGGCAGCCGCCACTATGGACTTGTACGACCAGCTAGGCGGCTTTCCCTCGTACGACATTGGTCCTTTGCACCTCTACATCGATAAAATCGCCACTGGCCAGATGGAAAAGACCCTAATGATGCTGGAAAAAGGTGCAGCGATCGGTGATAAAGTCGCAACTTCAGTCCTTGCGAATTCCTACTTCCGGGGAAACACAGCCTTGGCAATCACAGCCAATCAGACACTAGCGGCCCAGATATACGAAAAAGCCGCAGAAGAAGGCGACATCGAAGCCATGGAAGCCATTGGCACTATGTACAGCAAAGGCCAGGGCGTCCAGAAAAACGTGACCAAGGCGCTTATTTACCTGCAGAAAGCAGCGGAACTGGGGTCTGCGAAGGCACATAGTGCACTGGCGTACCTCTACTTGGCGGGGGACGGAGTTCCGCAGGACACGAAGGAGGCAGTGCAGTGCTTCCAAATAGCTGCAGATAAGGGAGATGTGGAGAGCCAAAGCGCCCTCTCGACATTGTACTTTTCTGGCAAAGTGGTTCCTAAGGACCCGAAACAGGCGATTGAGTACCTCCTGAAGGCTGTGGCGGCTGGACACCCCCCAGCTATCTACCAACTGGGGAAGATGTTTTTGGAGGGGTCCGGAGTCATGCAGTCCTGCGAAAACGCACTCAACCTGTTCTGGCTGGTGGCTACGAAAGGCCCAGCAGGGCGGTTCCTGCAGCAGGGCTACTACTTCATCAAGGCTGAGGACTACGAAGGCGCCTACCTCAGCTTTGCCCTGGCTGCGGCTTTGGGGTACGAAAGCGGCCAATTGAGCGCTGCGTATATGTGGGAAAAGGGCCTGGTGCCTTACACGTGCAAATACGGGAAGGAAGTGTGTGCAGGGTCCTACTACGCGATGGCGGTACTGCTCAATAACAACACTTGGGCCCGCTATCGACTCGGAGACTTGGCCTACTACGGCAGTTCCTCCTTCCCTGCCAGTCTCCAGGAAGCCTTCGAAAGCTACTCACTCAGCCTGCTCCCTGAAGCCCGGCACAGTCTCGCGTATATGTATGAGCAAGGCTTGGGAGTCACACAAGATCGAGTAGTTGCGAAGAAGATCTACGAAGAACTGATAGCGGAGGCAGATGTAGGCCTTCTGCCTGAAGAAGTCAAGTACCCAGCCTACCTCTCCCTGGCCAGACTAAAGGCGCAAGAGGTATTGGAGCAGGGCGTGGAGGTCGTGGTGGAAGTGTTCGACAATTATGTGAAGCCAGTACTGAGTGTCTTTGCATAGTAACTTAGTAATGCACAGAGCTGGGTACTACTCCTGCCAAACTTCCCCGCTGCGGGGCTCTGAGTCGCATCACTCCTCTCGCTATATCCTGCCTGGAGCTCGCTCTGCACACCCTTCCTCTGTCCGCTTCCTGCAGCCTGCAGGCCGGAGCATCCCTCGAGCGCACAGCTCTGAGACTCTGGCGCTAGGAGAGCGTGTCCAAGTGGAGCAACTCAGCGAGTGGAGCAAACAGCGCTTCGCCGCTCCAATGCCCCGAACTGCCATAATCGCAGACTCCACATCCCACCAGTCCCAAAGCCAAGTCGACCGTCAAATCCTCGCCCGGAAATCCAAAAACGCCACTCGTCCAGCCCCAAACACCACGGAATCCCAAGTAAAGCACATACAAGACCTGTCCTACCGCCGTCTACTGAAGAAACAGACCGAAAACACTAGCAAGGAAAGAAGTCACTATGCACGGAGGTATGAAGAGGAGATGGACAGGACGGTTGCAGAGCAGGAAAGCAGGCTAAAAGCGCTAAGACAGGAGGCGCAGGACTTGAGGGAAGAGGCGAGTCACCACCGCAGTCTGATTATCCAATTTGAAGACAGTCTCAAAGGCACGAAAAGAGCGTTTCTAGCGAGTGACTGGCAGGACAAGTCGAAGAGCCGCAGCTTTCGGACTGAGGACTTGGCGAGAGTTATGTACAAAAAGTCACAGCAGCAGGCGGTGTTGTTCACGAAGGAGCAGGAGTGTAGGGACCAAGTCCGGACGTCGAATGAGCGGATTGCGCAGTTGCGAGAGGCGGCGGAGCGGCTAGATGTGCAGATTTCAGCTATCGAGAAAGAACTGGAGCAGGTCCGGAAGTCCCAATTACTGCACTTCGGCAGACTCCTGGCCGAGGGCGCGGACTCCAGAGCCCAGGGCTTGGCCTGGCTTGTGAGGAAGCTTTGGAGCGCGGGCAGCACTGTGAGTGTGGACATGTTCCCAGAGTTCCTAGACGAAGAGGCAGTCCACTGTGTGTTGTTCCTGGCTCAAAAGACACTAGAGGCAGAGGAGCTTTCCACCTACCTGCAAGCCTGTAAGGCTCACGCTCCCTCGGAAGTACCGATAGTGCGAAACCACTGGAACAACATACAGGCCCGGTTGAAAGCCACAGCCCGAAGTCTAAAAATACGAATGCCGCAAGTCGACCCGCGCAGACTTTCCCTCAGCCAAATCCCTCGTAATGAACCTGCTGCCATACCACTAACTGTGACTAATGAGTCTGACCTGTCCGCTGTGGAGAGCAGACTTGCAGAGCTGAGAGATCTGATTCAGAAGGTGCAGGACGCAGAGATCCGCCGACTGACGAGCGAGTGTTTCCTTAACAACTACGAAAAAAAACACCGAGTGAACTTGAAGACTTTGCTGGCAGCCATTGTGGGTGTGGATGTTATTGACCGGTACTTGGCTACTATTAACAAGGAGCAGAAGACGCTGGCGGAGCAGATGGCCAAGGCCAAGACTTTCTGCTTTCAGGGCGTGTAAAAGAGGGTTTTGCGTTTCTTTAGCCGATTTATTAAGAAAATGTATGTGCAGGAAGTGCTAGAAAATCTAGGGTGGTTTATTACTTGGAAGTGGACTCTATGAAGGAGGTATGAGGGACAAGAAGGAAGATGTTGCTTTCCATTGATACTGCGGGAGGCGCTGGCTCGGGAAGCACTGTTGCAGACTTTATAGACTTCAAACAGCCCACTATTGTAATTAGTAGTTGGAGCCCACATGCCAGAAGAATCGCTCCTTCCAGGGTAAGTCTGGCTTCTTCTCGAAATGAGACTAAAGGACTGCGGAAGTATCCCATGGGCACAACTAGGGTTAGCAGAGACATTGATATGAGTGTAATTACACTGAAGGTTCGTGTTTCGAAGGGGTGCCACAAATAGAGGCAGGAAACAAACATGTACAGACACACACTGAGCAGGACTAATTGGGTTTTCACCTGTGCACTGGCAGCCAGACCAATAGCACAAATCACCACTACCTTGAAACCCAGCCACAGTAATTCCCAGTACCAGAGAGTTTCCACATACCCCGCTGTGAGGAACTTCACTGTTTGCCAGCGGGAAAAGATCTTCGCCCG
>Ga0247837_1001924_pt1 | contig 41104 bp, 44 predicted proteins | sample LaCtaG_2_FD_187115 | JGI IMG/M metagenome (GOLD analysis project Ga0247837, IMG submission 187115) | Freshwater microbial communities from meromictic Lake La Cruz, Castile-La Mancha, Spain - LaCruzMarch2015_14.5m | ecosystem: Environmental > Aquatic > Freshwater > Lake | place: Spain: Castile-La...
CCTACCAGGCTAATTACGAAGCAGTGCAGGACTACCTCAGTACCACTTCCCACCGAGTCGTCCAATGTCCCCACTGCCACGGACCCAACCTATCCTCTCCCACAGCCCAGCAATGCTATATATGTGGAGGGGAGTTCTACAGCTGTTGTAGCTGTAAAGCCGCTCCTGTGACTACCCATGGAGGCGCTATGCATCGTGTAGGATGTAGGGAGTATACAGGGGAGTATAGGGAAGAGAGGTGTGGACTCTGTGAGGAGGAGGAAAGGTGCAAGACTCCGGGGACTTTGAAGGTCGCTGGGAGGTTCGCACTAGATGAGATTTATCACTTAGAGTGAGTTTAGTCTTAATTAGATGCATTGGCGGCAGAAACGCACTATTGCTAGGTATAGAAAGCAGTAAATTAGTAACTTTGGTCTTTGTTTGGGCTGTTTTTTACAGTTTTTTTGCACCTTGAAGTCTTTTCATAGCTTTCCCGCACTATCCCAGGCGTCGATTTCTGCCTTATTGGGGGCAATTTCACCCGCTCCGAGTCCGTTTCGCCTCTTTTCACTCGCATTACGTAGCGATTTGAAGCCGAATTGGCCTGCCTTCGAGTCCTCCAGCCCTTCAAATGCTTATCTTGCCTTGCGTCATAGGCCGGAATGCCGCTTTCTCTGCACGGAAAGGAAGTCTGAAACTGTTTTCTCAGCATGGACTGCTCAGCTTCTCCCCTACTCCACTCCGCCTCCAGACTGAGACTGGGTCTGAGTCGCCTCCTCGTAGTCAAGGGCAGGGGCCGCAACTGCTTGCGCTGTATCCGGGGCAGCAACTGCTTCACCGGGCGAGTGGAGGAGTGGCTAGTTTGCGCTGCAGCCACTAGTAGTCTGGGAGGAGCCTCAGCAGTTGGCCTCTCATTGGGAGCTGCAATGGGGAAAAGAGGCTTGGGGAGAGGGTTGGGAGGGAGGAATTGAGTACTGGTAGGGGAAGTAGGAGGGTGGGCGGCCTTTGGAGAGTCGGAATCCACTGAACTGTCGTCTTCGATTACTAATTCTTGTCGGTCCATGTCTATATCCGCTCTAGGGGAAGGTAGTCCAGTGATACTGCTAAGTGCTTAGGATAGGTAATGGCAAGCGCTGTACCGAGCAGTCAGTCCCGGCCCCAACAACTGCTCTGCAGACCTGTGTTCAGCCGCTCTGCTTCCCATACGCCAGGAGACAGTTCCCCCAATACAGCGCCCTCTGTAGGGTCGTTCCAACGGGGTCGGAACCCCTTCCAACTCTCCCCTCTACTGCAGCCACAAGCCAGGAAGCGGGCTCTCAGCTACACTGAGGAGCATCAGAGACGCAAGGAATGCGCGCAGACCCAGGCTAGACGTGATTCTGAGACCGTGGAGGCCATGCAGAGAGGTAATACGAAGTCTCTGGCTGCCTACACCAGACCCAGCAGGAACAGCAAGGCGGACCTCGTGGAAGTGCGGAAACGCCACCTGCTGTGGAGTCAGCGCAGGTCAGTGGACGGGACCTAATGATTGCCTAGCTCTATTGCTTCTGCTCCTCAGGCACAGGCGCTTCTGCCTTGGGCTCCTCATCTCCGCTGTCATAATTCGGGTCTCCGGGGCCTGCGACCTCTACACCTTCTTCGTCCCCTTTGCCCCAGCCGCCATGACCCTTCTTTTTAGGGTTCGGGTCGACACCCATGCCTGAGTGACGGTCTAGACGAACCTCAGTGTGTTCCCTTGGGGCCGTGTCTTTTGACCGCTTGTGGTCTTCTTTGTCCATTATTATGGCTGGGTGGCTACGTGGATATGTGTCAGCGGAGGAGTTCGGACTCAGACTGGAAAAGCCTACTGAAATAGACTTTCCGGGAAGCTTCGACCGACTTAGTTGGCTATATGAGAGTCCGAATTCGTAGTTTTACACTGTCAATAAGACCCTTTCTGCCTTGCTATTTGCGTGAGTTCCGCCCTCTAATTCGACTCCAAGTCTCTTAAAGTCGGACAATGTTACAGTCTTGCATGTAAATTCTCCCTTTTCGATAGCACCTAATCCAATAGTTCCATGGCCACTGGAAACGCACTGTCCCCCCGCTCCCCCTCCCTGCCCACTCTCACTACCCGCGACAAAGCCCACTTCCTCAGAAAAGAAATCTTCGTCCGCGCTTATCAGCTGGACCCTAGATCCAGACCCTTTGCTCGCCTCGATGACCAGCCTCTGTCCCCTGACTCCAGATCTGCGAAAAACGTGAAAGAAGAGGAGCGGAAAGCAGCACTGAGACAGCGCAGGCAAGAGGCTTTGGGCGCGCAAATTGCGGATAAGCAGCGACGGTTAGAGGAATTAGCAGTCCAGACGAAGCGAGAAAAAGCCTACTTCGAGCTTCAATCGCAGTTGTTGGATATTGAGGAAGAGCGAGCGAGGGCGCAACAGCAGGCCAAAATGACAGCCTACCGACAGTCTCTCGACCTGCAGCTCAACCTGAAAAGAGCCACCAAACACCAGGAGCAGACCAACAGCGTCCCAAGCCGCCTAAACCAGCTGGCCTTCGAGCTGCCTGAACTGCAGCACCCCCTGCCCTTCACCTACCAACGGCCCAAGGTAGTGCTCACTGACCCCATCACCTTCCACACTCCTCGCAGGGAGGACTGGCCTAAGAAGGTCGCGGCCTACGGGAAAATGAGTCTGCAGGCGTCTCCTTTCCGTGAGCCGGTGATAACCAAGCACTCCGGGGTTACCTACCGGGACACTCGCGACTTGCTTCGGTAGGTAATGGGAACTAGTAGAAATCTGCAGTTAGTCACTTCCGCCTCTCAGCTTCAGTCGCAGTGACTCGGATAGGGCCGGAGCCTTGGTGCCTTTAGGGGTGCTTGGGCTATCTGACTCCTCGCCTGCTTCGTTTGCAGGCACTACGCAGATTTTGAAGCCTCCGAGGGTCTTGGCACTCTGTGGGACCCAGCTTTTCCCTAGTCTCTCACTATCATCTTTCACTTCCTGGTGGTAATACAAGTCATTGGTGGAGCGGGAAGGCCGCGGCACCATCATATCCCCGTCCTCCGAGTCCGCAGACCGCGCCAACAGGCTTCCCGGAGACTTAATCAGGCCAGTATTGAGTGCTGCCATTAGCTTGGTGGGGGAGTGCTGTTCCTCTGTTATTTCCCGAGTCGAAGTGGCGCCCACCATCATCGAGCCTCGTCTTTTCCTGGTCTTGGACTGGTCTGGGAGTGGCAAGGCCTTGTTTTCGTGGGAGTAGCGGGCGCTGGAGGCACTGTTTAGCAGGGCTAGGTCGTGGTGGGGAGCTTCGGAGGGGAATTCCTTGGGGGCTTCTTTCCAGTCGAAGCTGAAGTCGTAGTTGATTCCCGCCTCCCGGCCTGCAGAGCGGAACTGACTGCGGATCCACTCATAATCCGGCTGATCCGCAAATGCCAAAGCCTTAATGTAGTTGAAAACCGTGAGAAAAGCCGCTGGCAGTCCACTACACAGCGAAATATTCGGCAGTCTGTCCCTCATTTCCAGGATTCTGTCCTGTCTTCCCTTCCTCTCCCTAAAGACCTGCCAGGGTAGTTCTCCCTTTCCTAAGAAAATCACTACATAGAACATTGCTTCCAAGTCGTCCCTCCTACTTGCAGTCACTCCCCGCAGCACATTGGAGGAAGTCCAGTAGTAGTTGCCCTTGAAGCCAGCTGCGGGTTGCATTGGCACGTGAGAGCCGTGACTGAGGTAGGACTCAGAAAGACCGAAATCAATCAAATAGAGTTGGTTTTCCTTGCGGCCTTGCCCCATTAAGAGGTTGTCCGGCTTGATGTCTCTATGTAGGAACCCTGCACTATGCAAAGCTTCAAGTGCTGAAATCATCTGATCCGCCAGCATCAACACAGTCTTCAGGGAGAACTTCTTCCCACATTCCAGCATCAGGTCCAGCAAACAGGCGCCCAGGCGAGACATCACTGTCACTTCGTAGTCCTCGTGCACGCCGTGCCACAGCACTTTCGGCAGGTCTGTGTGGCGCTCACAGGCACTCTGCAAGTCTCTCAGGAGCCGGGCTTCGGTCTGCAGCTGCTTGGAGCCCTGGCAGGAAAGCAGCACTTTCACTGCGACGGACTTACCGGTTTCTACGTCGGTGCCAGGGTGGACACGGGAAAAGGCCCCTGAGCCAATACTCTCAGTCGCGTCAAATTGGTACCGACCTCCGACCAATGCAGTCCTCGCCATCACTATTTCACTCTATAGCCAATTAGACATAGCTCTCAAGAGCGCCTATACGTCACAAAGGCCATTTCTAGCGATTTTATGCAATTTTCAGCCTTCAATTTACGCCTAGTCTACCTAAAATCTGCCCAGCTGCAAGGCTCAGGCCCTTTCAAGTGGTGTTGAGACTTCGGCACTGACTTAGAGCCTTTGGCCATGGGTAAAAGAGCAGCAGAAACCGAGGGGAAGAGCTGAGGAGAGTCCCAAGTCTTCCTTACCAGCGGAGTTTTCTCAAGTAGGGCAGAAGCTCGCAATTTTGGGAGTCTGGGACGAGGCATTCCCCCTGATAAGGCGATTAGGAGGTCGGTAGGGGAAGTTCTCAGTGAAGCGACGGAATTTGTCATTGTTTCTATCAGTTTTACCGATTTCGGGTCACTTTTCGCCCATATATCCACGAAAAATATCTCATTTTTCGAGTTTTTCTTGATAATTTCCCTCCGATGCGTACTGTAAAACGGACTATATCCGCTTAATATGATATAAAACACGATTCCTGCGCTATACAAATCCACTGTAGGACCATAAGGCTGCCTCAGCAGTATCTCCGGGGCCATATACCCAGGCGACCCACATACATCTCTCAGTTCCCTGCCCGAATACTTAGTCGCAAAGTCAAAACTCCTCAGTTTGAACTGAGTTTTGTCGTTAGGATCAGTCAAAATGAGGTGTTCAGGCTTGATGTCTCTATGAAGCACACTGTGGTCGTCCATGTATTTGAGGACTTCGAGGAGATTTTGCATAAAGCCGTGGGCTTCGGAGGGAGTGAAGACGCCGGAGAAGGAGATATGCCCGAATAGGTCCTTTCCAGGGATGAATTCAGTTACCAGCATGACATGGGTGAGGCTTTCATAGACCCTGTATAGAGCCAATATGCGTGGATGTGTGAGTTCCCGCAGGACTTTTATTTCATTTACCAGTGCAAAAAGGCGTTTTTCAGAGCTTAGTAGCATTAGCTTATCAAATCTTTTGATGGCTACACGTTCCCCAGTAGCCAAATTAGCACCTGAGTGGACTGCAGCGAATTCCCCAGTCCCTACCAGTTCCCCAATAGAGAAGTCCTCCTCAATATCCTGCAACACGCAAATTCTCTCCAAAGCCTGCATCCAGCTTTCCAACTCTTCCTCAGTGCTCACATAAAAGTCCCGTTTTTCCTCTCTGTACTTCAATGCGAATCCAAAGAAAACGGTGTTTTCCATGTGCTGAGAGAAAGGAAGCACGGTCGCCCATCTAATGTGCGCTAGCCGGAGGAGGGGGAAGCCAGGAGCAGAGGAACTGCATTGGCACAGCAGCTGCTTGGTGACGAAGGAGAAGTGGCTTTGGAGCTGGGATGTGTGAGGGTCGGCAGTGAGGAGGAGGCCGGAGTGGAGAGGTTGGAAGGAGTCGGTGCTGCGGAATTGGACGGGAGTCCAGAAGGTAGGGGAGTAAGGGACGTACTTGAAAATGTTCGCCATATATAAGTCCAGTGAGAATACTGAACATTAGACCAAACACAGACTATGCACGATGGTTTAACACCCTTTTAACCTAAATCTCAGGATCGATTTCCTGCTTTCGACGTCCACTGTATGATATCCGTTTGCAACAGCCTTGCACTAGCCCTTAGTGTATAAGCCGTAGGTCCACTTTGAACATACAAAGGCCTATTTGCAAGTTCTTACCTCTCGGCCTGCATCAGCCTTTCTTCCCTGGTCTCCGCTATGGACAAACAGGGCCTGAAGGGTGGAGTAGTGGGTTTCTGCTGTCATACGAAATGAAGAAGAGCTATGCTGATATCTGCCTCAAGAAAGCAATTGCCGACTTCAGGCATTCTTCCTGGAAGAGGGCAATTTCAATAGCGAAGGAAGTTCTCGCAGTCTAAAATAGAGAAATCGCTAGAGTGAATTCAGTAACCAGCAAGACGATTTCGGATTTTCCACGAAAGTGGTAAATCTAGCATTGGCTGTGTCAGTTTTACCAATCGACTGAGCTACACCGCAGACTTAAACTAGTCCTCTGGGTCTATGGGCGACAGGTCTCCTCGCGACCTGCCCAGTTCTTCCATCTCTATCGACGCTCCTCTGATCTCACTCAGAACCGAAGTCTCACTGAGGAACAAAGACCTGCCCCAAGCCTTCAACTCCTCTTCTCGGTTCTGCTCAATGCTATGGTCAAACCGCCAAGTGGTATCCAGACCCGCAACCACTGAGCTTTGCATATCTGTGTACTTCTCCACCCAGCGAGCTAGTGCTCTGGTGAGCGCTGCGACTTCCTTTTGCCTGCGGATGAGTTCCGCCTCGCAGTTCTCTTGGTACTGCTGGAGGTACTCACTCCACTTTGCTCGTTCCAGCTTGTGGGCGGTGAAGACCATTTGCTCCATGTCTTGGATGACAGTGAGGTAGGAGTCTGCTTCAGCAGTCTTAGCTGCTAGAAGTTCGTGCAATTGCGCATTTTGCAGTTCTTGCAGGTCCAAGCTGTTCCGAAGTGCACGCAGTCGACTGCCTTCCTCCGGCTCCAAAGAGAAAGGACTTGCGATGCGTAGGTCTGAAGCCGTCCCAGGAGAAGCAGATGCGAGTGGAGTGCAGCTGCGCAGTGCTTCCCTAGCTCTCTGTGAATGTCGATCCACTCTCCGTACAAAGCTGTGCCACTTGAGTGGTGTGCTTTCCTCCACTTTCGCTTGCAGCAGGAGACGGGAGCAGGAGGCCTGCAGCAAAGTCACCAGTTCATGTTGTTTGCGCAAGTGGCCTTCTAGTCGGTTCACAGTTTGTTCACTCAGGTCTAGCTTCAGTTCTGTCAGCTGCAGGCGCCATTCTAAGGCTTGGTAGGCCTGTCCTAGCCCTGCGTTCAGAAAGGCTGCTTGAGTTAGTTGGTTGCGGAGCAGAAAGCAGTGCACGGAACAGCCTTCCCGCTCAGCCTTCGCAGCAGACGCGTACAGACTGCTTCCCAACAAGCAGTCAGGATCCAAGGGCAGTTCCCTTCGAGTCACAGAGGGAGACAGGCAGTCTGACTGAGGCTTAGTCCTCGGGGAAAAGACCGCTGATTCGTCTATTGGTCGCTCTATGAACTCTGCGGTGGAGGGGGAAAGACTGTGAGCGGACTTCAGTTCTAACTGCAGCTGGTCCACTTGAGAGGTCAGAAGGCTGTTGGCTTGCTCGAGCATGGCTACTTGCGCTGCTAGTTCTTCGGATTTCCGCAGACTTTCGCTGTAGTGGAAGGCAGCGGTGTGTCCGAAGTCCATGAATTCCATCAACTTGTGGTCCATATCCGCCAGTTTTTTGCCTTTCCGCGCTAATCGCTTCTCCAAAACCGCAACTTCCCCCTTCAATTCGCTAATTTCCCTATTGTCCTCCGGCCACCTCGGTGTCTGCATGACATTTGCGCCTATTTCCTCCGATTCCCTGCGCATTCGCAACTCCGTCCTGCACCTGAACAGCTCTTCCTGCAAACTCGCCACCAGTGCATCACAGCTTTCCTTCACATTCCTCCTCACACTAGTCTTCAGTGCTCCCGCCCGCTCCCCAAACCTCAAAGAACTGATCGTCTCTTCCAGGTTGCGGACGTGGGGAGAGCAGGTGACAATGAGGGCGGTTTTGAAGTTGCCGCTGAGGCTTTCTTGGAGTAAGCGGGTGAGTTTGGAGTCTCGGTAGGGGATGTGGTCGGCGGAGGTGGTGAGGGAGTGGATTACTTTGCCGAGGGCGGAAAGGGACAAATTTATTTTCTTCATCTCCTCAAAGTTTTCCCCCAGATCTGCAATTGCAGAGGCCTTTTCACTCCCCGCCAAATCGACCAAATTGAGTTTCCCTCTCAACTCCCTGCCCACCACATCCACCTGCGTAACCTCAATTAGCACCAATTGATGACTCCGACTGCTTGCTTTATTCATCTTCGTAACAGCCACAGAGCGATTGCTAGCGCCCAGGTCTAGCACTGATAAGAGTTCTTCTACTGAAATTACATATAGAGCCGTTAGGCCTTCCACATATATCCCATTGGGCCCTTCCTTGACTGGGAGGTTCCGTTCTTGCGGGTCAAGCAAGTCTCTGACCTTTTCTTTGTAGATTTCCAGCACAGAGCATTTGAGACTGAGTTCGGAGCCTTCCTCGGCTCTGTCGACCCCGGCAAACAGCAGTTCCGCAGCCCGCGGTATGATTCCTTTGAGTTCCTCATCTCTCCAGTCCGGGCCTAACATCGTGTAGGTCTTCCCGCTTCCAGTCTGTCCGTAAGCGAATATAGTGGCATTATAGCCTTCTAGGACGTCCTCTACGAGCTGCTGCGCTATATAGGCAAACACTTGTATTTGCGCTGCTTCCGGCTTAAATACGCGGCAAAGTGTGAAAGTGTGCTCATCGCTTCCTTCCGCCACCACCACACAGTCCTCCCTCGGGAAGGTGCACAGACTCTTGGGTCCCCAGTCCTGCCTACCGCCTACCTGTTCCAAGTCGTTGAAAGGGCGGAAGCGGGCGATGGCTTGCAGTGCAGTTTGGTGGCCTGGCATTGATTATATGGCGGCAGCACTGTACGAGGAAGTCAGCACTGCTTCGCCCTACATAGACCACCAGCTCAACGTCACTCGGGAAGAGTACACAGAGAAGTTGAAGAGCACAACGACTGTGTACATTGGCAACCTGTCCTACTACACGACCGAAGAGCAGTTATATGAGCTTTTCGGCCGCTGTGGAGAGGTGCAGCGGGTGATTATCGGACTGGACCGCAGGATGAAGACTCCCTGCGGCTTTTGCTTCGTTGAGTACAGTCAGCATGAAGAAGCCGGAACCGCCGTTAATTGCCTTTCCGGCACTCGCCTGGACGAACGCGTGATCCGGGTGGACTGGGACGCAGGCTTCAAAGAAGGCCGCCAATTCGGCAGAGGCAAGAACGGAGCGCAGAAAAGAGACGCTATGAGGACTGATTACGACAAGGACCGAGGTGGCTATGGAGCGGCTGGAGAGGCGGAGGACGAGGGAGAAGACTCAGTTCTTAAGCGCAAACGCAGGCCTTAGCTAGCGGTTTGAATGAGTCTCTTTGCTAGGGAAAAATGTCTGGTGCGATTAACCCGGTCCAGAGCTTGGTGGAGACTGCACTATCTTTTGCCAGGTCCAAAAAGGCGCAGAATGGACTGATTGAGGACTTGGAAAGAGGGGTGGAGTCGTCGTCGCTAGTTGCGCTGAGAACCAGTCTCAACGCATTGACTCTCCCGGACCTGGGACTGGCAACCACCTGGGAGCACTGTTTTCAGCCCAACACTATATCACTGATCAACGTATACCCTCACAAAGCACTATGGATAGGGATATTTTGCATGACTCAGGGTGCTCGCTTTCCTCTGCACGACCATCCCGATATGATCGGCATGACCCGGCTGTTCCAAGGCCGTATCGCTTACCGCAGCATGGACATTCTGAGCTGTTCTCAAGACGTAAGCACAGCGCAAGTGCTGACATCCGGAGAAGTGCAGGACTCTGCCTTGCTGTGGCTAACACCGAACCGTGGCAACATACACGAAATCGAAGCTTTGCAGGATAGTGTCCTACTCGACCTGTTTCTACCCAATTACAGTGCTTCCAGGGTATGTACGTATTTCCAAGAGGCTCAGACTCTAGGCGACCAAGTGACTCTCAAGCGCTTTGCACAGCCAGATATCCCCTGTCAGGAACTGCCCTACACTGGTTTACCTGTGAACTAGTCCTAATTTATGGCTGACAGGGACGCTACAGAGCCGTTGCTTCGGGACCCAGATAGGGAAAGTGCGTCTCCTCCTTCACCCGGCAGGACATCTTATGTGGGCTTCTCCCTGGAAAGGTCTCAGAGTGGAGGGTCGGACGGACCTGTGGGAGGCATCAGTGCTGCAATTCGTAGAATTGAAAGGATGGGAGTGACTACAGCGGCCTTGCCAGGGGCTGTTGAGCTGCGAAGGATGACTGTATCGGTGTTCTATTGGTCACTCTACGACACTGGTAAGAGTTATGTGTACGTTGTGGAGTTGCAGGCGAGTCACACTGTGGGAGACTTGATTCAGTCCTCTCTCGCTTACTTTGCCCCGAAGGCTTCACTTATAGAATCGAAGCCTGAGTGCTATTTGCTGCGTGCAGCTGACAAGAAATCTCTGCCCAAAACGCATTTCCCGGCCTTCGGCCTCAACCAGGCAGTCATCGAAACTAGACTTTTCCGCTTCGCTTTGTGCTACAAGAAGCTGGACGATGAAGCCAAAAAGAAGCTATTAGACGACGAGGACCTTACACTACATCCAGAGCCTGTTCCTGTCCCTAAATCCGAGCAAGCCAAAAGACCCCAGCGACGCTTCTTTTGCTGTCACGTCAGTTAGAACTAATGTGCTGAGTCTACACCCTGAGCTCGAGAGATTGCGTGGTTGCTAGCCCTAGTTAGCGGCTCTGGAGAAGGAGATGCGCATGCAACGTCCATCGAGAGTTTCATTGTGATGGTAGACCAACACACGCACAGCCTCCTCCACACTCCTGAACCTCACCAGAGCCTGTCTCAGGTCAGGCCCCAGAAAGCGCAGTGACAAGACCTCCGCCTGCTCAGTGAACAGCCGTTTGATGAAGCCTTCACCAATGTTGGCGGACAAATTGGAGAGGTGCAGAGTGGCACTGGGCGGACACACACGTCCTGCCTGCTTGTACCTGTGCAGATGGGAGTCTGAGTAGTCCCTGCAGAAGGTGGCCTTGGGCTCGCTGCATGACATGTTAATGAAACTCGTGCGGGACAAACTCACCTGCAACTTCCTTCCCAGTAGAGGCAAGTCTTGCAGGTAAGTCACAGCCTGGCTGGCCTGGTCCGGCTCCTCCATCTGCACCAAGCCCAAGTCTTTGCGAGTAAAGAAAATCTTCACTTTCTGCACGATTCCGTAGAGGGAAAACAGACTGAACAGCATGTCAGGGTTCAACGCTTCACTCAGGTTCTGCAGAAACAACACACACCCACGGTCATCACTCTCCGGCTGCGGCTCTATCTCTTCAGCCACAGCAGGCATGGGACTGAACTCAGCCTTAATCGTGTTGCAGCCGTTATAGATGTGCTGGCCATCTAGGCGTGTGCGGGCTTGCGAGGCTGCGTGCATGGTCTCCATGCGCACCAAGACTTGGAAGCCGAAGCTGCGAGGGAAGATGCGCACCTTGGTAGGCGGGCCGAAGGACTCCAGCAAGGCCGCCACTACCTCTTGTGACACTGGGTACTTGATTTCAGTCACTGTCAGCAGCAACTCTGCACTGGGCTGAGGCCGGGCTTGCGCCTGCACCTCCCTCTTGCCGGAGTAAGTGAAGGTCACCCTAGTGCCGTGCAGAGAAACTGCAGTGTGGTCGAAGTGCAGTAGACAGAAGTCCGCCGCCTCCTGACTATCAAACTGGACGAAGGCCTGTTCCTTCCCTCGGTTGATCTGCAGCTCCTCCACCACTCCCACATCTGCACACAGGTCCAACAGCTCCCTGCGACTAGTGTCTGCGTTCACTCCCCGCACCAACAGCACTCTCGTGGGTTCGAGGTCTGGAGGCGGCAGTTCAGTTCGAGGTCTTTTGATGGGTCGAGGTGGCTCGTCCCTGTGCATTATTAGGCAAGTGGCTATGGCTCTAGATGTTATCCAGCAGGTTTTCGACGCCACCGTCGGTTTCGACCATGGTGATGTCGTAGTCGGCGATAGGGGGAGGGTCCTGAGGCTCTGGTGTCATGCGACCGCGGGGAGACACACTGCCGCTATCTGGCGCCGGACTCGGTGCCGAAGGATTATAGCTGAACAGTTCTTTTGACCCGTAGTCGTAGAAGACGAACCAGAGGTCACTGTCTCTCGTGCACTTCTTCAGCAGTTCCTCTTCCGCGTGCTCGAGAAACCACTGCTGGAAGAGACGGACGAAACAGGGGTTGGAAAACAGGGATTTCTTGTATAGTTTGCCGTAGGAAAGGAAGTGGTTGCCCTTTTCTGGCTTCCCTTCAGGACTCAGGTGATCCCGCCAAAAGAAGCGTTCGTCAGCAGTCATATTCTTCTTTAGTTTGGGGTAATTGGTCTTCATATACCCACGAAAGGCTCTCAGCCAGTATTTGTCCTTTTCCTCAGTCTTCTTTTTGATGGGGTCGAAGGGGCGAATAGGCCTCCGCCCTCGCTTCCCTTTGTCCATTAAACTCAACACTGCGAAATCTTCCCCCGGCAGTTCCTCCTGCCCTGCAGCTTCCGCACCTTCTTCCTCCGACACCAAAACAATGTTATCTTCAAAGAAGCTGCCGTATTCACTGTTGGCGGGCGAGAATTCGGGCGAGGAAGACGAGGGCGAAGTAGGCGCAAAGACCCCAGATCGTCGGTACTCCGCCTGCAGGTCCTGAGTGAATAGTACGCATTCGCTGGCTGCGAAGATTTCCTTTACTTGCTGGCCCAGGTTCATGAGGGGCAGAGAGTGAGGGCGGTTCGCCATTTACCTAATCCAGAGCTGTTGACGTAAATTGCCCTGCTGTTTCGCGGACTACTTGCAAGGACTGACTGTGACCAAGGAAGCAGTCCTAAGCCTTACAGCGGATTTGAACTGCTTTGTAAAGGACTCACGCAGCGCAATCACTATAGAAGAGAGTTATTTCCCTCAGTAATGAGAGGATGCTAGAGAGATGCAAGGGAAAAGCAATTTCGAGTGAATTGCCTGGAAAAAATCTGCAAATCTACGATGAAAATTAATTTAAAATGATCCTTTCTTAGCGAAAACTGCATTTTCTCTCTCTTCAATTCCATTTTCAGTCCGTTTAAAGCTTAAATCCACTAATACAGCGACAGCCAGGCTGGTCGCTGATAATGCAGTTCTCTGATAGGCCGTAGAATCGCAGAAGGAAATATGCCGATAATTGTGCAATCTGGAGGAAAATTCACTTTTATGTTAGAGAATTAACTAGGAACCGTGTGCATGTTCGCTTGGATAGATGTTTAATGGCTCTACAACTCGAGCATTCGCATATGAATTAACAGAATTCCGCAAAAAGCCGAGCAAAAAGGTGAGGAAAATTAGCATTTAGCTGGGTTTATTCGCAAAATCAGGGTTAAACGCTCCTTGATACCAGTTAATCTAGCAGATCATCACCTCTGTCCCAATAACCATTCAGTAAAGGCAATATTTCGTTTCCTTGTCTCCCTTTTCCCCACTTTTTCCGTTTTAAGCGCTTTTAACCACTGCCAACCTCTCAGTTTTCGCCTTCTCTATGTGTGAAACTGCCTAAATGGTCGCTAGGCATATAGGTGCGATATAAAATGCATATGGATGGAAGCATGCAATGGACCCATGCAGCAGCCAAGACTGAAGAAACCGCCCTAGAACTGCTGAATCTGCAGTGGGAGCAGCCTCCAGAGCCCTGTCACGACTACCTCTTCTTCCTCACTCGCAGTCCTGACAACTGTCGCTTCGCCACCGCTTCCAGTGAGTTCCATACAGACAGTGTCACTGAGCTGTGGGATCTGCAGGACAGAAAGCTGCTTTTCCGCCTTCCAACCCCCGACACAGAAACCATGTATTTAGAATGGCTCCAGAATGGTGCCTTCGTGACCGGCGGGCATGACTGTCTATTGACAATCAGGCAGGAAGACCAAGTGGTAGCCAGGTATTACCTACACAGATTAAAAGGACATAGACATTGGATAAAAAGCTTGGCTGTTAGCGGGGATACATTACTGTCGGGGGATGTAGGGTCGGTTTTGGGCGTTTGGGACCTGCCGAGTCAGAGAAATGACAGAATGTTTGTGCATCCGAACCATACGGAAATGGAGCTGAACGTGCTTATGGACTTGGCGTTTCAGCATGGGTCGGAGTTTTGCTTTTACATACTGCAAAGGACTGGCAGACTGTCTATGGCTGATTTGAGGGTCAAAAGCTTGCTGCAGTGGACGGTTTTACTGGACTTGCCGAAGCCTTCTCAGATGAAATTGCTGGAAAACGAGTACCAAATGGTAATTTCTGCTCGTGAAAGCCAAATAAAGCTACTCGACCTTCGCACTTCCCCCGCAGTCTCTGCACAGTGCTACTCCCAGCACACATCCGAAAGCCTACCTCTCGGCTTCGACTTTCTGGGCTACGAAAAGTACATAGTGAGTGGCAGTGACGACGGCTTTGCCTACATTTACGAGCTTTGCACCGGTCGTTTGGTGAAGAAAGTCAGACTCGGCAATGGTCAAGTCCAGGCTTGCTGTGCAGAATCAGTGGATTCTCTCAGTTTCTTCGCAACTTTCAACAATTCTCGCTCTCTCGGCTTTGTGGATACTGCAGGGATCAAGCCTTTGCCTCATATCCAAAGCGAATATCAGCAAATAGCCTGGAATTCCGCAATTGCGAAATTCTCAAGTCAGCTGATATTGCATATTCAAAGCCTGGAAGGCAGCATATCCTTCAACTACGATAGAATGGTGAGTACTCTGCGAACTATGCAGGACAGAGCCAGCAAGGACATGCTGGGACAGATAGAAGCGGAGTATCAGAGATTGCTGGAAGCCTCGGGGCCTGCAGCTAGCAGGGATTTCACTACTAATGCAGGGGAATATAAGGGCAGTTTGAGAGATTTCATCCCGCAGGAAGCTAAGCGGTCCTCTGTGGCTCCGAAGGTGAGGAGAGAAGCGGTCCAGGATCGGTACTTTGGTGATAGGAAATAAGACTGTATAATGGCTAATTTCAGTCGCCATTCTTACTCAAAACCGCGTTTTTTGTAGAATCGTCACAAAGAAAGTTTGAGAACGAAAATTTTTCAATTGCAATCGAAGCTTTCCTTCAAAAAAACGCTTTTCAGTGAAAATCTGAGTCTGATGATAAGTGACCATCACACATGTTAGCCATAAGGGCTAGAAATCCAGGCGAATAAATGTGTATGGAGGGGAAGAAGCCAAACCTGAGTCCCGAGCAAGCCGCCTTGAAGCTCTTAGGGCTGAAATGGGAAAGACAGCCTGAGCCCTGCCACGACTACCTCTTATTCCTCACCAGAAGTCCTGATAGTCTGCGCTTCGCTACAGCTTCCAGTGAGTTCTACTCAGACCACGTCACTGAAGTTTGGTCCTTGCCTGAGCGGAAACTGCTGTATAGACTCCCCACGCCTAATGCGGAAACTACGAGTTTGGACTGGCTGCAAGGTGATGGCTTCGTGACAGCCGGACATGACTGTGTCGTCAGTGTGTGGCAGGGGAACAGAAAGGTGCTAGGGTAACATATAGGCAGGCTGACAGGACACCGAGACTGGATTAAGTCCATCGCAGCTTCCAAATCCACAGTGATATCAGGAGATTCAGGGTCAATGGTAGGCGTCTGGGACCTGCCAAGCCAGACCAACTTACGAATGTGTCTGCACCCGAACTACAATGAAATCGAGCTAAATGTGACGATGGACTTAGCTTTTGTGCCTGAGTCGAGTTCCTGCTTCTATATGGTGCAAAGGACTAGTCGTTTGTCCTTATTTGATATACGCGTGAAGGACATGCTGCAGTGGACTACTCTTCTGGATATGGGAAAACCAGCGAAATTGAAGGCATTGGAAAACCCTTATCAAGTGCTTATCTCCACCCGTGGGAGTCAAATTAAGCTTTGGGACGTTCGCACCTTTCCGCCTTCCTGCGTACAGACCTATGATAAGCACCGGTCCGAAAGCCTGCCGCTGGGCTTTGATCTGCTTTGCTATGGGAAGTACTTGGCCACTGGCAGCGACAACAGTTCTGCCTACATATATGAGACTTGCACAGGCAAGTTAGTGCATCAAGTGCAACTAGGCAACGGACACATCCAGGCCTGCTGTGCAGAGTCCTCAGACTCTCTCAGCTTCTTCGTGTCTTTCAACAACTCTCGTCACCTGGGACTTGTGGACACAGCGGGGCTGGACATCCAACACGAAGCCAAATCAACGGAGCAGATCAAAGACGCATACAGCAAAATGGCCTGGAACACTGCTCTTGGAAAACACACTGGACGCTTGGTTATGCATATACAGCGGCTGTTGGGAGGCGCTCTTTATGCGCATGAGGACTGGCTGGGGACTCTGAGGACTGCAGGGGATAGGGAGAGCAAGGAGTTGCTGGCGCTTATTGAGGCGGAGTATCAGAGACAGCTGGAGGCTACGACTCCGGTACTGGTAAAAGACCTGAACGCCTTTTTTGGTAGGGGGAAAGGCTTGAAAAAGCAGGGAGATGGGGTGGATAATCAGTTGCGAATTCCTGCAAAAAGAACATCGCAAGCGCCCAAAGTACTCAAAGAAATAACCTGCAGCCGAGTTCCTTTTAAGAAGTAATTGTAGCGCACCTGCGAACTCCCTTGCAATTATGTCCAAGCCCAGCAGCAACTTGTTCTCTTTGACTTTAGCTATATAAGGATGGCCTGTAGCCTGCCGCTCGAGTCTCCGATGGACTACTATACCCTCATCCACAGCTTCCCCTCTGCTCCCCTGTCTTCCCTGGAGTTCGCAGCCTTCTGCTTGGCTGCTCCCCTGTCCGTCGCCAGCGGCCTGGGCAGCATATACCTCTTCCGAAGACAAAAAGGCCTGTGGCAGAGTCCTGCAGTGTTCGTGATGTGGCAAATGCTCTCGCAGTTCGTAGTGGACTTGACGTGGATGACTCCAGGCGTGCACTATGTGATATACGGGGAAGTGAGGGACAATGTGACTTGCAGGATCACAGGGACGGTGTCACTGTACTGCATTTTCGCTAGCAGTGGGTACAATATATCAGTGGCTGTGGAGGTGTTCTACAGAATACGCAAGCCGCTGGGAGTGCGCACGAGGGCCTTTTGGTACCATGGTGTGACTCACTTGATGGCTTTGTGCATTGCTCTCAGTGCTAGCGCCACTTCGTCTGTGGGCCTCACAGTCATGCACTCCTGCTTCTATAAGCCCAATATACATGACGAATACGTCTGGATAACGTAAGAAACACGCAGTTTTTTCCCTCTCACAGTCTTTTTCGCGTACAAACTCCTCTCCATCTCTCTGCTTTGCTACCAACTCCTGCGCTTCCTAGGCGCACGGCGCGAGCCTGAGCGCCGCATGCTCTGGAAACTGATTTCCTTCGTAGTGGTCTCCCTCCTCCTTTCCATCGCCTTCCCCGGCTACCTCTTCCTGCGAGCCATTCCCTGGCTTGCAGACCTGATAGGCGAGCGAAGCAACCACAGTTCCTATCTATTCGATGAGTCCCCTTCCCCTTGGACCAATGTAGCCTGCATCCTAGGGGCTTCCACAGGCTTGATTCTCTGTGCATTCAGGGCGCTCAGTCACCTCTATATGAAGTGGAAAAGAGGGAAGAGGACGGAGTCGCTGCTCAGTGCGGGCAGGGCGGATTCGTCGGAGTTGGCGGCGGAGGACTCGGTGTCGAATCCGGACAATATGACTTCACTGTTTCGCAGTATGTTCAATGAATACGTGCTGACCACGCTCCTATCCCTGTACATCCTTTTCAAACAGAAGCTATCCTCAGACGACGCACTGCTCCCTCCTTCCACCGCCGAGTCCACCCACCGCCTCACCCACCTAGACGTCGAGCCCGGCCCTGGCTCTTTCCTCAAAGACGCCCAATTATGGTTTAACGTCACTTTAAGTGAACATTTGCCTGGGCTTTACCACGAAGTCCGCAGTATTTCCGGACTCCGAGGACTCGACTTCGCCCAGTAAGGCACACCTAGGTCCTTTAGTCCGCTGAGGAATGAGAAAATGCTGGAGGAGCACTCGGGGAACAATGGCGGACGGTCCAGCGCCTTCATTTACTTCACATATGACCGGAAGTTCATCATAAAGACGCTGAAAAGGGAGGAAATGAAGGTGCTTTTGGCTGCCCAAAGGGACTTTAACGCTCATTATTCGCAGTGTGAGGACGGATTTTCCTACTTAGCGAAGATATATGGACTCTATACGCTGAAAGATGAACAGCGGGCGAGCATCCATTTCGCTGTATTGGAGAATATCGTCCCTATGGAAGCGGACATAATGGCAGTTTTCGACCTCAAAGGCTGCACTCGCCATCGCCGCACACTCACAGACTCCTCAATCTCTGACATATCCCAACTCTCCCCTGAAATAGTGTACAAAGACCTGGACTTCAACCAAACCATTGGGAACTTGGCCCTATCACCCCCTGACAGCCAGCGACTTCGCAGACAACTAGGCTCCGATGTGGCTTTGCTAGAGCGACTTGCAGTGATGGACTATTCTTTGCTCGTGGCAATTGCTAGGTCTGACTCGGTCTCAGGCCCCAGGGTAGCGCGGACCTCGGTGGCGGGCACAGTGGTGCTGGTTGGAGTGATTGACTACTTGCAGCAGTTCAACTGGAAGAAGAAGGCGGAGTTGGTGTGGAAGCGGATGTCAGTGCCGAGGCTGATGGTGGTGCAGACGTCCTGTGTCAACCAACATCTGTACGCTCGACGGTTTCTTGCATACATCGAGAAGGCTTTGGGACTGCCAGTAGTTGACATTGGCCTGTAAAGTGTACTAACGCCACTTCGCTCTCAGGAATCAGTAGGCTGTAGCTATGGCTAATAACAGTATTCGCTAAATTTGGCTTTTCCCTTAGACACAGAACCACTGTCCGAGCATTACCATTTTGCGTCTTTCTGCCGACCTCTACACCGAGAGTGCATATGCGGGGTATAATAGCAGTAGAGAGTAGGCAAGAGCGTGAGAGTCCATGGCGCAAATGGTAGCGCAACTGACTCCAGATCAGTAGGCTGGGGGTTCAAGTCCCTCTGGGCTCACTTTTTCTCCCCTGTCTGGGAGGGGACTGAGCCTTGTGGGGAAGGACTGGGGGACTGTCGAAGATGCAAAAGGCCTGGGGAGGACTGCGGTATTCCCATAGATTCTGAAATTTAGATGAGTCTCGAAATAAAGCTTCTTCGCATGGATTTCGCGGCAATTGAGGAGATTTACGCTGGCTACGTAGAGACTTTTGATGAAAATTAGAGCCGATTGCAGTGGGACTCAGGAGTTTGTTCACGGGTTTTATCTTGGAGGTCACTGAGAGTTTCTTATCGCGAACATGAGTTTGTCTCTGCGTGCTGTACAGCTCCTCTACATGTGAAATCGAGGTTTTGGGCACAATTGCGAGATCAGGGTAGAACAGCGTAGTCATCGGACTCCACCCTTCTCCCTCTCCAAACTTCTCATCTCTATTAGCCCTCCATAACAGCGTTTTTCTGCTTTCCCCTGCAGTCCTTAGCTGTCTCCGCAACTTCTGCTTTGCTTTCCCCGCCCACACATCCAGTCCTGTGTCAGTCCCTGTTTCCCTGGACTTGGGACTAGCAGCAGGGGAAGTCCAGGCTGATTTAGCCTTGCGTCTGGGGACTAAGCGGCTATGTAGGGACTTGAGCCGTAGTCCTTCATGGAAGACTTTCAGGACAGAGTCGAGGGGAGTACGTTGACTGGCTCTGGGCAGGGGCCTGGGAGAGGGCAAGGGAATGGTAATACAGCGCACTTTCGCCATTTATGGGAAGTTAGGAAGTGGTGAGTCTGGCACTTGCAGGAAAGCCACCACCACAGTTATGTCGTCTATCCCGTCTTCCTGCCTCCTCCACTTCCCCAGCGCCTCAGAAACGAGGCGTTCGCAGCACCCTTCCAAGTCCGCAGTGGCCCAGTACCCACTAGCGACCCTCATCACTTCCTCATTCGACATGAACTCCCACAGACCGTCAGACCCGATAATTACCATTTTGTCGTCTGGAGTGAGTGTGTGTTGGAGGATTTGAGGGTCTTGACTGACGCCCACACTGCTAGCCACTCGGTCTCCTATGGACCTAGACATGGCTAAGCCGGGGATATCGTCGTTCAGCAGCCAAACCCGAGCTGGGCCAAAGGGTTCCCCCCTTGGGCCGCGAAAGGGCGAAACTCTTCCGCCTTTGCTAATTATTCGCATCTGTTCAGTGTGATCATCAGGCTTATGGTCTGTAGACAAGGCAATACACTGCCAGTCTCTGCTCTCCTTCCGAAGCAGTATTGCCCTGGAGTCGCCTACATTCGCACACAGCAGAGTCCTGCCCTGCACCACCACAGCCACACAAGTGCTCCCTGAAAAGGCGATGTCGATATGTGACTTCCTCAACTTCGTCACGACCTTCCGAAACCCGTCCTCCAAGGCTGATTCCAGCCTATGTCCGAAGTTACTCTCCGTAGTCATATAGGAGACTGATATCAGCTTGGGTAGATACTCCTTTAGGAAGCCAGAGACTTCGTGTCCGTAGAGCCCATGTCCATCGCACACTGCGAATAAGTACTGTCCTTGTGTGGAACCAAAGAGGTGGGAAATTATGTAGGCGTCTTGGTTCTGCTTCTTTGGACGGCCGCTGGATTCTCCGGTGCGGGTCTTGTAGGCGCAACTGGTTACGACGTTGTCGAAGAGAGCGGGTTTGGTGGGCTGCCGTATTAGGTTGGACTGCAGGTCGGGGAATTGGTTGGAGAGGGTACGGAGGTGGCCTTTGGATTGGGTGAGTTGCCGGGCCAGTGCGACTCCGTTCTTCTTGCTCTGTTCCGGAGAAAAGGGAGTCAGAGTGTCACCGGGCCTCAGGCCGAATCGCTGCGGCGATACTGGACTCAGCCCCACCGGAGAGGCGGGAATCGACTGCGCAGGCTTGTGTAGACTCCACTTCGGACGGAAACGTATCGGCGGGTCCAGCAAACTCGGCAAGGGCAGTTTGCGCTGTCTTGCAGCGTGAGCTTTGTTCATATTACAAGAACTCTGCCTATAATATGAAGCAGCCGGCAGAGGTGTATCCACAGGACTATCTGACCTTCACTAGTGGCTCGGACTTATCCTCTACCCTGAATATAGCCAGCCTGAGTCCGGCACCTCTGCTGTTCCGAGTGAAGGCCAACTCTCCTGCAGCCTACAACATTACGCCCTCCACAGGCTCTTTGTCTCCAGGCGAACAAACCACCATCAAAGTCACTCTGATGGTTAGGATGAGTGAAGGGGAAGCCACCTCTCGACACCGCATACAAGTGCTAGTGCAGACTGCCAGCGGCCCTGAAGCCTCCGTAGCACTGCTCAGTGTGCGCATTTACCAGAGGCCAGAGTCCTTGTCGCCCAGGCGATTTCACACTGCAAGCTCGGGGGAGGACTATGACATCGCGAAACAGCTGGCGGAGGAAAACTTGAGACTTGCGAGGGAGGTGGCGAAACTCAGACTGGAGACGGAGCGGCTAGAAGCGAGTGCCAGGCCAGTGCGCAAAGGAGGGGCTTGGAAGCCTGTGCTGTGCTTTTGCCTAGGAGTCTTAGCGGCCAAACTTGTAAGTGGTGGGCGTCTTCTTGGGTAAGCGACTTTCTGCTTCAGTACTAAGGCACAAATATGAGTCATCGGAAATCTCAGAATCGTTATCGCTCCTCTCGGTCCTGCTTACGTGCTGAACAACTGAATTCCAGCGCAAGCACTATACCAAGACACTCAAATCTATCACTATCGTACCAGTCTAAAGCCTCTCTGCACCGTTTCCACCTGCTTTCCCCTATCAGTGCAAGTGCCAGGCTTCCAATGCTAACTCCATGCAGTCCTGGAAGTGCTACGAAGTCTCCATCGTCTGCAGGCCTGCGCAGTCCTGTAGCCCGGCTCGAGAAAGGGTTTGGACTGATGAAGAAATTGTATGGTCCTGTGCCGCTATTGCCTGGAAAACAGACAGAAAAGATAGAGCGGGTCGTCTTGCTGCGGCGCTCAAAAGCAACAGACAGCAAAGTCGACATCAAAGCGCCTACTGCCACTTTCCTGGACCTGCAGGATTTCGAAAAACTCAGCAAAGTCGCGAAGAGACGCGGGTCTCACATGTCACTGACTAATCTCCCCGGTGTAATCAAGCTAAAGCTCACTCCTGCGTCCCCCATAAGCTGTCCGAGAAGAACAAGGGCCAACAGTGAAGTGCTTTCAACCTTTTCCCCGTCGCCGAAAGCTTGCTCAGGTCCGCAAGGCCTCTTTGCCTTGACTAATGCTACAATGGAGTAGCTTAGTAACAGACTTTTTCCTCCAGGGAACGACATTGTGAAGACATAGTAATATGCACCATCAGTCTTTCCATATTCAGCCCCGCTACTCCCGACCCTGCAAAGTCCGTGGCCAGCTAGTTTCTCCCGCCAAGTCCTCAGACTTATCGAAGCCCTTTCTATTAGACACTCCTTTGCTACTTTCCCGTCGCTTCAGTCTGCTGTCCCCTATCAGTCCAAAGCCCCGGATTTCTACTGCAGAGTCAACTACCACTGAACCTGATGCGAAGTTTCAAATGTCTCCGGATCGGATGAATGGGAAGCAGACCTTAGAGAAAGGACTGAGATTGGTTGCGGACTTGTACGGTCCTGCGCCCCAGATGCACTGTCACCGCAAGAACGCTTTGAAAAAGGTGCTGCGTGCAGTTGAAACTGCACAGGGAGTCAGGAGGACCACTGGCAAAGACGCCCTTTCCGCCACTTTACTGGACCTGCAGGACTTCGAAAGTCAGAATAAAAGGGGGAAACGAAGGGAAGCCAATATGTCGCTTCCCAACCTCACCAGTCTCATTAAGTTGAAAGCTACGCCTGCTTCTCCTCGCTGTAGGCTGAAAAGACAGGAAGCCGACTTACGGGTACATCCACAGACCTCGTCTAAGCCTCTACTTGTGCTTTTGCCTCTCTTTAACTAGGTTAGATTCGTTATGTCTTGGCTTTTTGGCTTAGTGAGGTCGGTATAGTTAATGAAAAATATAGGAATTTACCAGTATTGTCTTTCAACAAGGCTTTCCCAGGGAAATATCTTGATATTCATACTAGTTCTGTTTTCTCACACTATCAAATAGCAATAAGTTCGCATAGGCCGAGGGACAAATATCTGACCCTCCACAGATCTAGGATTTGGCTTTCTGGGCAATTATTATGAGGGAGCTTTGAGCCACCAAAACTCGCAAAGCAGAGAAATTTGGCTTATATCTGCAATTTTCTCAGTTTTCCAAGCGTCTTTGGTCAGAATCTAAGTAGAAATGGTCAGAGACTAATATCACTGACTCCAGTGATATTATAATATGGATTTTCCGATTTCTCAGGGTCAGCAGCGCTACTATCCATCTGGCTCAAGTCGGAATCTGCAGATTCCCAGCCGAAACCTCTTCCCGAGGCATTCAGTTCAGTATGAACATTCTCCACTCTTTCCGCTTTCTCCCTCAATTTCCGGCATCCCAAGGGCGAACTCTGTCTCTGCAAACCTTAGAAACACCCACACTGCTCTAGAAAAGGGACTGGACCTGGCGAATAAGCTATTCGGCTATGTGCCGCCTCTGCCTGAGAGAGACAAACACAAGGCAAGACATACAGCTATAAAGCTCACCTCAGACTTAAAGGAAGGCAAAGCTACCTATAGGAAACCCACCCTAGGGTGCACTTTCCTGGACCTACAAGAATTCGAAGTGCACAGCAGACTGAGACGCAGAGCCACTATGTCATCGTCCAGTGCTACCAGTGTGATCAAACTCACAATTACCCCTGCGTCGCCTTGTAGCAAGCTGCGGAGGGTCTGTACAGACAGTGAGGAGTTGGCCGGCTTTTCCCATTCGCCGAAGGCTCGGCTAGGGCAGTTGCCCCATTTCCCAGTTCCTACTGATGACAGGGATTAGTTAATTGGAAAAGCCTCAGTAGCACATAGATAGGAAATCGACTCAGCCTGGCTTAACCACAACGATCTAGAGAGTCAATAGCGCTGTAACTACAATTATGTATCGACTTGCACTGGTAGTGCACAGGCAAGGCTGTATACTTTGTCAGACCTGAAATACTAACCTCTGCAGTAGAGGTTGCAGCTGCTAGTTAGTGGCTTCACTAGCAGTGCATGGTTTTCAGTCCATATTTCAGTAGATGCAGCCTGCACTCACATAGCATAGTTGAAATAAGGTACTGAGAGATGCAGATTAGAAAGGGTAATTTGGAGCGTAGCTGTGCTTGCAGTAGAACTTTTAGGGATTAATTTGACGCTAGAATGGGAAACTTTTAGCATTTCCGAGAAAACTCTGCAAAAAACTCCAATTTCAAAAATTACTCACTTGAATAGATGTGGATCAATATAGTCCGCAAACTGCGAGAAAGTACTGTCTACGAAGGTCAAATCAGCTGAAAAAGAGGAATCCCCAAGGCTAGACTATACAATCAAATTTCCCCTAAATACTGACAACTCCCCAGACACTAGGCTTCGTGCCTTACTAGCTAATTAGGCTGAGTCGACTCTAGCCATATGGACGATCAGGTCCACCAGACGCATTGAGTAGCCCCACTCATTGTCGTACCAGGACACTAGCTTCATGAAGGTGTTGTTCAGAGCGATGCCCGCCTTCACGTCGAAGGTCGAGGAGGCACTGTCGTGCAGGAAGTCGCTGGACACCACTTCTTCATCTGTCCACCGCAGTATGCCTCGTAGTGGGCCAGCAGCGGCTGCTTTAATAGCAGCCACGACTTCCTCATAAGTGGCAGGACGGGCGAGTTTGACAGTCAAGTCCACCACCGACACGTCTATATTGGGCACTCGGAAGGCCATTCCCGTGAGTTTCCCATTGAGAGCAGGGATAACCTTGCCCACTGCCTTGGCTGCTCCTGTAGCCGAGGGAATAATATTGACGCTTGCAGCTCTGCCTGCTCTCCAGTCCTTCCCGCCCTTGCTGGGTCCGTCGACTGTGAGCTGTGTAGCAGTGGCTGCATGCACAGTGGTCATCAGTCCTTCCACAATGCCGAAAGAGTCGTTGATGACCTTGGCGAGAGGTGCGAGACAGTTGGTAGTGCAGGAAGCGTTGGACACGATGTTGATGTTGGGCCGGTATTCAGTGTGATTGACGCCCATTACGAACATGGGGATGTCGTCCTTGGGGGGAGCGGAGAGGATCACCTTGCGGGCGCCGCCTGCTAAGTGCTTCTGACAGCCTTCTTTGCCGGTGAACACTCCGCTGCACTCCGCCACATACAGAGCACCTGCCGCTGTCCAAGGAATCTTCGCTGGGTCTTTCTCAGCAAACACCCGAACTACCTTCCCATCCACTATCAAGTTCCCGTCTCTGGCTTCAAGCGTGCCTGGGTATCTACCATGTGCGGAGTCGAACTTGAGCATGTAAAGCATATAGTTGACATCCATGAAGGGATCGTTGATCGCAACCAAGCGGATTTGAGGGTTGGTCATAGCTGCACGGCAGACCAAACGGCCAATACGGCCGAAGCCATTGATGCCCACTGGTACTCCCTGCGCCATCAAAATATGTAAGAGACGTAATAGACATATTAGTGCAGATAAGCGACCAGGACGGTGATGTCGTCCACCACTGTTTCTTCCCTTTCAGCCCACCGCTTCCAGGCTAGCTTCGCCAGGGCTTCTGCAGCTGCTGTCACTTCCGCCTTGCCCAAAGCTGCAATGACCGCCACTGCTTCTTCATTGGAGATGAACTCCCAGACTCCGTCACTGCAGATAAGCAGGAACTCGTGCTCCGGCTCGGTAGGGAAGATCGATACGTCTGGATTGGCGATGATGCCCACTTGCTCTGAGAAGATATCTCCCAAAGCTCGGCTCATCGCCAGGCCTGGGTAGTCCTTTCCTCGTAGAAACACACGGGAGTAGAGGTCGTTGTTGAGTGTTTTCACCTCTCCGCCTAAAGCTTCAATTCGAGCTTTCTCTGTATGTGTGGAGGGACGGTGGTCGGTAGTGACTGCTACAGCCGTTCTTGTCCCTGTGGCAACGTCGAACTTGGACAGCACGGCTCTGGAGTCGCCCACATGTCCTACGAACACAGCGCCATCAGCCACAATAGCGATAGTGGCAGTGGTTCCCGACAGGACGCAGTCAAGTCCCTTTCTGCCTTCTTTATACCTGCTCCTCATTTCGTCCTGCATCCTTTCGAAGGTCGGTTCGAAGCAGTCTGCAGGGTGAGTCTTGAAGTCGGGATGGGAGGCCAAGGCTGTAGGAAGGACACTACTAACATAGGCTGAAACTTGGTGGCCAGAGGGTCCGTGGCCATCAAACACTCCCAGTACCAGTATTCCCTCCTGCACCAATATGCAGAAGTCGTCCTGGTTCTGTGTCTCTGGCTTCAGACCTTTCTTACACGCCGCTGCAACTCCTCTGTCCTTGAAGTATCCTTCGGGCAGGTCATCCCCGGACTTCTCTACCCTTTTATCCTCGAACTCTCTCTGTTTGCTGGTAGACAGAGTGCCGTTCAGTCGGCAGGTGAGGTTGCCGACGTGGCCTCGGATCTCGGAGCCAGGCTTCGAGGAACAGCAGTCGCCGGTGGACTCAGCACGGGATGCAGGCAGGAGAGATGAAGGAGGCTTGCAGATGGTCAAATAGCGGGGCCCGGAGACTTCTTTGGACTTGTGGGCGGACTGGGGGATTTGGGGTGTCAGTGACTGACCAGCTTTTGACCTAATACCGCACACACCCATTATTACCATACAGTGTTCCGCTTCTTAGTTAGTTTACTAAGCGTTTTTCTCAGGTGCCACTGCAATTTTCCACGGTTTTCTCTCCCTAGGAGTGGAGCTCTAAAGTATGTGACTGAATTCGCCCTTCTTCAGATTTCAACTATCTCATTATTCTAATGCCTGATCAGTGGCTTTGAGGTTCTGACTGGACTAATTCGGCAAATGTAGACTTTCTCTGACTACTAGGCTACTGATTTGATAGATATGGAGTTGGCAGGGAAGCAGTTGTCTCCTTTTGCAGTTCTTCTAAATCCGAATTTACCTAAATTCGCATTCCCTACAACGACAAATTAACAGACATCAGTCCTGCCTCTAGAAGTTAGTCTACACTTCCACCAATTGAGCTTGAGTGGACCGATGTCTGCGCTTGTTTGCAGTGCTGACAGGACTACTCTGTCGTTGGGAACGAGAGAGATGTCCAGAGTTTTCCGACAGTTGGGTTCGCAGGTATTCAGTGTGAGAGTGGTCGTTTTCCCACTGCTTTGCACTGTAGTAGCTGTGCTGTTTGCCGAGTCTTTGCTTGTATTGTCTATTCGCGCTCGCTAATCGATTGCTTTCTTGGGATCGATGGAAGGATCGAGCCGAGCCACTCCTCGGTACGGTGCTCTTTCGTAGTCCTGTGGTTTTCCTGTCTATAGACAGCAACCGGCTCAGCAGCAAACGGTTATCCTTCTGAACTCGACTCGACCATTCCCGTTGTGCGTTGATACGCTTGGCATTAGGGCCGAGACGCACTCGTGGAGGCTTGTTATCCACGAGCGACCGAGCCGCCAACAGCTTCTGTTGGTGCAGAAAATGCTCGCGATGCTGTTCTCGCTCCAGTGCAAGGGAGTAGAGCAAGGACTGGTTCCACATATTGAGTGTCTACTCTGCATCTGCCTAAGTTTGAAAGGCCATCAGACTTAGCTAGTAGGCTGGAGGTCAATCACCACTTCTTGCTCCTTCGTCTGCGCTTCAATGAAGAAGTGATTGTCGCAGCCGGGACAGTACTCATCCGCCTCCTCCCACAGTGTGACGTCCTTCCTAAACACCTTGCGACATTTCTTGCAGCCGAACACCATCTCATTGGTCTTCAGGACTGGATGGTCGCTCGCCTCTTGATGGCATTCGGCGCAGTCGAACCAACGCTTGCAGCACTGGGCACGCAGCTGGACCTGGGCATTTAGTATATGCTTGCACATATTTTTACCTACGCCCGCCAAATCGTGGAGTAGTGCTTTGAGTCTGGTACCGGTCTAAGCGTGTGGAAGGCAGTACGTCTTCATGTCGCAATCGAATGTGGTAGAGGCCGTGAGAAGTGGGGTGCTTACGTCTGGGAGAAGAAGTGGTATAGAGCGCCACAGCCTGTTGGTACTGAGTCATCGGGATAAACACCCGTCCTTCCGGCGACTCCACCGAGAAATAGCTCTGATCAGCCGAACTCACCCCGTGAGTGGTGAGCTTGGGCAAGCGACGGAAGAGTTTCCTACGCTGTGACCGTTCTTCTTCAGTTGGCACTGCTAATTCCTTCATTTGAGCTTCCTGCTGCCTGACCAAGTGGTGCGGAGAAATGATTCCCAGGCCCTTTACCCTTCTTAGGTAGGTCGCTAGGTCGGAGTGAAGGATTGAGGTGCCGTTCTTCTTGAGACTTGGATTCATATTAGCTTTGGAAGGTCTGTAAGCACACAATAAATGCGATTTGGCATAGAATTGAGACAATTCTGATTAACTGTGAGGAGTCTATACTGGTATTTTTGCATAACACAACGACATTTCGGGCGAAATGGCTGAGAAATATAGATTACCTGCTTTATACTATGGCTTGTGGAAATAAGCCAGAGGGAATTCAGGCAAAATATCGAGCAGAAGGGACTAAATTACAGGAAACATGCAAAACTAGCCTTTGAACTGCAGTTCCCTCAAGTACTAGAAATAGTTACTTCTGACAGTTAGCCTTCACGGTCATTCCAAAGGCTCGGAAGGACGTCCCCACCTCTACTTCTTTGAAGAGGCCACTAGGCGGCTCAGTCAGAACGGAGGTGGAGTGCAGCTTGGGTGAGCGTGTGGGGTGAGCATGTCTCATGTAGCTCCTAGGACTCAGGTCCCTGGCTATGGCAGGACAAGGCTGCCACTTGGTCTGACTGCCTCTAGGCAGGGACAGGTCTCTGGGCCTGGCCGCCAGCTCTGCGGGTAGCTTTCTGCCAGTGGGTCGTGCATAGAAGGTCTGAAAGGCTGCGTCCAAGTGTCGATGTTTGAGTGTCTGTTTGGTGAAAAGCAAGTGACACAGGTCAATTTCCCTTGCAGGCTGAGTAATAGGGTCCACGCCTCTATCCGTTCGTCTGGCTTCCATGTATTTTAGTCACCTAGGACACTAGTTTCCGCTGATACGCCAGTCGCCAGCCCTCAAGCGTAATCCGGAGTCGTGCACACAGCGCTTGGCACTGCTGGTCGAGAGACTGCGCACTGGGACTCAGACTGCGAGTGCTGTGCAGTAGACTGCGAGGCGACTTGAGGCGTTTCACACTCGAGTTCCCCCTGTACTGGCGACTGAGGAGAGTGAGGGAAGCAGGTGGAGCGCGGTAGGGACTTTTCAAGCCTGAGAGTTTGCCCTTGCTTTCTCGCCTCTGCACCATTGTGAAGAGCTGCTCCACTGTGTCTTCCAGTACAGGACTGGGGCCAGTGGACTGCAGGTCGTGGCTGTCTTTGGTCACACTGCGGATGCAGGTGAGGACATGCACGCGGTCTTCCTTGCTCAAATGTCCCTTTTCCAGCACTCTGCAGATTTCCTTCGAGGTGCTTTCGTACAGACCCAGTTGATGTCTCAAACTCGCGACTTCGTATTTCGACGCTAAAATCGCCTCTTGGAGTTGCTCAATGGTCTGCTCCTTCTCACTAGCAGTTCGGACTGCGGTCCTCAGCGGCTTCATTTGGCCGAGCAGCTGAGACACCTTAGTGTGCAGTTCATCTCGCTGGGCAGTCAAATGCTGCACTTCTTTCCCCTTGTCGTAGAGCTGCTGGAGTAGATCTGGGGAAGCGGTTTTGGCAATTTCGTTGAGACTCTTGGTGCGTTCGAGAGCGGAGGCACTGACTCGGTCGTCAGTAGAAGCATTGGTCGCTTTGGGTGGGGAGGTGCCAGTAGGGATTTGCAAGGAAAGGCCCGCAGGACGCAAAGGAAAGCCCAAAGACACTAGATGCGGCGACGAGTGGCCTGAAGGCTTTTTGGGGTGAGGGCGAGGCCCTGCCCAGCCTTTGTGCTCCATGGATTACCAGGCTAGACTAGTTCATCTGTGAGTTCTTCCATGGCCACTTGCAGGCCGTCCTTCGCTGCCAGCTCTGAAATCTTGTCTCGAAGGTCTGCGAACTTGATCAACTTGGGTACTTGCAGGCGTGATTGCAAGCATAGCAGTTCTTGAGCGGTCTTAGGGTACTGCGTGGTCAAATTCAGAACATTGATCCCGGAAAAGCTGAGAAAGTTGGAAAAATGATGCATGATTCCCGGGAAATCCGGCCCTTTCAAGATCACCTTCACCGTATACACCTCCGTGATGCTTTCACTCTGCTGCTCATGCACGTCTCTGATGGTCAAGTTGAGACTCGCCAAACTCCTCATCAACTTCAACTGCAAACTCGCCAGGCGCTCCTCAGGCACTTCCAACAACATCATTAGTGCGAAGTCCCCTGCCAATTTGCTCATACAGGATTCCTTGATGTTTCCGTGCTCGGAGAAGATCATACCGCTTAGGTCTGTGATGATGCCGATGCGGTCTTCGCCGACGCCTGTCAGCAGAATTCGTCGAGTGGCGAAAGGACGAAGAAGCCGCCACATTTGAAGTTATTATTTGAGGCTGGGGAGAGAGGGACCTGGAATGGGAAGACAGCGTTTCAGCAGAGTTAGGGACGGAAAGGGGGAAGTTTCGTGGAGAAATTAGAAGTTGGCGTGTTGGGAAGGCTTGGAAGTGGAGAGGCTAAGGCTTCGACTGGGAAGAGTTCACTTGGATTAGATATCAGCAAAGCAGGGAAGAGTTGATAATATGAAGGGAAATTCACCCGAACACTTCCCTTTCATCGCCTATTTCATTGCATACGAAAATGGACTTCCTAGGCGGCATAAAAGTCCATTTCCTAGAAACTCGCACCTAACACCTACACTCCTAAAGCCGTCTATTTCCTTTTGTTTCATTTTAGTGTCTAGTCAATCTCGTTTTTCTGCCTTCCTTTCTCCCACTACGCGGCCATATTGCCAGCGCTGCTAAGAGCCAAGTTAGCACGATAGTAGTGATCGCTAATGAGCTTGTCATGTGCTTCGTGCAAGCGGATCTGCACAGTGGAGAAGCTGGTGACCCCCTGCTGCGGCGCTGGTCTGTGTGCAGTGTGTGTGGCAGCAGGCTGTCCTTTGTGTCGCTCCGTGCGTTCTCCTAGCAAGAGTGATCCCTCAGACCTCGCAGGACTGCGAGTGCTCCAGCGCTGTCTGGTGTACATCGTAGGTCTGTCCCCTAGCATCAGTGAGGAAGACTTGCTGGTGAAGCCACGGTTCCTAGGGCAGTACGGCAGTATAAAGAAGTGTGTGGTGAACAAGAACAGCGGGTACAAGCACGGCGCTATGGGCTTTTCCTACGGAGTGTATGTCACTTTTGAGAGAGAGGAAGAGGCTTCGGGGTGCATTGCGGTGACAGCTACATAGGCGGTGGATGGCTTTCTGTATGATGGGAGAGTGCTAAAGGCCAGTTTGGGGACGACCAAATACTGCTCCTTCTTCCTGCGCGGCTCCAAATGCCACAAGGCCGACTGTCTGTTCCTGCACCACTTAGCCCCAGACCAAGACACCTTCAAGCGAGTGAGCTCCACACAGGAACAGGTCTCTGTCTGCATCCAGCCTGCCACCATCACCTACAAATTCATACGTCTGCAGCCTGATGGAACCACTTCTCTCTTTCCCCCGGTACAGAAGGTGCAGAGACGTAGGAGCGAAGACGCTAGTGAAACTCCTCGCAGTCCCTTGACGCCTCAACGCCATATGAGTATGGATGTGGAACAGACCCGGCCTGTCCGCAAAAATAGTCGCTACGAGTTCGCCACTGAAGGAGAAGGTGAGGCGGACCTGCCCCAGGGCTTCCCAGAACTTCTGACATACGCTTCTCCCACCGATATCGAAGCGCCTGTGCCTATTATGAGTACAGCCTAAGCAGAGCATCTAGAGCCCATTTTCGCCCCGGACAGTCCTGACAAGTGGGTGTTTGACGTGGTGGTCACAGGCAGAACTCGATCCGATAGCCTCGCCCAAGGCCGGCTGCTCTTCCAAGACGGACTGGCAGACAATGAAATCGTCTTAGTGCGCTCGCGGTCCTCTCTAGGACCCCAAGCCTTGTAAGGTAAAGGCTCTGGCCTCATCGGCCTTTATTATGGTTTGTTGTCAATACGGATATAGGTAACTGAGTGTTTTCGTGAACTTTAGGGGAACTAATTTGGACAAATTATAATGAATAGGCAACTTGAAGTGGAAATGGTTTAGATAGGGCCTGCATCCTGGCTGAAATGCATATCTTCTTTGGAGAATGCGATTGGTACTCTAGGAGAAGTTACTACTCTGGACAAAGCATATATACAGGTTTCCCAGTCATTCGATGTATCTACATGCATACTTAGTTTAATTTGTATGCTAAAGCAGAACTCAGTAATCCGATACTCATATTCCTCTTCGATCCACATAGCTCTATCAATGTCTACAATACCGAGTAATTAATGCACTTGCTGCAGCACTGTCACTTAAATGCACATTGCTGAACTAAAAAGAAGGAAAAGGCGGTGTCAGTGCTTCTGAAGCAAAGTGGGTTTGAGGACTGTTGCTAATTCACTGCTGGGGATTATGCTACTGGTATCACAGTGCTTAGGATAATGTACACGACTCAGCTTTTTGAATGTCGATAATCTCTGAAGTAGTTTGCCCCATCGGCTGATAAATCCACTCTTTAGTAGGAACTCAGCAGAGATAAACACCTTCGCAACCTGCGAATTGAGTTCCACCTGGGACCTGCAGCAGCCCTGCTACTCCTAACCTTAGCTTCCCTCCATTAAATGTTCGCCTCTGCACTCTCGCGACCTGCAGGTGTCTGGGCCTTGGGAGGTCTGGGCATCTACTTGTTCCTTGGGGAAAAGGACCAGGCGCACTGCTGGGTCTACAGGGACGATATAGGTATGAGGAGGGGCATCAAGGGCTACGAGGAGCAGGCCATGATCAATAAGTTCGAGTGGCCCTTCGACCGCTACTTCGGCTCCCACAGCGCTCTCACCCTCCGTCGCGGGTTCAAAGTGTTCACCCGGTCCTGCAACAACTGCCACGCCATGTCCCTCAACAAGTACGATTACCTCATCAAGAAAGCCTTCCGTCAGAACGAACTGGGCAAGTTGGTGGCGGAGCTGGCCCCTCTCAACCCTGGCCACTGGCGGCTGAAGGGCTACTTCAGACAGGAGTGGGACGAGCGTCCTAAGCGCATCTCTGACTATATGTTCAGTCCGTACCTGAGTCACGACCACGCCCGCAGTGCTAACGGGGGCTTGCTGCCCAGTGACTTGAGTCGGATTGGAGTGTCGAGACCTGGGTCGGCGGCCTACGTCTACAACATTCTCACTGGCTACCACTACGAGCCTCCCTTTGGAATCGACGTTCCCGAGGGGAAGTTCTTCAACCCTTACTTCAACCACATGATTATCGGTATGCCCAGACCTCTGTACGACGGCATGATGGAGTACGACGACGGCACTCCAGCCTCCACCCCTCAAATGTCCTACGACGTGTCTGAATTCATTCACTTCATGTCCTCTAAAGACAACCTAGAGTACCGGATTGCCTGGCTGAAGCTCTATCTGATCTGTCTCACAGTGTACCCGTTTATGTACTGGCGCTATCGATCTGCAAGGGCGTCAATGTGGCACTTGAGAGTGGAGCTGTACAACGTGTCGGATGGGTATAAGAAGTACAAGTACTTCATGCGCTTCTACAAGGTCAAGCGCGCCTTCGGCTGGAAACGCTTCCACCCGCGTGCCTACTTCATAGGTAAGTAGTTAGCTAATCGCCATAACAACCACTACGTTGCCATTTGTCAATTGCGCATAGTCGCAGAGCGCCATGGGGCCAAGCAACTTCACTCCCTCGTGCAGTAGTGACTAAGTGAAGTGAGTAAGTATCACCGTTTCCGGACTTTCGCTGTCGTCTGGGAACTGCAGCACCAAGCGAATGTCTCCTCCTGCCAGTTATGCACTCTCCTCATGGGAAGACTCGGCGGCAGGAAGTTCCGAGACGCAGGCTGAACGCCATTACTACTTCTTGCTGTTCGGGATATCCAGCCTGTCCCACTGAAGCAAAAACACGATTCACTCGTCCTTGGCCTCCAGCGTCTTACATAGTCACCGCCTTAGTCTTTGCCTTGTGAACTCCATACAGCAAGCATTATCCACTTATACTAAAATATAGACATGGACAACTTGGTCGCGATTACATTCATGCCAGCAGAGGTAAACAAGTGTGTGGTGGATCGACAGACTGTCCTAGGAACACTGCACGATCAGTGTCAGAGGCGGTCTTTCCCTGACTTGACTCCTTACCGCATCATCATATCGCCCTACGCTCTGCCCCTGAGCATTGCGGATGCACTGCTGGATGCAGTTCAGGAAGTCATGATTGACACTAACGACATGGTTGTGGAAAGTTCACATCAAGTGGATGTCGCTGCAAAGCTGCGGGAAAAAGGACAACTGTACAAGTTGAAGTCACTACAGGGCTACTGCGAGAACCTGCCTGCCGGCCAGTGTGTTGTAGTAGTGCTGTCCACTCCGTATGCTAACAAGACGCTCGACTCCACTACAATCAAGTTCGGCTTCACGTGGTCGTCTGACATCATGAGCAGCAGTGCAAATGAAATTACTGTAGACATGCAACCTAAACTGAAAGCTAAGCGGGGTAATTACGCAGGCGATGACCTGCTGGCCAGACTCCAACTCAGGGGCATCAAAGAAGCTCAAGCCGCTCTGCAGGCCAAGGAAGAGAAACTGGGGCAAATAGACCTCCTGGACTCTACAAAAACTGCACTCAAGAACCTACCCAGTAAGCTCCCTGCCCCAGCTACTTTCACTCTGCCGCAGCCTCCCCAGTCCCAGCCTGTGGACACATCCACTTTCCAGCAGTCCACCGAGGACCTACTCTCTTCCCTCCGCAGACTCAAGTCCGCTCTCCATAGCTCTACCTAAGTCCTTGCAGACTCTGTAGGAAATTCACCACCTTCGTATTCGTGGCCACCAACTCCGCTATTTGTCGCAGCGTTATCTTCTGATCCATCGCAAAGCGCTCCTCCACGATAGACACCACTTCAGTGAGAGTCTGGCGCACGCCTAACTTGAGCAGTTTGAAGACTGCGGATACACAGCAGTTCAGCATTAGGATGAGGTCAGTGCCTGCCACCCAGCCTTCGCCGTTGAAGTCCACCAGTTCGAACAGGACTGATGTGAAGCGTACAGGCCAGTCTGTCGGAGGTTTCGGAGGTGCTGAGGACTGCCAGCCCAGCGAATACTTCCAGAGCGTCCACCACTTCATTCTTGTCTGTGTCAAAGGCTTCGAACAGGAGTTCGTCCTGCAGCAGCCACAAGAACTCCGCCTTGGTGATAGCGAAGGAGTCGCACAGGGTCACGAAGGAGGTGTGAAGACGGCGAAGTCGCTGGACGTCTATGCCCAGCACTGGGGATTGCAGCATTTTCCCCACTCTTAGCTCGGCAGCTCCCATTTATATACAAAAACCATTCGTCGAGGGACCAATTTCAGCTTCATCAATGAATTAGGTCGCAGTTGTGATAAAGTGACGGTGTGAACTTTACCTTATAGTCTCTAAGAGATATATTAAGTCGGCACAGGTCATTCCTTACTCTACCTGCTGTTGATTGATGGTGAAAAAGATGCAAGCAGGGTTATGGGCTTACGTGCTGTGGCTGATTTGTCTCTTCCGTCCCCAAAGCCGGTTCCTATTGCGTCCCTCAGGCCTGCGCATGTCCTTCACAGAGCTCCCAAGCTGTCTCGCGTTTACCTGGACCAGCCGTTTCCCTCTGCTCCAGTCCACTCTGCAACTACAGCCTGTGCACTGCCGCCACAAGCGCCGTCCGATAGTGCTGCAGCCGGAGTGGACGTGAAACTACCAAGCTCTCTCACATATGTGGGAAGTGGTGTATACAGTCAGTACGCCGGAGTTGCAGACGGGCTGTGATTATGAGTACGAAGTGGGCGTAGGAGTGGTGAGGCGGGCTGTAGGTCGCTTCAAAGTCCGGCCTACTTACTCCTACGCCCACTTGCCTGAGACAGAGAAGCCTGCGTCCTTATTGGTGGTTGCGGACTTGGGAGTTGGAGTGAGTGGGCAGGCGACTATCAGATCTGTGAGGAAGCAGGCGAGATCCAGGCATTACGATGCTTTGCTGCACTTAGGAGACATCGCCTATGAGCTGGACTCGGTCCAGCCGGGAGTTTCCAGGGCCTTTTTTGGGGAGATGGAAGGAGCTGCGAGCGTATTACCCTATATGGTCTTGCCTGGAAACCATGAAAGCTATAGGAACTTCGAGCAGTACAAGGCGCAATTCCGCATGCCTAGGAACTGGGCGAATGAGGGAAACAGCCTGTTTTACTCCTTTAACTTGGGCCCCGGCCACTTTATCGCTCTCTCTACTGAAGAATTCCTGCTTGGACCAGAACTCGACCGCCTTAAACAGCTAGAATGGCTGAAAAAAGACCTGTCAGAGGCTTGTTCCCATCGAGACGCTGTCCCTTGGATCGTTGTTCTCGCTCACCGGCCTTTCTACTGCAGTGTGGACTTTTCCTTCCCGCCCGGCAGTCCAGACACTCCTCATTCCAACGAATACTGTGGACGAGACGCCTTGAAATTGCGCTCAGAGGTAGAGGACTTGTTGTATGGAGCTGGAGTGGACCTGGTGCTCACTGGACATGTGCATAACTATCAACGAATGCAGCCGCTGTACCGGAATGTGTCGCAGGCCAGAGAGAGTGATGGAAGGAACAGTCATGTGAACCCCACAGCCCCTGTGTACATCCTAACAGGCACCGGAGGCAGCAACAAGGGCAGTGACTACCTGTCCAGTCCTCAGTCCTGGGTGCAAGTGCAGTTGCGGGAAACCAGTTACTCCGTGCTGCGGCTCCTCAACTCCACACATCTCTACTGGGAACAGGTCAGCTCCCTTTCAGGAAAGCGACTGGACTTCCTCTGGGTCAAAAAGACCAAACCTAACAGTACTAAATCTTAGCCTGCAACAACTCCTCGAATTCCCTCAAATCCACCTCTCCGTCACCATTCTGATCCACTTGTTGCACGAGTTCGTTCCAAACCTGGTCGTCCATCATGGCCCCGCCCTCCAGCACTCTCCTGATTTCCGCTGCAGAGATGGTTCCGCTGCCGTCCTTGTCAAACAGAGCAAAGGCGGCTGCGAGGTTTTGCTTGGACAGAAGTTTGCTTTCGTCCGTACTAGCCTTCAGGAACTCGGTATAGTCAATGTAGCCGCTGCCGTCTGCATCCACTTCTCTCATAATCCTGTCCACTTCCTCCTCAGCAGCATGCACTCCAATGGTTTCTCTGTACTTCTCCAGCAGTTCCTCTCTGCTCAGCTTCCCGTCTCCGTTCTTGTCAATGGACCGGAAGACTTCCCTGAGTGCTTTGGTGTCCTGCAACGACAGGGCTTGTGAGGTGAGGAAGGTGAGCACAGCGTCCTTCAGCTTGGTCGCGGAGTGGAAACCTTTGAGACTGACGAGGACTATAGCGATGAGGTCGCTGCTGGGAGCGGAGTCAGTGGCGTGGTTCTTGATCCAGGAGTGGGCGAGGGCTTGTTGTGCAGAGATGCGCCTTTCTGCAGGCTCTAGGATCTGGCTAATGAGCTCAATTGCTTCTTTGGTCACCCAGTTCCAAGTTGCGTCTGCAGTCGAAAAATCCCTTTGCACGATTTTCTCGAGGATTTCTCCAGTGTTGTCACCTTTAAAGGGAGGCCTTCCACTCAGCAATATGAACAAAATAACTCCACAGCTCCATACATCGCACTTTTCATCATATGCCCCATTCAATACCTCCGGCGCCACATAGTACGCAGTCCCCAGCTTCCCTGTAAGTCTCTTATGCTTGTTATAGAACGTAGCAGCCCCGAAATCGATCAACTTGATATTGAGTGAGCCTTCCGCATCTTCTAAAAGTATGTTTTCCGGCTTCAAGTCCCTGTGAATGATGTGTCGACTGTGCAGGTAAGAGACAGCAGAGAAGACTTGCTTCATGATGATGGCTGCTTGGTTCTCGGTGAAGTGGTTGCGCTTCACTATTTGAGTGAACAGTTCTCCGCCCTTGCACAGTTCCATTACGATGAAGATGCGCCGGGCGTCTTCGAAGTACTCATATACTCTGACAATATTGGGGTGATCGAGAGTGCGCATGATGTCGATTTCTTGGAACAGAGAGCCAGTTTCCAGTTGCCCAGCAGGAATAAGGTCCTTTCTGAAGATTTTGACAGCGCGCTGCACTTTGTTTTCTCTATGTGTGCATTTACGCACGTCACCGTAGCCCCCAGACCCTATAGACTTCCCTGTGCGATATATTTGGCTGAACTCACGGTCATTCTCCTGGACGAAGACTGAAGGGTTTATTTTGACTGTTTGCAAGTGTTTAGCTTCTTCTCGCTTTTTCGGGTTGGAGTGGATGGACGTTTGACTGCGGTTGACAGTGCAGCCCATAGAAATAATAAGGCATGCAGACTATGGTTCCTTTCCCTGTTGGATAGTTCTCCTACCGAACTAACCCTAGCGTTTCATATCTCCCACTACCGAAACGCGTATTTCCTCTGCAAGAGACACTATAATACCCGGTCTTTGCCTGGACTAGCAGTTGAGCAGTACCGAGTACAGTGTATGTATACAATTAATAGGGAAAAGTAATGATAAGCCAGGACCATTGTATCAGTGGAACTCTAGCAGCGCCTATTATTGGGCAAATCAGCCTTCCAAGCACTAGTCCGGTTTCCCTATTCGCGGAAATATGAACGCTCAATTCCGCCAAACTACAGACAAAGCCCTGGTCTCGCTCCTCGACCCGGCCCGCGGCTACGTCTACACCTGTCTCCGCTGCAGCAAACACATCAAGGAAGACGCAGTGGCCGGACATGTATGTGAAGCGGAAACCATCACTGTGCAAGGAGTCCAGTTCATTAGGGATGCGTCTATGCGCTATGCGTGTCAAGCGTGTGCGCAGACAGTGCCAATTGTCCTAGTGCGCGCACACGCTTTGAGACATCCCCAGCAGTCGGTTGACTTCGTGGAGGAGGAGTGGCGGGACTTCGGACTCTTGCAAGGGAAGAGACCAATGCATCTGCCTCGTGTCCCTGTGTATGCAGAGCAGACGCCTGCGGGGAGTGGGCGGAAGCGGGGACGAGACTGTAGTGAAGTGCTGCTTCTACTGCGCAAGGTGAGGAAAGTGGGACTCACGCTGAGCCGAAGTGCTCGAGCCTTGAGTCGGGCTTTGACAGTGGCACAGAAGCGGGCGTTCCGGCACTGGACTAAGTCACTACTTGCTAACTAGATTATGGAGGAAAGTTGGGCGGATCCTTACACGGCGCTTCTTGAAATCGCCCGAATTCACTATGGAGTCCTGCCGCCTGACACTTCCTCTCAACCCCTGCAGAAGGCTCGACTAGCGGGCTATTCGCAGTACCCGCCTGAGACCCGACTTCTGAGTGATGAGGAGTTGAGAGTTCTCAGAGCAGCGGCTCAGAGTCTACATTTCAGAGTGAAGTTGTGCTGTGCTCGGGGACTAGTGCTTATAGTGCCGGACTATAGAGGAAGTGCGGCTATGATAAGGATGTGGATGGATGAGCGAAGGCACTGGAAGTGGCTTCCTAAAGAGTCTTCGAAGGCAAAACCGTGCGAACTTCTAAAGTCTCCTTCTAGAAAGGCCGCTAAAAACAGACTCACTGCCGCAGCTTCCTCTCTACGTGGTCTGTTGGACTCTATTTCCACTGCAACTTGCAAGCTACCCACTAACGATCCACTCCTATTGCTGCAGCTCCCTCAGAGGCCTCTAAGCGACAGGGAGGAACTGGAGCAGTGCCAAATATGTGCACAGCAACTTGAGCTCCTCCAATGTAAGTACTGCGGAGCATCTCTTTGTAGTAATTGCGCAGCTATTCCCTGTGCATTATGCGCAAATAAGCCACCAAACCTAAACTGTATTTGTTGTGAATCAAGCGAAATCTCTGAAGTCTACAGTCCTTGCGGCCACTCCTACTGTGAGAAGTGCTGGCAGCGAGTGCAACTCCTTCATGTCTGTATTGCCTGCACGGTGCAGTTCAAAGGGAACTGCGGGGTGTGCCGTGCTCCAGGCCTGCCTCTACTCAAGAAGTGCAGAAGTACCTGGATGTGCTTAAACTGTGCCTTCAATTGCTACTTGCAGGGACCAGTATGCACTGAATGTGGGCAAAAGTGCTCGGATGACTTGTGGTTTCTGTTGAATCGGTACCAATGCTATCTTAATGCTGCTAAAGCTCAGTTGGGCGATATGGAATATGTGAAAAAGACAGAGGAAAAAGGGCTCTTTTTGTGTGAAAATTGCAATGAAATACTGTCTGCCTTTAACTACGAACAAAGTGCGAGATTCGGAAGTGTGCTTTGCCCAATGTGCGACTATGAAAATTACCCTGATAGTTAATCTCTTCGAAGGTCTATAATGCTAACGCCAGTTTCGTCTCTGACCGCCCAAAGCAGTTCTTTGCCTTCTTCAGGTAGCAGCAGAGTGTCTATTTGCACCTTTTCGCTGTAGGAAATCACCATCTGAGGTGGAAATTCGTCATACAGGGAAATCACCCACAGTTGAGAGTTCGTCAAAAAGACTAAACTGTCGCCTGAGGGAGAAAAGCAAACTCGCCTAACTGCAGTGGTGACTCCAATAGAGTCAGAAGCCAGTGAAATGCGTTTAAATTGAGTATTGTTGAGGTTCATTAGCACCATTTCACTAGCAGAGCCGTACCACAGTACTACCAAGCCAGTACTGCTGAGAGCCATCAGACCAGGTGCCTTGCTCTCTCCTAGACTTCGCAGACAAGTCCCACTTCTGAGAGAGTGGACCAGTGTTTCTCCATTGGTAGCCAGGGACACAGCAGTTTGGAGAGTCCAGTTAATAGCCACTGTCTTGATGCCTGCCCTGTGTCCCTGCATTGATAACAGCATCTCAGGTTCGCTTTCACACTCTCTCTGGATGTGCCAGAGGGAGAGAGTGGTGTCCTTACTGCCAGCTAGCAGGTAGTCCTGGTCACAGGCCAAGGCAGTCACTATGTCACAGTGGTGCCGAAGCACGTACAGCAGTTTGAGTCGCTCACAGTAGTGCACTCTTATAGAGTTGTCAGAGTGCTGGCATGTGATAATAAAAGACTCCTGCATCACTACACAGTTATCAGGGTAAAAGGATGACCGAAGTCCTGGCACAGCAGCTTCCAACTTCCCTTCTGACTCAACTTTGAATTCACTACCCCGCAAATA